>Ga0123334_1000315_pt1 | contig 64602 bp, 62 predicted proteins | sample BiotimSIPDNA_FD_89706 | JGI IMG/M metagenome (GOLD analysis project Ga0123334, IMG submission 89706) | Anaerobic biogas reactor microbial communites from Washington, USA - Biogas_R1 time_0 SIP DNA | ecosystem: Engineered > Bioreactor > Anaerobic > Unclassified | place: Washington, USA...
ATGCGATTCCTTATTATTTAGATGATGTTATACAGAATATGGATTTGGTTTATGAGGATTCTGAATATGCGTTTTATAGAACTTCGCATCAGTCATATGCCGATCTATTGAACTCATTAACCTAAAGCCAATCCTAAAGGCATAACAGCGACAGCACCGACCATCTACCGGTGCTGTATTACTTTATAGACCTATGGACTGATGGAGTCAGCCTTCCCGGCTGCCCTTCTGCTGTTCCGGGCGTCCGTAAGAGCCCCCCTACTGACGATAAAAGTTTACAATTGATCCGTTTAAACCTGTTTTTTATGTATTATTGAATAAATACAACCCCTATAATACGGATGCCAACGGGAGGGACCCTATTTGCTGACTTCCTTGAGCTGCAGTCAAAAAAGGCTTGAGCTTATGCAGGCTTTGGAGCAGCTGGGCGTGAAGGAAACGGCCCTGCTGAACCGGGATAACAAAATGCTTGTGCTTTATGCCATGCATAAAGCGCTGGAAGCAATGAGAGACTCCCCGGAAGAAATACAATATACCATCATGACCACGCTGGCCTGCTGTTATCAGGACAGGGGTTTTTTTCATGAAGCGATTTATTGGTACACCAAATGCCTGGAGAGCGGCTGCTGCGGCCGTCCGCTGGACAGGCTCCATACCCGGGGCAATCTGATACTCATTCTGATCAATTTAAACAACATGCCGGATGCCGGGCAAATGCTTTCCGCCATACCGGATGATCCGCCGGAAACAGCGCATTCATGCGGCGCCGGGCTCTACAGAGAGCACCTGCGGGCCCTCAGGCTGTATTACGAGGTAAAAAAGCAAAGCCTCGAAGAAGAACCCGACACGGCTGCCGCATCGGATTTGACGCACCGCCTGCTTTTGCTGTGCACCTGCCGTGACCGATACCTGCTGCTGCAAAGGATCCGTCTGGACGCGCTGAATGTCAGCGCAAACCTGTGCCTTGAAAAAGGCGATCTTGATGGAGCCGCCGCGTTCTTCCGGCAGAAGTATGCCGCGGCCTGCCGGCTCGGCGATTTGCAGAAAGCTGCCGACAGCCGCAAATCGATTTCGATGATATACGAAGCTGCGGGCGACACCGAACAGGCCTTTCGCCACTACAAAAAGTACTACAAGCTGTCTGCCGGACTGAGCAGAAAAAAGAGCGATGACTTTTCCGAGTACTTATTCGAGATGAATCATTTGAATGAAACCGAACAGGAAATAGAGAATCTTCGCAAAATGAAAGAATACCTCAGTGATAAAAGGAACATCGATCCGCTGACCGGAGTCTATAACCGCAGGTTCTGGGATGAGGCGCTGGAGCAGAGGGCGGCGTGCTGCGGCCCGGATGCGGTGTTTTCAATATTGATGCTGGATATCGACGCATTCAAGCAATTCAACGACTCCTTCGGGCACCTCGAGGGCGACCGGGCATTGAAAGCCATAGGGAGCCTGCTCAGGGGCTGCCTCAGGATCAACGCAGATGTGCTTGCAAGATTCGGGGGCGATGAATTCGTGATACTGGCCGACGGCATGGATGAAAGTGAAAGCAAGCGCCTTGCCGAGCGGATTCTGGCCGGCATGCGAGACAGCAAATTCAGCGGCGGCAACATCACGCTGACGATGAGCATCGGCATCGCAACCGGCCATATCGGCAGGGAACGGAGCTTTTCCGTTTTGATGGAGGAAGCCGACGCCGCGCTCTATTACTCGAAATACAGCGGCAAAAACAAATGCACGCATATGCTCGACATCAAAAGGGATGGTGTGAGGTATGATTGACAGACTCGAAAGCATCATATTCTATTTTGAAGGCAGCTGCGAAATATGCCTGGCAAACACGGGCATCGAGAGCTACAGGGCCGAAGTCGGCAGTCTGTTCGATTCGCTGGATGATTTCGGCGATGACATCAGGCTGCGCCTATATTACGCCAGAGCATTGATAGAATATAAATTGAACCATATCGACAGCGCCATGGAGGACTGGCTCAAGTCCGCGGAGATCGCGGAACTGACCGGCAGCCGGCTCTATCTCGGCAAAGCCTGCTCATTTCTGGCGGTATGCTGTTACATTCGGGGCGAAAAAGATCGCGAGACGCACTATTTCCATATTGCGGAGGAAATATTCAGGGAGCAGAAAAACTACGGCGAGCTGGCCAACCACTATATCAACATGCTCTGGTACAAGCGCTACGACAGGGACAAAAAAGAAATCATGGAATACCTCGACCGGGCGTTTGACTATGTACAGATGTCGGGCAGCATGAAAAACGCCCGGGTGTATCTGCACCTCGGGTATATTTACAAGACCATATTCAGCGACTATACGAAGTGCATCGGCTATCTGGTCAAGTCCAACGAACTGTGCAGGGAATTCGGCTTGACCGAAATGGAATCGATGACATTCCATGTGCTGGCCGATGTCTACGCCAAGATCGAAAAACCGGCTGAGACCATCAAGATCTACCGCGACATACTATCCAACGACAGGTTTCGGAACATTACGCCGAACCTGAGGGCCGCGATACTTGCGAGCCTTGCCGAATGCTATCTCAAGGTGCGTGATGTCCGCAATGCCGAGGATTGCCTGCGCAGGCTCGACACCGTGCTGTCGGGCGTACAGACGAGCATCTGGGAGCAGTACCTCGCGCTCATGCTCGGCCTGAGGGCGGATCTTTTATTGCAAAAGGGCAGCCAACCTGCGCTTGCTCTGGAGCTGATTGCCGAAACAGAGCGCATCTATGAAAAGAACCGGCAAAGCTTCGTGCTTTTCGAGTTCCCGTACATCAACGCGATGCGCAAGGGGGATGTGTACCTTGCTCTGGGCGACTATGACAACGCGCTGCAATACTACAGGGAAACGGAGAGGCTCGCCTCGGACATAGGCAAATATGAGCTGAAGGCGGCTTATGAGAAGCTGGCGCATCTCTTTGAAACGACCGGCGATTATGAGCATTCGCTGTACCATTATAAAAAGGCCGACGATGTATTGAGTGAAATGTCGCGGGTCAACCAGGACATCGAATATGAAACCATATACAAGGAGTTTATCCGCCGGGTCAAGGAGCAGGAAAAAATCAGTCTGACCAACCTCAATGCGGCGCTCGAACAGCAGGGCAGCGTCGACGCCATGACCAACCTGTACAACAGGAATTATCTGAACCATTACATCGAGACCGTGGAATCCCGGCAGCCGGGCCGGGCGCTCTCCGTACTGATGATCGATATCGACTCCCTGAAAATCTACAATGATTTATACGGGCACATGCGCGGCGATGAAGCCATCAAAAGGATTGCCGCGTGTTCAAAAACAGGTGCCGCGCCTCCGACAGCGTCATAAGGTATGGCGGCGATGAGTTTCTGATACTGTTGGAACATACAAGCGGCGACGATGCGCTGGGCCTCGCACGGGAGCTTATACTGGGCGTGGAGCAGCTCAACATGACCTATGAGTATTTTACGGTCAAAGGGCGCGTTACCGCTAGCATCGGCATCGCGAGCCGCGACACCGGGGAGGCAATAGACCTTGAATCGCTGATACGGGATGCCGACCGCGCGCTGTACTGCTCCAAGCGCGACGGAAAGAGCACCGCAACGCATGCATCGGCGATTCCATAGCTAAATTATTTTATGCATACACGGCATATTGCAGGGCGCGACGCCCCGGCGCGCCGGAGTAAAACGGATTGACACAAAACCGGCTCCGTGCCCATCCGGTCAGCCGATTCCTCCCGGTTTTTACGAACACGACACCCTGTTGTCCTGTTTGGAGTGCTATAATACAGAAAAAGGGGGGAAGACGCCATGAGAATCGAAATCGGGCCTCAAAAACCGGAACATTTCAAAACATACTGGGACGGGCAATACGACCTGTTCTCCCACTTCGAATACGCCTGCGGCATACCGAGCGCGCTGTTCATGATCACGACCCTGAAGGAAAACGGCAAGCCGAACGCCTGCTTTGGCGCCTGGAGCAGCTTTACCGGCGATGCCGGCGGGTACTATGCCGTGATCGGCGGACTGAATAAGAATAGCCACACCTGGCAGAACATTCAGCGCACCGGGGAGTTCATCATTAATTTTGTCAGCAATGATTATTATGAGCACTGCATCGCCACCATCGGCCGCAACGGCGCGGATGAAGATGAAATAGTCGCCGGCGGCTTTACGGAAGAGAGCGCAAAAACTGTGGGCTGCCCGCGCATCGCCGAAGCGTTCCTGTGCCTGGAGTGCAAACTCGAAAAGCAGGTCGACCTGTCGGGCTCGGCGCAGCTTATCATCGGCAAGGTCGGCCATATCGCGATGCAGGAAGCGTATGCGGGTTCGCTTGACGCAAAATACGGCGAATCGGGCTTCATGTTCAACATACACGCGCCGAAAGACCTTCGAACCGACGAAGGCAAACCGAGCGCGGTCGCGGTCTGCAAGATCGTCCGGATCAACGAGGAGGGATAACATGATTGTATCAAGATGCGGGCTTCTGTGCGGAAGCCTCGGCTGCAATGAAAAATACAACTGCAATTGCGCGGGCTGTCTGAACGCAGACCAGCCGTTCCACGGCCGGTGCCCGGTCAAGGACTGCTGCGAGGCAAGGGGGCACTCGCATTGCGGCGAGTGCGACATGATTCCGTGCGATAAGCTCTTTGCATATTCGTACCTCGACCCGGAGCACGGCGATCATCCCCAGGGCGCGCGCATCGATGTCTGCCGCAAATGGGCGGCCGAGGGCGGCAGGACCTGGAGCAATGTGCTGCTGACCTCCGCGGGCTGGGAGGATGAACAGGGCAATGTCAAACAGAACATACGCAACCGCTTCCTCGCGATGCTCGGCAAGCCTCCCGAAGAGGCAAGGGTGCTGTTCGTAACGGCCGCCGCAGTCAGCGACGAGCACCGGTACTATGCCGGCCTGTGCAGGCGGCAGCTGATCAACGCGGGCATTCGTGACATACATATCGAGCCGTGCGATCTTGAACATCCGCTGTCTGCCGGGGATGCGATGCCCTATGACGTCGTCTATCTGACCGGCGGCGATACGGTCCGTCTTCTGCGCCGCATCAGGGAAACCGGTTTTGACGCGGTTATAAAGAAGATGGTCTATGCCGATAAGGTGTACGTCGGCGTCAGCGCGGGCAGCCTCGTCGCTGCGCCGAGCATCGGCGGACCGTATGACAAGGAATCCGCGGGGCTTGCGCTGGTAAACGCATACCTGTCGGTCCATTGCCCCGCGGAGGCCCGGCCGCGCACCGACCTGCCCCTCCCCCATCTCGCGCTGACCGACAGCCGGGCGCTCGCGGTAAGCTGCACGGGATATGAGTTGGTATCGGATTGAACCGGCATAGCAGATAATATCAGATAACACATAAGGGGCTGCCGCGCTGACAAAGCGCGGCAGCCCCTTCACAGCGAGCGGATTTATGCAGCGGGAACATGCCAGGGCCATCATACCGTTTCTGCGCCTAAGAGCGTTGGCCCAGTCCGTCAAGGAACTCCCTGACCTGTTTTACGCCCCTTAATATGATTATATTCTTGATGCCCCGGAGAGATTCGAGCTCTTTCCGGACTTGCGGTTTTCTTTTGTTGAATCTCAATATCCACCGTATAAAATCCAGATCGAGCTTTTCGTTGCACCCCTCGCACATATCCGGGCGCGATCTGCCATGGTACATGATGCGGCGCTTTACGACCCTGCACAGGCTGAGCATAAGCGGCATGTCCAGGAATATGACCGTGTCGGCCGCCCCGACCCTTTTTCTCATTGTGCTTGTGTAATTGCCGTCGATGATCCACGAGTCCCCCGACAGCAGTTCCTCGACCTTCGTTATCCATTCCTCGTCGGGTGTGGCGACCCAGCCGGGATTCCAGTAATAAACATCCAGATGGATAACGGGTATGTTCAGTATTTCGGACATCTTGCGGGCAAGGGTCGATTTCCCCGAGCCGCCGTTGCCGAGGATCAATATTTTTTGCATGGTGGTTTTCTGAATTACTTCCTTTGTTTTCTATATTATAAGGCTAAATCATTACAGTTAAAAATGAAACTGTAATAAATAGATTGATCAGTAAGAAATATGATGCCGCTTTTTTAATCTTCAATCTGACATGCTGATGTCCTATTTCATCTGCTATAATGGATAAAAACAGTAAATCACGGAGGCCTTGCCATGAGTGAATGGATATCCTTGCTGAAATCCGATCCGATCGACTGGCTGCTGGAGCGGGACAATCCTTCCGTTCGGTACTTTACGCTTACAGACATACTGGACAGGCCGGCTGACGACGTCGATGTGATGCAGGCCAAAGCCGACATCATGGAAGCGGGCATGGTTCCCGAAATACTGAAAATGCAGCGCGAACCGGATTACCCGCAGTCCTTCCCGCGCTTTTACACAAACAAATACGACGGGCTCGTCTGGCAGCTGATCGCACTGGCGGAGCTCGGCGCAACGGCAAACGAGCAGATACGGGCGCAATGCGAATACCTGCTTGAAAATTCGCAGGAGCGCACGGACGGGGGCTTTTCCATGAATACGGCGGTCAAAACAGGCGGCGGCCGGCTATCGGAGGTCATACCGTGCCTGACCGGCAACATGGTCTGGGCGCTTGCGCGGCTCGGGTATGAAAAAGACCCGAGGGTGCAAAGAGGCGCCGGCTGGCTCGCAGCATTCATGCGCTATAACGACGGCGAGGAACTTGACCCGCAGGTCGAGCCGTACAACCGCTATGAGATGTGCTGGGGCAGGCATACCTGCCATATGGGCGTCGTCAAGGCTCTCAAAGCTTTTTCTGCGATACCCGGCGAACTGCGCACGCCGCAGGCAAACGATACGATTGCGCGGGGCGTCGAGTTCATGCTGATACACCATGTCTTTCGGCAGAGCCACAATCTGAAAAAAGCCACAAAGCCCGGGTGGACGAGGTTCGGCTTCCCGATGATGTACCAGACAGATGTGCTTGAGATACTGGATATATTAACATCACTCGGCATCAAGGACAGCCGCATGCAGCAGGCCGTTGATCTTGTGGTATCAAAGCAGGATGATACGGGCCGCTGGCATGTCGGAAATACCTACGCCAGTGGCAAGATGCTGATACCGTTAGAAGCGCAGGGCGAACCGAGCAAGCATATCACATTGAGAGCGCTGCGGGTATTGAAGAGGTACACCTGAAACATCAGTCAGCCTGATTCTGCAGCATACTGTTCAGCCCGCCGAACAGCTCCCGTACATCCTGAAAATCAGGCGGGCTCATCTTAAAGAAGATATGCCCGTGGCAAGTGAGCCTTTTCTCCGATTGATAAGTATACGGTGTTTTTGCATAACACTGTTCCCGGCAGCCGATGCACTCGTTCAGGTTATAAAAGATACGCGCCGCCAGTTCGGGCGAATGTGTTTCGATACTTTCCAGCAAAGCCTCCAGGGGATTGGCTTTCCTGTGCCACAGCTCGGGCTTGCTGTTGGTGATTATATACCACTGCACCGAGTGGTGCATTAAGCAAAATGCCTTTCCCTCGCCTCCCTGATCGCCAAAAGCGCGGCGTCCCTGTCCCGCCACCCGCCGACCTTGACCTTCTTTTGCTCCAGGTCCTTATAGATGCTGAAAAAGTGCTCGATCTCGACCAGCAAATGCGGAGCCACCTGCTCAAGGCTGAAAATATGGTTCCATAGCGGGTCCGAGACCGGCACGCATAATATTTTCTGGTCAACTCCCTTCTCGTCCTCCATCATGAACAGGCCGATCGGCCTTGCGCCTATGATGCACCCCGGGAAGGTCGGCTCATTCATCAGAACGAGTACGTCGAGCGGGTCGCCGTCGAGCGCAAGCGTTTTCGGAATGAATCCGTAATCGCCCGGGTAGTGTACCGAAGCGTACAGCATCCGGTCGAACACGATCTGCCCGGTCTCTTTGCGGTATTCGTATTTGTTGCGGCTTCCTTTGGGTATCTCGATGATCACCTCGAGGGTTGGTTCATTGCTGTTCATATGCGGCCCGCCTTTTCTGATTCTTGATATAGTATAGGCAGCCGCATCCGGGCTTTAGTCATTTGCATGCGGGCGCCGCCATCATACCCGTCAGGAAGATCCCGGGCCCTGCCGCTGAATATTTTGCTTGATCACAGTGAACCGATTCCGGAAATGGTATAGAATTATGCTTCTTGCAGTGATATACTAGATTTTACAAATTGTTTGTTAAGATTTGACAGCCTCAAAATCAAAATAATTACAATATGGAGATACTATGAGCAGATTTCTTGCTGCAGTCAACAGGTTTAAGTTCGTCATTCTTGTTTATCTGGTTCTTGCATTCCTGTTATGGCCGTTAATCAAGCTGTCCATGCACAATGTACCGATGGCCGACGACTTCATTTACGGCCTGCCGGCAAAACATGCCTATGTTGAAACGGGCTCCGTGTTCGCGGCCGTAAAGGCGGCGGCTTCCGTAGTGGCTGATAAGTATATGAACTGGCAGGGCTCCTATTCCTCAATCTTCCTGATGGCCCTGCAGCCCGAGGTTTTCTCGATGTCTCTCTACCATTTCGCAGCGATACTCCTTATTGTCTTTACAGTCCTTGCTCCGGTATTTCTTGCATTGGTTATCAATAAGTATTACCTGAAAGCCGATGTCCGGGCGCTGCTTATTGCTGTCGCTGCTTATGTCGCCACGATTTTTTCCTATATGCCGTCGATCATGCAGGGGATATACTGGTTTAATTCCGCATACTATTATACATTTACGTTTGATATGGCTCTTTGCTATATAGCAATTATGATTCTTTTTTCAAATACGAATAAAAAGAGAGCCAGATGGATTTACTTTTCACTGCTTATCCTGATGAGCATCATGCTCGCCGGAACAAATTATCCGTTCATACTGGCAGCCGCGATATGTTATCCTGTCTTTGTATTGACAGCGCTGATTAAGCGGGCGAAATACCGTTGGTACTATTTCGGTTTTTGTATATTTTTCGGAGTACTCGCGGCTGTCAATGTCTTTGCTCCCGGGAATCTGGGGCAAAGCGCCTTAAAAACTCATGCCAGCATACCAATGACACTATTCCTCATGCTGACAGATTTTTCTGCGGAAATGGCCGACTGGTCCCGGATTCCGATTACAATCGTATCGGCCGTGCTGATCATACCGTTTTCCGGCAAGTTTGTGTCAAACAGCAAAATCAAGTTCGCTCACCCCGTGCTGACGATTTTATTCTCGGCCTTTTTGCTGTACAGCCAGTATGCCATGGCAGAGTTTGTATTTAAAAACTCCGGTCCCGCAAGGGCGATCAATATAAGATTTATGCTCTTTCACTTACTCATACTGGCTAATACGATCAATCTGCTTGGGTATCTGAAACAAAAGGGTAAGATGCCCGAAAAGCAGAATGCCGCTTTATCCATATTGCTGGCTTTTTCGCTCCTGGCAAGTTCCACAGCGGCAAATCCCCTGGAGGGTTCATGGCCGCTCATTGCAGTCAACAATGATATTTATCTGCACACGCAAGAGTTCTCCGAAGCCATGAATCAACGATTTGCCGCGCTTTACGACGACAGCATAAAGGATGTGGAAGTCGAGCATATTGAAAGCTTCCCGATGCTGTATGATTCTGATATGTGGAAATACTACAAGCCAACCGATTATTATCAAAAGAACTCGATAAAAACCGGTGATTGAATCAGAAACAGACCGTATTCCATGTCAAATGAAACAAAAGCCCAGGTAATCCGTTCTGCGGAAGTTCAACCGGAGGCTTTTCCTATCATGATAGCGCCTGGCCGCAGTCTTTACGCCTGCCTCTGCACCCTCCTCTGCTTTGTCAGCACCAGCGCCACCGCCATGATCACAACCGCAAACCCAAGCTGTATCAGCATGCCGTAGACGGCAGGCAGAGCACTGCGAAAGTCGAATGAAACCATGTTCCCGATATGTCCACCGCTTTGACATACCAGTAGGCAGGCAGGAACCGCGCAATGCTCGGCACCGTTTCCCCAAGGAGCTCCTGCTGCACAAATACGCCGCACAGGAAACTCGACCCGAGTGAAACCGTATTGACGATCGCATTCTGCACGCCGAAACTCCTGACAAACTTCCCGGCCAGGAAAGCCGATGCTCAGGCACACCGCGATCAGCGCCAGCACATTCATGCACAGCAGCGCCGTTTCAACGCCCTGAGGGATGCCCCGGTTCAGCACGAAGTTAGTATGACATGCTAAGATGAAAGCTGCCGGCTGACCGGGGCGCAGCCGCAAATACAGAATAAAGGTGAAAACCTCCCCCTTTTTATGTTAAAATAAAACAGAATCCCTACATTCCGCCAATAGAGGGCATACCATGAATAAACTGACCGACAAAATGATACTGTTGCTGCTGTGCCTTGCGTGTTATCTGCAATACGAGCGGGGGCCGTATGCGATCGTGCCGTCGCTTTTTGCCGTTGCGGCCGGGCAGAGCGTGTTCGGCGAGGACATTGTCGCAAAAATACCGTCGCTGATCCGCCGGAGCGCACCGGTGGATTACGCGGGCTGCGGCATCACGCCGAAGGAGGCCGAGGTCATCGGTCTGATCGCCGAGGGCCTTTCAAACAGGGAGATCGCATCGGAACTCTATCTCGGCGAGGGTACGGTGCGGAACATGATCAGCGTCATACTTGAAAAGCTGCAGTTAAAGGGCAGGACGCAGATCGCCATTTTCTATTACCGCAGCCAGCGCGGCTAATGCCGCCGTCATATGTTCCATATGTGAGGTTTTGTATGGGATCACCATATCTGGACAGCGCCGAAACAGCAAACATGCATAGAAAGCTGAATGCGATATACGAACTTGCAAAAAACACGAACAAATGCATCCGGAGAGATGTACGGTTTTGTACATCCTTTGGCTTTTTTGCGGGGCATTATATCAGGCTCGAAGGCAAACAGGAGCGCCAGAGCTACCCGCTGCCCGTTATCACAGTCGAAGGCATGGGCGAAATCGGCTTTAACCTGGACAGCGCCTGGTTTGAATTCTTTTTAGCCAGCGAAGCATTGATAAAAGCCGATATTCGCGCGCTGATCGGCCGGTACAACGTGGAAATCTACGATGAAAGCAGCGAAAACGATTTTTACAGCGAAGGCTGCAGCGCGGAGGATGTTCTCGCCAACCTCGAGGCAAGCGGCGGGCAGACCGTCGGCGTGGCCGTTTACTCGGATGAATGCGAGCCTGAAAAACTAAAAGAATCGTTTCTGGAAGTATGCGGATTGCTCGGATTGTAGTGTGCATAGCCCGGAAAGAGAACGCGTGAGTATGGACAAGATTTATTATGATTATGTGGAGGACGGCACTTACCTTTACTGGTCGACGCTTGCCAAGGCGCGCGGCATCGGCATGGTCACCCTTACCGACTACAGCTATGTCATCTCCGTCTCCGGCAAAGGCCCCTCAAGGATATTCGGCGTAAACAGGCATATCCAGGAACAGCGCCTCGGGGAAATTGTCAGCCGCATCCGGGAGCGCAGGCTGCCCGACGGCATTTTATTGACAGACCGGCAGGAAAACCGGCGAATTATCAGCATTCTGCATGATATGGGCGTACCCATGGACACCTCCGGCATGTGTATGGCCATCAATCTGCGGATGGCCGCTTTTCCCCCGGATGTTTCCGATCACCTGAGGCTTGTCAAAATACAAAACATCGAAGAGCTTTCCGAATGTCAGCGCATCGTTAGCGAGGCCCTTTTCGGCTTTGAACTCATGAGCCTTGAACAATTCTCCGATCTGTGCAATCTTGCGAACACCACGTTTTATTTGGCCTATTGCGGGGACTTTCCGGTTTCCACATGCATGGCCATCCGGGACGGCAGCCTTGCCACGATCGAGATGGTATCGACTTTACCCGATTACCGCAGGCGCGGAATCGCGGCCGCGCTTGTGCGGCTGGCGCTTTCCGAGCTCAAGCAGACCGGGGTCAAAACGGCGACGCTCCGCGCCGAGCCCGACGGAATCAATGTTTATCAGCGTATCGGGTTTGAGGAGGTCTGCCGGCGCATCGTTGCAATGGCGCTAAAATAAAGGCGGGCACAGGATATCCTTTCAATGACCCATTGTGATATTGTATAATGACTGCCAAGGGGCGGCAGATGAAAGAGTATATCGAAATCAAGGGCGCGCACATACACAACCTGAAAAATATTGATGTGCGGATTCCCAAAAATAAAATGACGGTCATCACGGGCGTATCGGGCAGCGGCAAGTCTTCGCTGGCCTTTGACACGCTGTTCGAGGAGGGCAGGCGGCGCTACCTGCTCTTTTCCGGTTCGGCCTTTTTCATCGATGCCGAGCCGCACTTTGAGAGCATGACGGGCTTGTCGCCGACCGTCGCGGTCGAACAGCGCGTGATCCGCCAATCCAATCCGCGCAGCACCGTCGGCACGCGAACCAAAATATCCAACATGCTCGCGCTGCTCTATTCGGTGTCCGGCCGGGGCGGCGAAGGCGCGCCGCTTGACATGGCGATGTTCCAGCGCAATTCCCCGAAGGGCATGTGCGTCAAATGCCTCGGCAGCGGAAAAATCAGGCTGCTCGACGAGGACGCGCTTTTTTCCGACCGGACAAAGCGCATCTGCGATCTTGTCTACGGCCTCGCCCAGCGCGGCTCGACGCGCAGGATGATGGACGACTTCTGCGCACGCCACCATGTTGAGTTGACGCAAACGGTCGGGTCCCTGCCCGAAAATCTGCAAACCGAACTGCTCTGCGGCGGCGGAAAAACGCGTTTCCCCGGCTTTTTGCCGTGGATCAACACGATACTTCAAAGCCCGGGGGGCAGACTCCGTTACCTGCTGACACAGGATGGGCTGCTCGGCATGTCCGAATGCCCGCGGTGCCATGGCTCGGAGCTCGGTTCCGCGGCAATGGGCGTAAGGCTCGGGGGTAAAAACATATACGAACTCGAGAGCCTGTATATCGGCGAGCTGCTCGGATTCCTTCAGAGCCTTGCGCTAGCCGGCGAAGGCGCGAAGCTTGCCGGCGACGTCATGCAGAAGCTGCGCTGCCTTTCGGATGTGGGCCTTTCCCACCTGTCGCTTTCCCGGCCCGTGCCTACGCTCTCGGGCGGCGAGCTGCAGCGGCTGTTCCTTGCCTCGTTCATCATCGCCGAAATGGATTCGATCATATTCGTGTTCGATGAGCCCACCATCGGTCTGCACGAGATTGAAAAGGGCAGGCTCATCGAAATCATGCGCAGGCTGGTCGCGGGCGGCAACACGGTCGTCGCGGTCGAGCACGACGAAAACTTCATGCGCGCGGCCGACTATATCATCGACCTCGGCCCCGGCGCGGGCGTGCAGGGCGGCGAGCGCATCTACCAGGGGCCGGTTCATGAGTTCATGCACTGCGAACGGTCCAGAACAGCGCCGTACCTTTGCGGCGCTCAGAGCATCGGCGTAAAAACGGAATACAGGCCGGTCGACCCCGGCAGGATCCTCCGTGTTGAAAACGCATGCGTCCATAACTTGAAAAATGTCGCGGCCGATATACCGCTCGGGGTGATGGTCGGAATCGCGGGCGTATCGGGCAGCGGCAAATCGAGCCTCGTCGCGGACACGCTGGTGCCAAAGCTCAGGGAGCTTTTGAAGAACCGGCTGGTGTACGAGGACAGCGGAGAGGGCGAAGCGCCGCAGACGGGAGCCGTGGTGACGGGCTGGGAGCAAATCGCCCGGTGCGTTGTGGTCGACCAGAGGCCGATCGGCAGGAGCAAGGTTTCGTGCCCGGCGACTTATACCGGCATATTCGACCGCGTCCGCGCTCTGTTCGCGGCCACGCAGCAGGCGCAGCAAATGGGCTGCGGCGCGGGCTTGTTCACCGTCAACTCGGAGGGCGGCTGCCGCGTCTGCCACGGCGAGGGCGTCGTCCGCCGGTACATCGGCTACAACAACACCATCGACCTTGCATGCGAGGCCTGCGGCGGCACCGGTTTTGTGGAAGAGGCGCTGTCGGTCAGGCTCGACGGCAAAAACATACGCGATGTGCTTTCGATGAGCGTATCCGAGGCCGCCGTGTTCTTCGGGCGAAAGGAAAGCCCGGCATACGACCGGGCGGTGCTGGGAAAGCTGCGGACGCTCGAGCGCATCGGCATGGGCTATATACGGCTCGGCCAGCAGACGCCCACCATATCGGGCGGCGAAGCGCAGAGGATCAAGCTGGCCAAGGAGCTTTCAAACCGGCGCGGGCAGGGCGGCCTGTACATACTCGATGAACCGACGACCGGTCTGTCGTTCGACGACACAAAGCATCTGCTGACTCTGCTCGACGGGCTTGTGGAAGCGGGCAACACCGTGATCGTCACCGAGCACGACCCTGCGGTGCTCTCCAACTGCGATTATATCATCGAGCTCGGACCGGGCGGCGGCAACGCGGGCGGCAGCGTCATCGCGGCGGGCTCTCCGCGCGAGCTGCTTGAAAACCGGAACTCCGTCATAGCCGGATATCTGAGGGTAAGCGTATGAGCAAACCGATGTTTTCAACGCCCGGAGCGGAGGGCATGGACGAGGCGGTATTGGGCGGCCTGGATGAATACATAAGGAAGAGGCAGTATCCGCTCGTCAACAGCGTGCTCTGCATGCGCAACGGGCGCATCGTGCTTGAAAAGTATTTCAACGGCTTTGATGAATCAAGCAGGAACAACATCAAGTCGGTCTGGAAAAGCATATTGTCCGCCGCCGCGGGCATCTGCCTGGACAGGAGGCTGATCGGAAGCCCGGATGATCCGGTCGGTCACTATCTGCCCGAGTTCGGCGGCGCCGCCCATGCATACCACAGGCACATGACGGTCAGGCACCTGCTGACCATGACATCGGGCATCTACTGGACGCCGGGCGTACACTACCACTGCCCGCTGCTGCTGCAGCTGTTCCGCGAAAACGACTGGACGGGCTTTCTTGCCGACACTGCGATGTCTGCCATGCCCGGAACAAAGTTCCAGTACAAGGAGTGGGATGTCATACTGTTGTCGGCCGTCATCGGAAGGGCCGCGGGTATGAACGCCTACGAATTCACAAAAATGCACCTGTATGAGCCGCTCGGCATTCAAAGCGGCGTCTGGCCGCACAACGCGCAGGGCATATCGCACAACATACTCGAGGGGCAGGAAGACTCCGACCTGTGCGCGCGCGACATGGCAAAGCTCGGGCAGCTGTTTCTGCAGGGCGGTATTTGGGATGGGAAACAAATCTTATCCGATCGTTATATCAGCGGGGCGGTGTCGCCCTCGCCCGCCAATCCCGGCTACGGTTTTTTGTGGTGGCTCAATCCCGATGGCTTCAGCGCGCGCGGCTTCGGCGGCCAGGAGATCAATGTGGTGCCGGAGAAAAATTTTGTGTCGGTCGTGCAGGCTACGCCGACCCTGCGGAGCAAGCATTACAGCGATATCCAGGAGAATGTACTGAAACGGGCGATACGATAAAGAAAGGAAAGAGCGACGCTCTCAACCGTCTTTGGGAATCAGCCATCTATATCAAACCGTATACAAGCATATCCCATCCATCTCCCGCATAGCCTTATATAGCTTGAAATAAAAAAGGATGGCGGGTATGGGGAAGAAAAATCAGGGCCTGCGCGCATTTTTGCTCATCGTTATATTCATTCTTGTCCTGACAATTTGCCACGCAGTCTTAAGATTTTCCGGCGTGCTGCCCGTGGCGGGCGGCAGGGACGGCGTTTCCTACGGCTGGTATTACAAACCGCGCACCGACGGCAAGCAGCCCGAGGAGCCCCCGGAGTTTGCGTTCATAAAAAACTGCGGCGGCATCTGGCTTGGCGACGGCAGTGAAAAAACAATCTACCTGACATTTGACGCGGGCTATGAAAACGGCTACACCGCACAAATACTCGATGTTTTAAAAGAGCACGACGCGCCTGCGGCATTTTTCCTGGTCGGCCACTATGTGAAGGCAAACCCGGAGCTTGTCAGGCGCATGACGGAGGAAGGGCACCTCGTCTGCAACCATACCGCAAACCACAGGGACATGACGAAGCTGTCCGATTTTGAATCGTTCCGGGCTGAAATAGAGGGTGTGGAAGAACTGTTCCGCGAGGTCACCGGGCTTGAAATATCCAAGTACTTCCGCCCGCCGGAGGGACGCTTTTCGGAACGCAGCCTCGAGTATGCGCAGCAGCTCGGATACAAGACGGTCTTCTGGAGCTTTGCCTACGCGGACTGGAAGGTCGACAGCCAGCCGTCGGAAAACAAGGCGTTCGACACGATACTGTCCAGGACGCACCCGGGCATGCTGGTTTTACTGCACTCCACCTCCGCAACCAATGCAAAAGTACTCGACTCCGTGCTCACAAGGTGGGAGGAGCTGGGGTACAGCATACGCAGCCTCGATGAATTTACGCCGTGGAATGCGGGGGCCGCGCCGTAACCGGGGTACCCGCCCCGCACAAGCTCATTTTATTTACACGAAAGCGGTTTCGAAGGGATTCCCCTCCCGCGGAGGGGTGTCAAGCGGCAGCTTTGCCGCTTGACGGGGTGGTCGTTTGCCCATGATCAGGGCAAACAACAGACCCGTTGCCGGGCATCCGAGTTTTCATGTCACGGCCGGGCCGCAGTCGGTCATCTCAAAGAATCCCTCCGGGGACTTCTCATTTTGTATCAGCACCTGCTGTGTCGAGTTGTCGAGCCGCCGCGCCACATTGAAGCTCCTCCAGCCGTTTTGGGCAAGTCCGCCCCAGCATATATCCAGGGTTCCGTCGTTTAAGTCCATGACAACGCTTTTGGTCGTGCCGAAATACTCGTCGTGGTAATGACAGGCCAGCCCTTCGGGGTATGTGCCCAACAGGAGCTCCCGGAGGTCCTGAGCCGTCACTTCGCCGATGCTGCCAATGTATCTGCCGATATACCCGTACCTGTACACGGAGTTCGCCATGCCCCTGGGCTCCGCCGCCGCCAGTTCCCCGATGTGCGGGTGGTTTGCGGCGTGGATGAACTGCGCGCCGCCGTCCGGGCCGATGCGCCTGACGGCCTTCCTGCCGCCCAGCGTCTCAAAGAGCGCGGCGCGCCCGCTTTTGTCCGCTATGATCAGGTTCAGGTTGTAAGCGATCGGCATGTCGGTAAGGTAATCGAGCGCTTCCCCGACGCTTGCGCAGTTTTCGAGCAGACTCCGCAGCACGGCCCAGAACTGCAGGCCCCGCAGCGCGGGCTGCCTCATGCCGGGCGCCGCGCCCACCGGGAACCCGCACGAGCTCATCGTGACGCCGAGCCCCTTGTCATTGAGGCCCTCCTCCCTGCCGAGCCCCATGACTGTCGTTCCAAGGTGCGTGTGCCTGCCCGGAATACTCGTCCTTGCCAGCACAAAGTCCTCGAGCTGATACGACATCTCATAGCTGCGCGCCTGCAGCACATGCCCGCTTTTGGTCTTTTGCGGCAGCGCCGCCAACTGCGAGCAGTTCGGCCGAAGATAAGTCATGGCGTAGAACGGCGCTTTTGCGGGCTCGATGCCCAGCGCGTCCGCATAGCCCTCGATCTCCCCGGTAAGCCCCGGGCACCACAAGTCGAACATCTCCTTTGCGCGCTTCGCATCCCCGGCTTCAAGAACCGGGAGCGCCGGCGCTCCGCCCGGCATCTCCTGCGCCAGCTTCGCCGCCGCCTGTCCGAGCCTGCGGCCTATTTCATAGTTCGAGCCGTCCAGCTCCAGATACGATGCATGGATCTGAATCATATGGATACCTCCGTTTGATCTTTGCTTTATATTCTAACGGAGGCCGGAAAGTTTATCATGATCATACATGCTTTGATCTGTCAGGCAAAAAGGAATCCAGCGCCATGAACAGGCGCACTCGTATGAATGCGCGGCATAGCCGTCCTGCGTTATCGGACATTGATGTTCAGCCGGCCGGGGCTGCATTCAGAATTTGATTGATATAGGCTATGCTCTTTATGATGGAATCAAAGTCCATCCGGTAATTTTCAAATATGAGTTTTGCGCCGGGCGCGGCGGCTGCGACTTCCTTCAGTATCCGTGCCGGGTCGTGCACGCCGTCGTATATATAGTTATGGTCGTCGCGCAGGCCGCTGTTGTTGTGTATATGCACCCCGAGCGTGCGCGCCAGCGCATTCCCGTCCGACCGTTTGGAGTCATACATTAAAAAATAGTGCCCGATATCAAACAGCAGCCCGCAGCGGCTCCGGTCCGTCTGCACAAGTACGCGCTCAAGCTCCGAAAAGCTCTCCCCCGTCAGCTTCTTATCCGGCATCACGGGCATGTTTTCAATGCACACGGGCGTCAGCCAGCCATGCATGTCGTACAGCGCATTGAGTTCGCGGGCGAATCTGTCAAGCTTGCGCCAGGCATACCTTCTCGGCCCGATGTTTGCCCCCATATGCACGGTGAGCCACATCGCGCCTATGGCGTCGCAGAGCCCGAGCATCTTTTCAAGCAGCCGGAGCGCTTCGGCGCGCGTGCGCTTTACCGGGTGCACCAGATTGGGCCACATCAGCGCGTGGCAGCTGATCGTAAAGTCATTGGAAAGCGTGCGCACCCTGCTTTGAAAGCCTTCGGAAAAGAAAACACTGCCTTCCCCGCAATCCAGAATCGAAATCTCAAGGTGTGTGATGCCGTTCTTTTTATAGAACTCCAAATATGCAGGGCTCAGTTCCCTGTCCGGGCCGTTTTTGATGCTGATGCCGAAATTCATAATATTCAGTTCCAGTTATACAAAATCATTACCATTATATAATGCAAAACAGATTCGTCAATCAAATTCGCTTTTCATAAAAGGCCGGTATGCGGCAGATCCGGCACCTGTTAGTCAAGCCTGCTGAAATTTCTCAGGAAACTGAGCTTTTCAATCGCCTTGACGGCGCGCCACCAGTTCTCGCTGATGGCAAATTCCTTCGGATACTTTTCATTTAAGTCAAACCAGCTCCATGTGATCGGCCAAACGCCGCCCCGGGGCCTTGTATCAATCAGATAATCGAGCTCCGTTTCAACGATGCCCCTGTTGTCATCGTAATAGATGCTGTCCGGCGACAGAATATAGTTCGAGGGCCGCACTCCGTAGAAAACCCATTTCGAGGTATCCCTTTCGATGGAATCATACACGAGCCTTTTCAAGCGCTTTTCGATGGAAGCAGCATCGAACCGCTGACTCAGGCCGGTGGTTTTCAATGACTCCAGCAGTTTGCAGTACCCGCCGATGCCCATATCGCCGAAGTGCTCCCCGCCGAGCCTTTCCATAAGCAGCTCGCAATAGCCGAGCGCTCTTTTGTACAGCCCCTGGCTTTCGGCCATGTTTGTGAGTATGAATGCGCAGAGCACGGCGGTCAGTCCGATGCCCTCAAGCTTGTTGGACTCCGGGCTGTATGTCCACCAGGGCGCGTGCGGCCAATCATTGTTTGACGCAATCGAAAAGTACCATCCGTCATCCGAGCAGTGCTCCGTGCTTTCCAGAAACCTGAATATGCCTTTCATAAGCGGATGCCGCACATCGCGAAAGCCTGCCGATTCGAGCAAACCGATGGCCTGGCCGGTTGCATACGGGGACGACTCGGGATTCCAGCAGTCGGGCTCAAGCGCGTTGCCGAACCCTCCGTCGCTGTTTTGGTAAAAGGACAGCTCCCGCAGCACGGCGTCTGCGCTGCCGTTTTCAAAGCGGCACTGCCATAGAGCCATCTCCAGCGGCCGGGCGTTCCGGTGCATCCAGAGTGCGATTTCCTGAAAGTCCTGTTTGGTGAGCTTTTTCATGAGCGGCCTCCTTTGTAAAAATATAGAATCGGCTATCGTCCGGGTCATCCTGCCCGCATGCTTCCCGACGGCTCCCGGTCGCTACAGTTTCATCACCATCGTCTTAAAATACTCCCTGAAGCCGAGCTGCCGGAACAACCCCGCCGCTTCGAACCCCGCGCGGAGCGTCACAAGCCTCACTCCTTCGTTGAAAAGCCCGGACAACGCATGCGCACAGACAGCGGTCGCAACCCCCTTTTCCCGGAATCCTGCGAGCGTCGAGACGAATTCGAGCGTTGCGGAGCTGCCGCTTCGGATCGCCGCCGCCGTCCCCGCGGGCTCGCCGTAAAAAAGCGACAAGTACAATGCGACATCCTCCGCTTCAAACATATGCCTGTAGTTGTCGGCATCCAGCATCGGCCAGCCATACAGCGCTTTGTTTACCGTATCGATCCACAGCGAAAAATCTTCCGGCGTGCAGACCTGCATGACCCCGACTCCTTCGGGCACCGGCAGTGCTTTCGGCGCTTCGGCAAGCTCAAGCGCCAGGCCATACTCCGGGCGCTGCGGATCCGATATATCGCGAAAGCCTCTGGCTTTGAGCATCGCGGACAGATCCGGAGGGGTGCTGTCCGGCGGTATGATCCACAGTGCGGGCATCCTCTCCCGCCTGACATCGTCGGCCAGTTTGTCCAGCCGGCTGCCTGCCGATTGTATATCCAGCTCGATTTTATATACGATCGAGGGCCCCTTGCATTCGGGCTTTGGCGCAATCCACTCGACATCCCCGGCATGGAGCTCCATGTCGGGCGCAGCGCCCAACAGCCGCATATAGCGGACCATACCGTTGATGATTGCCTTGGAATAATCTTCATTCATAGCAAATCGTTCCCCTGATGATTAATTATACCTTGTTCAGGCCCCGGTGAAACATCATCCGCAGCCCACAGCAGTCAATTTACGGACATCCGGCTCCTATCGGTTCATGAGGAAATTAAAATGATGCACCGGCATAATCAGGGCCATTGAAATATATACATATATTGTGTGATTATACTCGCCTTAAATTACCTGGAGGGATAAATATGAAAATGAAAAGACTCTTAAGCCTTGCTCTTTGCGCTGCCCTGGCTGCAGTGCTGCTCCCCGGCTCGGCCCTGGCCGACACCGCGGGGGGCTTCACGATCTCCGGGGGAGCCTCCGGCACCGACTACAGTTATGACGCTGGCGCTCATACACTGACCATCAAGACAGGCACGGCGATGACGATCTCGGGCACTACGACCGCCGACAGAATCATCGTGGCTGCAGGCATCACGGCCAATATTACACTGAACGGCGTCGATATTGACAGTGCGTCTTGCGCATTTGAGATATCCGGCGGAACTACGGTCAACCTCACGCTGGCATCGGGCACAAACAACGGCCTGGAAAGCGGCGACAACAAGGCCGGCCTGTGCGTGCCCGACAACTCCGCACTGATCATCGCAGGCACCGGCACGCTCAGCGCCAGGGGCGGCTCCAGCGGAGCGGGCATCGGCGGGAATGCGGGCGGAACATGCGGCAGCGTCACAATCAACCGCGGCATCGTCTACGCCAGCGGCGGCACGGGCGCGTCCGGCATCGGCGGCGGGTCGGCCGGAGCGGGCGGAGCGGTCGTGATCAACGGCGGCAAAGTCAAGGCCATGGGCGGCTCGCTTGGAACAGGCATCGGCTCCGGGCTGCTCAACACATCCAACGGCAGCTGCAGGATCACGGGCGGCTCAGTCAATGCGAATGTCATGGGCCCCAATGTCTACGCCGACGCGGGCAGCACCACAAGAGTGTATCTGACCACGGTTGCACTGGAGGATGTCAGCGCGCATACAGCCGTTACCTCATTGACAACGACTCTGGGCAGCTCGGCCTACAGCTATGGCATCAACGACCTGATCACCGACTCGAGCGGAAAGCTGTACCTGTATCTTCCCGAGGGAACCGTTACGACAGCCGCCAAAACCGCGGCCGGGAACTATACCGGTTCCGTTACGACCACGACTTCGGCATTCACCTCCCACGGAGAACTGCGCAAGCCCGGCGTTGCGATCACCACAACCTCGCTGCCGGCAGCAGCGGTCGGAGTGCCGTACAGCCAATCCATATCGTACACCTATACCGGCAGCGGCACGGTTTCCTTCATCACTTCCGGACTGCCCGCAGGTTTAGGCATCAATACGGCGACAGGGGTGATCAGCGGCACACCGGCCGCAGGCAGCAACACCGGCTCCCCATACACAGTCCAGGTCATGGCAAGCGACGGCACGCTGAGCGACACCGAAACCTTCACACTGGTCGTCAATGCCGCGCCGCCGGTAGCAATCACAACGGCGTCGCTTCCCGATGGCGAGGTCGGCAAGGCCTACAGCCATACAGTCGCGGTAACCAACACCGGCGGCGGCACGCTTGCCTTCTCCGCGACAGGATTGCCGGCAGGGCTTTCGATCAATGCGACCACCGGCGTCATCAGCGGCACCCCCGCATGGGATACAAACCTGTCTTCCCCCTATAATGTAACAGTGCAGGCAGCCGCGGGCGGCAATGTCGCGACCAAAACCTACCCGCTTGTGATCATCAAGAAGTATGTGATCAATGCCTCGGCGGGCAGCGGCGGCACCATAACGCCGAGCGGAGCGGTCAACGTGCTTCGCAACAGCAGCCAGACATTTACATTCAAGGCCAACTCGGGGTATAAGATCTCCTCTGTCACAGTCGACGGCGTAAACAAAGGCGCCCTGTCCTCGTACACATTCTCGAACATCATCGACCCGCACACCATCAGCGTCAAATTCTCGTCGACAAGCGGCAGCTCCGACTCCGGCAGCAGCGACGATGACGATGACAGCGTTTCTTCGTCAACCTACATTTCACGCACGCTCATGAACAGCGAAACCGGCGTGACCATCACCGGCAACACCATCCATAAGAATGCCAAGCTCAAGGTCAAGGTCGCCAAACTGTGCGACGAAGGCGAGTGCATGGCCTGCGATGCAATCCGGCAGCGCAAGCTGAACCCCGAATATCTGCTGGTGTTTGAACAGGATATCTCACTGACCGAAGCCTTTACGGGGACGCTGAACATATCCATTCCGGTGGACCCGCAATACGACGGCGCGACCGTGTCCATACTGCACTGCAACGACGGCACGCTCGACACATTCACCGCACAGGTTGCAAGCGGCAAGGCTGTATTCACGGTCGTCGATCTCTCACCGTTCGTCGCATTCGTGGAGCTTCAGTCCATGTTCACCCCGACGCCCATGCCGACACCGGAGCCGACGCCGACCCCAGTGCCGACGCCTGTGCCGACCCCGATGCCCACGGCGACGATGCCCCCTGCCAATGGCGGCAATGCGCTGTTCGGCTGGCTGCTCGGCGGAATCGTTGTACTGGCGCTCATCGTGTTTGTTGTTGCGAAGCTGATGAGTCGCAAGCAATAGAGAAGCCGGCGGTCTCTCCCTTCGCGGGTGTGCCCCGGTTCACCCGCGAAAAATACTGAATGCTCCCCGGACGCGTCTGTCTGCTCCGGGGAGTTTTTCGCTTGATAAACACGGCCAAATTCAACATAAAACTATTACAAATCATTTTCCAAATATAACGAACTTGTTAATATTGAAGAAAAAGGATATAATTAAATCAAATTAGGCAAATATGAAACTATCTGCGGCTCCGATGCGTCTAAATACCGTGCGGGCCGGAAGGTTCCCGTATTTTGATCCCGTCGCTTTGCGCCCCGGGCTATGGCAGCTGTTTACAACCGGGGCTTACATTACAGGGTGGTCCGGCGCTGAATATCCACATTTCATAAAACATGCGCCGGCCGGAAGGAGCAACTTATGAAAAAGAAACTGTTTTCAGTCATCCTGACCTTGGCATTATTAACGGCCGTTTTCTGGCCGGCCAATGCGTTTGCGGATGAAACACAGGGCGGTCTGACCATTGCGGGGGATGCGCTGACCGGCGACGATTATGAATATGATGCGCTGACGCACACTTTTACCATCAAGTCCTCCAAGGCGATGACACTGTCGGGCATGACCACAACAGAAAAAATATATATCGAGGCTACGGCAAACGCACAGCTGACGCTCAATGGCGTCAACATCACCAGCACAGACTGCGCGTTTGATGTAGCACCCGGAGCGAGCGTGAGCATCTCGCTGACCGGAAGCAACACGCTGGCAAGCGGCGGCACCTATGCCGGCCTGCGCATCCCGGCCACATCGGCGCTGACAATCAGCGGAACAGGCTCCCTCAACGCTTCCTCGTCAAGCGGGGCAGGCATCGGCGGCAATTCCGGGGAGGGTTCCGGCAACATTGAAATCAACAGCGGCATCGTCACGGCGGCGAGTTCAAGCGGCGCAGGCATCGGCGGCGGTGATGGCGGCGCCGGCGGAACGATCGTTATTAACGGCGGTACAATCACGGCGGACAGCACGGGCGGCGCCGGAATCGGCGGGGGCCAAGGCGGAGCAAACGGTTCCTGCCGCATCAACGGCGGCTCCGTCAAAGCAAGCAGCATTGCGCCGCAGGTTATGGGCAGCGACGGCACGACAAACGTTTACCTGACAACCATAACGCTGCAGAATGTAGCATCCGCAAGGGAAATGACAGCCATATCGGTCACACACAACAGCGCAACCTATGCCTACGGCATATCCGGCGCATATACCGACACGGCAGGCAAGATCTATGTGTATCTGCCCGATGGCGCGCAGACCACGATTGCCGAGGTCGGCGGCCCGACGACACGCTACTACGGCGCGGTTACGACCGCCACAAGCGCTGCGACCTCTGCGGGCACGCTGTACCTTACATCGATCGCAATCGACACCACAACGCTGCCGGTTGCCTCGGTGAATGCGGAATATAACCAAACCATCGCAAAAACATACTATGGGGAGGGTACGCTTGAATTTTCGATATCCTCCGGCTCGCTTCCTACCGGGCTTACGCTGAATGAAGACACCGGTGTGATCAGCGGTACGCCGGAACCGGGCACCGATACCACCACATATCCCATTGAGATAACCCTGAGCGACGGCTCGATCGAAGATGTGCAACCGTATACACTCGCGGTAAACGGCGGCTTAACCATTACGACCTCATCACTGGACTCGGCCACGCTGAACGCAGAGTACACCTACACGGTGCAGCATTCCTACCACGGCTCCTATGAAATCAGCTATGAAGCGACGGGTCTGCCCACCGGGCTGTCAATCGATCCTTCGACCGGCGAGATCCACGGTACACCTGCCACGAATTCGGCCTCGCCCTACAGCGTGGTGATTACCGCAACGGCGGCAACCTCGGGCGAGACAGCCACAAAGACTTTAAGCCTTACCGTAGCGAACTCTTCCTCGCTCGATATCACCACCACCTCGCTTACACCGGCCACGATCGGCGTATTATACAGCCAACAGATTTCCGACACCCTGTCCGGCAGCGGCGTAACTTATACGCCATCCGGATTTCCGGCCTGGCTGTCGCTCTCTTCTGCGGGCCTGATCGAAGGCACGCCTCCTGCCGGTGCAGCCTCGAGCTATAACATATCTGTAACTGCTTCCGCCCCGGGGTATGTTTCGGACACACAGAGCTATACGCTTACCGTAAACGCCGCCCCGGTGCTTGATATCACCACATCGACATTGGCCGCGGGCACGGTCGACACCGCATACGGCCAGACGATAAACTGCACATACACCGGGTCACATGGCTCGCCTATTTATACGCTGAATTCAGGCAGCAGCCTTCCCCCGGGACTTTCCATGAGCCCGGCAGGCTATATAAGCGGAATTCCGACAACGGCCGGAACCTATACATTCGGTGTGACTGCCAGTGAGCAGTCGCCCGGCACGCTGTCCGATTCGGCTACAATCAGCCTGACAATCAACCCGGCTTCTGCGCTCGTCATCACGACCGATTCCCTTGCACAGGGCGAGGTCGGCAAGGCATACAGCCAGACGATCACCCGCACATACTCGGGAGCGGGCACCGTAACCTTCGGCGCAACCGGACTGCCGGCCGGGCTTGCCATCAACAGTTCTACCGGCGTAATCAGCGGCACGCCCGCATGGGACACGAACCTGGCTTCTCCGTTCCTGGTCACGATCACGGCCACCGACGGCTCGGCCACCCACCAAAAGACGCTGTCGCTGACCATCATCAAGAAGTATGTGATCACGGCTTCCGCGGGCTCCGGCGGTACGATCAGCCCGAGCGGCACGCTGAATGTGCTGCGCTACAGCAGCCAGACATTCACCATAAAGGCCAACTCAGGCTACAAGATAGCCTCCGTCACCGTCGACGGCGTCAACAAGGGCGCGATATTGTCGTACACTTTCTCGAACATCATCGACCCGCACACGATCAGCGTCAAGTTCAAGTCGACAAACGGGGGCTCAAGCAGCAGCGACGACGACGATGACGACAGCTTCACGTCGACTTACACACAGCGCACGCTGACCGACACATCCTCGGGCGTGACGGTTTCGGGCAGCGGCATTCACAAGCTCGCAACGCTGAAGGTCGAGGACATCAAGCTGATGGCCGAGGGCCAATCCGCCGGATCCGATGCGATCCGCGCACGCCTTGCGGATAACCGCTATGTTGTTGTTTTCCAGAAGAACCTGTCGCTGTCGCATGCTTTTACCGGCACGCTGACAATCACGATACCGGTCGACCCGAAATACAACGGCGCGACCCTGACGGTACTGCATGACAAGAACGGCGCCGCCGAAACCCTGACGGCGACCGTATCAAACGGCAAGGCCGTGTTCACAGTGACAAGCCTGTCCCCGTTCGCAGCGTTTGTGGATCTGCAATCCCTGTACACGCCGACTCCGGCGCCCACGCTGGTGCCCACGCCCGAGCCGACGCCGACAGTCGTGCCGACGCCGCTGCCCACCGCAACCCCTGCGCCGAAGGGTTCGGCTTCATCGCTTTTCCTGTGGCTGTTGGGCGGCATCATCGTGCTGGCGCTTGCGGTGACGATATTCGTAAGGCTGCGCAGCCGGTGACGATCACGACGGTATTTCAATTCCCGTCGCGTATCTTGAATGAGAGCAAAGTATAATCACACAGCAAAACCCCCGCGGACAAACCGCGGGGGTTTTACGAATCCATGAAGGCTTCAATACCGTCAAAACAGCGTTGCCGTTCACCCGTGCCTGTCATTCGTCCGCCGCATTCCGCTCCGCGCCCTGCAGCGCTTCCTTCAAGCCCGCTGCACAGACAGGCTTTGCCATATGCCTGTTGAAACCCGCTTGCATCGCCTTGTCAGAATCCTCGTTGCGCGCATAGCCGGTCAGAGCGATCAAATAAATACCGGAAACACCCTCCTCGCGCCGGATCGCCCGCGCGAACTCATAACCGTTCATCTCCGGCATTCCGATATCGCAAAACACAACATCGGGCCTTAGAACCCTTGCTTTTTCAAGGCCGTCGATGGCTGAGTATGCCGCCGTTGCCGTGTGTCCGAAAAGCTCCAGCATCGAACAGATCAGGTGGACAAAGTCGCGGTTGTCATCGACGATAAGTATGTTCAGACTGCGTGCGGGCTTGATATCGGCTTCCTTGACCGGAACGGCCCGCGGAATACCGTCTCCCGCAGGAAGGGTGATAAAGAAGCTCGAACCCTTGCCGGGACCATCGCTCTTGGCATGCGCCGTTCCTCCGTGCAGCTCCGCAATTCCCTTTGTAATGGCAAGCCCGAGCCCGAGCCCGCTTTTGTGCTTTGTCAGCGAGCTTCCGGTCTGCATGAAAGGCTTAAACAGATCCTGCAGCTCTTCGGGCGCGATTCCTATACCGGTATCCTCTACACATATGACCGCACTGCCATGATCCCTTTGCACCGAAAGGACAACCTGACCGCCGGGGTCGGTAAACTTCAATGCATTGTTCAGCAGATTGCCGGTAATTTGCCGCATGCGCACCGGATCGGCGTTGACATACAGTGCATCTGCCGCAACTCTTGTTCTGAGCCCGACGCCCTTATCATCGAACAGCGGCCGTATATCCTCTGCCGCCAGCAGCGCGAGCCTGCCCAAATCAACATCCTCCCTGTTGAGCGCAATCTTGTTGTGGGCAATACGGGTCAGATCCAGAAGATCATCCACCAGGCCGCAAAGCTGCAGGATCTGATGATACATCATGTCCTTGAATTTTCTGGCCCGCTCGGGCTCGTCGGTCATATCAAGCAGCTGCAGTCCGGCCGTAAGCACCGCCAGCGGATTCCGAAGCTCATGCGACAGCGTACTTAAAAACTCGTTTTTGCCGGCGTCGGCTCTCCGGAGCTCTTTGATCAATGAAAGCGTTTGCTTACGGCTTATTTCAAGTTCCTCTTCGGCGCGCTTTCTCAGCAGCATTTCAATGACGGTCGGCGCAAGCGCCTCGATCAGCTCTCTTTCATGGGCGGTATAACCCCCCGGCCGGTTTGCAAGCGCGATCATGCCGAAAACCCTGCCGTCCCTGATATAGGGCACGCCGAGAAACGATTCGATCCGGACATGCTCTTCCGGAACTTCCATGTTGTCGGGATGCTCCGAGGGTGCGTTGGTCAGCAATGTTTTTCCGCTGCGCAGCACGCTGCCGCAGAGCCTCTTTACCGGGAATTCCGGGCTGTGCAAATCCGCACCCGCGCTGCTTTGCATGCGGCATTGCTCCAGGCTTCCTGTACTGATTGCAAAGTCGCTGAATCGGCCGTCTTCTCCGATGATTCCGACAAAGCTGCTGCGGCTGCCCGTGATTCCCTCGACAAGAGCAAGGCATGCGTTTCCCCACTGTTCAAGTGTTTCGCACTCAACATATTTCTGATAGACCTCGTTGATCGCCCGAAGCCGGGCCTGGCTGTCGAGCAGATCCTTTTTCACGCGGGCGCGCTCGAGCGCGGCCCGGGTCCTTTCGGCGGTCTCCTCCGCCAATGCAATTTCCTGGCTCGTCCAGTCGCGGGGTGTTTTCTGATATACGGCAAGGCAGGCGACATGTTTGCCGTTTTTTATGAGCGGGACCCTGATCCATGCGCGAAGCTTCAATGTATCGTGCAATGGATGATCGAGCTCATCAATCAAAGGCTCCGTCTCTATATCCCGGACAACCTTGGTAAGCTCCGGGCGGTCGGCACTGGACTTTCTGCCGTAGTTGCATATCGGGTAAAACCCTGATGGCAGACCGCAATCGGGCCCATGGTAAATATGACGGATATCATAGTATGCATTGCCGTCCATCTGCACGACCTCGCAGTACAGCACCCTGTCCGCGCACAGATGCCCGCCCAAAGCACGCGCGGCAGTCTCCTGTATCTGCACAGGATCCTCGAGTTTTTTCAGCGTGTCGCTGAGCTTTAGCAGGAATTCCTTGGCTTCCTGATTGCACCGCATTTCTTCCATAACCCGTTTCCGGTCCGTGATATCGCGCACGGCGGAAATGACGCCCCGGAACGTTCCGTCCGCGCCCCGCAGTATTCTGGTATAGGCCTCGACCGCCATCTCCGTCCCGTCCTTGCGGCGGTGGACGGCCTCGCCATGCCAGCAATCCTTCGTAAGCATTGTCCTTATCACGTCATAGCGCAGCGCGCCTTGGCTGCCGCCGCCGCGGTACAGCTCCATGAGCTTGCGTCCGACCGTCTCCTGCACCGTCCACCCGTACAGAACCTGTGCGGCATGGTTCCAGTAAGTAACCACATGCCTGCTGTCAATTGCCACAATCGCTTCATTGACAACCGACAGCAGGTTGGCCTGAAATGCAACCTGTTCCGAGTTTTGAAACATGCTGTCAACCAATACCTGGAACTTGTCGTCGCTGGTCTTCATGGCTTCAAATATGTCCATGAGTTCAAAATGGGCCTGTTTGCGCCTGGTGGAATCCCAAATCGACACGATGATTTCACATACCCGTCCTTCCGAATCCCTGAGCACATTCGCATGTACGATCGTGTATATCTTGCCCCCGTCTTTTTTTTGCAGCTCCACCATACCCTCGTAGGATTTCTCCCGAAGCATCCTTGCTATCTCTGTGTCCCATGATGATCTGAAAAAGGCGGGCTTTAGCAGCTCCCTGACGTTTTTGCCTGCAGCCTCGCCGCTGCTCCATCCCAGAATCTCTTCCGCCATCCCGTTCCAGTAGGCAATGGCGTAAGCCCTGTCCAGTACCACGATTGCTTCATGCAGGTTGCGAAAAATATGCGCCTGGTAGCTGTCATTTACATTGATGCATTCATCTGCGGTAGTACTGTTCATGCCGTTCTCCCGAAAATGGTTATAGTAAGAATCAACATATTGAAATGAATATGCTTGAATTATGGATTTGGTGTTGTATTAATTGGCAAAAATTATTAAAAGCCCCGACGTCTGTATCTATATGAAGCCGTCTTAGAATTGTTTATATATGGATATATTAAACTTAAATACTGGTAATGTCAACATGATAGTGGTATACGTTACATATTATGGTTATTGTTCGGAGAAAAAATGCCCTGAGAATGGCTTCATCTGCTGGTAACGCTCTTGCTGATTCTCCGGGCAGCAATCCATCAACCGAACTTATAGACCTTGCTGACGGTCTCGATGACTTCCTCCGGGCTTGCATTCGGGCACGGATTGATCCTGGATGCTCTGCATAAACTAATCCCGTTATAACGAGGATGGTTCGATGTATACATCTAACTTTGTACTGACAAAAACCGGACGCCTGATCGATACCTCGCGCCTGCCCCGCGGCGCATCCGAATACGATTATGCGCAGGGGCGGTGGGTGGTGCCCGTCGGTATTTCGGGCGAGGACATCCTGAACGGGCGGCACATATCCTCCGGCGAAGCGGCCATGATGATAGCAAGGCTCAGGCATTAGCATCGTATGAAACCCTGACCGCATCAGCTTTAAATCAAGTACCGTCTTCTATAAGATCCCCAAAAACCACTCGTGCAGCAGCCCGTTGGTCGCAAGTATGCTGCTCTTGCTTTTAAAGTCCAGCGCTGCGCCGCCCCAGTCGGTGATCCTGCCCCCGGCCTCGCTGAGCACGATTGCCCCCGCCGAATAATCCCAGGGCTTTAAGCTCTTTTCAAAGAATGCGTCGAGCCTGCCGGACGCGACATAGCAGATATCCAGCGCGGCGCAGCCGGTGCGGCGGATATCATGGCATTGCGTAAACACACGGTGGTAGAGCTCGAAGTCCGCATAGGAGTCGCGCTTTTCATACGGCGACGTGCCGAACGCGACCAGGCTTTTTGCGATCGAATCCGCGCCCGTGACATGGATCGGATTGCCGTTCAGGTACGCCCCCCCGCCCTTTTGCGCGCAGAACAGTTCGTCCGCATAAGGGTTATAGACCGCGCCGAAAATGATTTCGCCGTCGGCGAGCAGCGCGAGCGATACGGCGCTGAAGCGGAAATTGTGCATCAGGTTGGTGGTGCCGTCAACCGGGTCCAGTATCCACATCGGTTTGGATGTATCCAGATTTGAGTTGTCCTGCTCTTCGGCCAGGAACTCGATCTCCGGGTGCAGCGCGGCAAGGCCGCTCTTCATAAATTCCTGCACCTGCACATCGACCTGGGTGACATAGTCAAATTTGCCTTTTTCCCTGACCTCATAATCTGTACTATAAAACATGCTTTTGGTTTGCTTGATTAAATCGAGTACGTTTGCAGCATCCATTTTGATATCTTCCTGACTGTTTTCAATTTAGTCATTATAGCATATTATAAACGGATCCGCGTATGTCCTGATATCAATTGTTTGGTTTCTGTCAGGCGCTCCGGTTATCGGTCAACTCTCATCATTTTCCCGCAGCGTATTCGCCGCTCTCCTCGGACTGATGAGAACACAACCGGTTGGAAGCGGGGGTTCCTCACAACCGATCCAACATCCTCGCGATCACCGGACGATGCACTTTTATAACGCCCTTCGGGCAGAACTCCTGGCAGCAAAAACAAAGTATGCACTTGTTCCGGTCGATGCTCGCCTTGCGGTTCTCGATCGTGACGGCCTTTGCCGGACAGATCCTGTCGCACTCGCCGCAGCCGATGCATTTTACCGTTTCGATGTCCGGCTTGCATTTAAACATGCCGGACAGCAGCTTTGCGACCGCTTTGTTCCGCGAGGTCCATGTGATCGACTGCCTCGGCGTCAGCTTAAAATCCGGTACCACAAAGGACTCGAGGTCCCCGTAAACGGTAAGCTCGGACACATCCCCAGGCACCAGCCCGCGCTCATGCGCGAAATGCAGCGTCGGCACATCCTGCGCTCCCAGGTTCATCAGGTGCGCGGCGGCCAGGTCCAGGGCATGCGGATTCAACGATGCGATGATCGCCCCCATCAGCCGCGGCGTGCCGCCGGTCGGGCCGTTGCCCTCCATCGCCATGACCGCGTCGGCAATCGACAGGCGGGGCTTCACCCATTCGCAGAGGTCGACCAGCATGTTCGCGAACCTCTCGTGCGTGTTGTAGCGGTAGTGGTATTCGGACTTTCGCATGCCCGGCACCGCGCCGAACAGATTCTTACACGCGCCGGTATAGGCCATCAGCCCGTGGGTCTTGACCTTGCACAGGTCGATGACCGCATCGGCGTCGGTCAGATACTTCGTGACCTGGAAATCCTTTGCCGCGACGGCGTCGGGATTTACGATATCCAGAAAGCCGTAGTCCTCATTGAGCGCGGCCCCGGTCGATAAAACCTCGCGGATTCCGGTCATCGAATACACCGTGCCAAGGTACGCCGCATTGAACGGCCCGCCCGGACTGTCCCCGACCACGACGCTCGCCCCGCGTTCAATCAGCAGTTCGCACAGCGCGACGGCCACCTGAGGGTGCGTCGAAGCGGCCTTCTCGGGCTTGACATGCATCAGCAAATTGGCTTTTACGGCAATCTTCATGCCGGGCGTGACCCAGTCGAGGCCGCCGATTGGCTCGAGCGCCTCGGTCAGCGCAGATTTGACCTCCTGCGGGTCATAGCTCCCGCAGCGGGAAATTGAGACTCTTTTATCCATGTAATCGCTCGTAATTCCTATAAAATTATACAGTCCCTAGTATAGCATTGAACAGGCTGTTATGCCAGCCTGGAATTCGTATGAGCTGCAAGCCTTGCGCCGGGCGGCCAATTGTAAAGCATTGGGTCCGTGCTGCCATAAAACTGTTCGCAGGCACCTTATTAGCTTTATAACATTACACCTCCACCCCCATCTCCGCCAGCCTCCCGATCGCTCTCCTTTTGATATTATTCACCGTTCGTTCGGAAAAGTTCATATCAGCGGCGATCTGCCAGTTGGCTTTGGGTTCGGGCAGCAGATAGTAAAGCTCGATCACGGTGCGCTCATCCGGGCTCCAGGGCACGGCGCGCAGCACATCATCCGCTTCGTCGCGCAGATACTCGAGCTGGCATAAATCGGCCTGCATGTTCTGAAGCGATTTTTGCAGCCGCTCCTCGATCATGATTACATGGTTGACAACGCCGTCGGTGTTGACGTTTTTTTTATTTTTGGCATATACACCGTCGAGTACGGCCGCAGACAGCATGTCGTACTCCGAATGCATACGCTCCTCCTCGCGGGCAATACAGCGCCGCAGGTGCTCGATCCGCCCGACGATGCTCCTGTACCTTGCCAGAAAAATTCTGGCTTTTTCATAGCCGGTCAGCTTCCCGCCCGGTTTGACTGCTGGCATGCTTAACACCTCTGATTCTTCCTTTGTGCCACAATTTTTTCCCGTTCCTGCCTGTCCACAAAAATCAGCAGCCCGTGGACAGAATACTGTGCATACATCATTCGGCCCGACCCGGCAAGCCGGGCGTGTTTTGACTGCCGGGCTTTGTCGTCTGTCGGGATTCCTTTGTCTTATCCACATTGTTAACAACCTGTGTATAAGTGTTCTGTGGACATTGCACCGGGGCTTGTCCCTGTGCCGGGTGCGATGCTCAAGCTCTTGTCCGGCACAGCGCCGGGCGCTCTATTGCGCTTGGCCGGAATCCGCGCCCCGCGCCCGGTCATCCCCGATGGAAACAAACTGCGATTTCTTGCCGCTGTACATCGAGCTTTTCAGCGTGATACGCGCCGCGGCGCCTTTTGCCGAGGGCAGCTTATCGATAAGCTCCTTGATATCAGCCGCCGCCACGCCCAACCGCAGCGCATCCCCCAGGATGCGCTCCCGGCTGCCCTCCCTGACAACATCATATTTCCATACATGCCGCTTGGCGAAAAATCCCTTTGTGATCACGAACTCGTATACGACCATCGGATTGCCGCTTTTGGACAGCCTGTAGCCGGCGTTCTCCACGCGGGCTTCATAGCTTCCGTCCGGCAAATTCCCGAAAATCTCACAGGCTTCCACCGGAACCCCGGGCGGCGTTATGCGTTTATCCATGCTGCCCCTCCCCGGCTTCCTTCTGCCTGTATAGCCTTGCCGCGCCCGGCTGCCCGGCGCACAGCGGCAGATACGGACACCCGCCCCAGTCGGCGCACCGCGCGGTATTCTTGTACCAGCCCTGCACCCTGTCGCGGGACAGCAGTTCCTTTGCGAACTGCCAAAGCTCGAGCTCAAAGCCCGCCGCGTCAAACTCTTCGGCGTCGATGATCTTCTCGGCGAAGTAAAACTCCGGCCGCGCATGGTAATCGGCCGCAATGCGCGCACAAAACGCGTCGATATCCTCGCCCCGGCGCTTCCGCAGGCTCGGCTTCCTTGCAAGCCTGCATATCACTCCGGCGAAATGCCCGCCGGTGCTCCTGCCCAGTGCGTAAAGCTGCAGCGCCGCACTGCCGGCATCCAGGGAATCCGCGCTGTGCGACGAGGTGGCCATCATCACGACATACCTGCCGTCCTCGCGGACCTCGATTGCATCCGCATGACCGCAAAGGCGGAATGTCCTGCTGCTGCGGCCCGTCGCCGGATTCAGCACGGGCAGGTCAAACAACACATCGCATTGCATTCCGGGGCTGTCCGGAAAGCGCTCCATATACCCCGCCGCCATCGCGCGCAATATCGAGGACAGCACCTTGAGCTCGTCGATATCGGCGTCCGTCTCGCAGGCCAGCTCCCGGTCGAGCAGCTTAAGCCCCTCGAATATGTCCCGGCTGTACACCGCCCGGTGAAATGCCGCGCCCAGCGCGAGCGACAGCGCAGGACGCCTGGGCACCAGCCCCTCGATGCAGCGCAGGTAACCGCGCCGCGGGCAGGCTTTGAAGGCGTCGATGCTGTTTTGGGTCAGCGCAAAAGGCCTCGGCATTGCTTTCATCGGGAACCGCCCGCCTCCCCTGCGCCTTCCTTGCCCTCGAAATATGGATTTTCGAAGCGCCTGGCGCAGTAGATGCAGATGACCTCGGGCTCGCCCTGCCTTGGCCAGGCGCTGTACATCTCACCGGAACAGGCCGGGCATATCCACTGAACTGCCATTTCAAATTACCTCCGTAAAAGAATCACTCATCTTCCCGCATACCGGGGGTGCATATGAACTTCTGAACACCGAAACGCAGCATAAAATACCATTTTCAGGCCGTATTTACCCTTAACGTATTGACTTATAACGCGCTATGCGTTACAATGTGCATGAACGGGCGTGTTCGCCCTGCACCCACGGCATGGACAAGCATCGCTCGTCCCCATATAACGCGTAATCCATTACGCACATCGCGTAATTGTATTATACGTCCACATATGGGTAATGTCAATACGCACTGTGAGTAATTATGGAAAAAAGTTTTTTTCGGTATGACCGGCTAAGGGAATTGCGTTTAAAGAGGGGTTATGCGACCGTCAAGGAAGCGGCCGAAGCGCTTGGAATGGCCTATACGACCTACACGGGCTATGAGAAGGGCGAGCGCAGCCCGAACAATGAGACACTGTCGATGTTGGCTTCGTTCTTCGGGGTCACGACGGATTATCTGCTGGGGCGCACCGAGCACCCGAGCGCAATCCACCTGACGCGCGACAACCTGCCGAAAGAGCTCGTAAATGCTGAGATCGAGTGGGTTGATATACTCGAACAACAGCTCAAAGAGGGCCGGATCCCGAAGGATGAGATACCGAGGATACTCGCGGCGCTCGCAAAGGGCATGGAGTAAAAAATCCGGCGGCAGGCTTCGTTCCCGGCAAAGGTTGCAGACGGAATGTGCTTTTCTCTTGCTCCCGGCCTTTGATACGGTCATGTGAAATGGTATGCAAGTAACCCCTGCCGGGTGAATCGGCGGGGGTTTCAGTATAAAGCGCGTTTATTCCCGGATGGATTGATTTAAAGGCAGCTTGCAAGGCGGCAGAGGAGATCAATGATGTATCAAAATGAAGTTACAGGCATTCCATACATGCCGGGCGGGCAGCCGTCCGAATTCGACGGCATGGTAAGCGATCAGGTAGACAAGTATAAGCGCCTCTGGTGGGAGCTTTGCGGAAAGCCTGTCAAAATGCACGGCAGGACCGCGGGTTACTTTACAAAGAAGAAAAGGGAGTCCGCCGCCGACCGGTTCATCAGCCGCTTCATCGATCAGATCGAGCATTACCCCGAAAGCCCGGATCAACTGATCCTATGGAGGGCGGAGCTGGCGCGCATGAAGCGGGAGCTGATTGAAAAAACCGGCGTCATTGCCCCGGATCAGGCGCAGTTTCTGCTCTCGAGCAGCATACTCGAGTCGACCGAGACTTTTGTCAATCGTGCGCGGGAATATGACAGCCGCATCCGGATCGAGGACATCGGCCAGGCCATGCGCAATGTCTGGATTATGAACATCTGCCAGATGCTGCTCGGCAAACCGGTCCGCTGTACGCCCTCGGTGTTCGGCTACAGCATGCTCTACCCGTACACCGATAATTTCCTCGATGACGCCGCGCTCGATGCATCCGAAAAGCGCGCTTATAACATCCGTTTCGCCCGGAGGCTTTCGGGCGAGGACTTCGCGCCCGAAAACGAACTGGAGGAGAAAATATACGGGCTGGTCGAACTGATCGAGGGCGAGTATGAACGAGAAGCCTTCCCCGGTGTATTTGAAAGCCTCGGCGCCATTCATGCCGCGCAGACCAAAAGCATGCTGCAGCAATGTGCCGATGCTTCGCCCTTTACATGCGATGTTCTGGGCATCAGCTTTGAAAAGGGCGGCGCTTCGGTATTGGCCGATGCGTATCTCGTAAAGGGCGATCTGACGCCCGAAGAAATCCATTTCCATTTCGGCTACGGGCTGATGCTCCAGCTGTGCGACGATTTGCAGGATATCCGCACGGATCATCAAAACCGCCATCACACGCTTTACTCGCTGCTCTATAACAAGTGGCCGGCCGACGCCGTCACCGACGCGCTGTTCCATCTGGTGGACTATGTGGCCGGGCTGACCCATACGCTGGGTGTGAAAGACCCGGCATTGTTCGAGGAACTGATCCGCAGCAACTGCCGCCTGATGCTGTTTACCGCAATCGCGAAAAACCGCCGCGCATTTTCGCGGGCCTACCGGAAGCGCGTCCGGGGATTCGTCCCCTGCACCCGGCGGTATCTGCTGCATGCCAATCAAAGATTACTGAAGAGGTTCAAAAAGCTCAAGCCCAGCTACAATGGCGTCGACACCGAAAAGATCATGCTCGAAGCACTAAAAGCATAAGCGGTTTCACGGGCAGGCCCGTTTATTTGCCGGCAAACTCCGCCAGCACCCGGTTGAACTTCTCCTTTTCGTCATAGAAAAGCCCGTGCCCGCTGTTTTCAAACAGTACCAGCTTCGAGCCTTTGATGCCTTCGTGCAGCGCAGCAGCCAGAGAATCAACCACAACCCGGTCATGCAAGCCCTGCATGATCAGCGTCGGCACGATGATCTTTGCCATGTCGTCAAACATCTCCTCGGTAAGCCATGCCCTCGCGACCGCGATCGTCGCCCAGCTTGCGGCCTCCAGCCCCAGGCTGAAGAACCAGTCGGAAAATGCTTCGGTCACAATGGAGTAGAAGAACATTTTGCCGAAATCGCGCAGCATCTGCGGCCTGTTTACATAGGTTGACTTTATGATCTTCAGTATATCCTCCGGCTTCCGGCCGTACGGGAAGCCCGGCCGCTCTGTAAGGCTGGGCGCGGCCGCCGCGGCGAGCGCAAGCTTTGCGACTCCGAATCCCCTGTGACGCGCCATGTAGCGTATCGCGATCGCGCCGCCCGTAGAGTGGCCGCACAGTGTGATGCCGCTGAGTCCCAGTTCATCGATCACACAGCGCACATCGTCGGCGAGCCTGTCATAATTGTATCCGGTCCACGGCTTGTCTGAGAGTCCGAATCCGCGCTGATCCATGCCGATGCAGCGTATGCCGAGGTCGCCCAGCACATTAAACTGGTATTCGAACATTCTATGGTTGGCGGGCCAGCCGTGCAGGAACAGCACAGGATCCCTTCCCGACGGATTGATGTCATTGATGTACACTTTCACGCCGGGCTCGACGATGATCCAGCATTCCATATTATCTACTCCCTTGATAAGAACGTACACATTATTTTATTCGGGCGCGGCTCCATGGGTGCATAAACGGATGACAGGCAACACTCCGGTCCGCCCGAATCCCATTGCGCTGTCGTGCGCCCAGGTGCTTGGGATCGACCTGATGCAGGGGCGCATATACCCGGCGTATATCGACGCAAATGACGGCTCCCCGCTCCTGGATATCAAGCCGTATACGCCGAGCCTTGACCGGGTCGAGTATCCGCAGGTGCCGGATTGGTGCGCGCACTGGCCGGAGAGCCTCGAAGATTCCGGGGATTTTGACTGGGAAAATGAATTTTTGTTCTAGAATCGATATCGCCGCGATCTGTTGACGGAATCAAGAAGAACCCCTTCCGCCCAGGAAATCGCATTCGACAAAAACGTACAATAAACGGCCTATTCTCCTAATGGGAACAGGCATTTTTTATGGTATGATTTGTATATTCCGGGGCGGCGGAAAGCCGTGCCGAATGCGATGGGGAGCAGCCATACAAGCGATGTTCGACAAAGCAATCAAAACATCAAAATCATTGTGCGGCGCGAAAAATGCGGTGCTTTTCGCATGTAAAAACTACAGGCTGAAAATCACGGGGGATGCCTCATCGGACAACAAATTCCGAATCACCGTAAAAGAACGCCTCAGTCCCTTTAACACAAACTACCGCGGCGCCGCGCTTGCCATAACAGGCTTCCAGATCGAGGATGAAGTGCTCATCACCATCATGGCATTGTGTAAGATCAATTGCGTTGACCAGGAAAACGAAGCCCGGAGCTTCACCGATCAGTTCGCCAGCTCCCTGGAGTCGATGCTGCTGACATAAATTCCCGCAAATCCATCCATGCCGGCGCTGTTTGTGGAAAATTGCACCGGTTTTTTTGTATCAATGCATATAAAAATGCGTCTTTACATATTAAAATAACATATACAAAAACTTTCAGCCGATGTAAGGGAAAAACCATGTTTTTAAAACGATACGTTCCGATTCTGATACTTGCGGTATTGCTGGCATCCTGCAGCGCACGAACCGGTATGAGCTTGGACCAGTATGAACAGCTGGTTCCGGGGATCAGCTATGAGACGGCGGCCCTGATTGCAGGCGGCGATGGCGAAATGCTGCCGGACACCTCCGGCGGACATCGCCCCGCGGGCTATTACTGGCACGGATTCGGAGAAAACGAATCCGGCGCAATACTCAAATTCGAGGACGGGCTGCTGACGGAAAAATCGCAGCAGGGCCTTGCGTCAAGGCAGAAGCCGCTCCATCTTGAAGTCACATACGACGCATTTATCGACAGTTTCCTGCAGACCGTCATTTTTTCGGCAGGCGGCGCCGGAACAGGCGACGTCAGCCTGGACAGCTACGACTATGAGCCCCGGTCAAACGGCGAAGCGCTGCGCATATACACCGTCTGGCAATCGCCCGAAGGCGGCTTTGTGCGTCTGCAGGCGCTGTGCAGCAAGGACGAGTATGTTGTATGCGTTGAAACCGTGTATGATTCGATAGCCGGAAACCCCGAGGCGGACGCCGTTTACGCTAAGTGCGCGTCCTACGCGCTTCAAGCCTATCTGATGGCAAAATACTCGCTGGATGTGATGGACCGGGATCTGGCCGTGCTGTATGACAGCATGCTGTCGCAGGGCGGCCTTGGTTTTGCGACAATCACCGAGAGCCAAAACGGCGCGGTCAGCACCAGCCGGATTGCCGCCGGATGAATATGACTTCTCCGGTGTATTCCACTGCTTGATCCGCAGGAGTGCTCTAAATATTAAGAAATTATTACTATTTCATTAGTATTCGTTGCGAATCAGAAAAACGTATGGTATCATTGCATAAAAGGCTGCTGCCGGAAAAGAGGTTGCATATGAAAAAGTTTTTATTGGCCGCAACGATTTTTGCAATGGTATTCGTGTTCGACGGCTGCTCCCGGAATCCTGTGCAAAGCACGGAGCAGGAGATCGACGAGCTCAACAGCATCATCGAGAGCCAGAATGAAGAGATCAATGAGCTGAGCGAAGAAAACGAGGGTCTGAGCGCCGAAATATCGCAGCTGCTGACGCAGATCGAGGAGTATGAAATACAGGCCCTGGAAGAAGCACCGGCCGAAGAATAACAGACGCATAAATACAAATTCAATAGAATTTCCGCAGGGTTCCCGCTCACCGGGAACCCTGTTTTATTTCCACTGCCGAAGGTATGGAGCGCACGCTCCGGCATAATTTCCATATGTCCCTTGCGCGCCCCACCCGGCGTATTGACATTTACATTTTCAGGAGGTATGATAAGAACATGAGTTCGATTTTAAATAACCGGCAAAAACGGGAAGATCAGAAAACCATAGTATACAGCGACTGCCAAAGCTGCGTGACGGCGTTTGCGGCGCGGGGCAAGGTGTATGTCAACAAAGCGCTGGACACCGCCCATGAATAAGCCGCGCCCCGGCGGACAAGCCAATAACTTTGCCGCGCAGGCGGCAGAGCGCGCGGTGCAATCGATCGCCTGCCGCAATACGCGGCCGGGGCCACACAATCCCTGCCCATGTCGCCCTACAATCTGCCGCCGCGGCCCGGGCAGACGACAGAAGACGGAGGAGAAAAATATGAACGATCATGCTTTATGCTCATGGCTGATGGAAAAGGGCAATCCGGTCATACGGTTCAGAACCTGCGCCGATCTGCTGGGCCAGACGCCGCCCGATTCGTTGCTTGGCGAGCTGCTCGATTTTCCGCCGGTCAGGCTGCTGCTGCAAAAACTCGAGGACTACGGCCCCATCGAGCGCATGGATTCGCAGACCCTGAACCGCATACACACCGGGCCGGGCGTCGAGGGGTATGTCGCAAAGCTTCTGGAATACGGCATGCGCGCCGGTATCGCGCCGTTTGACGCGAGGATGGACGTCTTCCGGCAGTACGTGGACAACGATTTTGTAAAGCGGGCCGTCTCCGGCGCGCCGGGCAGCGACGCGGACGCATTCCGCCCGGTAATCATCGCGTCGCTGATGTCGTCGTACTTCGCGCGTGCGGGCTACCGTGATTTAACCGCGGCCAGCGACTTTATACGGCTGCGCATCGACAGCATATACAAAATCGCAAGCCAGAAGCGGTTCGACATCTACCTGACGGATGAGGAACTGGCGAAATACCCGAAGCGCCCGGCAGCCTGGCTCAACAGGCCGGTCATACGCCCGGAATTCGATCCTTACCGTAACATCATGCCGCTGCCCATCATACACGACATATTCGGCATGGCATATTTCCCCCGCGAACTGCGGACCCCGGAGCTTGATGACAAGATCTCCGCCATCATAACGTATATCATGGACAGCCGCTTCCGCGCGCTGCCGAGGGGCTACGGGCTGGTCTACTACGAGGGATACCGGCGCTACTACGCGTGCGGCTGGCGGCCCGAAATCACCGACCCGCGCGGCCCGGAGTATGAGCGCGGCATCATCGTGCTGTATGCGGAGCTGATGTCGCGCTTTGCGGCGGCCGCGGGCTCCGGCTGGCTCAAAGAGTGCCTTGATGTGCTGGAAGAATACAGGACGGAGCGCGGCACCTATTCCCTCCCGCCCGCAATGCTGAAGGAGAAAAAGGACAACGGCTTTGTCTGCGGCGCGTCGATGGGGCTCGGCGAAAACAGGCGGCGCAGAGAGGCATACGAAATCGAGTCGACCTTCCGCGTACTGCTTATCAAAAAGCTGCTGTCCGAAACACTTGGACGGTGACCCGGGGCAAGCCCCGAGCCCAGTTTAAAGTTAACGCTCGCCCATGCAACAGGACGTCACGCTATACAATTGTTAGTGTTTGACTATGTTGTACTTGTTCTATATTTCATCAATTAGGATTTCACGAGCTCTATCTATAACTGAATCTTCAACCTTAGAGTTAATAATGATGCGCAACGCTTCTTTCTGCAAACCTTCTCTGAATATTCGTTGTGCGCTGCTGGTTCGAGATTGTTTTGCATTGTCTGTATAATCTTCTTCAAATCCAATAATACAAGCATCTCTGCTTTTATTTTTAAAATTATAGTAATATTTAATAAAAGTTGATTTACCTATACTATTAAATACTCTATCTAAATCCATTATTGCGCTCCTTCTCTATACTTAGCGATCAGTGCGAAAATGTATGCAGAATTTAATGATTCTGAAACTGCTTCCTGCTTTGCTTTGGTATTACCATTCGCCCACTCATCATAATATGAATATACCTTCACAAAATCCTTTGCACTTATAATCCTGCGCATGCTCATATTGCTTGACGGCCTGTTTACTTTGGCGCTTTCAACATAGATATCGCCATCTTCAATATAAGCGCGGAACCACTTTGGGGTAGTCTTATTGCTTGGCACAGTCGGCAATTCGGTAGGCTGTGCTCTTAACTCATTCACGATTTTTGTATAAAGAGATTCGGCGATCATGATAGATACCATCCTTTAGATTATAGTAACTATCATACTTAATCTTAAGAATGTCATGTAATTTTAGGTACTCTCCATTATACGGGAAAAATGTCGCTGGATTTTATTTTTACCAAGTGTACTTAAACCTTGACATGGCGGGGTAGCAATTAACATTTGCACATTATTCTCTTCTGCAATATTAAGAACTTCCTTTTGTATAAAATCTTCAGTTATATCTCCACAGATCATTTATTATTAGGATAAAAATGTTTATAGCACGATGCTCTATCTGGCATTATCTCATTTGCAGCAATAACTTGAATATTAGTTTTATATAGCAATAATTCACCTATACCCGCGCTGGAAAAGAGCGATATGTCTTTTACTTTCCTATCCATTAATTTCTCCGACTATTTTTTTAACCATTAAGGGTGGTATTGATTCTCCAATACATTGCCTAATTAAGATTTCAGGTGTTTCGTCAGGAATATTCCAATCAGGTGGCAATGAAGTTAACAACATTAATTCTAATGGAGTTAATACTCTTGCATCTGAATACAATCCATTGTTTAACAATCTTCCCGGGTGAACATTTCGCTGAGAGCTAATAGCATCGTTTCTAATAGTAATTGTTGGCGCAGGTTCATCCCATTTTATTCGTCTATATGATGATTCGTATCCTCTGATTTTTGACCATTCTCTTTTTGTGGATAATAAACCTTATTACTAAATGCAGACTTCCCTGTGGGAGTATGCTGCATCCATAAAATATGCCGTGGGTCATGTTTTCGAGCATAATGCCATTTTATTTTAGACGATTCTCCCGCCTCAAGTGATGGCAAAAATCCAATAGTTTCTCTCACTGTCTTTCTAACTGGTTCTTTATGAGGCCAATCCCAATATGTTCCCTTAATATTCATCTTTATTATAGCTCTTAGTCGAGTTTGAGGAACTCCGAAGTCTGCTGCATCTACTACTTTAGCAGATACTTCATACGTACTTGAAAATTCATTTAAAACATTTCCTCAATAGATATATGTTTATCTTCGCACATAAATTGTATGTTTAGTAACATTGGTACATTTTCAATTAATACATATTTTGGTGATAGATCCTTAATCGCTTTAATTATGTAATTAATCAAATAGTTCCTGTCATCTGCTATCATAGTACTATTTGATCGATTTTTTCCAGCAACACTCATCCCCTGACATGGGGGAGATGCTATGAGGAAATCAATTTTGCCATCTGCAAGTCTAATTATCTCATTATATATTTCATTTTTCGTAATATCTCCACATATGACGGCAGTATTGGGAAATATTCTTCTATATAAGTTTGCTCGCTTAGGAATCAACTCGTTAGCAACCACTATATCGATACCACAATCACATAAATAAGTTTCACCAATTCCAGCACCCGAAAACAGTGATACCCCTCTCATAAAGTCCTCCATTCGCTGATAATATCACTAGTGCAGATCTTTATAATTATAACAAATACACCAAAACTAACATATTTCAATTATACTATAACTTTCTATCGACAAATATCTATTATTTAAATATGCCTATAAGACGGATTATTACAAATCTAAAGATTGAGTAATTCTATTTATCGTATTTTGAATATTAGCTTTCTTTAATTGACATTCCCAAATTCTTAACACTTTCCATCCCCTCGAAACAAATAACTTAGTAACTACCATATCATGACGAATATTCGCATTCAATTTCCTTTGCCAGTACTCAGAATTATTGCTAGGGTGTATATTCCTACATTCATGCCCATGCCAAAAACACCCATCAACAAAAATAGCAACCTTTTTCTTTAAAAACACGAAGTCAGGGTGTCCATTAACATTATAATTTCTTCTCCAGCCTTTTATGTTATTTACTTTAAATATCTCCATTAGCTTAAGTTCGGTGGACTTATTTCCTTTTGATGCGACTCTTTTCATAACTCTTGAGCGCATATCTTTATCATATACATCAGCCATATACTATTCCAAAAAAAATGCATTGTAGTACTACATTTATATAATAATAACATAAAACCTAAAGGTGATTGACAAAATAATGATATTACTCTCTTGTAAAGAGTCCTGATCAAATTGAGAGATTATTTGTTACAATTATGAGGTATTAACTTTGTTTAATTTTGAGAAATTAATCAGAAATACTCAAAATTATCAATTTATTTAGATTCATCCAAGATTATTAAGAATATTATCAGTCAGCACAATATACCGACAAGTATACTTGGAGGGGTCTATCTAGCAGGAGCATCCCCACCCCTTTCCCTCAAATTCATGCTATAATAACTATATCAAAATAAACAACACGGTAAAGTCATGAACGAAAAAACAATCGAATTCCTCGGCCTGTTCAACGACCTGGAGCGCTGGTTCAAAGACCTGCTAAACGAATACGGCGACAGCCCCCGTTCCTTTAAATCCATGGTCGGCATCGCCGCCAAAAAGAACGCGTTCATACGCGACCGGGCCGAAACGCTGTACGATTTGTCCGACCTGCGCAACTTCCTCGTCCACGAATTCGGCAACAAGGTCTACGCCTACCCGACCGACGAAGCGGTCGATGTGCTGCGCGGCATACTCGGCACGCTTACCGGCGGCAAAAAGCTTGTCAACATCTGCGGCAGCAAGCCTGTGGTCATCGATGCCAGCGCGTCGCTCGGCCGCGGCCTGAAGCTGATCAATAAATATGACTACGCGCAGCTGCCCGTGTACGACGGCATGTACTTCAAGGGCCTTTTGAGCGCCAATATCATCACGCGGTGGTTTGCCGCCAATACCGATGAAAAGGGCCGGATCAACCGCGATATCGACGCGGTGCGCATCAGCGATGTGATGCAGTTTTCCGAGGCCAAGGACGAGGCCGCGCTGCTTCCGCGGGATCTGACGGTCATCGAATTTTATAATATATTAAAGGATCGGCCCTCGCGCTCCGGCGTCTATCTGGTCACGCCGAACGGCCGCCACGACGAGCGCCCGCTGCTCATCGTGACGAACCACGATATACCGGGCATCATGGGGGAAATGGAATAGCGTGAACTGAAGCGGTCCGCTCTCGCTTAGATGCTTGGGCGAGCAGCAAGCTCTGCTTGCGACCAGCCTCGGCGCGCCGTAATTTACAATCATCCCCCCGCCCATTCTATGGGAAAGGGTCAGGGTGAGGGCCGATGCCGCGCGAAGCGGCCGAATGCTAGCAGATATTCCCGACGATCATCTCGCGGAAGCGCTCCTTGTCCATCTCATAGTCGCGCTCGAGCACCGTGTTGATCTCCTGCGGGTGAAATGTCCTTACCGACTTTTTGGGTAGGTGCGAGGACTTGACCCTGGCCAGCAGCTCGGCATCGATCGAATAATTGACCTGCAGCAGCTGTGCATCGGGGAACACCGATAGTATATGCCTGTCGTTTTCGGGGCTGGTCATGAACAGCACCGCCGCCGGATTGATGATTTCGATCTCTTTTCGTATCAGCTCCGCCGCATCCGGCATGTACAGATCCACAAGCGCATCCTGCGGTGCGCCGAGCTGCCCGCCGACCTTTAAAATATTGTTCCAGATCAGCTTGACATCGGGGCTGCGGCGCATGAACTCCTGCTCCATCATCCTGAACTCATTCCAGAAGAATCCCGGTGTGCGGTAGCAGTCGCGCATGTTCTGCTCATCTTTTTTATTGTAAAACTCATCGTATGCCGCAAGTAGCTGGTCCAGCGTCGTCCCAAAGGAATCCTGCCAGCCTACGGTCTGTTTTCCGAACACCATCACCTTTTTGGTGGCGGGTGTTTCGTCGGCTTCGTCATAGCTGATGAACAACGGATTGGCAAGGCCCTTGTTCCGGAGCCTGTTGCCCATCCTCAGGTAGAATGCCACGTATGCCTGCTTGAGCTGCGCATTCATAACAGATTCCTCCAGATACAAAATGAACATATAAGGCCAGATATTAACATGATAACTTATTATAATAAATATTTCCGCGATTCGAAAGGACGCAAACCAAATTTCATCGCTGCCGCGTTATATGGTGCCGGCCGATGTACAATCAATTGAAGAATGCGTTGTTCATGCCGCTGCCGGTCAGATAGTTGTACTCCATCGCGGCAAGGCGCTGCGCATAGCGGCGGATCTCGTTGACTTCGCCGATGTTGTCCTTCAGCACGCTGACGACATACGGGCATACCGCGCGCTTTTCGACCATCGAATCGAGCGCCGCGGTCGCCCGGTCCAGATCCATGCCCTTGCGGTACGGCCTGTCCTCGGTGATCGCGGTGAATATGTCGGCGACGGCCATGATGCGCGAGCCGAGCGGCAGCTCCGAGTCGCCCAGATGGAACGGGTAGCCGTTGCCGTCGAGGCGTTCATGGTGGAACGACGCCCACATATTGATGGTCTCGAAGCCCTTGATGGTTTGCAGCATGCGGTAGGTATAGAATGTATGCCCCTTTATGATGTTGAACTCCTCCGCGTCGAGGCGCGACGGCTTTTCGAGCACATTCTTGGGCACCGCAAGCTTGCCCAGGTCATGCAAGTAACCTGCGATCTGCATCATTTTGCATTCGTTGTCGGAAAAGCCCACCAGCTCGGCAAGCCTTTCGGCGGTTTTTGCGACGCCCGCCGAATGGTTTGCGGTAAACGGGCTGCGGAAGTCTATGATGTTCGAGAACACGGAGGCCAGGCTGATCAGGCTGTCCATATCGAGTTCCATCGCGTCGAACTGCAGCAAGTCCGGCGCAAGGTTTTCGACCGGCCGGTATGCCAGATCGAGCCAGATATATTCGCGGCCGCTGACCGCGGCGAATGCGTCGACGGTTTCGGGCGCGAACTTGGCCGAGCTCTCGGACAGTATGGAATCGCGTATGCTGCGGTAGTCGTCGAGTATGTTGGCCTTGTCCCGTATCTTTACGGCGACACGGTCGGCAAGGTGCAGTATATGGCTCGCAAAAGGCACGCTCTTGCCCTCGTGCTCCCTGCCCGCGCCGTACTTCCAGTCCAGGTGGTGGTATCTGATGATGTTTGCGGCCTGGCGCAGGCCGCGGAAGCCGTCGAGCATCGCGGCGCCGCGCAGCGCATGCCCGCCGAGCGCCGGGGGTTCTTCATCGAGCATCTCGAGGCGCTCCTCCAGCGAGAATGCGCCGACATCGTGCAGCAGCGCGGCCAGGACCAGATCGCGCTGATCGTTTTTGGCCGTCCCGAGCTCGCGCGCAATCTCGTGCGCAAGGTATGCCACGCGCCTGTGGTGATCGGAAAGCCTCGGATCGACCAGATCAAGCGCATCGGTCAGGCATCGTATGAGTTCATACATATTTATGAACTTTACGTCAATATCAACTACCATCTTTTTTCTCCCCGGGCTTCATGCCGCAAGACTGCTTACAGAAAGACACAGTCATCTACATCATATTAATACCACGCTGCACCGTGATCGAAACAAGAAAATTGGGAACGGATGAAGGGCGGCGTTTGCATCTCTTTACTCCGAAATTCAGATGATTGCGGGAATGTAGACTTCGGGACGCGGCGTCATATATACAACGCGTTGCAGCTCGCAAAATGTATGCTGCAGGCACAACAAGCGCGCTGCAGGAACCTGTGCCGCAGTCCTGCATGCGCGGCTTTCGCGCAATCCTATTGACGGCATGCAACACCCGGCCGTATACTATGAACAGACCACCCGGTCTATCACATAGGGGGGCAGCAAAACAGGCGGCGCTGCGGACCAGGGAGAGCCATTGAAGAATAAAAGCTTGGATAAGTGCCGGGCATTGCTCGATGCGGCGCTCGACGAGTTTTCGTGCAAAAGCTATGACGAAGCCTCGCTGAACGGCATACTCAAGGCGGCGGGCGTCAGCAAGAGCGCGTTCTATTATCATTTCGAGAACAAGGAACAGCTGTACCTGCACCTGCTGGATACGGCCGCCAAGGCCAATTGGGCGTTCATCAGCGCAGGGCTGCCCGCAGGTCTTCAGGCCGGCCCGGACCTGTTTGAGCTGTTCCGGCTGCAAGCCGAACTCGGCGTGCAGTTCGCAGCCGCCGAGCCGCGGTACCATAGGCTGTACACGATGTTCTTAAAAGAAAAGGACAACCCTGTCTGCCAAAAGGCGCAGCCGGTGCTTGAGGGCGGCAAGGAGCCTCATTTGGAAGACATGATCGCAGGCGCGTACGACGCAGGAGCCTTTAAGAAGCACTACAGCCGGGAATTCGTAATCCGCATTGTGAGCCATCTGTTTTCGAGCTTCCATGATATTTTTCCGGAAGCTGCGGACACGGAAGCGGTTTTGGAAAGTCTGCGGAGTCTCATTCGGTTTATAAAAGAGGGCCTTGAAAAATAAAGCCCTGTATACAATCTTTTTCGTCATTCATTGGAAATAAAATACCGGTTCATTTTTTTTACCAATGCTCGGAGAGAGCTAGACATTTTCCGCATCCCTGCGCTTGATCGTCATCGAGCAAACCGGGCCCGACCTCTGTTCCAGTATAATCTCGCCGTTCCTGTGGCTGCCCGTTTCAAAGAAATCAGCCAGTTTTCCAAGCGCTTCATCATACAGGAATGGGCAGCTGTCGGCCATGATATATGCGGCAACCACATCGGCGGCATACAGCAAATAGGTTTCGTACAGTGCCCCGTCGTCGGTGTTGATGTATGTAATGTCAATGCAGTCCAGGTGTTCCTGGTCCTGATCGTACTGCAGAGCAATATAGACGCAGGAGTTCCGCTGACCGGAATCTCCGGCAATATAGTATTTTGCGCTGGTTTTTCCATTGTCCTCCGTGATGATTTCCGGTTCGGGAAGCGCCGGCTGCTCCATACCGTCTGAGTAGGATACGGAAAAGCAAACAACAAGATTCGCCATGAGCTCATAGTCCGTCACGCCGAGGTTTTTCCCGTCGGAAGGCACCGGGGTAGCGCAAAGCTCCTGATATCTGGCCTCGAGCGAGTCGGCTTTCTCCTGCATTTCCAACTGCGCATCCCGAAGATCGCTGTTTTGATCCCTCAATTCCCGATTGGTATTTTCCAGGTCGGCAATCTGCTGCTCAAGCCCGGCAATCTCCGGTTCAAGCTCGGCAATCGCCTGCATGGAAACGCAGCCGGAAAACAGCACCACGGGCAGCAGCACGGATATCAAAAGCTTTCTCAATTCCATCCCTCTTCTCCTTGCGTTTGGATCAATCGTTGACAATGATTTTCAAATAGCAGCGTTTCGGCGCATCTGAGAAGTCAATCCTGACCCCGCCGTCGAGAAAGACACCCTCGTGTGCAAACTCCTGGACCTGATCGATGACTTCTTCGCTGACCGAGGTTTCTTCAAGGACTGCCATGACATAAGCGTACAGGATCACCGCGGAGTAATAGCCGAACATCTCTATGTCATATTCATCCCCGGTGTTTGTCATGATGATATTCAGCTCATCCAGAAAAAAGTTGTCCCCGTCAAGCGTATAGGACAGACACGCGGCAGGCTCGTTGCTGCCGGGCTCGCCGAAAATCCAGTGCTGTATGCATACCTTGCCTTCCCGTGTTTTGGCGGCAACCGGCACGGGCAGCGGCTCGTATTCTTCGTGCATGCTGGTAAGATAATCCAGGTTGACGATGATGTCCCGGAGTATAACGCCCAGGTTCCTGCCGTCATACTCCGGCCTATGGGACAGGGGCTCGGGCGCGTTGCCGAGCAGCACGATCTTTGCATTGAGCGCAAACACCCGGCTGTCGAGTTCGGCGTTCTCGCTCTCCAATGCAAGCTTTTCGCTAACCAGACTGTCATTTTCGTTTGAAAGCTGCTCCGCCCGTTCCTCAAGCTCCCCGACTTTGCCCTCCAGTTCCGCGACGCTCTGTGTACTGAAGCAGCCTGCGCATGACACGATCAGCAGCAGGGCAAGTAAAAAACAGATGATCCGCATATGCTGCCTCCCCCTAGACCCCGTCGGCGGCTCCGGCATCGGAAGCGCCGGGTTTGATCCTGGTGTAGATGCGTTCTGCAGATTGTGCATGCTCCATCAGCACAAGCCCGTCCTGATAGCTTCCCGTGTTGAATAATTCGACTGTGTCCGACCATACCTGCCGGGAATACTCACTGTCTCCCCCGGCCGCCATGACATAGGCGCAAACCAGCACGGATTCATAGGCGTCGTAGAGCTTATAGAGCTCTTCGGTTTTCATTTCAAAATCCCCGAAATCAAATATATGAAAACCCATGATATACAGGTTCTCCACATATTCTCCCGTCACGTCCAATACATAGGTAATGGCGATGCTCTCCCGGCTATCCCCGGGCTTGCCGAGTATCCAATACTGCACGACTTGCCTGCCAAGCTCATTTTGCTTTATGATCGCCTCCGGCAGCGGTACAACCTCGCCGGACCAATCGGGCTGCTGCACAAGCAGCTCAAAGCAGCGGTCAAGTTCCGCCGGAGTAACGCCCAGGTGTCCGGCCGGCCTGTAAAAGGATGCATCCGGAACGCCGTACGGACTTGCGCTGCGCTCCAGCAGTTCGTTGATCTCCCGAAGCTCCGCCATATCCATCTCAAGGGCGGTAATGGTTTGCTTGAGCTCCGATTTTTCACGGCGGAGCTTTCCATTCTCAATCTCCAGTTCGCTGCTGTCCGCCGCAAGCCCCGCGTTCTCCTCTTCGAGCTTCGACAGGTCGTCTTCCAGGCTTTCGATCTCCTGCCGCATTTCCTCGACCCGCTCCTCAAGCTCCGGAACACTCCCGTCCATCACGCAGCCGGACAGCATCAGCACCGCGATCAACGCCGTAAAAATTCGAATCAAGCGCATGGCTCTCCCCCTATCATCATACTGAATCAAAACTCCGGTACTCATCGTACCATATTTTATTAGTACATTCAATATATGGTTGTCCGGCAAGGGCGGCAGCTTACTGGAAACCGATTGATCAAAAAATAAAATGAATTTTTCGATTTTGTATCTTGCAAGACAGAGCGGCATATGATAATATATCGTTAAAATAAAATAAAGGCAGCAATACGATAAACAAAGGCGTTTGAATCAATCTTTTGATTTTAACGCCTTTTTTTATAAATTTTTATTGAAAAGAGGAGTTATTATGGACATCAAGGTCATTCTTGACACGCTGTGGGTACTTGTGGCAGGTTTTTTGGTCTTCTTCATGAACCTGGGCTTTGCAATGGTGGAAAGCGGATTCGCCCGCGCAAAGAACACAGTAAACATACTGTCAAAAAATTTCATCGTTTTTGCAGTTTCCTCACTCGGGTTCCTGCTTTTAGGCTGGGGCCTGATGTTCGGGGACGGCAATGGCTTCATCGGCCTGAAGGGGCTTTTCATGGCAGGCGGGGCCGACAACTCGCCGGCGACGGGCGACGCATACCAGGGGGTCTACTCGGCCATCTCATGGACGGGCATACCCTTCTGGGCCAAGTTCTTCTTCCAGCTTGTGTTCTGCGGAACCGCGGCCACGATTGTTTCCGGAGCCGTCGTCGAGCGCATCAAGTATATTTCGTTCATCGTGTTTTCGTTCGTGCTGACACTGGTCATATACCCTACCGTCGGCCACTGGATCTGGGGCGGCGGGTTCCTTGCGGGACTCGGCATGTTTGACTTTGCGGGAGGAACGGTCGTGCACTCGGTGGGCGGCTGGGCTGCGCTCGCAGGCATTCTGGTGCTCGGGCCGCGCTTTGGCAAATACGCCAAAGGCGGGCGCATCAACCCGATACCCGGGCACAGCATGCCGCTTGCGACCATCGGCGCGTTCGTGCTGTGGCTCGGCTGGTTCGGATTTAATCCCGGCTCGACCATGGCCGCCGACCCGGGCGCGGTATCGCATATACTGCTGACAACCAATACGGCCGGAATCATCGCGATACTGACATCGACCATAACGGCATGGCTCGTCATCGGCAAGCCCGACCTCGGCATGTCGATCAACGGCCTGCTGGCAGGGCTCGTCGCAATCACGCCTGCCTGCGCATATGTCAGCGTGCCAAGCTCTCTGGCGATCGGCGCGGCCGCCGGTGTGATCGTCGTGCTTGCGGTCATAGCATTTGACAGGCTCAAGATCGACGACCCGGTCGGCGCGCTTTCCGTGCATCTTGTCAACGGCGTCTTCGGAACGCTCTGTGTCGGACTGTTCGCGCAGGACGGCATTGCCGGCGTCAGCACCGGCAACGGCCTGTTCTTCGGCGGCGGACTGAAGCTTTTGGGCACGCAGGCGCTGGGCGCTCTGGCGGTCGCCGGGTTTGCATTCGGCGGCTCCCTGCTGGTCTGGTATGTCATTAAGAAAACCATGGGCCTGCGCGTTTCGCTCAGGGAGGAGATCGAGGGGCTTGACATCGGCGAGCACGGCAACCAGGCGTATCCCGAATTTACGATCCACAAGGCCTACTACACCGCACTCCCGGATGGAGCGGACAAAGCGGACAATGACGACAGCAGCGCAGGCATGGCCGCGCATTAAGGAGGCAGAATATGAAGCAGATAAAAGCGGTCATCCGGCCCGAAAAGCTGAATGAGGTGCGCGAAGCGCTCGAAAAGGCGGGTTGTTACAGGGGCATCATGATCACGGATATCATGGGCCAGGGTATACAGAAGGGCATCATGTAGGCCTGGCGCGGGGAGAAGTACAGGATGGATCTGCTGCCCAAGATTATGATCGACCTGGTCGTGAAGGACGAGGATGTTCCGACCGTCAAGAGCATATTGCTCGGCTCCGCCCGCACCGGGGAGTTCGGCGACGGAAAGATATTCATATACAATATCGAGGAAGTCATCAGGATCCGTACCGGCGAAGAGGGAGAGGCGGCGCTGTAAGCGCGCCGGCGCGCTTTCGACGAACAACTTTGTTTCCCGTCAAGGTCTTGGAAACTGGCGCACAAGTCGCCAGTTTCCTTTTTCTTTTTTCAGGTTGATGATACGAGGTTTTAAAAATTCCGCTGCAGGGCCCCTGCCGGATGAAACGGCAGGGGCCTTGCATTGCTTTTGGCATTATTCGAGGGGCATTACCCGCTTCCTCATCAGCACCGAACTCTTGCCTATCATAACAATCTTTTTAAATCCGAGTTCCTCATAATACTCCACCGACCCATTGAAATCAAACCGGCGCTTTGTTTTGTCGTCACAGTCATACGGAAATACCTCGACGACGCCCCCGCCAAGCCTCGCGATTTCGGAAAGCGCGCACTGTATCGCATATTTCGCGACACCCCGCCTGCGGCAATCCCTGTCGGTGAACACGCAGGATATGCGGTAGCCCGGCTTGTCCTCCGGAGCGATATCGAGCTTGCTGTAAATTCTGTTGTGATCATATTCCACCAGGATTTCCGCCGGTGCAAACTGGCACCAACCGACCGGCTGTCCCTGACTGTATACGATAATGCCCATCGTCTTGCCCTGTAAAACAAGCTGCTTGTGATACTCGCGGCGTTCTTCCGTTGTCTTTTTGCCAAAATCGGTCGATCGCATCAGGTAATAAACGCACCAGCATCCGCCCCGCACGCCATGGTGCTTTAAGAACAAGGCCTCGAAATCGGTCCATGTCTCAGGAGTCAGGCGTTTGTAAGTAAGTTCCGGCATTTGGATGTTCTCCTTTAACTTATTGATTCTGATGGTTATATTATAACCTCAAAATCTTCCGATTGTTGAATATTACTATATTTAGTAATATAATTATACTGCAAACCATTTATACAGTATATGTAGAAACCGTTGCAAACGCTGTTTGCAATAATACCATACAAAAGCGAGGAGGATTTTTATGATTCCCGACAAGAAAATGGTCAAACCCGCAAAGTCGAAAAAGGAACCGGAAGCCAAAAAGGCACCGAAGAAAATGTGCTGATCCGCAGTGACAGATACTGCCCGTATGGATAAGAGAGAATGGTAAAGACGCACGGCCGGGGCCGCGCGTCTTTTTAACCGTCGTATTTCTCCCGCTTATATCGCCCGGAAGCCCTTGCCGACCGTCTCGCTGGAGTTGACGATGGTGATGAACGCGTCCCGGTCGACCGAGCGTATATAATTGCGCAGCGCCACCGCCTGGCGCCTGCCCAAAACGGTCGTGATGACCTCCTTCTCCTGGCCCGAGAAAACCCCCGAAGCTTTCGAGACGGTCGCGCCGCGGCTCAGGCCGTTGATGATAAAGCCCTGTATCGCCTCGCTCTTACCGGATATGATCGTAACGAGTTTTCTCGTATTGATGCTCTCGATCACATTGTCCAGCAGCAGCGCTTTCGCCATCAGGCCAAGTATGCAATACAGCCCGGTCTGTATCCCGAAAACAAAGCCCGCGGCCAGCGTGATCAGAAAGTCGCTGGCCAAAAGCGCCTTGCCGATCTCAAGGCTGGTATGCCGGGAGAGTATCATCGCGATGATGTCCGTGCCGCCTGTGGACGCGCCGGTATTAAAGACGATGCCGGCGCCCAGCGCCGGCAGTATGACCGCAAAGCACAACTCCAGAAACCTGTCCTCCGTAAAAGGGCCTGCAACCGGTGCGACGGCCTCCAGCACCCAAATGAGCAAGGAAAGCATGATCGATGAGTAGATCGTGCCTACGATGACGTTTTTGCCCAGGAACAGGAAGCCGATCAGCACGAGCGCGGCATTGAGCAGCAGCATCGCATTCCCGACATTCAGTCCGGGCAGCAGATTTGACAATATGATCGAAAGGCCCGCTGTGCCGCCAATCGCGAAATGATTGGGCGCATTGAAGAAGTGCACGCCCAGCGCGACAATGAGGAGCCCAAGGTTAACCAGCAAAAAATCCCGTTTATTTGAAAATATCCTGTCCATTCTATCAGCCTTAACTCCGGTTTTTCACATGCTGTTTATAGTTTGATAGCAATTCATGCGTCTATGCACGCCGGTTTCAATCCGCGCTACACCGCCCGGAAGCCCTTGCCGACCGTCTCGCTGGAGTTGACGATGGTGATGAACGCGTCCCTGTCGACCGTGCGGATAAAATTGCGCAGCGCAACCGCCTGCCGCCTGCCGACGACGGTCGTGATGACGTCCTTTTCCTCGTGCGTATATGCGCCGGAAGCCTTGGAGACCGTCGCCCCGCGGTGCAGATGGTTGATGATGAAATCCTCGATCGATTTGCTTTGCTTTGAAATAATCGTCATCAGCTTGCGTGTGTTGATGCTCTCGATCACATTGTCAAGCAGCAGCGCCTTGATCATCAGGCCGAGTATGCAGTAGAGCCCGGTCTGCACGCCGAACATGAATCCGGCCGCGATCGTGATCAGAAAATCGGTGGCCATCAGCGCCTTGCCGATCTCGATGCTGGTGTGCCTGGAAAGTATCATCGCAACGATGTCCGTGCCGCCGGTGGAAGCGCCGGTATTGAATACGATGCCGCTGCCCAGCGCCGGCAATATCACCGCAAAGCACAGTTCGAGGAGCCTGTCGTTCGTAAGCGGCCTGCTGAGCGGCGCGACGAGCTCCAAAAGCCAGATGAATACGGCAAGCATGATCGACGAATAGATCGTGCCCGCGATGAAATTGCGGCCAAGGAACACAAAGCCGATGATGACGAGCGCCGCATTCAGCATCAGCATGACATGGCCGACATTGAGCATCGGGAACAGATTGGAGATCAGTATGGATATGCCCGTGGTACCGCCGATGGCGAACCGGTTCGGAACCTTAAAGAAATGCACGCCGGCCGCGACGATGATCAGCCCGAGGTTCATCAGCAGGAAATCTCTTTTTTGATCAAAAATCTTCTTCATTTCAGCCGACCTGTCTAAATTCCTTCCGCATTGATATTGTCCGAAACCGGTTTCCATACCTTCCGCCGCAAACCCGCGCCGCAGAAACCAACCTGCATATTATATAACATGGCGAACCCGAAGGAAAGACGGCAGGTTCTGTCACAGGACGGTATCTGCCGGTAATGCTGAGAATAAAAAACGTACGTGAAACCCCGTACGCTTTTTATGTTCCCCGGCGTTTTTTTGCATCCGGCCGAAGAGAACCCCTATCGCCGGGCAATCCCCTTTGCCCCGCATACCACCCTTGCACCAGCATGAATATGAATAATTAATATTTTCGCCGTGATTTGGCATAATCCTCTTTAAAATGCAAAAAAATGTGAAAAAAACTCAACATTTTGTATATGGCTCACCTTGCATCATACCACCGGTATGGTGCGCTCAGCTCCCGGTGCTCTTGTAATGCCGGACGCCGATACGCCAGAAGATCAGCGCAAGCCCCATGAACAGCAGCCCAGCCGGAAGCGGCAAAAAACCGAGCCACGGGGGATACCCCCACCCGCAGACAGTCGAGGCCGGGTAAAAGCTGACAAGCAGCACCGGCAGCAGGAAGGTGAATATGTTTTTCAGGGACCGCGGCATATAGGGCTCGGGGCACCGGGTGATCTGGTAACTGGCATTGGTCAAAATATTGATCCAGTCCAAACCCTTGATCGTGAAGAACGCAAGCCCCGATGTCAGCACAAACACGCCGCAGTACATGACAAAACCGCCGGCCAGCGCCATGGCAAGCACGGCAATGTTCAGCGCAGTGAGCGGAACCTCCAGCTTGCCGAGCGCCCATGCCGCGGCGCCGATTCCGGTAGCGGCGCGGATCAAACGGTGTATGTGGAAGAAGGAGGCCGCCACCTGTGTGAACAGCGAGCGCGGGCGGAGCAGCAGCCGGTCGAAATTGCCGGTGCGCAGCATATGCCACGGAAAATAGTCAAACCCGCGGCAAAAGCTCTCGGCCAGGCCGAAGGACGCGACGGCCAGCGCATAGACCAGTATGATGCGTTCGACCGTCCACACCCCGATGCTGCCGAAGCGCGAAAACAGCAGTATCGTAGAGATCGGGTCGGTCACAACGACGATCAGCACCTGCAGCAGCATCAGCCACCAGCCCTTGTATTCGATGCCGGAAAGCAGATGCATGCGCAGGTATTTGATATAGATTCTAAACTCCCCTGACAATCTCCCCATGTTACCCTCCCTGTATGATGACGCTGCCGAGCCTGCGCCGCAGTATGGCGCGCCCGGCCGCAAGGAACAGCACGCACCAGAAGAACTGCACCCCGAGGGCCGCCAGCGCGTCGCGCGGCGCCAGCGTGCCGATGTAGAGCTGCGCCGGTATATCGACGAATCCGCCGAACGGCTGCAGCCGCAGAAAGCCCTGCAGGAAATCCGGCCACAGCCGAAGCGGCAGATAGCCGCCGGACAGCACGCCGCTCGCCAGCATCAGCATGTAGGTCGGGCCCTCGCCCCAGGTGATGTTGACGCGGATCGCCGTCACGAACATCGCATAGCATGAGCACAGTGCAAACGCCAGCGCCAGCGCGGCCAGGAACAGGCCGAAAGCCGCGGCGGAATCCGGTGGCTTAAGCCGGAACGCGGCAGGCATCAGCGCTCCGGCCGCGATGGTCAATAGACCGCGCAGCCAGACAGCGCCGAGTTTCCCGGCCGATGATTTGGCGAGCCAGTGGAAATACAGATCCATCGGGCGGCAGAGCTCGACGCCGATGTCGCCGCTTTTGATTTTCTCCAGAATGTCCCCGTCGATGCTCATGGCCTGCAGGCCCCACATCCCCTGCGCAAGCCAGATGTAGGACATCGTCTGGGTCAATGACATGCCGCCGTCGTTCCATGGATTTTGACTGTACTTATAAAAGACGGTATAGATCACGCACTCGATGATGCCCCAGAACACGCTGATAAACACGCCCGATACTGCGGCCGCCCGGTATTGCAGCCCTTCGGCAAAGCGTATCCTGAAAAGAGAGCGGCATGCCCGCATGGTTTGCCTGAAAGTCATAGATTTTCTCCTAAACGAGCGACAGTCGGCTGTACATCGACGCGATCATCTCATCGGTATTGACCTTCATGATGACCTCGGGCGCGTACTGCTGCTGCAATCCCGAAAGGCTGCCGTCATACAGGAGCTTGCCGCGGCCGATCACCATCACACGCTCGCAAAGCGCTTCGATATCGTCCATGTCGTGGGTCGTCAGCACCATCGTCACGCCGTTTTTGCGGTTCTCCTGCTTCAAAAACGCGCGCAGCGCCAGCTTCGAAACGGCATCCAGCCCTATGGTCGGTTCATCGAGGAACAGTATTTTCGGGCGGTGCAGCAGCGCGGCGACCAGTTCGCAGCGCATACGCTGCCCGAGCGACAATTGCCGGACAGGCGTCAAAAGCAGATGCTCCACGCCGATCATGCAGCAAAGCTCTGCGAGCCTCTGCTTATAATCCGCAGCCGGAATGCCGTAGATGTCCTTTAAGACTTCGAACGAGTCCCGCACGGGCACATCCCACCAAAGCTGCGAGCGCTGCCCGAATACGACGCCGATCTGCGACACATGCCGCACCCGCTCCTTCCACGGCGTCCTGCCAAAGATCGAGCACTCGCCGGAGTCGGGCACCAGGATACCGCTCATGACCTTGACGGTCGTCGATTTGCCCGCTCCGTTCGGGCCGATGTAGCCGACCAGCTCGCCCTCGCCGATCCCGAAGCTGATGCCGTCAAGCGCCTGCACAAGGCGCACATTGCGCGTAAAAGCGCCTTTGAGAATGCCCCATCGGCCCTGGGGCCGCTCATAGACCTTGAAGCCTTTGCGGATGTCATCGAGTTCAATCTGCATGCCTTTCCCTCCTTATCGCAACGGACAGGATAGCACAAAGGAAGGCTTATGTAAAACCTTCTGTTGTATGGCCGGATGCCTTCGGAACCCGTACAATATGCCCGAAGTCAAAATATCGCTGATTTTCATAAATTTGCTTTACAACTTGCCATTTGTATGGTAGATTATAAGTACAATCTGTGTTGAATACAGAGGGTTTTTTTTCTATCATAGAAATTTGCAGCCGGTGAGCGTTCGCCGGTTTTTTATTTTATAGCAGCCTACGATTACCGCCCTATGCTGAACCTCTTGGGCTTAAAGCATAAAAACGATTCCGGGTTCATGTTCATGCTGCAGAACACGACGGCTTTACGCGCGGTAAACTCCAGGTGCAGCTCCCTGTCGTGGTACCTGTCCATGATCTGCTTCATTGCGTCATCGGCAACATCGGCAATGGCAATGGTAGAATGGAACTGCCATTCCACGCCGTCATAGCCGAGCGGCATGACGCCGAAATGATCCCTCAGTTCCGTGCAAAGCCGCTCATGCAGTGCGCGCAGCTGCGCCGACTCCCGCACTTTCAGCCAAACGATCGCTTTGCCATCAAGCTGCCTTGCCTCGATCTTTTCGATGCAGATTTCAAACGGCTCCAGCTGCGAAAAAAGCTCCCGAAAGTAATTTTCGAGCTCCTTCAGATCGCCGTCGTACGGAAACGACTGCTTTAAAGACACATGCTGCACCAGATGCGAAAACGTAAGCCCGGTGCCGTATCCGGCGTCGAGTTCGCGCATCAGCTTTCTTGCGGTTTTGGCCGCCCTGTCATCAAGCAGTATGGCTATTCCAACGTACATTCATCATCCCCGCCGCTCATTCATTCCCTTACCGCGACTGATCAACCCCGGCAGATTTTATTATATATAGATATTATAGATTTATCAAACATACAATAAACCGTATACATTTTTACCGGAGATGGTAGTATGAAGCTGCTCAAATCCAAACGACCGCTGTATCTGACAATCGTCATCATCGCGCTCTGCGCGCTCCTTGCGGCGCTGTTATGGAGCATCATCGCACGGATGGCGCACAAGGAGCCAAAGCCCGTCGCGCTGCCCGATGCATACCCGCAGACCGGCGTTTTCGAAACCCGGAGCTTTCTGCTGATGGAGGCAATGGACGCCGTCGGCTGCTGCTCGCCGGAGGATGCGGCGTATACCTGGGCAAAGGGCCTGAGGATGCGCAGCGCCGCCATGCAGTACGCCGTAATGACAAGGGATCTGAAAGGCAGCTATGCCGCGCAGCTTCAGAATACGGCCCCGAACTGGGTAACCGGCATGTCGAGCCCGTGGATAGACGCCTATGAGATCATAGAGGTCAGAGACCCGCGGGAAAAGTACTGCACCATTGAAATACGGTTTGCAACCGCATCATCCACCGGCCCGGACGCGGAATATGAGGCACAACTTGCGATGGAGCTGGAAGGGCGCTTCTGGAGGATCGCGGGTATCGAAATGGACGACGGTCTGTATCCCTATACAGGCTTTGAACACTCGACGTAAAGCAGTCTTCCGAACAAATACCGGGGAAGCTGTGAAATAAAATAGTTGCCAATACCTGTATCCCCAAATGGTATAATAAATCCTGAATAAGAACTTCGGGGGAACGGGTATATGAATAACAAGACTATAGTAACCAGGGTACTGGCAATTGCGGGCACGATGCTGGTTTGGATTCCGATACTGTTCATGATCGTGACATCGGTGGTCGGATCGATCGCAAGCGGCAGGTTCCTCTGCGACTTTTTGATTCCGGCCGAGCTCTTCATGGTTGAGCTTGTTGGCGCGGTACTGCTTTTCTGGGCCGCTTACCGGTCCAGGGTATGCCTGAAGGCGGTCGGCTGGAATTGCGGCGCGCTGATACTGCTGCTGTTCGGCGGCATGATGATCGCCCAGGTCAGCGGGCTTGCAAGCGGCGCGGCCGAGCCCAAAGGCATCCTGTTCATCATAACGATCGGCGCGTTCATACTCTATACGGCATCCGTCGTGTTGCTCGGGATCGCCGGGATCGCTCTGGTGAGGGGGCTGCTTGCGAACAAGGGAAAGCAGGAGTAAGCCCTGCTGCCATACAGCACCCTTTATAAACTTATCATGCCGGATACCGCAAGAAAGCCGCTGAGGCTAAAAAGCTACGATTATTCTGAATGTCTATAAAATCACCCCCGGATGACGGATCCGGGGGGATTATAAATCGGTCGAATCTATTGATGGGTCATACGGTTGATCGCGCACAGCACCGCCTTGAAGCTGGCGGTCGTCGTGTTGTGGTGGCGGCCCACGCCGAACGCGGCGCGGCCGTCCGGTGCGACAAGCTCGATGTACGCGACAGCCTCGGCGTTCTCACCGGAGCCGAGCGCGTGCTCCTCGTACGTCCTGAACTTGAAATTTCCGCAGCCGAGTTCCTTGATCGCATTGAAGAACGCCGAGATCGGGCCGTTGCCGCTGTTTTCGACCGTCCGGGCCTTGCCGTTCACCTCGATATCGGCCTGTACGACCGTCTTGCCGTTCGAACTCTTGATCATATAGCCCGCGAGCGCGAGCGGCGCGGTTGCCTCGAAATACGCTTCGGTAAACGTCTGCATGATCTCGGCGGGCACAAGCTCGCGGCCGGTTTCGTCCGTCTTCTTCTGTATGACTTGCGCGAATTCCGGGTGCATGGGCTTTGGCAGCCGGTAGCCGAACTCGCTCTCCATGATGAACGCGACGCCGCCCTTGCCGGACTGGCTGTTGATGCGTATGATCGGCTCGTACGCCCGCCCGATGTCGCCGGGATCGATCGGCAGGTACGGCACCTCCCAGAACTCCGGATGGTTCTGCTCATAGTCGATGAGGCCCTTGCGGATCGCGTCCTGATGGGAACCGGAGAACGCCGTGTACACGAGCTCGCCCGCATACGGGTGCCGCTGGTGCACGGCAAGGCCGGTGCAGTCCTCATAGATGCTGCGAATCTCATTGATACTGCCGATGACAAGCCCCGGGTCGACGCCGCGGCTGTACATATTCATCGCAATCGTTAATATGTCGGCGTTGCCGGTGCGCTCGCCGTTGCCGAACAGCGTGCCCTCGACCCTGTCCGCGCCCGCGAGCAGCGCAAGCTCTGTGGCCGCGACGCCGCAGCCCCTGTCGTTGTGCGCATGGATGCTCAATATGATGCTGTCGCGGCAGCTTACGTGCGACAGGAACCATTCGATCTGGTCGGCGAACACATTCGGCGTCGTCATCTCGACCGTCGCCGGAATGTTGATGATCATTTTATTGTCCGGCGTCGGCCTGTGGACATCGAGCACACGCTCGCAGATTTCGAGTGCGAAGTCGATCTCCGTGCCGGTAAAGCTCTCGGGCGAGAACTCGAGGCGTATGTCGGCGCCGGCGTCCTTTTTCATCGACTCGATCAGGCGTCCGGCGGACACGGCCATGTCGATGATCTCCTGCCTGCTTTTTTGAAACACGACGCGGCGCTGTGCGGCCGATGTGCTCAGGTAATAGTGCAGTATGGCCGTCTTGCAGCCCTCGAGCGATTCGAATGTCCGCCGGATCAGGTGCTCCCTCGACTGAACAAGCACCTGCGGCACGATGCCTTCGGTGATATAGCCGCCGTCGACCAGCGCGCGCATGAAGTCGAAGTCCGTCTGCGAAGCCGACGGGAAGCCGACCTCGATCTCGCGAAAGCCCATTTGTTTCAGGAGATTGAAGTACCGCAGCTTCTTTTCGGAGTTCATCGGCGTGGGCAGAGCCTGGTTGCCGTCGCGCAGGTCGACGCTGCACCATATGGGTGCCGATGTGATCCGGTTGTCGGGCCAACGGCGTCCGGGCATCTCAAGCGTCGGATAAGGTTTGTACTTTGTGTAGCTCATCGTTTAACTCCTTTACAAAAAATTACGACCCCTATCGTCCATAGAGACGAAGGGGCCGTTCGCGGTACCACTCTAATTTGCTTAATGTTAAGCACACTCTGCAGATACAGGCACAATGAATTGCCGATATCCTGCCCATCTTTAACGGCTGGGCGCATCCGTCCGCTCCTACTCGATGTCTTTCAGAGGGCGACTCCCGGATCAGTTCAACGTGTTGTGCCTGCCGCCTCGCACCACCCGGCGGCTCTCTTAAAGGCTTTTGGACGCCTACTAGTTCCGTTCACAGTCTTTTTGATATTTGATGAAATGATAATATATTATACTAACGCTGTCAAGATTTCTTGACAAAATGGTTAAGAAATGTGAACGGGGAACCTGCTGACAGTAGTTTTTCAACCGCTTTTCGGCCCTCTCCCTGCCCTCTGCGACTAACCGCATGAAAAGTTTACTGTTCGCCCAAGAAACCCGCGCTTCTGACCACCCCACGCGCCTTCGGCACGTCGCCCCTCCGGAGGAGGGGAATTTGAAAAGCAAGCTTGGGAGCAATTGCATTTATCTCAACTTAATTACCGGACATTGAGTTATGATTATTTCGTTTCATCCGAACCTTATATCATTCGATACCGGGCTTTTCAGCATAGCTTCTCTCAGGAATTCCCCTCCCGAGGGAGGGGAAACGCGGCGAATGCCGCGTGGGGAGGTCTCGTTTGCGTAACGCTTCAATTTCATGACAAATACCGTAAAACAGAGTTATCTACTCCCCCCAGTACACATGCTCCGCCTCAACCTCATTCGACCCGTCCCTGATCGTGATCAGCGTCGCGCCCTGCATATCGTCATCGGCATAGCAGCCCGGCCCGGTTTTCAGCCCATAGGTCATATGCACGCCCTTGTATACGGTCGACAGGTTGTTGATGTGGTCGTGCCCGTTGAAGATGTGCGTCGTGCTGCCGAGCTCCAAAATTTTATCGAACATGCCGGAATTCTCGGGCGGGCAGCAGACTTCCTCGCGGAACTCGCCGAATGTAACCGCAGGATCCAGTTCGCCGGATTCCCACAGCTCCTTGACATCGGCAAACTCCGGCAGCGGTATATGGAAGAAAAGCATCGACGGCACATCCCCAAGCCCGGCCACGACCCACTCGTACCATTCGATCTGGTCGGCATGGATATAGTCATAATCCCTGCCGCTATCATACCAACGATTGACATTGGAGTCCATCATGATCAGCGAATAAACAGGCTGCCCGGCTTCATCGACGATATCGACCACATAGTTGCCGACGCCGCTGATATTTTCCGGGCCCATCCGGAACAACGAGTATTCGGCCGCCTCGTATCTGTTGCCGACCCAGTTGCGGTCGGCGATCCCCTCCGAATCGTGGTTTCCGAGCGTGACCCCCCAGGGGATGCCGTAGCCCTCCATTTTGTCAACGATGACGGGAACCATCGCGCCGGAAAAACCGAAATAGGTATTGTCCCCGGTGGTCATGATCATGTCCGGGTTGGTCTTTTCGACCATCGCGTCCATCATATTCAGAGCCCTTGTGTCCCTGAA
>Ga0123334_1000318_pt1 | contig 64373 bp, 55 predicted proteins | sample BiotimSIPDNA_FD_89706 | JGI IMG/M metagenome (GOLD analysis project Ga0123334, IMG submission 89706) | Anaerobic biogas reactor microbial communites from Washington, USA - Biogas_R1 time_0 SIP DNA | ecosystem: Engineered > Bioreactor > Anaerobic > Unclassified | place: Washington, USA...
GAGTATACGCGCCGAAATGTTGGGGACGTAGTTCAACTCCCGGGCGACAGCGCGAATCTCCTCGGCCTTCTCAGGAGAAAAACGGATGCCAATGTCGCGACCACTCAACACCGCAGAAACCGTGCTCGACGATACCCCGACGCGACGGGCAATGTCAATCAGGCGTACAGTTGCCATAATAAAGCCCTTATTTTGAGGTGATAATCCGGTTTATCAAACATTATACACCAGAATTTATTATTTTTCAAGGAAAACTGAGATAATACATGTTTTTTCAGCCTGTTTTTGGCGTCTTCAACGATTTATGACCCCGCGCTGATAACACCAGAGGAGTTCGAGAAAGCCTTTGCGCCATGGTCGGAAAAAAGAAGAAAAAGGAAACAGCCCCAAACGGTAACAAATGGTACCGCTTGGGGCTGTTTCTTGGGTAAATTGGCGGAGAGGGAGGGAGTCGAACCCTCGGTGAGCGCGAACCCACGACGGTTTTCAAGACCGCTGCCTTAAACCACTCAGCCACCTCTCCTAAAGGGGCGAATATCATAATAATATGACGCTGAGGCGCAGAAAAACAAGTTTGACGGGTGAAAAAAGGGGGAGCGGCGGAGGTTTAGTGGACAATGGACGTTAGTGGACTTTAGTGGACATCAGTAGACGATGGACTGTGGACAAAAGTGGACTTTAATGGAGAGTGGACGTGGACGGAAATGGACTTTTTGTGGACGGCGGAGCAAAGACGTAGGGGGCGGTGCTTGGGCTATGTATGGTACGATACGGCAGGCTGAAGCCCGAGCTACATACTGCAAGCTAAAGCTTGTACTACGTACGGTGTCCATTCCCTCAAAAAGAAACTGGCCGGCAGAACCGTTTTGGGCGATTCTGTCGGCCAGGGATAGCGCATTTTGGTTGCCTATCAGCGGGAGCGACGGCTTTCGCGACGCTTGACTTCGCTGGGCTTCTCATAATGACGACGGTTGCGGAGCTCTTTCATCGTGCCTTCCTTGTCCATCTTCTTCTTTAGACGACGAAGGGCGCGTTCGATAGGTTCACCTTTGCGGCATTTGATATCTGACATGCTTGTTCACCCCCTTTACGTGTCTTTGGAAGTTAAAGTGGAATGCCCGAAAAAGGGCGGAAAAAATAAAAGCGCATTACTATAAACTTCGGCAACAAGAATTCAATTTAGCGGACGTTGTTTTTCACCCACTGGCGGGCGAATTCGAGAATTTTGAGGTTAAGTGGAATGAGCTTGGGCTTTTTCGCGAAATTGGCCTCAAGAGCCCGGGCAAAGGCGGCCTCAGGGAGACGAGTGATGCCGAGTTCCAACATAACCCCGAACATGATGGTGTTGGCAGCCCGGCTGGAGCCTGCCTGTTCAGCCAAGTCCTGAGCCGGAACCGCAACGCCCTTGACGCCAGGAGGCAACTCGACGTCGCCAATCTGTGCGTCGTACATGATGATGCCGCCTGGCTTGACGTCGTTTTTGAAGCGCTCGAAAGAGGGTCGGTTCATGGCTACCAGCAGGTCGGGATTATAGACCACTGGAGAGCCGATCGCCTGCTTGGAAATGATCACCGAGCAGTTTGATGTGCCGCCGCGCTGTTCCGGGCCGTAAGATGGATACCAGGAGACCTGCTTGGAAGCCGCTTGGGCAGCTTCGGTCAACATGATCCCAAGGCTGAGAACGCCCTGGCCGCCAAAGCCGGCAATTTTCACCTGCGTTTCTGTATCTGCAGCATCGTCGTGGGGGATAGACGGTGGAATTGAGTCAAGCTCAAACAGGGTGTCAAGGCTTTCCCGTGTGAAATCGCTGTCAGGGCGGACGACTGGCTCGGCTTCCTCGGTGCGGTCGCGGAAATTACCCAAGGGGTATTCGCGGATCATCTGCTCATTGATGAAATCGTTGTTGGCGACAGCAGACTGGCCGAGGTTGGTCGGGCAGGGCGACAATACTTCGACAAAGGTGTAGCCTTTGCCGTCCCTCTGCACTTCGAGGGCCTTGCGCACTGCGCGGCGAGCATTGCGGATGTTCTTTGAGTCAGACAGAGCAACACGCTCGACAAAGACGGGCGCCTGGAGGCTGGCGATCAGTTCGCATAGATGCAGAGGATAGCCCTGGGTCAGCGGATCGCGGCCATCCGGGCAGGTGACGGTCTTTTCGCCGATCAGCGTCGTCGGCGCCATCTGGCCGCCGGTCATGCCGTAAACTGTATTGTTGACGAAAAAGACAGCGATTTTTTCACCGCGGTTAGCGGCCTGGAGGGTTTCGTTGAGACCAATGGAGGCCAGGTCGCCGTCACCTTGATAGGCGATGACGATTTTGTCAGTGGCGCGGGAGACGCCGGTGGCGACGGCCGGGGCGCGGCCGTGAGCGACCTGGATATTGCCAGTGTCAAAGTAGTAGTAGGCGAACACAGCGCAGCCGACCGGGCTGATAGTGACGGTTTTGTCTTGCAGGCCGAGGTCGGCGAGAGCTTCGCCGATCAGCTTGTGCAGGATGCCGTGGCCGCACCCAGGGCAGTAGTGGGTGGCGGCAGGGGCCGGGTTGTTGCGGCCTTTGCGCGGGAACTCGTTGTAGATGCCTTTGCTGCTGATAATTTTTTCGGTCATGGTAGTCACCTCTTATTTGCCTGCGACGGCCTTGATTTTGTTCATCACTTGGTCAAGTGTGACGAGGTTTCCGCCAAGTCGGTTGACCAGTTCGACGGGCCGGCGGCAAGAGATGGCGAGCCGGAGGTCATCGGCAAGTTGTCCATTGCTCATTTCGACGGCGATGAAGGTGACGTTTTTGTCGGCCAAGGCGTTGATTTGTTTTTTGGGGAAGGGGAACAGGGTTTGGGGGCGGAAGAGGCCGACTTTCAGGCCTTGACGGCGTGCGTTGTCCATGGCGGTCTTGGCGATTCTGGAGCTGATGCCGTAGGCCACCAGGACGATGTCAGCGTCATCGGTGTTTTGTTGTTCGCAGCGGGTCTCGGTGCGTTCGATGTCCGCGTATTTCACTTGCAGGCGGTTATTGAATTCTTCCAGTTGGGCAAAGTCGAGGAAGATGCTGGTGACCAGATTTTGCCTGGTTTCGGCGTTGCCGTTGACAGCCCAGGTTTTGTCAATGACTGGTGCGATGGCTTTTTCCGGGAACGTGAACGGCTCAATCATTTGGCCGAGGACGCCGTCAGCCAGGACATAGACGGGGGTGCGCCATTTGAAGGCCAGTTCAAAGGCGAGCATAGTGTAGTCGCACATTTCCTGGACTGAGTTGGGGGCGAGGACGATGTTTTTGTAGTTGCCGTGGCCGCCGCCTTTGACGACTTGGTTGTAGTCGGACTGTTCGGGGCCGATGTTGCCGAGTCCGGGGCCGGCGCGCATGATGTCAACGATGACGGTGGGCAGTTCTGCTCCGGCCAGATAGGAGACACCTTCCTGCATCAGGCTGATGCCAGGGCCGGACGAGGCGGTGAAGACGCGGTGCCCAGCAGCGGCAGCGCCATAGCACATGTTGATGGAGGCTTCTTCCGATTCTGCCTGCAAGAACTTGCGTCCCAAGGGCGGGTAGAAGCGGGAGGCCTCATGGAGGATTTCGCTGGCCGGCGTGATTGGATAGCCGAAGAAGCAGTCGGAGCCGGCGTAGAGGGCGCCGATTACGACTGCGGTATTGCCTTTGATGAGTTTTGTTGCCATGTTATGAGTCCAATGCTGATTGAAATTGCGGACAGTCGTGTGGGGGAATCAGGACTTTTTCAGCGGGATATGGATTTTGATCGCATGCGGTTCCGGGCAGGTATAGAAGCAGTTTGCGCAGCCGATGCAGCCCTCGCCGAGGTAGACAGCGGCGTGATAGCCGCGCTCATTGAGGGTGTCGCCGATAGCGAGTACCTTCTTGGGGCAAGCGTCGACGCAACGGCCGCAAGACTTGCATTCGAGCTGGTTGATGATGGGATAAGGCTTGTTTTTATCAATGTCCATGGCGTCATGGCCTCCTATGGGTGACGTCCGGTAAAACCGAACGGCGGCAATTGCCAAGTCAGGGCAAAAGACTTGACAATGCCGCTTTGAGGGGGAAAATCAGAACATATTACTATAGCACCGGCCAGCTATTTGGAAAATCGGCAGGTGCTAAAAAGGGTGGGAGGACAGCGATTTTTTTGCGAATGTGGCAGTCTTCTGTAGTGCCTTGACAAGGCACCAGTTTTGGGGGTGGCCTATCCCCGGGCTAAAGCCTGGGCATTGAACAGAGGCAAAACAACAGCACCCAAGCATCTACGGCACGCCCCTCGCCCCTAAGATAAGCCCCTCGTTTCGCCCTTGTGTGCTGACGTCAGGCGGGTTATTCAGCCTGGACGACTTTGAAGTGGCGTCGTCTGAACAGGCTGATGAGGCTGCCGCGTCCGACCAGGTGGCCAGCGCCGACTGCTACGAAGATGCGGTGGCCGTGGTTGTTCAGGCGTTCCAGCTGCGAGAACCAGGCGTCGTTGCGGTTTTTCAGCATGCGTTCCTGCTGGTCAGGGTGGTTGGTAAAGCTGCGGCTGATGAGGCGTGCCAGGGGTGCGGCGTCGCCTTGGCGCCAGAGCGTGAGCAAATGGCGTGAGAATTCTGGCATGGCTTCCAATTCATCCAGCAGGTTGAGGATGAGCGTCTCATCGGATTCTGCGCTGATGGAAGCGAGCAGGGCAAGTTGCTGTTCCGGGGTTTCCAGGCAGTGGATCGCCTTGTTTTCGGCAGTTGCTCGCGAAAACAGGTAGGTGTCCAGTCCGAGTGCTGAAGCCAGGCCGTTTCTGCGTAGTGCGGCTGAGGTCAAGGTGGAAGAGCAGTACCAGGGTGTGAGCGTGCTGAGCAGGGGCGAGGAATATCCCAGGCTGGCGGCGGCGGTCAATAGTCGCTGCCAGGTGCTGGCTGACAGTTTGTTAGGCAGTGATTCATCCGGGGGCAGGACGCCGCGAGCCTGGATTGCCGCCGCGAAGGCTGGCGAGGACACTTGCCGCAAGTCGGTTTCGAACGCTGCCATGTCGGCGGCGTCGTAGGCGTTTTCGACTGACGGCGGCAGCGGATACATGTCAGGTACACCGAAATGGAGTACCCCGAAGAAGGCGACCGGTGGGGCGCCGGGCCGGGTCGCCGTCCAGAGCAGGGGGCGGGACGGCGGCGGGTCGTTGCCAGTAGTGTTGGCCGGGGCGTTTTTCATGCTGTTGCGGTGTCAGACGTCGTTGAGTTGGGAGCGGCCGATGTTCAGACAAAGCGTCTGAAGAAGGCTGCTTCCTGCTGGGCAAAGTCGTCGAACTGTTCTTTAGGCACGCCGTATTCGCAGTGGATGCTCACCGGTCCCTGGAAGTTGAATTTACGGAGGACTTCGAAGACTTGGGTCCAGTTGACCATGCCTTGGCCCGCCGGAGTCAGGTGGCGGGATGCCTTGCCGTGGCCGTTGCCTTCTTCGCGCGTGATCATTATGTCTTTAGCTGCGACAATGCTGAGCCAGGGCTTGAGCATGCTGGCGGCCATAGCGAAATCTTCGCCTTCGACGCGGAGATGGCAAGGGTCGATGTAAGCGCCGAAATATTCCGGGTCAAGCCCTTGCAGCAGATGGGTCATGGCCGCGCCGTTCAGGCCGATATTTTTGTTGCTGTGGGTGTGGTAGCAGATTTTGATGTTGTAGCGGCGTGCGAGCGGGCCCCAGGAGAGGATGGCGGCGCGGGTGCGGGCCAGTTCAGTGGCATAGTCCATGGTGTCGGGATGGAATGGGAAGTAGCCGAGTTTGAGCAGTCTCACGTTGGCGGCGTCCATGGCGGCGAGCAGCGCTTCGGCGCCTGGCTGATCAGGCCGCAGAAGAGAGCCTTCGCCAGTGACCATGCCGACATCAAGGCCGTTGTCCCGGAGGATGTTAACAGCGGCAAGGAGTTTTTCCGGGTGTTCAGGGTCGACGGGATGGCCCTTGCGGACGCAGAGGTCGAAGCCGTCCAGCTGCCACTGTCGGCCGACCTGGGCCAATTCTTCGATGGAGCGTTGCGGCATCAGCTTGGTGAACATGAGAAGTTTCATGGAGACGCACCGATTTGTTATAGATTAGGGAGAAGCATACAGGCCGCAAGGGCCATAATCATGGTAAAGAATAATATATCACTGGAAAAAATATTGCACCGGGGTATTGTTGTTTTATCCGCAGATGACGCAGATGACGCAGGTTTTTTTAGGGCGTGTTGTACGGAGAAACAAGACGTGCTGCGGCAGAAATGCTAAAGGCGCGAAACATACGGCAAGCTGAAGCTTGAACTACATGCTCCTGCATGCGAGGGACATACGGCAAGCTGAAGCTTGAACTACATGCTCCTGCATGCGAGGGACATACGGCAAGCTGAAGCTTGAACTACGTACGGCAGCCACCGTCCACAACATCCATTGCCGCGGCGTTGGTCTCCGTGTTGTTTGCAAACATTCCTGGTCGAGGTTACTGTATGCCTGCTGTTTTTCGGATGAGTTTTTGAATTGGACAAGCCCTTATATGCTTTTGAGGCACACGACACGATGAACAATACTGACTGGCAGAATCCGTTTAGTGGGATGTTTCATGTTATCGGATTGTGGGCGTCGTCGGGTCGGGCGGATGCGGAACGGGTTGCGGTTGGCATAGAACGGCTGCTGGGCTGGGGGCTGGAGGTGGTCGTTCCGCAGTTGCCAGGCGATCCGCTGCGCTATTTGGCTGCTGCGGATAGCGTGCGCCTTGCACATTTGCACGAACTCCTTGCCAACCGCCGGGTAGAGGCGATTCTGGCTGTGCGAGGCGGCTTTGGGGTGACGAGATTGCTGGATGACATCGACTGGGCCGTTGTCCGGCAGCGAGATTTACCGACTATTGGCTACAGCGACTTTACTGGTTTTCTGCTGGCGGCTTGGAAACAGGGCTGCCAACGCCTGGTGCATGGCCCCATGCTTTGCCCTGATTTGAGCAGGAAGCCGTTGACACCAGAGGAAGCCGCCGGTGCCCAGGCAGCCATGCAGTCGCTGGCAGCATGCCTGCGCGGTGATGAACGGCTGCTGCCGTCGTCCGCGTTGCCGCTCGTCTTGCGGCCTGGCCAGGCGCGTGGCCCATTGGTTCCGGCGAACTTGTCGCTGTTGACGGCTCTGTTGGGGACGGCACATTGGCCTGAATTGGACGGATGCATTCTCGTGGTTGAGGACGTCAACGAGGCAGCGCATCGAGTGGACAGGATGCTGACTCAGCTGCGTTCGGCCGGCGTCCTGTGTAGTCTGGCAGGACTGGCTTTTGGACAATTCACGGCTGGCGAAGACAGCGAATATTTGCCAGAGGTGCTGGCTGACTTTGCCGACGCTGTGCCCGGACCGGTGTTGGCTGGCCTTCCTTTTGGCCATGTGCCGCATACGATCAGCCTGCCAGTAGGCGCGACTGCGATCATAGACACGGCCGCCGCGCCCTCGCATCGCCTGCAACGCGGATAAGGCGCCGCGCATGGCAGGAAACGGCCAGCAGAGGCCAGCGAGGTGCGGTCATTGGCTCGGTGCTGGGGGGTTCCGTTAAGGGCACGATTTGCGAATGATCAATTCGTGCCGAAGATGGAGTTTACGCAGAGGGGTTCTTTGCTTGTTGGCGATGCGGTGGGTGAGCAACTCCCAGATTTGCGCGGCGAAAAGATCGTTGCCCAGCCCCATGGTCGTGAGCGGCGGCGTGTAGTATTGTCCGATTTCGATATTGTCGAAACTTGCGACCGCCACGTCAGTCGGGACTTGGAGGCCATGTTCTCGGAGTGTGCTGATGATGCCCATGGCAAACAAGTCATTGGAGGCGATGATGCCCTGGGGCGGCTGTTTGTGCCTGGCGAGGAAGCTCTTCATTGCCTTGGCTGCCGCTGTCAGGGCGCTGTCGGTGATTTTGACTGGCCAGAATTTGGCTTGGGCTTTCATTCCGCGCTCGGTCATGGCCTGGAGGTAGCCCAGCGACCGCTCGTCGGAAAAGCCTGTTTCCGGGTGTTGGGTGAAAAAGCCGACCGGGACGATTCCCTGGTCGAGCATGTGGCAGGTCAGGCGGTGGCAGCTGTCGCGGAAGTCGATGAAGGCGTAGTCAGCCAGAGTTGTTTCAGGGGAGCCGAAGATGGTCACGGGCAGGGAGGTACGTTCGCAGTCGGCAAGGATTTTGCCGAGCGGCTGGTCGTCAAGCGGCCCGGCCAGATAGCCAAGCACCAGCCCGTCAACGCCGCGGGACAGCAGGTCGGAAATGGTATCAAGGTTATGGGTTTGGCGATGGGATATGCCGGCGCTGATGAGGCGGTAGCCGTCTTGTTCCGCCAGTTGGCGGAGGCGTTCGCAGAAGTCCATGCGCACCGGATTGTTGAGTTCAGTGACGGCGACGCCGATGGTGAACGATTGCTTCAGCACCAGGCTGCGAGCGTTCATATTAGGGCGATAACCGAGTTCCCGGGCGACGGCTTTGACGCGGCGGCGGGTGTCAATGGCGATGTCGTCCTTGTCCCGCAACGCCCGGGAAACAGAGTTGATGGAAAGTCCGACCCGTGCGGCGATGTCCTTCAAGGTCACAGGCATGGTGTTTTCTCCTGGCAGAGGCGTTTCAGCGGCCGAGCTGGGCTTTCATCCAGGCATAGAACGTATCACCGATCTGGCGGTAGCCGGCTGGCGCAGGATGCACGCCGTTGCTCAGGCGGGTGATCTGGGCCTCGTTGCCCACGTTGACAGGCTCAGTGGTCTTGGGGAAGTTGTTCTCGCAGTCAAGGTTGACATGAGTCGGGATGAGGGACAGCAGCGGGTCGGCAGACTGGCCGAATTTTTGCAACATGGCCTGGTTGAGGCGGTGTTGGTTTTTCTTGTATTGCCAGCGGGTCTGGCCGCAGGCGTAATTGGCGCCAAAGGCGTCTTGGGAGGCCGCGCCTGGGGTAACTAGGCCGACGCCGATGATGGCATAGGGGGCGGCTTGGCGGAAAGCTGCGATAAGGACGTCAGCGGACGCGAGAATGTCATCGATGCGTGCTTCGAGATTGTCGTCATTCGCGCCGAACACGTCATTGACGCCGAGCTGGAAGGTGACGATGTCAGGCGGGTTGCCGTTGTTATAGAGTTTGAAGTAGTTTTGCAGGTCGATAGTTCCCTTGCCCTCGTCGTCGACGACTAGGAATCGGCTGGGGATGTTGGGCGGCGTCGGGTTTTCCTTGGGATGGGGCTTGGTTTTGCTGATGAAGGTTTTCCAGGCCCAGCCGCCCCAGCCTTCATGGGCGACGCCTCCTGGCTGCGGTTTGTAGCCCGGGCCGTTGGAGCCGACCATGGTGATGGCGGGGTTGTCGTCGCCGGACATCAGTTCGAAGACACGTGCCGGGTATACGCCGGCATTGGTCAGGCTGTCGCCGACGATGAGCACGGACAGTTTACGGCCCTTGCCGGCGTCTGGCTTGGCCACCACGATTTTGGTCTCGGCCTGGGCGACTAGGCCAGTGAGGCCGTAGACGCTCACCTTCCATTTGAACTCGCCGACGTCTTCGGGTTTGGGCAGGAAGCGCCAGCGTTTGGCGTCATTGCGGCCTTTAGCGCAGGTGACGTCAAAGACGTACGCATCTGGATTGGGCACCAGGACGATGTTGTCGAAGTAGACATTGATTTCCACGCCCGGGACGGCATAGATGACTTCCGGCAGTTGGAGGCTGATCGGATTGGGGCGGGGCGGTGGCAAGGACGTGGACGGGGGCGGAGACATGGGCGGGGACGGGGCAATCATGCAACTGCAAGAAAGAATGGCCGTGCCACAGGCCAAAGCGTACATCGACAGCAGGTTTTTTTTCATCATGGCTCCTTGAAGTTTGCAGGAATGGCGACGCTGTTTATAGTGAATGGAGATGCAGCAAGTCGCCCTTGAAGTACAATAGCAGAGAAAAGGCGCAGTGAAAGCCTGTTTCCTGAAAAAATCTGCTGTCAGCGTTTTTCCCGCCGATTTAAGGAGTCATGCTTTGATGAATGAACAACAAATCTGCGCTGCTGATCCTCGCCTGGAGCGGGTTTTGCTCACCCAGGAAGAAATCCGGACTCGGGTCTCGTCCCTGGCTCGTGAGATAGCCGAGCGCCACCGGCAGGCGCCGTTTTATCTGATCGGCGTCTTGAAGGGCGCTTGTTTTTTCCTGACTGACCTGGCGCGTGAACTGTGCTTGGCCGGATGCACTGAAGTGCGCCTTGACTTCATCCGCACCAGCACGTATGGGAATGAGGTCAAAAAAAACGGCGAGGCAGCGCGGTCGGTACGGATCGAGGGACCCTGGACGGAGATGGCAGGCCAGCGGGTGATCTTGGTTGACGACATCCTGGACCAGGGCTTCACCCTGGCTGCTTTGCGCCGGCATGTTCTGACCACGCTGGGGGCTGCGCAGGTGGAGACGTGCGTGTTCCTGGAAAAGGATTTGCGCCATCCGTCGCCGGAAGTAGCGGCGCAGCGGGCGTCGTTCAAGGCGGACTATGTCGGGGCTAGGGTTCCGGACCGCTGGGTGGTTGGCTATGGTCTGGACGTGGCTGAACTCTACCGCAGCCTGCCGTTTGTGGCCATAGTCAAGGAAGAGCATTTCCGCTAAAGAGCATATTGATACTCGGTGTTCCGGCAAGCTGCTGAATAGGGGCGAGGGGCAGGGAATTTCGTCGGCTCGTCGATTGTAGGGAAGCGGCAAGCACAGTATATTATATAGTTTTTTTCACTGTTGCGGCCCTGTTCGGCAATAGTTCTTGGTGGCATTACCCGGGTATTGTTTGAAGGAGATTGGACGATGAAGGTAGTATTGGCTTATTCCGGCGGTTTGGACACTTCCTGCATTTTGACATGGCTGCGGGAAAAGTACAATGCCGAGGTCGTGACGTTCTGCGCTGACTTAGGGCAGGAGGAGGAGTTGACCGGCTTGCATGAGAAGGCCAAGGCCACCGGCGCGGTCAAGTCATACATTGAGGACATGACCGAGGAATTCGCCCGCGACTTTGTTTTCCCGATGTTCCAGGCGAATGCCATTTACGAGAACCTGTATTTGCTCGGCACCAGCATTGCGCGGCCTCTCATCGCCAAGCGTCTGGTGGAAATCGCCAAGGAAGAGAATGCCCAATACATCTGCCATGGCGCGACCGGCAAGGGCAACGACCAAGTCCGCTTTGAGCTGACTGCCTACGCGCTCAATCCGTCGATCAAGATCATTGCCCCGTGGCGCAGTCCTGACTGGACGTTCAAGTCGCGGACGGATTTGATTAAATACGCCGCAGAGCGCAAGATTCCGATTTCGGTGAGTGCTGCCAAACCTTATTCGATGGATCGCAACCTACTGCACATCAGCTTTGAAGGCGGCATCCTGGAAGACCCGTGGTTGGAGGCGCCGCCGGAGACGCACGTCCTGACCACGCCGTTGGAACAGACTCCGAACGAGGCGGAATACGTGATCATCGAATTTGAGAAGGGCATTCCAGTGGCGGTCAATGGCAAGCGTTTGAGTCCTGCCAACCTGTTGCGCGAGCTGAACCGCTTGGGCGGCAAGCACGGGATTGGCCGGATTGACATTGTCGAGACGCGTTTCACCGGCATGAAGGATCGCGGCATCTACGAGACTCCGGGTGGGACAATTCTTTTCCATGCCCATCGAGCCATGGAGACTATCTGCATGGATCGCGAAGTCATTAGTCTGCGTGACCAGTTGATTCCGCAGTATTCCAAGTTGGTCTACAACGGCTTCTGGTTTGCGCCGGAGCGCGAGTTCTTGCAGGCTGCGATCACGCAGAGCCAGAAGAATATCACTGGCGAAGTGCGCTGCAAGCTCTACAAGGGCAACTGCCTGATCGTCGGCCGGCGCTCGCCGTACACCCTGTACGACCCGGAAGTGGTCACCTTTGAGGCGGACGATGTCTACAACCAGGGCGACGCCACTGGCTTCATTAAATTGAATGCATTGCGTCTGCGCATCGGCGCGATGGCCAAGAAGCCGGCTGAAGGCTGAGGGGCTTCGCGTCCATTTGAAAGGCAGGGGTTACCAGCCATGCAGATTGAGCTGCTGAAAGGCAAGTTGCACCGTGCGACGCTGACCGGCTGCGAGATTGATTACCCGGGCAGTCTGTCCATCGACCGCGATTTGCTTGACTTGGCCGGGATTTTTCCGTTTGAGAAAATTTTGGTAGTCAACCAGACCAACGGACAGCGCTTGGTCACTTACGCGATCGAGGCCGCCCGGGGCAGCCGTGAATTTTGTCTCAACGGCGCTGCGGCTCGGCTTGGCATTCCCGGCGACATGGTGACGATCATGGCCTTTGCCTTGGTTGATCCTGCCGAGGCGTCTGGCTGGAAGCCCAAAGTCGTGGTTCTGGCTGACCAAAATCGTCAGGTCAAGGTTCTGCGATGAAGTCGCGGCGGCTTCGGTTCAGTCAGAAGGCTTCGGTGCAAACATGAATGCGTTCGGGGTTTTCGGCCTGGTTTTTCTGTCCTGCCTGTTGCATGTATCCTGGAATGCGTTGAGCAAGGGCTACGAGGATCGGGAGGCGTTCACCTGGATGGTGACGCTGACCGGGCTGTTGTTTGCCGTGCCTTGTTTCGTCATCAGCCGTGCCATCAGCCCCGGTGCTTTGAACTGGCCGGTGCTTGGATATGCCGCTGCCTCCGGCTTTTTTGAAAGCCTCTATTTCATTTTTTTGTTTTGGTCGTACAAGCATGTTGACTTAGCGGTGGCGTATCCCTTGAGCCGCGGGGTGGCGCCGGTAGCCACGCTGATTTTTGGCGGTTGGATTGGCGATACTTTGCAGGCAGCGCATCTTCCTGGGGTGCTGGCTGTCTTGGCCGGAGTCGGGCTGCTCAGTTGGGACGCATTGCGGCGCGCCCCAGTCCAACGCAGTGCCTGGTGCGGCTTGGCGCTGGCCGTGCTGGCCGGCGTGGGGATTGGAGTGTACCATCTGTTTGACCGGGCGGCGGTTACGCTGTCACCGCCGCCGTCAACGTTCGAGTATATGCTGTTAATGTATGTCTTCATGCTGTTTTTCATCACTCTCTGGCTGTTGCCGATGCCGTGCATTGGCGGTCGGTTGGCGCTGGAGTGGCGTCGGCGTTGGCGGGTCGATCTGCTGATTGGGGGGATCTCGCTGGTCGCGTATCTGCTGATTTTGGTGGCCTTTTGCTATGGCCATGTCACGCTGGTGACGGCTGGGCGCAATATCGGCATTGTCATGAGCCTGGCGGTTGGAGCGCTGTTTCTGAGAGAGAAGATCAGCTGTTGGCAGGTCGCTGGCGCCCTGCTGGTGACCGCTGGCGTGATCGGGATTTTCCTGGCTGGCAGCCTTTGAGTGCTCCGCGTCAGTGGCGCTGGCCATTATGTATGATCGTTTTCAGGTAAGTTTTTTGAGCAAATAGGACTGCAAGCATTTATGGAACAGGACAAGATCAGGAACCTCGCCATCATCGCCCACGTCGACCACGGCAAGACTACACTGGTTGACGAGCTGTTCAAATTCGGCGGTATGTTCCGTGACAACCAGAAAGTGGCCGAGCGCCTGATGGACTCCAACGACCTGGAGCGCGAGCGGGGCATCACCATCACTGCAAAGAACGGCGCTTTTTATTATAAGGACTTCCGCATCAACATCATCGATACGCCTGGACACGCTGATTTCGGCGGCCAGGTCGAGCGCGTGCTGAAAATGGCCGATGGCGCCTTGCTGCTGGTCGACGCCCAGGAAGGCCCAATGCCGCAGACGTTCTTCGTCCTCAAGAAAGCTCTTGCCCTGCATTTGCCGATCATTGTCGTAATCAACAAGATCGACAAGCCTGCCGCCCGCCCGCACTGGGCCGTCGACCAGGTCTTTGACTTGTTCGTGCGTTTGAACGCGCCGGATGACATCCTCGACTTCCCGGTCGTATACGCTTCGGGGCGGGATGGCTATGCGGTCGACAATTTGGACGATGAGAAGCGCGACTTGGGGCCGTTGTGCGAGCATGTCATTCGGCGGATTCCGGCGCCCTCCGGGTCGTCGTCTGACCCGTTGCAGGTTTTAGTCAGTTCGATTGATTATTCGCCCTACCTTGGCCGTCTTGGCATCGGCAAGATCACGGGCGGTCATTTGAACATCAACCGCGACATCGTGGTCGTCATGCGGGACGGGGCGATACGGCCGGCTCGGATCACGAAGGTGTTCCGGTTCGAGGTCAACCAAAAAGTCGCTGTTGAGACTGCCTGTTGCGGCGACATTGTGGCGATTTCGGGGATGGATGACGTGACGGTCGGCTGCACCTACACAGACCCGCAGAACCCGTGCCCGCTGCCGCCGATGGAGATTGATCCGCCGACGATTTCCATGAGTTTCATCCCCAATGACTCGCCGTTTGCGGGTCGGGAAGGGCAGTACGTCACCTCGCGGCATCTGGCAGAGCGCCTGGCACGCGAGGTCATGTCAGACGTGGCGCTGCGCATTTCGCCGTTAGGCGAGGGGATGGGCTACCAGGTCGCTGGCCGCGGGGAGCTGCATCTGTCGATTCTGATTGAGAAGATGCGGCGAGAGGGGTATGAATTCCAAGTGACCCGGCCGCAGGTGATTTTCAAGATGGAGGGTGAGAAGAAGCTGGAGCCCTTTGAGGAGTTGACCGTTGACGTGGATGAGACCTGCGTGGGCGTGGTGATGGAGAAGCTCGGCCATCGCAAAGGGCGCATCCAGACGATGGAAACGGCCAATGGGATGGCGCGCCTCGTATGCCAGATTCCCACCCGCGGCCTGCTGGGCTATCGGTCTGAATTCCTGACCGACACCCGTGGCCTGGGCGTGATGAATTACGTGTTTTACGGCTATGAGCCATACGTTGGCGACATCCGTTACCGGACGCGCGGCGCCATGGTCAGCATGCTGACGTGCAAGACGGTGGCGTACGCGCTGTTCAACTTGCAGGAGCGCGGCCGGCTGTTCCTAGACCCGGTCGTCGACGTCTACGAAGGCCAAATCATTGGCGAACATTGTCGGGAAGGGGATTTGATCGTCAATCCTGCGAAGGGCAAGAAGCTGACCAACATTCGGGCCTCTGGCTCGGATGAGGCGGTGATTTTGACGCCACCGGTGCGCATGAGCCTGGAAGAGTGCATTTCCTACATCAACGAGGATGAGCTGGTGGAAGTGACACCGGCAGCGATTCGTTTGCGCAAGCGTCGCCTGCACCGATAAGGGAACGGTTGGCGTTGGCGAGGGTCAAAGAACCTGTCTTGGTCCGGCCTGATTGTCGTGTTTGACGGCAGGACGGTTCGTGCGGGAGCAGCCGGTTCCGTTCACCATGCAAAGGAGTCCAAACTATGACATCGACCAGAAAAGCCCGGATGGGCGACAAGCTGTTGATTCATTATGTCTGCCGTTCCCAGAACGGCCGCGTCCTGGAAAGCACGCATGCGGCGCCGCCTCCGGAGATCGTCCTGGGCGGGAAGGACATTCTGCCAGCCCTGGAGAAGGCGTTCGTAGGCCTGACTGCCGGTGAACGCAGGCATCTGGTCTTGCGGCCTATGCAGGCGTTCGGCGATTATGATCCGGAATTGGTGGAGACCGTTAAGCGGACGCAGCTCCGCCTGGGCGTAGAGCCGATGCCAGGCATGGTGGTCGAGGTGGACCAGGGCGACGGCGAGCCGATGCCGGGGCGCATCATTGAGGTCAGCGAGGACAGCGTACTGGTAGATTGCAACCACCCGCTGGCCGGAGAAACCCTGGAGTATGACCTGACCCTGGTGGAAATCAAGGAATAGGGGCTGAATGCGGAATGCTGAGGCGCATTTGTCATTCATCATTCGTCATTTATCATTCGTTAGGGGCGAGAGCGCAGGCAGGAACCTATTTCGCGGCCGGCGGCGGAGTTTTCCGCTTTTGCGCTGGTTTTGCCTTGGCGTCCTTTTTGGTGGCTTCTGCTTTGTCTGGCGTTTTTGCGTCTGAAGCCTTGTCCGGCCTATCGGCTGTTTTTTTCTTAGTGTTTTTTGTCTGCTGGCCATGATTGGTCGCAGCTTCGGCCTTTTGGTCGGCTTTGCGCGAGCCGTGGTTTTTCTTTGCTGTTGCGACAGGCTCTTCAGTCGGGCTGGCGGCCTCCTTGGTTTTTTCGGCTGGCTCAGTGGGTTCGGGGGGGGCCTTTTCGATCACTTCCTTGACGATGGCGTTGATGATGGACAGATCGAGGTCGGCGTCATCCAAGTCGAACTCCTCGTCATCCAGGTCGAGGTCTTCGTCATCCAGGTCGATGTCATTCAAATCGTCATCGTGGATGCCGGAGAGGTCAAAGTCATCCGAGTGCATATCCTCGTCATCGAGTTCATCGTCGATGGCTTTTTTTCGTTTTTTCGAGTCATGGCTGCGGTCGTAGTCGGCGGTCGCCTTAATCTCTTCTTCGGATGTCGGCTTGAAGCTGACGACGTTGAGGATGTCGAGGCCATCGGATGCGTCGTGGGTGACGTAGCCAAGAAATTCGAGGTCAATTTCTTCGCCTGCATAGCGTAGCAGTCGTTTGACGAATTTGCGGGAGACGATGACATATTCATCTCCGTCTGTGGTGAAGACGGAGATGGCCGTGTCACCGGCGGTGGAGTCCTCGAAGATATCCACTTGGCCGATGATTTGGAGCAGTTTTTTGGTGTTGTTGTTGTGGTCGGTGCTGGTCATGGCATCCTGGCGATTAGCGAGGTTCTAGGGTTGTCGGCGGGTTGCGCAGGCTGTTTTTTTGATAATGTAGCAAGCTCCGGTCGTCCTGCTACCATCGACGAGACAAAAAGTGCCGGGTTGAGCCTTGAGTCGTGAACAAAGGTCTTTTTCGGGGGGCTTTACGGCGTTGTTTTAGGCTGGGCGCGGATGTGGTTCAGGTATTCCAGTTCTTTGGGCAGGGCGATGTCTTCGCCGCGGTGATTCTCGCCGTAGTCGTGAGCGGCGAGGATGGCGATGTCATCAAGGGCCAGCTTGTTGCCTCGGAAGACGACGGTTGCTTTCATGTTGACGTTGATTTTGCGTCCCGTCTGGAAGTCTGTGATAGCGTCGCGGAGCAATTCCCGGAAAGTGCCGGAATGGTGGCGGGTAACTTCGGCGTAGGGCAGGTCCTCCGCGTAGAAAATGAGCAGGTTTTTCTGGCGCAGCAGGCTGAACACCTCGGCCAGGGCCTGTTCGATGGTGATGGCGCCTTGGCGAAGGAGTTCTTCCTGCTTGGAGAGGTCCAGGGTGCGCAGCTGTTCAAAGATGTATTCGCGTTTTTTCTGATCGATCCAGCCGTTGGCATGAATCATCGACGCTGCCATCTTGGCGTTGTACTCCTGGTCGCCCAGGAGCATGGCGACATCGCCGCCATAGTGGTTGACAATCGCCGCGACCAGCGTTGACGGCCGGACGTGGAAGCCGATGTAGAGCGGCACCGGCACCTCCCGTATGTCATCCGGATAGCGAGCCAGTATCTGCTGGCAGAACGTCCTGGCCCGGGTGAGGAATTCACTGGCGTAGCGGGTGAGGTAGCCAGTCAGGACGGCGAAGAACCAGTCGCCGTCAAAGGGGCATTTTTCGTTGCAGAAGAGGACGCTGCGGTTGAGCTTGACGTGTCGTTCATAGAAATGGACGAAGATGGTCGCGATCCGGAGCAGGTGGAGGACAGCGCTGATGTGGCCGCGGAGCTTAGGCAGATAGGGGTCAGAGGCTTCGGTTTCGCTGTCGCTGATGTAGGTGTCGTAGAGGGACTGGAGATTGTGGAATTTGATTTCCTGTTCGCGCAGGGTGGTTTCGCTGAGCCAGTCGAAATTGAGGTTGCGCCAGTTGGCCGGGTCGATTTTAGCGGCGGCCTTGAAGAATTTGGCGTCAACCGTATGGTGGAGGAAGCTGGTGGCCAGTTTGAGGACTCTTTCCTTGACGCTGTCGTGATGCCATCCTTTGCGATTTCTGGGGAGCCTTCCGGGGGGCAGGTCTTCGGTGAAGTCAAAGTTTTGGTTGATGGTGACGTGCGGGGCGATGTCGTTAGCCTCGGCGTGTTCCAGCAGCATTTTAAGCGAGCAGGAGATGAGGCAGGTGACGTAGGTGATGGCGTCGAGGGTGTCGGCCTGGAAGTTCGGGGGCAAAGAGAACAGGGCGTAGTTGCGGCAGGTGAGGTGCAAATGCAGCAATTCATAGCCTGCGCTGCTGAAGTTTTTCAGTACAGCGGTTTGGACCCGGAACGGGTACCAAGCGATGTTGTTGCGGGCGCCGTAGGCGTCGAGGATTTCTTCCAGCTGGGTGGCTTCCGCTTGCAGGACGTTGAGGAATGGTCGGGTAAGAACGCAGTGGTCGAAGTTCTGGTGCTGCAGTTCGCGAGCGATATAGAGGAGTACGCCCGCTCGTTCAGCCATGAGATCCTTGAACTCCTTGGGGTCGACGTGGTCTTTTTTTACGGTATCGGTATCGGTCTCGGTATCATTTTCATTTTCATTTTCATTTTCATTTGCTTCGAGGGTCATGGTAGTCCATCCTTCACAAGTGCGGTTTGTCAGTGGTGCGGGCAGTTCCAAAACAAAGGCAATCGGATGTACTCTATGTCGCCAAGACGAAAAAACAACGCCGGGGCAATAAAAAAATCGCTTTGCGGCGTAATTGGTCATCGATTGATACTCGGAGTTCCGGCAAGCGGCGGTGCCAGGAGCCTTAGGGAAGGTGCTTTGGGGCACTTCTTCGAGTATTTTAGTGCATTTGCCCGCAATTAATTTATGCTGCGAAGGATGGCGTGACGTGAATGTTAGGCGGCGCTATTATTTTGGCTCATTCCATAAAAAGCTATCTCCTGCCTTAGCTCCGCTGATCAGCTCCACTTGTCCGTCTGGCAAAGTTCCGGTTTTGACCAGTTGCCTTAGTTGTTCGCCGTCTTTGCCTTTCAGGGTGACATATTTCAGCTGTCCGATTTTCTGCACAGCTTCTGCTGGCAGCGTCAGCACCCGTCGTTTGCCCAGGGGGATGTTGCAGACTGCGAACATGCCCGGCATCAGGCCAGCCGCTTTTTTTTCCAGGCAGGCATTGATCAGGAACGAGCGGCTTAGGGTAGAGACTTCTGGAATAATTTCTCGCACCTGGGCGGCGTATTTGTCTCCGGTTGCTTCTACTTCGGCATGCAGCACGTCTCCGATTTTCACGGCGGCGTACAATCCTTCTCGCAGCGGCACGCGGAATTGCAGTTTTGCCGGATTGAAAATACGCAGCAAGACGTTTTGCGGCGTAGCGAGGTCGCCTGGCTCGCAGCGTCGTTCAGAAACCATGCCGCTGAAGGGCGCTTTTATCTCGCTGTATTGCAGGTTAGTCTGCGCATATAGCAGCTCCTGCCTCAGCACCGCCACTTGCGCCTGCGCCGTATTATAGGCGTTGGCTATAGTGTCATAGTCGCGCAAAGACACTGCATTGGCATCCTTCAGCTTTCGGAAACGCTCATATTCCGTGGTGGCAAACTCCAGCCGACTCTCCGCGCCCTTCAGGTTCTCCGTGACGGCATCAACTTGCGCCTGCAAGTCAGCGGATTCCATTCTGATCAGCAGTGCGCCTGCTTCAAAGCTTTCGCCGGCGCGATAGGGTATTTCGACCACGCGCGCAGAAGGCAGGCGCGACACGATGTCGATCTCCTCGCGGCTGCGTATGCTGCCTACTGCTCTGTAGTAGCTGTCGATTTCGCGCTCAGCCAGGACCTGCCATTCGCCTGTCTCGGTTTTAGCCGCCAGCGTTCGCTCGCCCGGCTCCACCTTTTTTCCCCCGGAAATCATTCCGGCCTGGTAGAGCATGGCCCAAACAATAAAAACCACAACAAAGATTGCAAACAAGATATAACGCAATGTCTTCATAGCAGGCTCGCTTTTTTTCTTAGTTAGTCTTAGTTTCCGCTGTTTCTTTAGCTAGCAGGAGATAGATGGATGGGATCACCAGCATCGTGAAAAAGGTGCTGGCTAGAAGTCCGAAAATCAACGCCCAGGCCAGGCCCGAGAAAATCGGGTCCAGGGTAATGGGCCAAGCTCCCATCAAGGTAGTTATGGCGGTAAGCATGATCGGCCTGAAGCGCACGGCGCCGGCCTCTGATATGGCCTTGCGCAAGGGTTCTCCTCGCGCCACGTTCTCCTCGATGAATTCGATAAGCACGATGGCGTTGCGGATGACGATGCCGCCCAGCGCGATCATGCCTATCATGCCGGTAGCCGTAAAGAAGATAGGGCTGGAGTAGCCGCCTACTTTGGTGCCGGCAATCAGGTTCAAAAGCCAGAAGCCGGGCGCAATGCCGATAATGGTCAGTGGGATGGCGCACATCATCACCAGCGAGAGGCTGACGCTGTTGGTCTGTATAATCAAAAGCAAAAAGATGCCCAACAAGGCGACCGCGAAAGCCAGCCCCAAGTCCCTGAATACGCGCAAGGTGATTTCCCATTCGCCTTCGCCGGCCCACTTCACCCGCAGGGATTCAGGCAGCGGCTCATTTTTCAGGGTTTGCAGTTGCGTCTGCAAAATCATTTCGCCGGGTGCGCGCCCCACACATTCGGCAGTGACAAAAACGACCCGTTCGAGGTTTTTATGCATAATAGGCAGCTCTGCCGAGTCAGGCGAAAATTGTCCTAGTTCGGCCAGCGGCACGGCGCTGCCATTGCGTCCCTTGATGGTCAATTCGGAAAGTTTCTCCAGGTTATGGCGGTCTTCGTAGTCAAGGCGCAAAATCAGGTTCAGGGGTTGTCGTTCGCCTTCCACGCGCAAATCTCCGAGATGCGCTCCGGAGACTGCCGCGTTCAGGCACTGCGTCACGTCGCCCAGCGTCACCCCGTTCAGGGCTGCTTTGTCTGCATCCAACTGAAAGACCAGGCGTTGCGGCGTGTATTTGTTCATCCTGTCGATTTCTGCGAAATGGCGTGGATCACTGCTTCGCAGTCTATCTTGCAGGGTTTCGGCGCCGGCATACAATTCGTCGTATGACATTGCGGCGTTGCCGTACACTTCTGCTGTCATTGTCGCCAGCACTGGCGGGCCGGGCGGTACTTCCACGATGTTCAGCATCGCCTTATACGGTTCAGCGAGCGCATTAAGGGGATCGCGGAAGCGCAGGGCGATGTCATGCGAGGGCATGCGTCGTTGGTTTTTGGGCACCAGGTTGATGCGTATATCGGCCTGGTTGCCTCCCTGGCGCATGCGGTAATGCCGCACCAGCCCATTGAAATCTATGGGCGAGGCCAGCCCCACATAGCTCTGGTAGTTAATCACTTCGTTTTGACGCGCCAGGAAATCTTCCACTTCCAGGACCAGTCGCTGTGTATCTTCAACCGTAGCGCCGGGCGGCAATTCAAGCAGCACTTGCAATTCATCGCGGTTATCATAAGGCAGCATTTTCAGCGGCACTTTGAAAACCATCAGCAGGGTCGATGCGCCGGTCAGCGCCAGCACTGCGACAACCAGCAGCCAAGCGTTGCGCTTGCGCAGGAATGGTCGGATCATGCCGCCGTAAAGCCGTCGCACCCAGGTCGGCGCACCTTTTTCCGTCTCTCCTCCTTTTAGTTCGCCGGTACGCTTCTGCAACAGCTTCAAAGCCATGTAAGGCACAAAGGTCAAGGCGCAGACTGTAGAGAACGAGACGGTCAAGGGCACGTTGATCGCCATCGGCCCCATATAGGGTCCCATCATGCCGGTGATGAAAAACATCGGCACAAAAGAAACGATAATAGCCACCGTAGACATAATCACCGGCGGCAAAACCTCTTTGACTGCGTACAAGGTCGCATCGCGTGGTTTCAGGCGTCCCAGCCGTATATGGCGCTGCACGTTGTCGACATTGGTAATGGGATCGTCAACCACCAGTCCCAGGCTTAAAATCAAGGCGAATAAGGTCACTCGGTTAAGAGTGTATCCGAATAGATAGTTGGTAAACAAGGCCAGAGCAAAGCTGACCGGCACTGATAATCCTACCACTGCGCTTTCGCGCCAGCCCATAGTTAGAGCAATCAGCAGGATGACTGTCACTATTGCGAAGAACATGCTGCTGATCAGGCCGCTGACGCGCTCGTCTGCCGAGTGTCCTTGGTCGCGGGTGACGGTCAATTCCAAGTCATCTGGCAGTATCTCGGCCTTGATGCGTTCGGCTTCGGAGACGATTTTGCGCGCCAGGGTGACTGCGTTCACGCCGGCCTTCTTGCTCATGGCCAGGGTCACTGCTTCCTGTCCATTGTGCCGCACGTAGTTTTCCGGGCGTTGCGTCCCATCATCAACCTTGGCCACATCGCTTAGGCGCAGCAGGCGTTCGCTGTCCTCTCTGACCACGATATTGGCCACTTCTTCAGCCGAGATTGGGTTAGGGCCGGTCAGCAGCAGGTACTCTTTTCCTTGCGCCAGAAATTGCCCCACTGTGCCGCCGGCATTTGCCAGGCGCACGGCTTCGCCTAGTTCAGGCAGGCTGATTTGCATGGCGCGCATATACTCTATCTGCGGCTCTATGCATATCTGCCGCACCAGTCCGCCAAATATTTCCGACCGTGAAATATCCGGCACTGAGTCCAGCCTGGCGCTGAGTTCTTCGGCAAATCGCCGCAGTTGCAGCGAATCGTAGTTTTTTCCGGAGAGGGTGAGGCAGACTATCGGTACGTCATTGATGCTCACCGGCAGCACTCGCCAGCCCTGCACGCCAGCCGGGACCATGTTCAGGTTTTCCTCGATTTTGTCCCGTAGTTTGACCATGGCACGGTCGCGGTCTTCGCCCACATAAAAGCGCACCGTCACCATCGCGCCGTCCCTGAAGCTTGAGGAATAGACGTGTTCGACCCCATCCAGCTGCCAGAGCAGGCGTTCCAGGGGGCGGGTGACCAGCTGCTCGCACTCTTCCGGCGAATGTCCAGGGAAAGAGACCTCGACATCGGCCATCGGCACGATGATTTGCGGGTCTTCCTCCCTGGGGGTAAGCGTCAGGGCTATGATGCCAGCGCATAGAGCCGCGACGATGAAGATAGCTGACAGCGGCCCGTTCAGAAAGAGCCTTACTGTCTTCATAACCATATTATCTTGCGCCACTGTTATCTTCCGTTAATTGGAGTTTTTACATTGAACAGGTCAGCTAAATCAAGAAATGCCGTTGCGCTCTGGTTTGACCGCAACGGCAAATTTCTTGCTCTGCTTCAGGGCGTTTCAGCGTTTTGCTGGCGCTGCATCCTTCATGGAAGCCGCCAAGGCGAGCAAGTTTTCCTTGCTTTGCACACCGCTGACCCTTTTGACTTCTTTGCCGTCCTTGAACAGCACCCAGGCTGGTATGCCGCTGATCTGATAGCGTTTCGCCAGGGCTTTTTGCTCATCGACATTCACCTTGGCTATGCGGACGCCTTCGGGCAAGTCCGCCACTGTTTCGGCGATGATAGGCATCTGCCTACGGCAGGGGCCACACCAGCCGGCCCAGAAGTCAACCAGCACCGGCCCGGAGGCAATGGCTGCCGTGAAACTATCTTCAGTCAGATTCTCCACGCCGGTTATCTCCGGCTGAACAGCCTGCTTAGGTGTGTTAAACATCCGGCTCCAAAGCCAAACCACCACAAAGACAGCAACAACTAAATACCAATATTTGACAAAAGGACATACCGTGCAACTACCCATAATTAAAACCTCCCTTACAGTAAAATGAAATGAATACCTTAAAATATCTGTCAGCGCTTGGTAGACTTGAGCGCAGACGAACCATTAAGCCGGACTGTGCCCGGCAATTATAACTGACAACGCTTGTAGCCTATAGTTTCTTACAAAAGGTCGGAAAGTGTCAAAATAAAGATATTCGCAGTCAGGCTAAATTCGTGGATTTGGTAGACGTAGTGGACAATGGGTGACGGCCTTCGTCTTCTGCATGTTTTCAGTCTGCGCAGGCGCATGCAAGCAGAAATGGTCGTTGTCCATCTAGTGACCGGTTACGGCTGCTTGGCAATTTCGGCCGAGGCGACTTTACAGGCTCTTGATGGGGCTGTATACTGAAAGGCATGGCGGCGTGAAAGGTCGCCAGTGCCTTGCGAAGTTTGCAGTCATCAAGGGATATTGCACGAACTGGTCGATTGGCAAAAAACAACAGGAGCAGGGTAAATGACAACAGCGCGAGACAAATTCTGGTTGTTTGGAGTCCGGGCGCATCAAGACGACAGTTTGCTGCACGGCTGGCGGGGGGCTCGCAACGGCTCGCGGATCACGCCGGGCGAGGGTGCCTTGATGCTGGATGTGCCGAACATGATCATGGTCAACTGCGATGGCATTCCCGTGCCCTTTTCGGCGCATGCCATCCAGTACTGTGAGTCGTTTTGCACCATGCAGAAAGTCCTCTGGGGGGCAACCGGCAGCGGTGGCTTCCGCGTTGGCAATGAGGAGGCTTTCATCTGCCAGCTGGCTGAGAAATACCCTAATATCGCAGGGGCATTCATGGATGACTTTTTTGGCAAATTCCGGTCGGCGGCAGATGGTGACAAGCAGGCGTTGGCACTGTTGCAGACCATCCGGGCCGGCTTGGACGCTGCTTGCCGACCGATGGAACTGCATGTCGTCTGGTACACTCATGAAGTCGGCGCCGTGCCGAAAGCAGCCCTCGACTATGTTGACGGGCTGACCTTGTGGACGTGGGATTCAAAGGAATTGCCGCTATTGGAAAAGCGTTTCGAACAGATTGAAAAAGACTTCCCGCGGCACCAGAAGATGCTGGGGGTCTACATGTATGATTTTCGCAATCGCCAACCGGTAGAAACGCCGTTGATGGAGCATCAATGCGAACTGGGGCTGCGGCTGTTGCAAGAGGGGCGGTTGGACGGCATGATTTTTGAAGCCAATTCCGTCATGGGCGTTGGCCTGCCGTCAGAACTCTGGCTGCGCGATTGGCTCCGCACTGCAAAGCATGTCAAAGTGCCGTCCGGCCGATAAGAAAAGGGCTGAGCAGCGATGGACAATGTCAGAGGGCGTCTGGAAGCTATGGCGACGCCGGGGCACCGGGCTTTCGCGGAAAAAATCATCAAGGGCGGGGCGCCGATCCTTGGGGTCAAGTCGGCTGGAATGCAGAAACTCCTCAAGGAAATCCTGGCTGGTGACTGGCAGGCATTTCTGGAGACGTCATCCGGCGACGTCCACGAGGAACTGGTGCTGCTCGGCTGGGTAATCGTCTGTGCGCCAATGCCTCTGGCCGAACGCCTGCAACATCTGCACGGCTTTGTGCCGAAAATCGACAGCTGGGCTGTCTGTGACTCGGTCTGCGGACGGCTGCAATTTGCCGAGGAGGAAGCCGAGTCCGGCTGGGAGTTCCTCGCTTCATATCTTGGCCACGACGACGAATTCGCGGTCCGCTTTGGCGTCGTCGGGCTGCTGGAGGCGTTTTTGCGTGAGCCATACATGTCCCGGCTGCTGGCGGCCTGGGACAGCGTCCGGCACGAGGGCTATTACGCTCGCATGGCGGTTGCCTGGGCGGTTTCCATCGCCTACGTCAGCTTTCCGGCTTTGGTGACGCCGTATTTGGCGGACAATCGTCTGGACGACTGGACCTACAACAAGGCATTGCAGAAGATCATCGAATCTCGCCAGGTCACGGAGGGGACGAGGGCAGCCATGCGGCAGCGGAAGCGCCGCTGATTGTCGGCGGCGCTTTGCCGTCGTTCTGGTCAGTTTTGGCTCAGCGTGGCGATGACTGGGCTGTGGTCTGAGACCAGGTGGTCGCCGACGATTTTGAAGTCCTTGATGGTGAAGGCGTTTTTCGGGTAGGTGCAGATGAAGTCGATCTGTTTCATGCCGAATTGGCCGGTTTCGCAGGTCGGCGTTTCTCGGTCTAAGTCATTGGCGACGACCCAGTGCTTGTGGATGTAGTCCAGGGTTGAAGTTCCCTCGAAGGTATTGAAGTCTCCGACCCAGATGGCCGGGAAGTACTCCTTGGCGATGACCGTGTCGGTGATCAGCTTGGCGTTGATGGTGCGGTACTGTTCATCGCCCTCAAATTCGCCCTGGTAGGAGAAGTGGGTGACGATGAAATAGTAGGGCTGTTCGGCATGGACTTTGACGATGATGGCGCACCTGGGCTCAATGCCTTCCGGCGTGGCCAGGATGATTTTTTCTTTCACCGTGATCTCGTTTCGAGCCATGGCGGCAATGCCGTATTCGCCGCGTCCGGACGGATAGAACAAGGTGCGTCCAAAGAAAATGTTCATGTCCAGTTCACGGCTGAGGACTTTGGGCACGTCGACGTCCGGGGAGCCGTGATGGAAGACCGTCACCTCTTGCAGTCCGACCACATCCGGGCGACATTGCCTGATCATGGCTGCAGTGCGGCGCCAGTCGGCCACCTTGTCGGTACCAATCGTGAAATGGATGTTATAGGTCATCACTCGGATATCCTGGCTCATCGTTGTTCTCCATGGAATTGCCTGAAACAATAAAAAAAGCCGCCCACTGCCATCCTGAGATGGTTCCGGGCGGCTGGCAAAAAGTCTGTCAAGACAAGCTTATTCGAGGGCTTTCTTGGCTTCTTTCTTGGCATCGGCGGCGGCGTCCTTGGTGCTTTCAACGGCGGCATCCAGCTTTTCACCGAGGGTTGGTTCTTTCTTTTTGCAACCGACGAGGGGGAGGGCCAGCGCGGCGGCGAGAACGAGAAGCATCATCTTTTTCATGGTCATTCCTTTCAAGGGTTTCAGCAACCTCCAACCGCTTCTGGGATTGAAACAATCGGGTTGGATAAAGAGTTAATGTAGACGGGGTTTCCGGCTCTGCAAGTCGACAAATGAAAATAATTATGAAAAGAACCGGTGGTTTCCCAGGGTGAAAACTCTGCTTTTGCGCCTATGGTTGCGGTTTGCTGGGGCTGGCTGTTCCGGTTCAGTTGCTGTATTTCCATTCATGCAGCCAGGCGCGCATGTCTGGCAAGCGCAGTTGTGGGCGTTTGACTAGGCCTCGCATGACAATGCGGTTCACTTTCTCCGGCAGTTCCGGGACCAGCTCGATAGGCGGTCGGGGCAGGACGCTGTCGCTGGCCTGGTTGCGCCAGGTCTTTTTCGGCGTGTTGCCGGTAAACGGCATTTTGCCGGTCAAAAGCTGGTAGGCCATGACGTTGAACGCGAAGACGTCGGAAGCCATGGACGCTGTTTTTTTCTTGAATTGCTCTGGGGCCATGTAGGCTGGCGTTCCCAGCTGTTTTTTGGGGGCGTTGTCGTCAGCCGGCCTCGTCAAGTCGAAATCTGTCAGTTTGATGGTGACGGTGCCGTCCTTGTCGTTTCGGCAGAGGAAATTTTCCGGCTTCACGTCGAGGTGCATCAGGTCATGCTCATGGACCCAGGCCAGGGCGGTGGCGGCCTGGAGCAGGATCTCCATGCTTTGGTCAGCCAACACATTGCTGCGAGCATTGAAGAGGCTTTTCAGGTTTTGCCCCTCGACCCACTCGATGATTTCGTAGGGGCGGAATTTGCTGTATCCCCATTCCAGGGAGTTGGCGATATGCTCATGGGGGGAGAGGGTCTCTCTCGCCTTCAGTCCGAAGCGGAAGCGCCGGTGCAGGCCGATGCGGAAGACCTTGGCGGCCTGGAGTTCCCGCAGCAGGGCTCTTTGACCGTCATTGAGGACGATGCTATAGAGCTCGGCCATGCCGCCGGAGGCAAAGTGGCCGAGCACGGAATAAGTGAACCGTGACGGCATGAGATGTCGTTATCCTGCGAGTTTCCCGCCTTGCAGGACGGTCGTGATGTCCTCGGGCGACAGGCGGTGGGTTAAGGTTAGGTCGCGCCGGCTGCCGCCAGCCTCGGTCAGGGTGGCGGCGATGGTCTTGCCAGCGGCGAGTTGCGTCCTCAGGCCAGCGATGGTCAGGCTCTGGCCGGGTTGGATGGCTTCCAGGTCCGCCTGGTCCTGGAACAGGAGCGGGAGGATGCCGAAATTGACCAGATTGGCGGCCAGGATGCGTTCGACGTTGATGGCGAGGACGATGCGGACGCCGAGGTACATGGGGCAGATAGCGGCGTGCTCGCGCGAAGAACCCTGGCCAAAGCTGTCTCCAGCCACGATCAGGCCGACCCGTCCACTGTCGCGGACAGCGAGGGCGCGGTCGGCAAAGCTCGGTTGGCCTTCCTGGTTGAAGCAATCAAACACATAGCGGGCGTATTTAGGGATGTTGCTGCGGTATTTGAGGAAGGCGCCGGCTGGCATGATGTGGTCGGTGGTGATTTTGTCTCCGACTTTGATCAAGACTTCGGCGTCGATGTCATCTGGCAGCGGGGTGCAGCTGGGCGGCTCGCCAATGGTTTCCTTGCGCACGATCGGCGCGGCACATCCTGCTGGAGGCGGCACGATGACCATGCCGTCATCAATCAGGAAACGTGCCGGCATTTCCCATTTCGGGTAGTCGATGCCAAGGGTTCTCGGATCAGTGATTTTGCCAGTCAAAGCGGTCGCCACAGCGGTTTCCGGGCTGACTAAGTAGGACTGGTCGTTCTTTGTGCCGGTTCGATTGAGGAAGTTCCGGTTGAAGGTACGGACGCTGACAGTTCCGTCAGCTGGACTGAAGCCCTGGCCGATGCACGGGCCGCAGGCTGCTTCCAGGATGCGGCAGCCGGCTGTCACCATGTCGGCGAGGGAGCCATCTGCCGAGAGCATGGCCAGCACTTGTCGGCTGCCAGGCGCGATGGCCAGGGACACTTCCGGGGACACGGTCTTGCCTTTGATGGCCTGGGCGACCATGCGGAGGTCTTTGAGCGAACTGTTGGTGCAGGAGCCGATGGCGACCTGGGAGACGGCAATGCCGGCAATTTCGGCGACTGGCTTCACATTGCCGGGGTTGGACGGGCAGGCGGCCATCGGCTCAACCCGGGTGAGGTCAATGTCGATGACGCGGTCATAGACGGCACCGCTGTCAGCGGCCAGGGGGCGCCAGGCGTACAGTCGGCCCTCGGCCTGGAGAAAGGCTCGGGTAGCATTGTCAGACGGGAAGATGGAGGTGGTGGCGCCCAGTTCGGCGCCCATGTTGGTGATGGTGGCGCGCTCAGGGACGCTGAGGCCTTCGACGCCAGGGCCGAAGTATTCAATGGCTGCGCCGACATTGCCCTTGGTGCCGAGAATGGAGAGGACAGTCAAGATGACGTCCTTGGCAGCGACCCAAGGCTGGAGTTGGCCGGTGAGCCGGATGCCGATGACGCGGGGAAAGGTCAACTTAAACGGCTTGCCGGCCATGGCGAGGGCGACATCCAGGCCGCCGGCGCCAATAGCGAGCATGCCGATGCCGCCGCCAGTCGGGGTGTGCGAGTCTGCGCCCAGCAGGGTTTTTCCCGGAACCCCGTAGCGCTCAAGGTGAACCTGGTGGCAGATGCCGTTGCCAGGACGGGAGAAAAGGACGCCCTTGTTGGCGCAGACGCTTTGCAAATAGAGATGATCGTTGGGGTTTTCCGGACCCATTTGGCCAGTGTTGTGGTCGACATATTGGATGGACAGCTCAGTCTTGACGCGGTCAACGCCCATGGCCTCCAACTCCAGGAAGGCCATCGTCCCAGTAGCATCTTGGCAAAGGGTCTGGTCAATGCGGATTTTGACTTCGGCGCCTGGCTTGCATTCGCCCTCGACGAGGTGCTGGGTGATGATTTTTTCGATCAGGGTCTGGACGGACATGGGCATTCCTTGTGGCATTAATGAACAAGCGGATGGAGGCGTTTGCCGTAGCGGTTCGGCCTGGATAGCGTCCGGACAGTTGCCGGCGACGGCTCATGGTATGAATGTTATAATATAATAGCCTCATGCAGCAAGGCAAAGAATCGCTCTCACTGGCTGGCGGCAGCCGCCGTCTCCAGGTGTTCTCGCCGGCGCTGTCTGGCTCGCCGTTCCCGGCGACGTCTGCGGTCGAGACAATATTTTGCCCAGGCCTCCGTTTGCCCTGTAGGATTGGGGCGACGGCGGTCGAAAAGCAATTGGACCTGGCTGGGCAGGGCAGCGAAAAAAAAAAGTGCGATGCGAAGGCCAGGCCAAGGCACCCGGATAAGGGGCTGGTTAGAACCAGCCCTGTCCAGGCGCTTTTGTCTTGACAGCCCTCTGCCTCGTCGTCTGCTTTTAGGGCGAGCCGCGCTTGGTGCACGGCTACTTCCTTCCGGCGCTCAGATGACGACCTTGTTGAGGCTGTATTCGACCAGCCCTTCGCCGCCGACCGCCATCAACTCCGGGATAATGTCGCGTGCGACATGCTGGTCAATGACCGTGGTGAGAGAATACCATTCCGGATCTGACAGATGCGCGACCGTCGGGCGTTGCAGCGCCGGCAGAATCGCCAGCACCCGCTCCAGGTTTTTCTGGTGAACGTTGAGCATGAGGCCGACTTTAGTCTCAGCCGCCAGGACGGACTTCAGCAGCAGGGCGAGACGATCCATTTTACGGCGCTTGAACGGGTCTTGGGCAGCCTCGTGGTTGGCGATGAAGCGGGTCGTCGTCTCACACAGGGTGTCGATGATCTTGAGGTTGTTAGCCTTCAGGCTGGAGCCGGTTTCAGTGATTTCGACAATCGCGTCTGCCAGACGCGGCGGCTTGACTTCCGTGGCGCCCCAGCTGAATTCGACCGAGGCATTGACGCCGTGTTTCTCCAGGTAGCGCTTAGTCATGCCGACGGCCTCGGTGGCAATGCGCTTGCCTTCAAGGTCCTTGGCGGTTTTGATGTCGGAGTCATTCGGCACGGCCAGTACCCAGCGCAGCGGCTTGCGGCCGACTTTTCCGTAGACCAACTCGGCGATTTCCACCACGTCGGCGCCGGTTTCGACGACCCAGTCATAGCCGGTCAGGCCAGCGTCGAGCACGCCTTCCTGGACGTAGCGGGCCATTTCCTGGGCTCGGATGAGGACGCACTCGATTTCCGGGTCGTCGATGGACGGATAGTAGGAACGGGACTGAATGTCAATTTTATAGCCCGCGCGGCGGAACATGTCGACCGTGGTTTCTTCAAGGCTGCCTTTAGGAAGGCCGAGACGTAAAACTGGCATGGTTGGACTCCGAAATGGTGAATCGGTGAAGGGGAAAGTCAGACGGGTGGTTATTTCTTGTAGACGTCATCTGGATTGAAGACGCGCTCGCCGACTATAGTCAGGCTGCCGTCAGCTTCGACGCGGCGGAAGAAGCAGCTGCGAAAGCCCTCGTGGCAGGCGGCGTCGCCAACCTGCTCGATTTTGAAGATGACAGTGTCAAGATCACAGTCGACCAGGATTTCCTTGATTTTTTGGATGTTGCCAGAGCTTTCGCCTTTCACCCAGAGCTTACGGCGCGACCGTGTCCAGTAGGTGGCGATGCCGGTCTGCAAGGTTTTTTCCCAGGCTTCCTGGTTGATGTAGGCGAGCATGAGAACCTCGCCGGTCTGCCAGTCCTGGGCAATGGCTGGAATCAGGCCATCGGCGCTTTTGCTGAAATCAAGTTGAACCATGGTGTCTCCCGGAATCTGGGGCGGGTTAAACGCATAACATTTATGGTGAAAATAATAAATTTATTCATGATTTTCGGAAGTTCAAGTGCGTTGCCTGCTGATGGCGAAATGATGTGGTGCGACCAGCCACCGTCCAGGTCGACGTCGCGCCGCAGTTTTTTCGCGGTTCTGTTTGGCATGATGGAGGAAAAGCGGCATAGTATGATCAAGGACGTTGTGGAAGCAAAAAAGCTAGGGTAGGTCGGCCCAGTCATCGTTCATATTTGCAACCTAAGGAAGGACAGGCAATGAGCATTCGTTTTGCATTTGCAGGATTTCGTCACGGTCATATTTATGCGTTGGTGAACGAGGTGAAAGCGCGTCCTGGCCTGGCTTTGGTCGCGGCCTGCGAGGAGGACGCGGCAACGCGCAAGGAAGTGCAGGCGTCCGGCCGAGTGGAGGTGACTCACGACGATTTTGCCGCCATGCTTCGCGAGGTCGACTGCGACGTGGTGGTGATCGGTGATTATTACGCCCGCCGCGGCGCGATGGCGCTGGCGGCGCTGCAAGCTGGACGGCATGTGATCCTGGACAAGCCTATCTGCATCACCATGGCGGAGCTGGATGCGATTGCGCACGAGTCCCGGGAGCGCGGCCTGCGAGTCGGCTGCCAGCTGGACATGCGCAGCAATCCAAAGCTGCTCACCATGCGCCGCCTGATTCGCGAGGGTTTTATCGGCGAGCCGCAGACCGTCTGCATAACCGGCCAGCATCCGCTCAACATGGCGACGCGCCCGCAGTGGTACTTCCAGCCGGGTTGTCATGGCGGCACGATTACGGACATTGGCATTCACGCCATCGACCTGCTGCCATGGCTGACTGGCCAGCGCCTGACTGAGGTCACGGCGGCGCGAGCGTGGAACGCCAAGCCTAAGACTGCGCCGTTTTTCAAGGATTGTGCGCAGTTCATGCTGCAGATGGAAAACGGCGGCGGGGTGCTCGGCGACGTGTCGTATCTGTCGCCTGACCATTGCGGCTATAGCGTGCGCCAGTATTGGCGCATCACCGTGCATGGCGAGGGCGGCGTCCTGGAAACCCAGAACGGCGAAAAGACCATTTATTGCGCCCGCAATGGCGATCCGGCCGCGCAAGACCTTGCGGTTGATGAAGGTGCCACAGGGTCGTACCTGGACGACTTCCTCAACGACATGGCCGGCAACCTGGCAGCCTGCGATTTGACCACTGCAAGCATTTTGCACAGCATGCGGCAGACGCTGATTGTGCAGCAAGCAGCCGACTCCGGCAAGACTAACGTGGCGATGTGACGACGGCGCGCCTATTTCGAACCCATCCGAAAAGCATAGTTGGGTTTCGCGAGGGGCGGAAGTCGTTTTGGTGGAAAGAGTTCACTGCGGCCAGAGGATGTCGGCGGCAATGCCGTCAGCGGTAAAGTTCCAGGTGTTGTCGCCGGCTGTTGTGGCCAAGCCGTAGAGCGACCGCATGGGCGCAGGCGTCGTAAATGCAGCTTGACTGTGGCCAGGGCCGTTGGCAGTGACTATGAAGCAGTCGCGGCCGTCATTGGCTTGGAACCGGGTGACGTGGACTTTGCCTTCCACGCTTGAGCAGAGGACGGGTTCTGGCCAGGCGTCTGCCAGAAGCCAGGGTTCAAGCGATTTCAGGGTGGCGGCGACGTCTTTCACGTCCTCCCAGCGCTGCTGGAAATAGCCTGGGACTGGGATGTTGGGATTGCGGATGTTCCAGAAGTGGTAGAAGATGAAGCCGGTGGCACCCTCGGAAGCCAGGCGCAGCGACATGGCTCGCATTTCTTCGCGGGTTGGGTCATGGGCGGTGTTGATGGTCTTGTTCGCGGCGGAGAAGGACGAGTTATACAGCTGCGGGACAGCCCAGTACGGCATGCCAGTGCGTTTGGTCATGGCGCCGGCCAAGTCAACCACGTCCATCTGACGCGGCTTAGGGGAGTGGATGGGATAGGGGTCGCAGCCGAGCACGTCGCCGGTGGGGGCGTAACGGTACATCATGGTGAACAGCATGGAAAGCGACCAGGTCGGGTGGGCGTCGTCCAAGCTGTTGATTAGGTCGCGGCGCTGCTTCACCACGCGCAGAAAGTCCAGCGGCCGTTCGTCATTGGTGTACCACGACAGCAGGGCAGGGTGGTCCTTCAGCGCTGGCACTACGGCCTGGACAATGGCGTCTGGGCCGCTGATCTCATGCCATTGCTTCAGGGCGTAACGCATGTCGGTATCATAGACATGCTGCAAGCTGAAGATGAGCTTCAGGTTTTTCTGCTGGAAGTAGTCCATCACCTCGCGGATAGCGGCGATGGCCTGTTGCGAGTTGGCTGGCTTGGCGCCGTAGTACAGATTGAGCGCCGAATACGAGGCTATGCAGTTGAAGGCGCTGTCAGCGATAGTGTCGATGTGGTCTTTCGGGCAGGAGCCGATGAACAGGCCCACAGGCAGGAACGGCTTGCCGTTGACGATGGCCCGGCCCCGCCTGTCAATCCAGCAAGCGTTGGCAACCTGGCGGCGATATTCAGGAGGGCGGATGCTGAGCAGGTGGGTTTCGCTGGCCAGGACAGTGGCGCCATCAGCAGCCAGCAATTCCAAGCGTGCTGACGCTGGTCCGACTGGGAGCTCCGGGAGCCGGAAGACGGCCTGGCTGTCGGTAATAGCGGCCAGGACGGCCTGGCCAGCGACAGTCAGGCGAGCCTGCAAACCGGCCGGGAGTTCAGGGCCGGTGTAGTAAACGGCGGCGCGAACGGTCGGGTCGTCCAGGAAAACCGTGCCCATGCCCGGGGAAGTCATGTAGATAAAGTATTCGTTGAGGTTTTCGAGGTTGAAGTCATCAAAGTAGGCTTTGCCGGTGCCGAGATGGTGGATGCCAGCAGAGACGATGCAGCGGTCGGCGTTAGGCGGGAAGGTGAAATCCTTGCTGACGTACTGCCATTCCTCGCTTGATTGCGTCATCCCTCGCACATAGAGATAACTGATGACGTCGTTGCCGTTCATGATCTGGAGATAGAACGACGCGCCAATGTTGAAGCGGTCGAGCTGGTCAATGCGGCCTTTGACAAAGCAGCTGATGCGATAGGTCTGGTTGGCCTGGAGCTTCAGTTCCTGGGTCGCCCGTGGTCGTGGCAGCGGCAGGCTGGTGTCGGTGTTTTCCCAGACTAAGGCGGCGGTGCCGTTACGGCCCTCGCCTGGGGCGATCTGGCAGATCGGCTGGGGCAGATTCCAGCTGGCAGCACCCTGCTCAAAGCCGGGATTGGTCAGGGGCTGAGCCAGCAGACCAAGCGGAAGACAGCACAGGGCGGCGGAAAACACTTTCTTCAACATGCGGTTGTCCTTCCTTGATTACGCTGGAGTATGAAAATTTGCCGTGCCTAAGGCAATAATCAAATATATCTTTGAAATCACATTGCCGCCAACGCACTTAGGTATATTTGCCATAAGCTGCCTGCATGTTTAATGTGTCTTTTGCAAAAGGGGCACTTTGACGAACGGGCCGCAGGCGACCTTGCTCCAGCAGGCGATGGCTAAATCTGGCTGGGGCATTATAGTATAATTTTATTCCAGAAAATCCTCCGGCGGAAAAGTCATCCGCGATGTGCAGCGTCGGCGTGGGCTCTCGTGACTCTGCGGTGCCCCCATCAACCCTTGGAGAAGACGGGTTAGCGCGTCATGACGACAGCGATTATCTATGCCTTGGTCTGTCTTTTGTTCACGGCGGTGAACGATTTTGTCTTCAAGCTCTTTGCCAGCGAGGGACGCTCCTCTCGCGGCGGCTTTGTCGCCATAGTTGGCATTTTCTGGTTTTTGGCCCTGGTGTGGTTGCCGAAGAATCCTGACAGCTCGCTGGCCATGACGCTGGGCTGGGGCGCCGTGTCCGGATTTTTCTCCTTTACTGGCAATATCCTATTGATTGAAGCCATGAGCAGGCAGAGCGCTGGATTGTGTTCGACGATCTATCGCCTCAACATGGTTTTTGTCGTCATCGGTGCATTTTTTCTGTTGGACGAAAACATCAGCTTGCTTCAAGCAGTCGGAATCGGCTTGGCCCTGGTGGCAATCCTGGCGTTTCTGCCGGATGGCAAGGATGCCAACGCCAGCCCGACCGGGTTTTACCTGGCGCTGCTGGCCGCGATTCTGCGCGCTGGCATGGGACTCAGCTACCGCTATGCTTTTCTGCAAGGCGCGGATAAGAACGGCATTGTTTTGATCAACAGCCTCTTCTGGATTGTTGGAGGGTTCCTCTATGCCTGGGTGCGAGAAAATGACCGCAACTTGAAAGACCGCCGTGTCCTCGGCTATGGCGTCTTGTCCGGCGTCCTGGTGGCTGGCATCGTCTTCTTCATGGCCGGGTCGCTCAGCAGCGGCGCTGCCAGCATCGTGCTGCCGATCGCGCAGATGAGCTTCCTCATCACTTTTGTCTTGAGCGCGATTTTCCTGTCTGAACCCTGCACTTATCGCAAGCTCGGCGCCCTTGCCTGCGGCGGCTTAGCCGTGATGATGCTGGCACTGGGTGCTGCGACATGAACCGACGCCAAGGCTGAATCAAGGAGCCGCGGAAATGCGATTTTGATAAAAACGGCAGCCGTGAGATTGCAAGTTCGCAGAAAGATATTACATTTGACGACTTGCTTTTTATCGCGTGTCATGCGGCTTTTAGCTGGATGGCGAAATGTCTTTGCCCGAATCGGAGAACCTCGTGGAACCATTTGTCAGTCAATTTGTTGTATCGATAGCGCAGGCGGCTCCGCCGACTGGCGGCGGCGGGTTGGCGCCTCTATTGCTGATGCTGCCTCTGCTCGGCATTATGTATTTTTTGATGTATCGCCCGCAGCAGCAGAAGCAGAAAGAGCATCTTGAGATGCTGAAGAAGCTGAAAGTCGGAGACCGGGTTATGACTACGAGCGGGATTCTCGGCAAAATCACCTACGTCGACCCGGCTGAGAAGACGGTGCGGGTGGAAGTCGCCCCCCGGGTCGAGATTGAATTCGTCCGCAACGCGGTGGCCAATATCTTGACTGACCAGGTGCCGACGTTGGAAACGAACTAAGCCCGGCGCCGGTAGGAGTCCAGCATCATCATTCGGCCGGCAAGTCAGTGGCCGCAGGAAAAGGCGTTTTTTAGCAAGCAATACATGATAGGGTGAGCAAGAGGTAGGCATGAAAAAATCGTTGATTATTCGGTGGTCGGTGGTGGCCTTGGTGGTCTTGGCCTGGACGTGGGCGATGTTCCCGCTCCGGGACAAGGATTACTTAGCCGAGTTTGAAAAGATGGCGGCGCCAAAAGTAGCAGCCCTCCAAAAGCAGTCGAAGCAATTGCTTGAGCAAGGCAATCCCGAAGAACTCAAGGCTCAGCTGGACGCTATGGCCGACAAGGACAGCGCGGAATACAAGGCGCTCAAGGAAAAGTACGATGCACTGACAGCATCGCCCAACTATGCGGCCTGGAAGCAGAGTCGAGACTATGACGAGCTGATGCGACGCATCGAAAAGGAGCGCGAGGCTGACCGGATAACTTCCGGCTTCAAAATCCTGGAGCGGGCGGCCCAGGGCGACTCTGACCACTACCGGATCGCCTTGTCCAACTTCATCAAGGTGCCGCTGCAGAAAAGAGCCTCCAACAAGACAATTTTGAGTTATGTGCGGATCAAGTCGGCTGGCAAGCTGCGTCTTGGCCTTGACCTCCAGGGCGGCACCGAGTTCGTCGTCGGCTTTGATCCGGCGGACATTCCCAAGGGCGACCGGGTCGAAGACATCCGCGACCGTATCCTAGTCATTTTGGACAATCGCCTGAATGTCTTGGGCGTGACCGAGCCTGAGATCAAGGCCACTGGCCCAAACCGCATTTCCGTGCGCATGCCGAGCGTTGACGAGGCAGACAAGGCCGACATCCGGCAGACGATCAAGCAGGCCGCGCGCCTGCAATTCCACCTGGTGGCCATCAATAATGCCGAGCTGGTCGCCCAGTATGAGGCCGACCCCCAGAGCTTCAAGACTCCGCCTGGCCTGTTGCGCAAGGAGATTGAGAACGAGCATAGCGGCGAAGTCGTCACCGAGGTGATTTTCATTGAGAAGACGCCGGAGCGCATCCGCGGCGAGGATGTCGACAAGGCGTTTCCGAACGTGAATGAGTTCGGGAACTGGACCATCAGCCTCAAGTTCAAGCATCGCGGCGCCTTGGCCTTTGCCGAGGTCACGGGCAAGAATGTCAACCGCCGCCTGGCCATCATGCTTGACGATACGATCTACAGCGCCCCGAACATCCGAGAGGCGATTACCGGCGGCCAGGCCGAGATCAGCGGCAGCTTCACCTACGAGGAAGCCCGCCGCCTGGCTGGCGTGATCGCTTCCGGCAACGTGCCGGTGTCCGTCCAGATCGACAGTGAATTCGGCACTGACCCGACCCTGGGCGCAGACGCTGTCAAGAGCGGCATCCTGGCCGGTATTCTTGGCCTTATCATGGTCATCACCTTCATGGTCTGGTACTATCACTTCTGCGGCGTGGTTGCGGTTGTGGCTCTTCTCGTGAACGGGGTTCTGGTGTTAGGCACGATGGCACTCACCAAGGCGACCATCACTCTGCCAGGCATCGCAGGCATGGTGTTGTCGATCGGCATGGCGGTTGACGCCAACGTCCTGATCTTCGAACGCATCCGGGAAGAGATGGACCGCGGCAAAATCCTGGCCAATTCCATCAAGGCCGGCTACAACCGGGCGTTCAGCAGTATCTTCGACTCCAACCTGACGACCCTGGTGACGGGCTACTTCATGTACCAGTTCGGCAGCGGCTCGGTCAAGGGCTTTGCAGTGACCCTCAGCTTCGGTATCTTCGCCAGCATGTTCACGGCCATCTTCATGACCAGGGTCATTTTCGATACGCTGGTCTTCAAGGACAGGCTCACGAAGTTGACGATGAGGACGTTCACCAAGCTCCAGAACCTCAAGATTGATTATCTGAAGATCAGCAAACCGGCCATCCAGACGTCCATCGCCCTGGTAGTGATTTCGTTGCTCAGCTTCGTCGTCGGCATGAAGCGCGGCACCCTGATGGGCATCGACTTTGCTGGCGGCTCTGAATTGTCCTACACCTGCGATGGCACGACGCCGGACGTTGACGCGGTCCGCGATTTCCTCAAGGGTCAAGGCTATTCTGACAACGTCCGCATCGGCTATAAGCGCGGCCAGGGCGGCGACCGGCTGCTGGAAATCGTCCTGCCGATTGACAAGTCAGCGACGATTGGCGGCGCCGAGGTCGACTATACTGTTTTCAGCCAGACTTTGGATCAGGCTTTCCCGGAAGTGAAGCTTGTTTTGACGCAAACCAACACCGTCGGCGGCAACGTTGGCGCCAAGTTCCGCAACGACGCGATTTTGGCGGGTCTTTTCTCAATGATTGGCATCATCATCTACCTGGCGTTCCGCTTCGAGCTAAGGTACGGCTTGGCGGCCGTGGTTGCGGTTTTGCATGACGCCATCACCTCAGCCGGCCTGTTCGTACTCTGCGGCGGAGAAATGTCGTTGACCGTGATGGCGGCACTGATGACGATTTTCGGGTATTCGCTCAACGACACCATCGTCATCTTTGACCGAATACGGGAAAACCGCTCCCTGCACCGCGATTTAAACTATTACGACACCATCAACTTGAGCATCAATCAGACCATGGGGCGTACCCTGCTGACGTCCTTGACGACTATGCTTGGCGTCTTGTCCCTGCTGATATTCGGCGGCGGCGCTATTTTTGACTTCGCCCTGGTCATGTTCTTCGGCATGATCACCGGCACCTATTCCACGATTTTCATCGCCAGCTCATTTATCAATGCCTGGCACAATCACGCTGCCAGCCGCCAGGAAAAGGCCAAAACCGGCCGCCTCGCCACCGCCAAAGCAGCCAAGTAAATTGGCATACTGCCTGACCGCTTGACGAAGGCGAGTTCAGGGGGCATCCGGGCAGCCATGCCGACGATAGCAGCGGTCGGCATGGCTGGGCAGTTCTAGCCTCCAGATTCCTGACCAGGAAAAGTGATGCCTTGAGACCGATTTTCGCAGCCGATGGTTGATTTTTACCGAAAACAAGGTATCTTTAAGACGTTAACGCCATGATTCATCCGGAGAGGTGACAGAGTGGCCGATTGTGCAGCACTGGAAATGCTGTGTACCCGCAAGGTACCCAGGGTTCAAATCCCTGCCTCTCCGCCATCATAATACAAAACCGCCGGCAGGGCTGTGCTCAAAGCCCTGCCGGCGGTTTTTTTGATGTCGCTAGGTGTCTGGTGAACCGTTCCTTCAGCGGCGCAGTTTTTCGCTGATCAGGAGAGCGACGGCTCGGTTTAGGGGGATGTCGATGGTTTTGGCGATTTCAACAGCCAGGCGATTGATGTCTTGATCCTCGGACAGGCTGACGATTTTTTCAATGATGGTATGGTCGTCAGACTGATCTTTCAGGCGTCTGATAGTTTCGTTGACAGGATCGCGTCCGGTGAGTTGGTTGCTCTGGATGACTGCTGGCGTTTCTCCTTCGCCGTAAACCAGCCAGGCTTCACTGACGTTGTAGAGGCGGCAGAACGTGTAGATCAGGCCCCGGCTCATGCCGCCGATGCCTACTTCCAGCTTTGAGTAATGACTTAGGCTGATGCCCAAGTCCTTGGCCATCGCGGTCTGGGTTTTTCGGAGGCGTGAGCGGATCATTTTCAGGCGGGTTCCGATTTCCTCTAGGTTGCTGGCGTTTTTCTTTTTCATGGTGTTTCCCTCATGACATGATGGCTGTGGGGCGCCAAACGGCATCTATTCAGCTTCCAGGTCACAGCTGCTGCCTTGCGCCTCTTGTGTGGATGTGTGCTGAAAGAGGTCTGGTGAAAGTCAGTCGCTGCAGAAAACGCTGGGCGACGGGCTTTTTAGATGCTCTCCATGAGCAAACAAAGCAAAAAATTGCTTTTTCAAATCGTAAATTAATGATTTATATTATTACTATAAACGCATAATTCATGAAAATAATGTATGCAGATGAAAAAATGTTGCTTATGTGCAAAATACGCTGAAGGGTTCCTGCCGTATGTCCTCCCCCTGCCGTCATTGTCCACGATCCACTAAAGCGCTTTGCCTCTCGGGCGGCACAGGCAATTTTCCGGGCGACGCCAACGAATTCCTGCTCCCGCGTCAGAAAGCCCTTCTTCTAAATTGCAAAACGTCAAATCCATGCTAATTTTCCCTTGCATCTGAATCTTTTTGCCTTGGCAGGTTTCAGGCGCCTCCACAAAATCGAGGGTTCTGGTGTGCATAGCAAAACATCGCCTTCCATCACCACGTTTTACCCATAGCCCCTTGCTTTCGTCATGAAATTCTTTTGGATACGCAAGATTTTATCTCGCTTATTGTTCCCGATGCCACTTGTTTTGCAGATTGGCTTGCTGGGTGCTGTTTTTTTGCTTTGGAAGCGCACTCGGCACACCGGCGTTGCCTTGCTGCTGTGCAGTCATGTTTTGCTGGCCATGTTCAGTCTGCCGTTCCTCAGCGATTCCCTGCTGGAGCGCCTGGAAATGGCGCATCCTCCCTTGACAGAGGCCAGGTTGCAGGCATGGCTCAGCGAAACAGCGCCGACCGACCTTCTGATCATCGGCGTGGCTGGCAGCGGCTTTCGCGCCCCCGTGGCCTTAGACGCGACTTCAGCGGAGGCACCCAGCACGCTGGCGACCGACGACCTCTGGGCAGGCTTCAATAACGACTTCCTTATCCGCTTGCAAGAAGCCGGTCGGATTGCCCGGCGCCTGGAGATGGAGGGGAGGGATTATCGGCTGGCGGTGTCCATCTGCTCCGATGTCTCCATTGAGACTAAGGTCGCGGCAATTGAGCAGTATTTTTCTTGCTTTGACACGCCGCCGGAGCGCTTGGTGCTGATTGACAATGCGGTCAACAGCAAGGCCGAAGTCGCCTGCTTTGAGGCATTGGGCGGCAAGTTGATTTTGGTTTCCAGCGCGTTTCACCTAGCTCGGCTGATGAAGCTGGCCGAAGCGCGGGGCTTATCGGCTCTGCCAGCGCCAGCCGGCTATGTCGGCCGCAATCCGCTGTTCTGGATTCCGTCGGCGGACGCGCTCAACAATTTCCGCATCGTTGTCTACGAATGTCTTGGCAGCCTGGAAGCTCGGAAACCGTGATTCTGTTATCCAGGCTGGTTGGTTGCGTTTTACGTTTACAGGGGAATTGACATGTTGATTGACATTCACACTCATGCCTCTGAATGCACAGGTTTAACCCGCTACAATGGCAGTCGTTACCCCACCTTGGCAGAGCTCATTGACATGCTTGACGAGAGGGGCATTGACAAGGCAGTGCTGCTGTGCAGCGTCAGCCCGGAAGTGCGCTATGTCCTGGTGACCCCGCATGAAGTCTTATCCATGGCAGCGCAGCATCCAGACCGGATCATTCCCTTCTGCAGCGTCGACCCCAGGATGATGACCAACTCCAACAAGGCGGATTTCCGGCCTATGCTCCGCTATTTCCAAGATCGCGGCTGCAAAGGCATTGGCGAATTCATACCCAACATCGACTTTGATCATCCCCTCAACATGAATCTGTTTGCCCAGGTCGAGGAAGTCGGCCTGCCGCTGACGTTTCACCTGGCGTCGACCAAGGATCATCAGGGTCAATACGGCTGCTATGACGACCTCGGCCTGCCACGCCTGGAAAAAGTCTTGCAGACGTTCCCTAAGTTGAAGCTGCTGGCGCATTCGCAAGTGTTCTGGTCGGAAATCAGCGCAGATGTCACCTTGGAAAATCGCAGCAGCTATCCCAAGGGGCCGGTACGACCAGGACGCGCCGTGGAACTGCTGCGCAAATATCCGAATCTGTACGGCGACCTGTCAGCCGGCAGCGGCTATAACGCCATTACCCGCGACCCGGCTTTCGGTGACGCCTTCCTGGATGAGTTCGCTGACCGGCTCCTGTTTGGAACCGATATCGCCAACGTCCCACAAGACACGCCACAGATAGCCTATCTCCAAAAATTGCGGGCCGAAGGGCGCATCAGCCCGGAAAACGCCGAGAAAATCGCCTGGCAAAATGCCAACCGCCTGCTGGAATTGGGACTCTGAGAGGGGCTGAATGCTGAATGCTGAATGCTGAATGTTGAATGCTGAATGCTGAGGCGCATTTCATAATTCATAATTCATAATTCGTTAAGGGCGAGGGAGGCCACTTGTACTTTACGTACGGCAGGCTAAAGCTTGAACTACATACTGCAAACTAAAGTTTGAACTACATACTGCAAACTAAAGTTTGTACTACATACTACATACTAAAAAAGCGGGCCGGGGCTGGTTAAAGCCGCCCGGCCCGTTAGTTAGCGGAATATATCAGACTGCGGAGGCCAGTTTTCGCTTATTCGGTCTGCGAGCGTGTATAGGGGCAGGCCATGGTGCACATTTCGGCTGTACACGGACGGATGCGGAGGATCGGGTCGCGCTTGGCCAAGGCGTCGGACAGCGCTTCCGGCGTGATGTTCTTCGGCGGCAGGATGTTGGTGTTGTTGCCAGACCACTTCAGGCCTTCTTCAGCGACCAGCCCGTAGCGGATGGCCCAGTCGCAGCGAGCCTGTTCCACGATGTTGAATTTCAAGGCATGGCCATCAACGTCGACGGTGGTTTCGCCCTTGAAGGCCTTGACGCTGCAAGCGTCCACGCAGCGGGAGCAGCCTTCGCATTTGGAGCGCAAGGCGTACAGTTCCGCGAGTTGGTCTTCGCGCAGTTCCTTGTCGGTGACGATAGCGAGGTAGCGCATATTTGGGCCATAGGTCGGATTGTTGACGAAACCGCCCTTGGTGATGGTGCCCAAGCCAGCGCACACTGCGGCAATGCGGTTGGCAAAGATGTTGGCCTGCGGGCCGCGGGGGTTGGAGGAATAGGAGCCGGTATTGGCCAAGTCATCCACAGCCACGCAGTTGATGCCCCAGCCCTGCATCACCTTCTGGAGACGAAGCGCTGCCAGGCGGAGCAGATTCCGGCTTTCATACTGGGCGAAGGTATACGGGCCGATGGCTTCGGCGCCGTGCCGACCCATGTTCTCCACGCTTTGCTTGGGGATGCGTATGCCTATGACTACGACGCTCTTGGCATTGGGCAGGTGGTCTTCCGGCGTGTGCACCTGGCGCTTCTCCTCGGTAATGTCCGCCGTGGAACCCAGCCACAGGCGGCCGGTCTCCCTGGCGTTGAGAATGCATTCGCCATCCATGTCTGCCTTGATGCTGTTGACCGCCTTAGTCACCCGTTCAGCCGAGGCAATGCCGACTACGTCTGCGCCAAACTCTAATGCTTTTTCGCGCAGAGTGTCAGTCAAGTCCAGGGACGGGGGCAGGGGAGCGTAGCTGGAAGAGACGTCGGCCGTCGTCAGCTCGGCGCTGGTCAGGACGAAGCCGGTGACGGCGTTGGGGTTGGTGAGCATGGCCTTGAAAGTGTCCCTGACGCTTTCCAGTGCGCTTTTGCCCGGTTCTTTCTGCAGGCCGCCCATGTTATACGGTGCGCCGCTGTAGCCGAGTTTTTCCAGGTCGGAAGCCGTGTAGAAGCAGCATTTGTTCATGGTGTAGCTCATCATGCCGCCCAGCTCGGAATGTTTGTCCCTGGTCGCGCTGTCGCCTTTGGCCGGCGGATTGACGGCCACCATGACGATGGACTTGGCGTCTGGCAGGAGGGGTTTGAGGTCAGCGCCCTTCCAGTCGGCAAGGGATTGCACCACGACGCGGTCAGCGCCAAAATCCAGGCACTGGCTGATCATCCTCATCTGGACGCCGCGATCCGGAACTGGCCGAGCCGGTTGGACGGACTTTTTGCGGATGGGCGCGGAGCTGTAGGTCTTGTCCCATGAGCGGCGATCCTTAGGCAGGCAGAACTTGATGCAGCAGCCCATAGTGCCGCCGCGCAAGCCGACTTCTTTCATCCTCTCCAGGATGACCGGCTCAGTGACCTTGGCAGGCACTTCCAATTCGCAATCCAGGCCAAAGTGCTCGGACCAGGCGCAGCGCCACAAGTTCTTGTTAGCGAAAGGATAGCGATTTCCTTCGATTTCCAGGGCGACTTCGCCATTGACTTCCTGCCGGAACGCATCGATGACGCAGTGCTTGATGCACATCCCGCAGCGGTCGCAGACAGTGTTGCCGGGCAGCAGCGGGTCAGGGACGAGGGGCGCATCCGTGATGATGGAGACAAAGCGGTTGCGCGGGCCGTATTCAGGGCTCATGGCAATGCCGCTGTAGCCCATTTCAGTCAGGCCGGCCGCGACCGAAGCGTAGATGTGGGACATGTCTGGCGCAAAGGTGGACGTAAGGCCTTTGTATTCGCGGTAACGCCAGATGTTGCTGGCCGTGATTGGGACAGCGCGATAACCGCGGTCTTCAAAGAAACGACCCAGGGTATACGACAAAAAGTCCAAGTGGTTGTTCATAAAAAGCTGATAAACGTACGTGCCCTGTTCGTGGGGGCTATTTTCGCCGCCAATCTCAATCATGGCATCGGTGTGATGAATGGCGCAGACGACGACAGACTTGGCCGTGGGCATCAAGCCGCGCGGACTCATCAGAAGCGGCGTATTGGCCCAACGCTCGATATTGCCGACGCCGATTAAATCGACGCCAAGATCAAAGGCTTTCTTTTTTACTTGGGCGGTCAACTGATGGTCCATGATGTGCTCCTTGTGGTTGGAAAAAGGCGGGGAAGGGGACGGGGAGACGGGAAAGAATTAAAGGTGAGGTCGCGACGTAAAATCAGATTGCTGGGGTTGAGCGTGTCTTACCCCGGTGTCTTTGCTCTGGGTGTTCTGTTGGGGCAGGGAGGCGGAGGCTTCCTGCACCATGGCGTCGGCAAGTCGGCTGGCGCCTTGACGCAGCAGTTCAAGCAGGGAGTCATCGGAAGGAAGGCGGCGCCGGAAGACCGGCATGTGTACGCCCAAGGCAGCCAGCAGCCAGCCGTCTTCCCGGATTACCGGCACCGCGGCCGCAAAGACTTCTCCACGAACTTGGAGTACAACGCCGTGCGTACGAATTGTGGCCAGCTCCGCCGTTAATTCGTCCATATCAACAATCCGGCGCCAGCCCTGGTCTGGCATGCCATTGGCGCTGATAATCTCCGGCAAGGCGTCGGCCGGAGCGAACGCAGCCAAGATTCGACCGGTTTCCGTGTGCCAAATCGGCAGCGATTCCTGCTCAAGAAAGGCTGCGCTGACCAGCACTGCCTGCTGGGGATTAGTCCGCGCCAAGACTTTGCGCCGGCCATTGACCAGTCCTGCTAAGACCAGGGTCTCACCAATCTGCTCGGTCAAAACGCTGAGAATAGAAAGAACGCCCTGCGCCTGGCCATGACTAATGCGGTTGAGAAGCTGCGCAGCGGCCAGACGCCGAAGTTTGCCGCCCAGGCGATAGACGCCGTCACCGTCATTAGCCGCATAGCCGCACATCACCAAAGTCTTAAGCAAATTGTGCGCAGTCGTGCGCTTCAAATCCATTTTCTGAGCCAACTCAGCCAAGGGCAGAGACCCGTGTTCGCTTAAAAGCTCCAACAGGGCCAAACCGCGGCGCAAGGCCTCAACCGGCGGCTTAATGGGTAAACGGCCATCATTCATTATTATTGGACGCCTTTCATTATTATTAACATGGCTATAATGTAAAGATTGTATGGTTATATGCAAGCGTGGTTGTCAACAAAATATTTTGTTATGCGATTTTGTCCATTTTTTGCTTTTGTCGTTGCGGCGTGTTGTCCTGGTGCTGTGCTGTGTCCGTGTGCATTTTTGGGAAAAGCAAACCGCCCCGGCGCGGCTGGGTATGCCGTCCGGGGCGGTGAGTTTGAGAAGGCATTTAGGTTTTGCGAGGTGGTGGCTGTGGCTGTATTACTCCAGGACTTCCAGGTGGACTGGTTTCCAGATACCGCCGCCGCCTTTGGAATCATAGACGCGCACGGTCAGCTGGTTGTCTTTTCCCCAGGCGATTTCCTTGGTGACATCAAGTGAGAAGGGTATGGTCCATCCGCTTGGGCCGATGTTATGTTGTCCAATATAAATGCCGTTAAGCCAGACCCATGCGCACTCGTCCACTGCCTCGAAATTCAGTTCGACGGCGTTGTATTTAGCTGGTTTTTCTGGTGCGGCGAAAGTTTTGCGGTACCAGGCGTAGCCGTCGTACTGGATGCCGGCTTTTTCCCAGTGGTCTTCAATAGGGATGCGTTGCCAGTCGCTGTCATTGAAGTCAACGGCGAACCAGTTCTTGGTGTGGCCGTCGTTATCAGGATCGGTCATGATCGCCCAATCTTCCTTAGGGAGCTGGATTTTCTGGATGGTTTTGACGTCATGGTCCCAATCGGTGCGGTTTTTGAGGAGCGTTGTTTCCCGGAAAAAGGGCCAGGTCGCATCTTGGGCGATTCGGCAGATTTCCGGGTCAGCGTCCTTGGCGGCCGCTTGCAGCAGCTCCAGGCGTTCGCCAGTCACGGGAAGGGTGGCGGCCAGCTGCTGAACGGCTAGCAGGCGCAGGGAGCGGTCGTCGTCCTTGAGGGCGGCGGCCAGTGTCGGCGTCAAGGCGTCGCTGGATTTGAGCAGGCATAGCGCTTGCAAGGCAGCTCGGCGCACCTGTGAGTCATTGTTGGTGAAGGCGATCAGCAGAGATTCCGCCGCCGGTTCGCCATGCGAGGCCAACAGGCGAACGGCTGTGCGCCGGACGACGAGGTTCTCGTCATTGAGAGCGACAGTCAGCAATGGAATGGCATTCAGGCCCTGGTTTGATTCGCGAATCAGGGCTGTGCGGCGCTCGGCCGGCGACTCAGAGTCCAGGCGGGCTGGCGGGGCGATCATCGGCATCTGGTAGGCGGACGGCGTGGAGCAACCAGCCAGAACAACGGTCATGGCTGTGAAAGACAGAATACGACAAGCAGTTGAAGATGAAAGCATGGTTTTGTCCTTGGTTCGACGTTGGGGAAGAGTATTATAACTTTGTTTGCTTGAGCCAGTTTTCGATGATTTTTAGGCTTTGCTTGGGGGATAGTTTTGAAAAGGGCCTCCTTGACGGCGACCTTGAACGCCCCAGCCAGCCCTGTTTTTTGAAAATCCAGACCATGCTCGCGGCGCAGAAGAGCATGACCGCCCAGCAAGCCCAGTATCCCCAGCGCCAGCGCAGTTCCGGCATGTAGTCGAAGTTCATGCCGTAAACGCCGGCGAGAAAGGTCAGCGGAATGAAGATCGTTGAGATGATGGTCAACACTTTCATCACTTCGCCCATGCGGTTGCTCAGCGTTGACAGATGCACTTCCATGAGGGCGGCGCCAGCTTCGCGGTTGCTATCCAGGTTTTCCAGGATTTGCATGGTGTGGTCAAGGCAGTCGCGGAAAAAGGGCCTGACGTGGCTGCCCAGCAAGGGGAGTGGGTCGCGGCAGAGCGCGTTGAGCATGCCCCGCAACGGCCAGACCGACCGGCGCACATCGCTGATTTCGCGGCGCAGGCGGTGGATGAGCTCCAGCGTCGACGTCTGCGTGGAGGACGTCTTGAAAACATGCTCTTCCAGGGCCTCGGTCTGTTCCGCCAGCTGCTCCAGGCAGGGGAAATAATTGTCCACCACGGTGTCGATGATGGCATAGACCAGATAATCGGCGCCCATAGTCCGTATTTTGCTGCTGCTGTGCCGCAGGCGGATTCGGACTGCCTCCAGGGCTTCGTTGTTGAACTCCTGCATCGTGACTACGGTATTGCTGAGCAGAAAGAGGCTGATTTGCTCAACGATGATGCCGTCTGCTCCAGGATGCAGCATCTTCAGGGTGACGAACAGATGCGAGTCATAGTCGTCAACTTTCGGTCGTTGCGGGACGCTGACGGCGTCTTCGAGGGCGAGCGGGTGTAGGTTGAGGGCATTGCCGATGTCCTGTATCAGCTGGATGTCGCCCAGGCCAGCGATGTTGAGCCAGGTGACGGGACGCTCCTCCTCGTCGTTGGCGGCGTTGTCTTGGCAGAATGCTATGACTTCGGCGGCGCTGGCGAAATGGTTTTCTAGGCAGGAATTACGGTCAAAGCGAACCACCTTGACGCCGTCGGGGGCGATGGCGGCGTCGTTGCGCAGGAGAGCACCCGGCGGCAATCCGGGCACGACGGCATGGTGTTTGCGTTTTGACATGGAGGCAGGCTGATTGCGGTTTTCCGGTCGGGGCAGGGCGCGCTGGTCGGAAAGCCAGGCTTGATGGTTTGCGTTCAGGCGAATTTATCGAAATAGATTTGTGAGCCTGGCATGCCGTGGGCGGTCAGGACATCGATGCAGGCGTTGATCATGGCCGGCGAGCCGCACAGATAGGCTTCCGCCTCGGAGCAGTCTCCTATGTGCTTGGCAAGGATAGCCGTAATCAGGCCGGTTTCGCCGTCCCAGTCATCGCCGGGGCAGACGGAGCTGACAGCCGGAACGAGGCGGAAGTCAGGCAAACTGTTCTCTAAATCCCGCAACTCGTCCAGAAGATAGAGGTCTCGGCACGTGGATGCGCCGAAAAAGAGCCGCGCTTTTTTGGGCGACTTCTTGTTTTTCATTTCCAGCAGGATGGATCGGATGGCGGACAGGCCGCTGCCGCCGGCGATGAAAAGGGCTTCGCACGGCGTGTCGTGCAATCTGAAGTCGCCATGCGGGCCGTTCAGCACGATTTCGTCGCCGACCTGCATTTTTTCGAAAATCCACTTCGTGCAGATGCCGGCCGGGTTGCGTCGGATGATGAATTCGAGGTTGCGCTTGTCGCGGGTGTCTGAGGCAATGGAAAATGGTCGTTCAACGCCTTCGGGGCAGCCTTCGTATGGCGGGCAGCGGAAGAACATCCACGCACCGGCCTCGACGTGAATCTGGCGTGGCTCAAGGGCTTGGCAGCGAACCATGACAATGTCCCGGGTCATGGGGGTGATCTTGGTTACCTTGACGCGATAGTCTGATGCGGTGTAGTACGCTTCCGGGATGGTGATCGCCATCGGGGCGGTGACGATGGTCTGGCAGGCGAGCCGGATACCGCTTTGCAATGCTTCCTGGTCAAGGTGCTTGCGTTCCGCCTCGTTCGGCTCAGGGCATCCGGCCGTGATGCGGACGCGGCACAGGCCACAGCGACCTTGGCCGCCGCATGCCGTAGGCAAGAAGACGCGGCTGCGGGAAAACGCCTGGAAAAGGGTTTCGCCCGCCGCCGCCGCAATCGTCAAGGCGCCGTTATTGATGGTCAGGGAAATGGTGGCTTCAGCGGTCATCGCAGAACCTTGCATGATTATATTATACGGCGCGTCTGAAAAGTACAGTTGGGTTTTGCGGGGAACAGGGAAAGGGCCGCAGGCTCTTTCCGCCCCCATCTGTTCCTTATCCAGTCCAGAAGCGCCGTCAGCGAGTTCGCCCAATCATTCTTCGACGGGTTCGAAGTCCTCCTTGGTCACGCCGCACTCCGGGCAGGTCCAGTCATCCGGGATTTCTTCAAAGGGAGTATTGGGGGCGATGCCATTGTCTGGGTCTCCCTTGGCAGGATAGTAGACCCAGCCGCAGACTGTGCATTTGTACTTTTTCATTTTCATAAAGTGTCCTCCTGTACTGAATGGGTGTTTGCGAAAAAAAGCAGCCGGACTGCCATGCCGGCTGCCATATCTACATAATATAGTGCCAATGCGGAAACGGCAACTGCACGAAAAAAAAATTGCTTACCTGGCCAGCTGTTTTATTTCCTGGTTTGAGGTGGTATATTCAAGTTTAGGCCGGGCGCTGGTGCCCGCCCTCAATCTGCCGACTGTGAAAGACTATGCGTGATGACACCTCACCAGATGCCATCCGGATCGGGCCTTATTTTTCGATTCCGGCTACGGAGCTGGAGTTTCTTCCCACCCGGGCTTCCGGTCCTGGCGGGCAGCATGTCAACCGTACGGCCAGCGCGGTTCAGCTGCGCTTCGATGTCCTTTCCTCGCCCTCGTTGCCGCCGGCAGCGCGGACACGGCTGCTGTTCCTGGCGCGCGGCCGCCTGACCAACGAGGGCATCCTCCTGATCGATGCCCAGGAGCATCGGAGCCAGAAGAAAAACCGCGAAGCCGCGTTGGAGCGTTTCACCGAGCTGCTGCTGGTCGCGGCCACTCCGCCCAAGCCGCGTCGGCCGACTAAGCCGACCCGCGCCAGCCGGGAACGCCGCCTGCGGGAGAAACGCCTGCATAGCGACAAGAAGCGCCAACGCCGCCAAACCGGCGAACACGAATAGTCATAACAGCGCGAACAAGCCGAGCCGGGCGGATGGCGGCCTGGACATGCTAGGCGCCTACAGGAGACGATGATGGCAAAAAATAAGGTTGTGGCTCTGGATATCGGCAATGTCTGCCTGCACATAACGCCGCAGCGAGCTTTCGATTACTTTGGCAGGCATGATTTCTGGCAACCGGAAATGCCACTCGCGCAAGTGGCTGAAGAGCTTGAATGCGGCCGCCTGGGGGAGCAGGACTTCCTGGCGCTCGCCCATGAGTTCCTCGGCAGGCGTTTTTCCCTTGCCGAAATTCTGTACGGCTGGAACTTAATCATCGGCGAAGAGGTCAATGGCATGAACGACTTTGTGCAATCCATGCGCGAGGATGGCTTCCGGCTGGTGTTCTTTTCCGACACCTCTGCCCTGCATATACAGGAAGTCCGGCGGAAGCTGTCTTTTTTCGACCTGGTTCATGATGGCGTCTACAGCTACGACGTGGGCGCCAGGAAGCCGCATCAACGGATGTACGAGGATTTTGAGAGGAGACATGGCCGGCCAGACTATTACTTTGATGACCGGATAGCCAACATTGAGGCCGCCCGCCAGCGCGGTTGGCCTGCCTTCCAATTCGACAGCGTCGCCTCGGCCTGGGCAGCAGTCGGCGGCGACCGCAGCTAAGCGCTCGCGCTGCAAGACCGCAGCAGCAACAACCCGAGCGTCAAAGAGACCCAGAGACGCTTGGAGCTATGTGTTGTTGTTTTTACGGCAGCCGCGTTGAATTTTATGATGAAAGCGGCTTAGAAAACATTTCCTTTGACAATTGGCATTATATTACATAGTGTCATTTTCAATGGTGCCTTGTCGAGCCAAGCCAGTGACCTTTGCTGGGAATAGAGCCATCAACATCTAACAACACCACCTACTGAGACCATGCACAACGAACAAAGCCCGTCCCTGGGCCATGACACGGCCCCTGCGTCTTCTGACGACATCCCTCCTTTGCGAAGCTTTCCAGGGGATTCTCAAGTGGCTCTCCTGGAAAGTCCGCCGACCTCGCCTCGACCGGCGAACACCCGGGCTTCTTTCACCGTCATCGGCGAACAGACCAGGCAATTCAAGCTGGCGCATTTTCCCGGCGTGTCTGACGAGCAGTGGAGCGACTGGCACTGGCAGATTAAGAACCGCATCCAGAGCGCCGAGCAATTCCAGCGCCATTTCCCTCTTTCCGAGGACGAGTTGAGCGCGCTCAACCGCGGTCGTCGCAGCTTGCCGTTTGCGATCACGCCCTATTATCTCAGCCTGATTTCCCCGGACGACCCAATCGATCCGATCCGGCAGGCCGTGGTGCCGTCGTGCCAGGAATTTGACATAGCGGCTGACGAGCAGGAGGATCCGCTCAACGAGGAGGGGTGCAGCCCTGTTCCCGGCCTGGTTCATCGCTACCCCAACCGCGTCCTCTTCCTGGTCACGGACTTCTGCTCAGTCTGCTGCCGCTACTGCACGCGTTCCCGCCTGATCGGCAAAGTCCATCGGGAGAACTGCCGGAACAACTGGGTTGCGGCCATCGAGTATATCGAGCGTCATCCGGAAGTCGAGGACGTTCTCATCTCCGGCGGCGACCCGCTCACCCTGCCGTTGGCGCCGTTGGAAGGAATCCTGAATCGCCTGCGCGCCATCAAGCACGTGAAATTCATCCGCATCGGCAGCAAAGTCCCGGCTGTCCTGCCCCAGCGGGTGACGCCTACCCTGGTCAACATGCTGCGCAAGTATCACCCTTTGTACTTGAGCCTTCATTTCACACATCCGCGGGAGTTGACTCCGGAGACGGCCGAGGCGTGCCGGCTGCTGGCCAATGCCGGCATTCCCCTGGGCAGCCAGACCGTGCTCCTCAAAGGCATCAACGACAATGTCCAGACCATGCGCGACCTGCTGATGGGCCTGCTGGCCATCCGCGTCAAGCCCTACTACCTCTTCCAGTGCGACCCAATCCACGGCTCCAAGCATTTCCGCACGCCAGTCCAAACCGGCCTTGACCTGATCCTGGGTTTGCGCGGCTATATCTCCGGATATGCCATTCCGCATTATGTGATCGACGCTCCCGGCGGCGGCGGCAAAGTGCCGCTCCTTCCCAACTACGTCCAAGGACGAGACCAGGACAACCTCATCCTGAAAAACTACGCTGGCGACCTGTATCGCTATCCAGACAAGGGGCCGTCCGAATGCTGATTGGCTTGACGTACAATTTGCGCAGTGAATACCTCAGCCGGGGATTCACTGCCGAGCAGGTGGCCGAATTCGACTGCGAGGAAACCGTCGACGCCCTGGATGCAGCGCTGACCCGAGGCGGCCATGACGTCGTCCGCATCGGCAACCTGGAAAGCCTTATGGCTCGGCTGCTCAATGGCGAACGCTGGGAACTGGTCTTCAACATTGCCGAAGGCCTCAACGGCGCTGGCCGAGAAGCCCAAATCCCCGCCTTGCTGGACGCCTTCGGCATTCCCCATACCTTTTCGGACACCGAAGTCTTAGCGGTCGCTTTGGACAAATCCCTGACCAACGCAGTGATGAAAAGCCACGGCGTGCCGGTGGCGGATTCTGCTGTTGTGCGAACTATGAGCGACTGTGCGCGGGTGAGCCTGGAATACCCACTCTTTGCCAAGCCGGTCGCTGAAGGCACCAGCCGCGGCATCACCGCCATGTCGCTGATTCACGACCCGCAGGAGCTGACCCGCTACTGCCATTCCGCCCTGGCCACCTTCAAGCAGCCGGTGCTGGTGGAACGCTATCTGCCTGGCCGCGAATTCACGGTCGGCATGTTAGGCAATGGCGAAGACGCTCAAGTGCTGGGGGTGATGGAGGTGGTGCTGCTGGAACAGGCGGATGCGTCAGGCTATACGTATGACAACAAGCAGCAGTATGAAAACAGGGTGGACTACCGCATCGTCGACGAGCCGGAGGTGGCGCAGGTCGCCAAGCAGGCTTGGGGCGCTCTCAACTGCCTGGACGCAGGACGGGTCGACATCCGGATGGACGCCGCCGGAAAACCGCATTTTCTAGAGGTCAACCCCCTGGCTGGGCTCAATCCAAGTTATTCCGACCTCTGCATCCTTTGCCGCTTGCAGGGCCTGAGCTATGATTGGCTGATCACCAGCATCGTTGACTCGGCCTGCCAGCGCCGCCAGAATCAGTCGCCTGATTCTTAAGGGATGGCGTCCTGCTTATGGTCGGCAATACTGCCGCTCCCAAAACCAACGACGAGACAGCGCCGAATATGAAGCAAGACAATAGCATTGAATGGCAGGAGACGCTTTGCGTCGAACAGCATCCAGGCCCCTTCCAGATGGTGATTTTCGGTGCGTCCGGCGACTTGTCCCGGCGCAAGCTGTTCCCCTCGCTGCTGGCGCTGCATCAGCGCGGCCTGCTGGCAGAGCAGACCAGGATTCTCGGCTGCGGCCGGCAATCGTTTACGGACGAGTCGTTCCGGAGCCACCTGGCCGAAGGGCTGTCTGGAGAGCCGCAGGCCGAGGTCGAAGCGTTCCTGGGCCTGGTCTTCTACCATACGGTCGACTACGCCCGGGCTGACGCCTACCAGTCCCTGGCGCGCCGCCTGGAGGACCTGGACTCTTGCCAGGGCACGTGCCTGCCCAGGCTCTATTACCTGGCTGTGCCGGCTACGCTGTATCCGGACATCACCCGCGAATTGCACGCGACCGGGCTGCTGCATGAGGCCGACGTCAAAAGCTGGCGGCACGTGGTCTTTGAAAAGCCGTTCGGCTTTGACCTGGCCGGCGCCAAGCAACTCGACCAGAGCCTGCGCCAATATCTGCACGAAAAGCAGATTTACCGCATTGACCACTACCTCGGCAAGGAAACCGTCCAGAACATCTTCCTGCTGCGCTTTGCCAATGTGATTTTCGAGCCGATCTGGAATGCCCGCTACATCGACAATATCCAGATTACGGCGGCCGAAGCCATTGGAGTGGAAAACCGTGCCGGCTATTTTGACCAGGCCGGGATTCTGCGGGACATGTTCCAGAACCATATACTTGAAATGCTGTCCCTGGTGGCCATGGAATGCCCGTCAACTTTTGCCGCAGACGCAGTCCGGGACGAGAAACTGAAGCTCCTGCGCTCAATACGGCCTCTGTTGCCGACGGCAGGTTCGCCCAGCATCATCCGCGGGCAATACGACGGCTATCGCCGTGAACCCGGGGTGCCTGCGGACTCGCAGACAGAGACGTACGCCGCCATGCGCCTGCATATCGACAACATGCGTTGGAAGGGCATTCCCTTCTACCTGCGTGCCGGCAAGAAGCTGGCTCGGAAAAACACCACGATCCATGTCGTCTTCAAGCATGTCCCGCATTCAATCTTTCCGAACATCCCTGCTGACGCCTTGCAGCAAGACGTGCTGCACCTGCGCATCCAGCCGGCCGAAGGCATGGGCCTGACCCTGCAAGCCAAGATGGCCGGCCCGAAACTCTGCATGGGCGCCATGACGCTCAATTACAACTACCTCAATTCCGGAGAAAAGCCTCTGGACGCATACGCACGGCTCCTCTTGGATTGCTCGCTGGTTGACCAGACCCTGTTCATCCGCAGCGACATCATTCTTGCGGCCTGGGAACTGTATCAACCCGTCCTCGACTGGTGGAAAAACCGGCCGCAGGATTCGCCGCTGTTGAGCTACACGCCCGGCGGCGATGGCCCAGTCCAGGCCGATGAACTGCTGACGGCGGACGGACGGCGGTGGATGTGAGAGCGAGGCATGCAACCATCCCCCGAACCCGCCGTTCATCGGGAAATGGCCGCTGTTGACTTGCAGAGAGCAGGATCGGGATTATAGTATTTAGTTGCGTTTGTGTAAGTTCTGTCTTTTTGCAAACTATTTGATCACGACGAAGGATAAGCCGACATGACGACTCCTGAAAACAAAAATTCCGATGGCGCGAAGGCTTCCTGCGCCAGCTGTTGCGGCTGCGGCGGCAGCCCCAGCCCCATGAAAAAGAAGAAAATTTTCACGACTGTGGCGATTGTTGTCATTGTCTTGATCGTCGCCTTGGTCATTGTCTTTTCCTCCCTGGGAAGGATCATCAAGACCGGTGTGCAGACAGTCGGTTCGCAGGTCACCAAGTCGCAGATTACGGTTGACGACATCGACTTGTCCCTCTTAGGCGGAAAGCTTGTCATCGACAACCTGGTCATCGGCAATCCCGAAGGCTTTAAGACTGATTCCGCTATGCGGCTGGGCAAAGTCCAGGTGAAGCTCAACCCAAAAAGCATTTTTTCCGACTCCATTGAGATTTATGAAGTCCTCGTTGATGCGCCGCAGATCACCTATGAGCGCAGCCTGACCAGCTCCAACATCAGCGTCATCCAGGACAATGTCAACGCCTTCCTGCCCAAGGACGACGGCAAAGACAAGGAGGCGGAGGAGGACAAAGACAAGAAGCCGGGCAAGAAAGTGGTCATCGACCAGGTCACGGTTTCCAATGGCCAGATCAATTTGAGCGCGACGTTGCTGCAAGGCGTGGCTCTGCCTGTGCCGCTGCCGACGGTCGCCCTCTCGGACATCGGCAAAACCAAGACCGTGACCCCACCCGAAGCGGCGGCGCAGGTGCTGGCAAAAGTCCTGAGCAGCGTCCTTGATGTGGCCACCGAAGCGCTCAAGAAGCTGGTCAGTTCACCCGGCGAACTGCTGCAGTCAGTCACCGACGGCGCCGGGAAAAAAACTGCGGAAACCAAAAAAGATATTCAGGACGCCGCCGCCAAGGTCGAGGAAAAAGCAGCGGAAGTCGGCAAAGACGTCAAAGAAGCTGCTGACAGCGTCAAAAAGGCCGCTGGCGGCCTGCTGAAAACTTTCACAGGCAAAGAAGACGACGCCAAGAAATAACTGTTGTCTTGCGAAATGCTGACCGGCCGTGGCCAGCGTTTTCACATCTGCTGACGGTTGACGCCATTCATCGCCGCCAGCTCACTCACCACCCCGTCGACGCTTGTCATCGAACGTCGGCGGGGTCATTGTATAGATGACAACGCTCCGGGAGCAGAAAAGCATCTTTATGACAACTCAACCAACCCCAGCTTGTTACGCCATCCGCAAAGCCCATCTTTATGATGGTTTGGGCGGGTCTCCCCTGATGGCGGACGTGGTCGTCAAGGATGGCGTCATCGCCGCAGTGGCCGCTACCGGCAGCCTCAATCTTACCGGCGTCAGCATCATCGACGCCGAGGGCCTGGCTCTGGCACCAGGATTCATTGACCTCCATAGCCATTCCGACCGCAGCATCCTTGTAGCGCCGGATGCGGACGGCAAAATCTCCCAGGGCATTACCAGCGAAATCGTCGGCAATTGCGGCAATTCCGCTTTTTGCGAAAAAGCCGATCTTATTCGGGAAATATTGACCGAGACCGGCTTGCGCGAATGCTGGGGCGACATCAATGCGTATGCCGAAGCCGTCACCAAGCGTCGGCCGATCGTCAATATCGGCGCGCTGTGCGGCCACAATACCATCCGCTCCCGGGTCAAGGGCTTTGAAGACAAGCCGCTGACAACAGATGAACTCAACCAGATGAAGGAGCTTCTGCATCGGGCCTTGGAGCAGGGCGCAGCCGGATTCTCCAGCGGGCTGATCTATTTTCCCGGGAAATTCTCTGAGTCCAGTGAAGTCGAGGCTCTGGCAACAGTGCTGCGGGGGACAGGCAAGCCGTACGCGACTCACATGCGTTCAGAAGGCAACGAGGTGCTGCCAGCGTTGGAAGAGGCGTTCCGCATCGCCCGGGCCGGCGCCGGCAAATTGCAAATCAGCCACATCAAGGCAACCGGCCCGAACAACTGGGGCAAGGCGCCGACCATGATCGCCATGATTGAGGAGCAGCAGCGCAGCGGCCTGGCCATCAAGGCCGACCGCTACCCGTACATCTTCTCCCATACCTCTCTGCTGGTTTCCGTGCCAGCGCCGTTCAATCGAATTGAAGGCGGCCTGCTGCAGAAGCAGCTGCGCGAATCTGCCGAAGTCCGCCAGAACCTGCTCCATACCATGACGGAAAAAGGCTGCATTCGGGGGGATTGGGACAACGTCATTATTATGAACAACGACCCGAAGCTGCGGCACTTCTACGGCAAGCCGATTGCAACAGTGGCTGCCGCGCTCGAATTGACCGTCCCTGAGCTGTATGTCAAACTGCTGACGGAATACAAATCCGGCGGGTCAGCTGCATACGGCACCATGAACCAGGACGCGATGCGGCTATTCCTGGCCCAGGACTGGTGCTTCCCTGGCACGGACGCCTCTGGCATTCCCTCCGACGGCTCGCTGGGACTGTGCCACCCGCGTGGTTTCGGCGCTTTCCCGGGATTCTATAAGATCGCCCGTGAAATGGTGCCGATCCAGCATGTGATCCGGCGCATGAGCGCTGACCCGGCACGCTTCTTCAACTTCAAGAACCGCGGCGTGATTCGGGAAGGCTATGCCGCTGACTTGGTCCTTTTTGACGAAGAGCAGCTGGAGGGCATGGCGACCTTGGAAAATCCAACCGCGCTATCCCGCGGCATCCACCAGGTGTTTGTCAATGGCCAGCTGTCCTACACCCGGGAAGACCCGAGCTTCCGCGGCCGAAACGGTGTCTTCCTCCGCTTCTGAAAACCGCGCCATTGCCGCATCGGTGCTTGTTTTCATAGCCGACTGATTTATTTTATATGTTTTGTCAACTGCTGCAAACCATCAACCTGGTGACTTTGGGTCAAGATGAATCTTCATCATGGCCGTTGCCAGCCTAAGGAGTTTTCATGTCCTTGCTGATCCCCCCCGGCTATAAATCAAAACTGAATGAATTGACAACCCAAAAGGCGATTAAGAAAATCAAGGATGATTTTCAGGTCAATCTGGCCTTCGAGTTGAATTTGCAACGTGCCAGTGCGCCGCTGTTCGTCCTTGCTGGGACTGGCATCAATGATGATTTGACCGGCGTTGAGCGTGCGGTTCAGTTTCCCATCAAGGCCATGAACGGACAGACCGCGCAGGTCGTCCATTCACTGGCCAAGTGGAAGCGCATGGAACTGGCGCACCTGGGCATTGAAGTCGGCGCCGGTATTTACACTGACATGAACGCCATCCGGGCTGACGAAGACCTCGACAACATCCATTCCCTCTATGTTGATCAATGGGACTGGGAAAAAGTCATCACCGCCGAGCAGCGAACGCTGGAATACCTGTGCGAAAGCGTGCGCCGCATCTACTATGCCATCCGCCGCACCGAGCATTTCATCTGCGCTGAATACCCGGTGCTTCGGCCCACCCTGCCGGAGGAAATCACCTTTGTACATGCCGAAGAAATGGAGCGTGAATTCCCCGATTTGACCCCGCGCCAGCGAGAAGACGCCATCGCTGAACGACATGGCGCGGTCTTCATCATCGGCATTGGCGCCAAACTGCCCATCAGCCAGGAGCCGCATGACGGCCGCGCCCCAGACTACGACGACTGGTCCACCCCGACTACTGCCGGTCACCACGGCCTCAACGGCGACATCGTCGTCTACAACCAGCTGCTTGGGCGCTCCTATGAACTATCCTCCATGGGGATACGGGTTGACAAGGCTGCTTTGCTTCTGCAATTGAAGGAACGCAGCGCTCTTGACCGCTGCAACCTCCGTTTTCACAAGGCGTTGCTCGAAGACCAGCTGCCCTTGTCCATGGGCGGCGGCATTGGGCAATCACGCCTATGCATGCTCTTTCTCCAAAAGGCGCACATCGGCGAAGTCCAGGCCAGCCTGTGGCCGCAAACCATGATCGACGAATGCCAGAAGGCCGGAATCTTCCTGCTTTGAGCCAAGCGATCGCCCCTTGGTTTGTCCTCAGCACTCATGGCGTATCAGCTGGCCGACCGCTGCCAAGCAACAACCAAGGAGCCTGAGATGATTCATTATTATCAAGAGTTGGAACGAATGGTCTGGTCGGCCTGTGCGACGTGCGACTGCCCAGAACCAGTGTCTGCCGACGCCAAGGCGGAAATCAAAAGACGAGCCTATGACATGCTGCGGATACAGCCGGAATGGCGGCCGCAAGTGTCGATGCAGACGATTTCCGAGCATGATGGCGGCGACTTCCTGGTGCAAACACAGCGTTTTGAATCCTGGCCGCGCATTTATGGCTCGGCTCTCTTGTATCTACCCAAACGCGGCGCTGGGCCGTGGCCGGCCATGCTGCTCAATCACGGTCATGCCCTGCAAGGAAAATTTCGCTCTGCGCACCAAACCATGGCGCAATTGCTGGCTGCGGCCGGGGTCGCTGTTCTGGTTCCGGATGTCATGGGGCTGGGCGAACGACAGGCCATTGGTCATGCCAAAGCCTACGAGCCGTTCACCTGCGGCACGACGGTCTGTGGACTGATTGTCCTGGAAGCCCTGGGATATTTTGATTACCTGCGGCAACAACCGTGTTTTGACCGCGACCGCATCGGCCTGTTCGGCAATTCCGGCGGCGGCCAGACCACGATGTTTATGTGCGGCATGGCATACGAAGACATCGCCTTGGCTGCACCCTCGGGTTTCCCGCACACTTTCGAGTACAATGCCCGCAAGGAACGGCAGTTATGCCCTTGCACCATTTTTCCGGGTGTGCTCAAGCAATTTGAAATGCGCCATTTACTGGGCTGCCTGGCGCCTAACCCCTTGCTGGTTGCCGCCGGTCGGGGCGATCCGATGATCCCGAGGGATGTCGTCCTCGCCTTGCATCATCGACTGCAAGATACCTATCGCACAGCCGGACAACCGGAAGCCCATGAATTGCTGGCCTGGAATGGTCCCCATTCTTGGGAAACTCCAGAATGTTTCTACGGAATCACCAATTTCATTCTGCGGCGGTTTGGGCTGCCGACCCTGCCAGAAGGCCCGTTGCCCAAACCAATGTTTCCAGAGGACGAACAGACCTTGCCGTTGCCAGACGACGCCATCGACATGACTGCCCTCGCTGAACACCTGACCGGCAATCAACGGCGACCAGCCGCCGATATCGTCGATGTCTTTCCACCTAAACACATTCCCGCTGAAGAATGGACGCAAATGCCGCGTGAAACCCTGGCGATACTGGCTCAAATCGCCTCGTTCGTAACACCATGATGCAAGGTGACTTCCTGAGGCGACAGGACAAACCACGCAGCGAAAATGAAATAGAACTGGGCGCATAGCCGGCAACCGCCCGGTTCGAGAAGAAAAAACGACATTATGAAAGTCGATTATAGTTTTATCACAACTGTGACTCCAGGCGAAGAAAAGGAACTGGCCAAGTTATATCGCGAAGCTGAATGGTGGGATGGCCAAGGCGACAGCGAGTGGATACGGCAATTGCCCCAGCGGTCGACTCTATTCTTGGTCGCCCGCTGTGAAGGCCGAATAGTCGGCATGGGGCGGGTGATTGCAGATGGCGTCAGCGACGGCTATTTGCAAGACGTCTTCGTCACCAAAGCCTTCCGAAGGCAAAAAATCGGCTCTGAGTTGGTTCGCACTCTGACAGCGTCGGCTGCTGCCATGGGCATAGATTGGCTCCTTCTGATCGCAGCCCCAGGCAAAACTCAATTCTATGAAGCATTGGGTTATCACGTTATGCCGCAATACGTGCCAATGAGATTCGGCGGCCGCCCATGACAGTAAAACTACCAGCCAATTTTCATCGAGTCAGCGTCAAAGACGCAGACCGAGTCAGGTTTTTCGCGGCGGATGGTGCCGAGACGCTATCCTGTGAATACGCTTTTGGCAATCTTATGGCCTGGGGTGAACGATACCAGATGGCCTGCCGGGAGCTGGACCAGCGCCTGTGGGTCTATGGCGCCTCGGCCGACTTCCTCTATTTCCCGCTCGGTGCGCCAGCGTCCCCGCAGATTCTTTATGCCGCCAGCCAGGCTCTCCGACAACAGGGCTTTTCCGGTCGACTGGCGCTGATTCCTATCGACTATTATGACCGTCACCGGGAAGAGCTGGACGCCTGGTTCACGTGGCAGACCTCACCCGATAATTTTGAATATGTTTACCGAACCGATGACCTGGCTGACCTCCCAGGCCAGAAATTATCCTCTAAACGCAATCTCATCAGCCAGTTTGAACGCGAATACCCTGACTGGATAAGCCGCGAACTCGACCCGGTCGCAGACAAGGCCGCCGTGTTTCACATCGCAGGCGCCTGGGCGCAGAACATAACGGATGACGTTGAACACGTCCACGATGACTTGCAGGCACTCATCGCCGCCTTTGACTTCTGGTCAGAGGCTGGTTTCCAGGGCACTGCCTTGGAAGTCCAGGGACGCCTGGTGGCCTTTGCCGTCTACAGCATGTTGACAACAAAGATGGCCGATGTCCATTTTGAAAAAGCCTTGCGCTCGCACAAAGGCAGCGCCCAGATGATCAACCGCGAAACGGCTCGGCAACTGCGCGGCAAAGCCGAATGGATCAACCGAGAGCAGGACCTCGGCGTGCCTGGACTGCGACAGGCCAAATTGTCTTACGACCCAGAACACATAATCAAAATCGGCCTGCTTTACCCACGGCCAAGCTGAACCCAGCCAAAAAACTCGAACAAACTTTGGCTACTTCCCATCCCCATCAGGTTCTGCGGGCGGCAAAGTAACGATTTTGATGAGGCCTTGCTGCAAGGCACGCAACAACGAAACCACCAGGGGACAGACCGACCGGCAGTTGAAATGCCTCGGCTCGGACGCCGCCTGGCTTGGCGCCTCGTCTGCCGGTGCGCTCTCCGGCGAGTTGTCAGGCGCATGCTGAGACAAAGCTGGGCACGTCCAAGGCAAGGAGGCGTCCTGGCCTTCTCGCACCTCGTCTGGCGCCTTAGACAATGCCCCCAGGCTACAGTCATCCAGCAAAAATGCCTTGATCTGCGGAAAGTAAATCGGAGAGGCATTCAGGGTCGGGCCGACTTCCCATTTTCGGTAGGTGGAATAATCGACTTTGAATTGCTTTGCAGCTCCATGCAGGGTGAGTCCTTTTTCCAGGCGTCGAGTCCGCAGTCTGGCTCGAATTTCAGCAGTGAACGAACCGGTGAATGCGCTTTCATCATTTGCGTTAGGATCATTCATGACATTCTTCCTTTTCGATACCATGACAAGGAGTGAATTGCCTCTTTTCCCTAAGCTGACAGCAAAAAAGCAATGCAATGACATAATTATAACGTCTTTGGTTGCAAAAATCAAACAAAAAAAACACATCAAAAAAATGATTGATGTGCAATTAGCCGTCAAGTGTCCAGCCTTCAGCCTGCCTCAGGGGTATTTGGCCTCATGGGATGGCGATGCGTCCGGTCCACGTTGTCAATTATCGTCTTTTATCACAACATGTTGCACATTGCCCAACTATAAAACAAAATCATTCACAGAACAGGCGCCCGACTGTTTTAGGCTCAGACGAATGAGTTCATGAAGTCGATGTGGACGTGGAGCCTGGGGTCGTGTTCCTTGAGTGCCTGGGTGAGCTTGGCTCTGATGGCGTCCTGTGAAAGTGGGCAGTTGCGGGGCATGAGGAGGTGGAAGTGCAGGGCAGGGGCGTCTGTTGCGGCTGCCTCGTTGTTGGAGTCGGCAGGTGCTGCCGCATCGAGATTGAGGTCATAGATGACGAGCTGGCGGTCAATGTCACGGACAGCAGCCTCGCAGCGTTGGCGCCAGAGTCGCGTCTGCGGATCAGCGGTGGCGTAGGGATCGCAGTGGAGAATGACGCGCACGGGCATAGTGCGGGCGATTTCGACTTCGGCAGCTTCAAGAATATTGTGCATGGCGACCAGGTCGCCGTCACGGTCGACTTCGGCGTGGGCTGTGGCGAAATAGGCGCCTGGCCCATAGTTGTGGACGATCACGTCGTGTACACCGCGGATGCCTTGGCAGGCGAGGAGGCGCTGGCGCAATTCATCCACCAGGGCTGGATTAGGCCGTTCGCCGAGAAGGGGATTGATAATGTTGCGCAAACTATTGATGCCGCCGACAATGACGATAATGGCGACGACGGCGCCTGCGCAGCCGTCGATGGGTAGCGTGGTGTAGTGGGCTGCGACGACGGAGAGAAGGACAATGCTGGTGGTGAGAATGTCTGACAGGCAGTCAAAGGCGACGGCGCCAAGGGCGGCGGAGTTGATGGCGCGACTGATGCGGCGGGTGAAGAACATCAGCCAGAATTTGGCGAGGACCGTGGCGCCGTAGAGATAGGCGAGGGCGTGGGGCATGTCCACTGGCTGAGGGCGAAAGATGCGGACGACAGACTCTTTGAGGAAGTTGCCGCCGACAGCGATGATGATGACGGCGATGACCAACCCGGTCACGTATTCCATGCGTCCGTGACCAAAAGGATGTTCGGCATCGGCGTGTTTTGCGGCCAATTTGAAGCCGACGACGGTGATCATCGCTGACCCGGCATCAGAGAGGTTGTTAACGGCGTCAGTAGCTATGGCGATGCTGCCGCTGATGAGGCCGATGACCAGCTTGACACCGAAAAGCAGGAGGTTGACTGCAAGAGTGACCAGGCCGCAAAGCATGCCGTAGGCAAGGCGGCAGGACGGGTCATCGGGTTGTTTCGGATTAGGCACGAAGGCCTTGATTAGGAATGAGCTTAGCATGGGGTTTCCGCACTTGGCATGGTAATGATTTTCGTCTCCGTCTCTGAATAGAGTCCATTGATCTGCTGCTGCAATTCCATCGTCCGGCCCAGCGCAGTCACGATGCGGCAGTAGGCGGTGATGTCGTCGAGTTCGAGGTGCCGCTCCTGGCGATCCTTGAGCCACTTCTCGCAGACCTGGTAGCCGCCGATTTGATAGGCCCAGACGGCAGCGGGCACGGGCGCGAAGTGCTGTGCGGCATTGATGTAGAC
>Ga0123334_1000331_pt1 | contig 62784 bp, 70 predicted proteins | sample BiotimSIPDNA_FD_89706 | JGI IMG/M metagenome (GOLD analysis project Ga0123334, IMG submission 89706) | Anaerobic biogas reactor microbial communites from Washington, USA - Biogas_R1 time_0 SIP DNA | ecosystem: Engineered > Bioreactor > Anaerobic > Unclassified | place: Washington, USA...
AGCCATTTTCCGGAGGGGAAATGCGGCGAATGCCGCATGGGGTGGTTCATCGGCACGCTCCGCCTGCGACCAGCCCCGGCGCGCCGTAACTCATTTTTTTATTCTAAAAAGGAGCGACGAGGGCGTCGCTCCCTACAACTACAACCGTATAATTCCGATCTGTCGATATAAGCTTTTGCTCCCTACCATATCTCAGGAATTCCCCTCATAAATGGCTCAAGAATCAAGTATGTTTTATATTGTCTATGCGGTCAAAAGACTTTTGACCGCAAAAAGATGGTTTAAACGAATTGTTAGTGAGCCATTTTCCGGAGGGGAAATGCGGCGAATGCCGCATGGGGTGGTTCATCGGCAGGCTCCGCCCGCGACCAGCCCCGGCGCGCTGTGGCTCATTTTTTTATACTAAAAAGGAGCGACGAGGGCGTCGCTCCCTACAACCGTATAAAAAGTTTACCTCACCCAATCCATCGCGATGACGCCCTTATACTCGCGCAGAGCGCCCGCGCCGAGCCCGATTGTGCTTTCGGCCACCCTGCGGCCGCCCATCAGCTCCAGGAACGGCCCGACCTCGTCGATCGGCAGCCCGCACGCCTCGTTCCTGTAGTGCATCGCGATCGTTAAAAACGGCTCGACCATGCCGATGATCCGCTTGGCCTTTACGGCGTCGATGGTATAGAAGCCGCCGACCGGTATCATCAGCACATCGACCCTGCCGATGGCCTTCCACAGCTTGTCATCCGGTATGTGCCCGATGTCCCCCATATGGCAGATGCTGATATCGTCGACCGTGAACTTAAAAATGATGTTGCTGCCGCGCTTGGTTCCGTTCTGGTCGTCATGGTGCGACTGCATGCCCAAAAATGTTATGTCGCCGAACTGCGTACAGCCGGAGTTTTCGACGACCGTTGCACCCTCGACCCACGACAAATCGCAATGGTCGCGGTGCTTGTGGCTGACCGTGACATAGTCCGCGCGCGTCTTTCGGACCGGGTACCCGACCGAGGCGTCGTAAGGATCGGTCAGTACGGTCGTTTTGTCACCCTCGATTTTAAAGCATGCGTGTCCAAGCCATGTGATTTTCATAAGAACCCCCGATGATAAATGTTCAGCATATGCACCGCGTGACGGATCGCCGCCGAAAGCTCCGCCGGAAGATACCCATTTCGCAGGTGCTGCTCGATTGCGCTCAAAAAGGCGGCGCCCGTGCGCTCCCGTATGCGCGCGCTCTTTGTATAAATGATTTTAAAGAGCAGCAGCGCCGCATCATAGGACTGCGCGGTCCACGGCCCGCAAAAGCCGAACGCAATGTGCGCCTGCATCCTTGCGGCCAGCGCGTTTTCGGCAATGCTCAAGCGCTCCGAAGCAAACGGAGGAAACGCCTTTACGGCGTTCCCGACCCATTCATTCGTTATACAGAAATGGTAATCTTCATAAGCGGGATTGTCAATAGACGAAAATCCAAGCCGGAGCGCGACGCTCCCGACATCGCGGATACGCGCATTTGCTGCAGCCGCCTTGTTTATGATAAAATCATGGCCGTCGAAATAGACGGCCGGAGCTTTGAAACAATCTGATTCTGCTTTGAGCAATGCCGCAAGCTCCATGGCAAGCTGCGCCGCCGGATCGTAGTATTCAGGCAATTTGCTAAGGCTCCCTGTGGTATACGACATCCAATGTGTTGTTGCTGGCAAAGCGCCCGGATATGTCGAGCTGGTAGGCAAGATTGATCGCCCCGGCGTCCCTGCCCAGCCGTGTGTCGATCCGCAGCGGGTATACGCCCATCTCGAGCGCGCCGAACGGCGTCTCGTACAGGTTCACGCATTTCTGGCCGCGCTTCATGACCATGTGCGCCCTGGCAGAGCCGTTCCTGCTCAGGGTTACGACGTCGTCCTGCACCGATATGACGGTCGTCGAGCCCTCGAGTCCGGAAAGCTCGCTTTCCTCGTACTCTATGATCTGCGCGCCGCCCTGTTCGTAGTACTTGCCCTTCGTGACAAGCTCCGTCACGCTTTCCTGGCCGTCGATCATCTGCGTGCCCGTGATGTTGAGCATGATGCTTCCTTCCATGTTAAAAGCCGCTCCCCCTGTTTGTTTGCTCCATTATATCATCAAGGCTGCGAATTGAAAATCTTATGCAACAAATAAAATATTGCCATATCTACATAATTTATTGCCAGTGGTTTTGGGATGCAAAAGGATAAGCCGGGCTGTTGAAAGACCACCCCATGCGGCATACGCATCGTTTGCTTTGCAAACGATTGCCGGGGCGCTCCCATGAACCGACTGCTCTCATCTTGGCCCCGCGGGCATACCAAAGGCCGGGAGCATGAGCGCAGCGAATCCCGGCCTTAAACCTCGCCCGTAATCAGCGATTACTACATATCGCTCCAAATCGGGGTTTTTCCCCTATCATCGTTTGCTTTGCAAACGATTGCCGGGGCGCTCCCATGAACCGACTGCTCTCATCTTGGCCCCGCGGCGCTTCGCGCCGCTCTATACCAGCATCGATCCGTCGACCGTGTCGACGACCTTGTAGATCTTCTCCTGCTTGCCGGTGTTTGCGTTGATATAGACATAATACGTCTCATTGTTGAAAACGCACGTAAACTCCCAGCACAGTATTTCCCCGAGTCCCATCGCCGGTATCACGCACAGCCGCGTGTCGACAGGCTCCAGAAGCGGTGAGACCATGTCCCGCGCCTGCTCGTGGCTGAGCGCGGCGCCAAGGCTGCCGCTGCGGTCGATATGGTTCATGTAATAGCCCGTCGCGTCAAAGGCTATGATGTTGCCCTCGTCCATATTGAGCTTGATCTTGATGAGATCCGGGTAGATCAGAACGCCCTCCTGCTTTCCGGCAAAGCTCATGACCATCTGGCAATCGTAGACCTGCGACCATGTCACTTCCATGTCGCTGTAGCCGAAGCTCGCAAGGTAGTCAAGCGCCATCTGCATCAGCTGGGTCTCGTTCAAGACTTCCTGCTCGCAATCCTCGTTGCCCATGATCCACAGCACCTTGCCGCCGGATCTTGATATGTTGCAGAACTTTTCGTTGTTGAAGCCGAAACTGTAGCCCGGCATCTTGCCGCCGACCTCGCCGTCGAAGCTCAGCTGCGACACATCGCACCCGAGCGCGGCTGCGGCGGCCTGCGCGGCCTGCTCCTGCGTGACCTCGGGCCAGACAAGTCCCTTGGGCGATGCCTGGTCGAGCGCTTCGGAGAACGGCCCGTCGTATATGATGGTCGGGTATTCGATGCTCTCCTCGCCCTCGCCTGCCTTGATCAGCACCCCTTCGGGTATGTCCTCGTACATGCCGCCGTCGTACTCAAATGCCTTGCCGGTCTGCACATTCATGACGACTTCTCGCAGCCGCACGCATACATCGCGCATCGAAACGAGATCGTTGTAGTCCTCGGAGTCGAGCACCTGCCCGTCGCCCGTCTCGTTGATCAGCGCGCGGCAGTAGTCGCCGAGCGTGTTTAAAAAGTCGACCGAGTCCATGACGGCCGGGTGCGTCGACGGCAGGCTGGCAATGCTTGCCGTCGCAAAATCCGACTGCCGGGAGATGCCCGACAGCAGCTCGAGCGCTTCGCCGGGCGCGGAAGCCACGATCAGCTTGGACAGGTTCACATCGATGTTCTGCATCGAGTCCACAAGCTGGTAGTACGACATCTCGTTCATGTCGTCGATCTGCCTGCCGAAATCCGCAGCCCTTATGTACTGCCTGTATCCCCATACGGCCGTCACGGCAAGCAGCAGACCCAGTATCCAGCTCGCGTTGACCCTCGGCCTTGTTCTTTGGCTAGATTGCAAACCGGTGCCTCCCTATCACTGTAATGACCGTGCGCGAATAGATCCATTGGCTCGTCGCGACCGCCGGGTTGTAATAATAGAGCGCCCCGCCGCTCGGATCCCAGCCGTTGATCGCGTCCTTTGCCGCGCGTATCGCCTCGGCATCGGGCTCCAGATTGATCTGGCCGTCGGCCACGGCGGTAAAGGCATACCTCTGGTAGATGACGCCCGATATGGTATTCGGGAACTTCGCGCTGTCGACGCGGTTCAGTACGACCGCCGCGACGGCCACCTGCCCGATATAGGGCTCCCCGCGGGCTTCGCCGTACACCAGCCTTGCAAGCAGGTAGGTGTCGCCCGAGGAAACCGACGGCGATTTCGCGCCGCCGCCTGATATCGTGATGCCGATCGCGCGCCCGGTCGAGGGCCCGACGACGCCGTCGGCGACCAGATTATGCGCGCGCTGGAACTTCTTAACCGCCGCTTCGGTTTCGGAACCGAAAATACCGTCGACAGGGCCGTCGTAGTAGTCCCACTGCTTGAGCCGCTGCTGGACGATCCTTACTTCATCGCCCGACGCGCCCTTCTTCAGAGCTTCAGCAGCCAGCGCGCCCGGGCAATAGAGCACCGATAACACCGTCAATACCGCAAATATCGCAAAAACTTTTTTCAATTTCATTTTCATATCACCTTATCCCCAGGGATTTCAGAAGCCTTAAAAGAGCCTCGTCGTCAGGTTGGGGTGTCTTTATTGAGAATAACTTCTCCAGTATCACAGATTTCAATACGATATCCTGTTCCTCATATTCTGTAAAATCCGCGGAGCTCAGCGCATCGAGCCCGCTTGTTTCGTCGTCATTTTTTATGATGCACATGTTCGGGTAAATTACGCACCACCAGTTTTTTCCATTCCCGTCGCCGAGAACAACCTCGAGCGAGCGGTATTCGCCGGCCGGCAGCACGGCGTTTTCGTAAAGGCGCGTCGGATAGTCGTAGGTTCCGCATTTTAAGTCCGCGCCGTAGGAAAAGCCTTTGTCGGAGAGCACGTTTTCGGCGGCGGTTTCTATATATTCCATATTGTCACGGATCGCCGCAAAGCAATCTTCGGCGCTGCGCGCATTGCAGAGCATCTGCCCGAATTCACGGATCAGCGCATCGCGCACCTCGAGCTTGACCCGCTGATCTTCCCGGCTGTCGCTGTTTGCAACCACATGGAGCCTTACGGCGTTCGGCACGGTCGTTTGCGCCGCGCACGACGGCATCAGCGTCAAAAGCGCCGATAATGCCATCAAAAGCCAAATTCTCATAAATTACCTCCCAAAGAGCATTTACATAGTATAATTTGGCTTTCTGCATGATGCTTATACATGAATTTGAAAAAATATTTGATTTCTATAATATATCGGGGGGCAAAATGCGAAAAAAGAGCGCGGCATGCCCAGGGCAGACAGCCCGGCGCATGGCAGGTCGGGTGCTACAATTTCAGCATCGCAATGACTTCGTCTCCGTGCATCTGGCCGGTTTCTGCAAATCCGAACGACAGTTTTTTTGCGCTGTCATCCTGCCGGCTGCAGCAACTGTGCGTTTCCCATAGGCAGTTTTCCGGCCAAAATGGTTTGAAGCCCTCCGGGGGAACGGAGGGCTTCTGCGAGGGTTTTTGAGGGTTGAGAAAGGAGGCAACGAATGTCAATTCATATGAACAGCATACAGCAGAGGATGTACGATGGTTGGGACTGTTCAACTAACCCTCTCTCCCGGCCTCTGCTCTGAAAACTTGTTCTTAGCGCATCCGTCCTCACTCCCGGCCTCTACTCCCGTGGAATGTATAGACCGGAGAGGGATTAAGGGTGAGGGCGGCAATCATCCGAGAGCGAGGGTTAATGAGCGTTATTCACCTCCGTAACCTCCCCCCATCCCCACCTTTCCGCCAACTCCTTGGCCGCTCGGCGCGCCTTATCCCCTTCATGATACAGCCCGAACACGGCCGAGCCGCTGCCGGTCATCATCGCGGCAAACGCGCCTGACAATGTAAGCTCCCGCTTGATCTCCTCAATCTGCGGACAGAGTTTGACCGCCCCCGGCTCCAGCACATTGGCCATATGCTTTGCGATGCCGAGCGCGTCGCCCGCCTTCAGCGCTTCCCCGAGCGCGTCGTTGTCCGGGCGGCGGAACACATCGGGCATCGAGTCGTACAGGCGGTACACAACGGGCGTCGACAGCCCCTGCGCGGGCTTTACGACGACGACACGGAAGCTTGCGCGGCACTCGAGCGGCGTGATCTCTTCGCCGATTCCGCGCGCGCGGACCGGGCGGCCGGCAAGCAGTATCGGCACATCGGCACCGAGCCTTGCGCCGAGCCGGATCAAGCGCTCCTCACCGGCTTCTATTTCAAAAAGCTTTGCCATCGCGCGCATCACGGCCGCCGCGTCGGCGCTGCCGCCGCCGAGGCCAGCCTCCATCGGTATGTGTTTTTCGATCGTGATCCTGACGCCGCTGCCTATCGAAAACTCGTCGAGCATCATGCGCGCCGCGCGCCATGCGATGTTGCGCTGATCCGAGGGCAGGTTCGGGCCGCAGTCGAGCTTGATGCCCTCCTTCGCCTTCTTTAGATACACCACGTCGCAGATGCCGACGGGCAGGCAGATCATGTCCAGCAGATGGTAGCCGTCCTGCCGGACGCCCGTGATATCGAGCGAGAGATTGATTTTCGCGGGTGCGGATAGCTTGATCATTTAGCAGCTCCTATGATATTGAACGGTTTTGGCCTATCGCGCCTTCATACTGCACAGCAGCACTTGGCTGTCTTTCTCACAGGGGCCGATGCGCACACCGGCCCGGAATATTGTGCGGGCTGATGCCAGCCCGGAAAGAGGCTAAAAAAAACTCCTTTAAAGATTATACTTGAAAGGAGTCCAATATAAAATATACTTTTTAAGGGGGCCGCACCTTATATCTATGGCTGCTTCCTACTTCCTGACGGCGATGACCGCGGCGCCGGGGCCAAAATCCTTCTCGAGCACGGGGTTCAGTGCGACAAGGTCGGCGACCGCGACACGGCAGCGCTTGGCGATGCTCCAGACAGTATCCCCAGGCTGCACGATAGCAAGCATCAGCGGCCGCGAGTCGTCCGTGTATTGTTCCTTCTCCTCTATCCCCGTTACCAGCCGCGCCGGATTCACATTGATATAGTACCCCTTGACCCTCAACTGTCCCGCAAGCACCCAGCTCCCGTCCACGGTCTTTGCAATTTCCAGGGCCTCTACAAATGCGTCGGCGTCTATGATCGAGTCCTCCGTAATGCCCTTTGCCGGTATCTCGACGGCAAAGTCCGCGCTGCCCGGCCAGCAGCCTGAGCCGGCGCTGTCCCACGCTGAATACGTCACATGCCCGCAAAGCGTGATTGCATCCTGCCCGGCGGTGACCGAGTCGATGACCGCCCCGGAGTCCTGCAGCACAAGCCTCGGCGCTTCGCCGCAGTCGATGTCCGCACTCTCCTTGTAGGAGATGTTCTTCTTTTCAAACGCCGTGATGCCCGATGTCATGTCGTACTCGCAGCCCTCGAGCTCGACCCGGGCGTTGATGCCGTACGCGTCGGACATGACGCTTTCTTCGCTCTTTGCCTGCACAGCCGCCCTGGCCTTCACCTCCGCCTCGACCGCAAGTATCGTGCGGCTTTGGTTCTCATCCTCAAATACCTTGATCTCAACATCCGTCACATTGCACTGCACATAGCAGGCCGCTTCGGGCCGTATGTTCTCGCCCGCGATGACGACCTGGCCCGGCAAGTCAAACGCCGCATGCCGAATGCCGTCGCTGCAGCGGTACAGCACCGACAGCCTGACCGTGCCCGACACGAGTATCTCCCTTGCCGAGATGTCCGTGTCATCGACAAAGAACTCGCACCGGCGCGACAGCACGGCGTCCACCGGCGGCAATCCCTGGGGCAGGCGGACATCCTGCCGGATGTGATTGGAGTCCTGTAAATATTGCGGAGGAAGGCCGTAGGAGATCCTGATTCCCCTGGACTGTATCTGGTTCGAATTCTCGGGCAGCAGTGCCTCTACCGATATGTTCTGGAAAACGTTGCCCGACAGCTCCACGACGGCCTTCACCGCAATGTTGCCTTCCTGTGTGATGCGCGCCTCCGCCTGGCCGCACTCGGATTTGATGACCGCAACCATGCTCTCGTCGACGACCGGATAGCGCATCTGGTGAGAAAAGGAACTCCGGCCCGATACCGATACCTTCAGGTTGTCGACGGTCGAGCAGACGACCGTAAAGTCCACGACCGCGCTGATGCTGAGCTCCTCGTCGCGGCACAGCGCGTCCAGGCCGCTGATCTGCGCGTCGGTCCAAATGATCCTGCCGATTTTATCGATATTGCCGGGAACCTCGATTATGCCCTCGGCTATCGCGGCGGACAAAACCTCGGTTACCGGGCTTTGGTACCTGACGACTGTCTTTTTAACATCCATCATATTCCCCTCGCTTAAAAAGTATATTCATTAGAAACTCTATGCAACGGATAGGATAAATATGTTATCATTCCAATATAAATTTAGGAAAAGGCACACATGTTTGAACGGGCAGGAATCGCCGTTCGCCCGCCAAAATGCACCATAATGCGCAAAAAACGGACAATGAAAAAGTGCATAACTTTTGATCGGACGCTTGATTTGTCCACATTATCCACAATGTTGTCCCCAAAACAGAGCAATATACCACTGAAAAGCATGTTTTACCGTAAAACAGCGCTGTTGATAATTTCATTCACAATCCACACGCATTTGTGCGCGGCGCATCAAGTCTGTACGATAATACGGCTGCCGTATTTAATGTTTGGTTTTTGCCGCTGCGCGCCTTTACACCGTATCCGAATGTATATTTGTTTCACGGTATATGCTGTCCCGGCGATGGGATACATGGCGCCGAAATACAGGGTGGAATCACGATAAATAAACAAAGGACCGCCGGTATAAGGCAGCCCCTGTTGATCAAAGAATGGAACAAAAATATTATGCCGTACGCTCCATCGCCAGCTTGTCCGCGACCAGCGCGATGAACTCCCCGTTGGTAGGCTTGTCATTTTTCGTATATACATTATACCCGAAGATATGGTTGATGTTATCGATTCGCCCGCGGCTCCAGGCAACTTCGATTGCGTGCCGGATCGCCCGCTCGACCTTGCTGGCCGAAGTCTCGAACTGCTCGGCTATGCCGGGATACAGCTCCTTTGTAATCGCGCTGATCATTTTGGGATGATCCATAACCATTTTGATGGCCTCCCGCAGGAATTGATAGCCTTTGATGTGCGCGGGTATGCCGATTGTCAGGAAAATGCTCGTAATCTCTTCATCCAACGACCTCGCCTGCGGAACGCTTGACTGCTGATACACCCTCGGCTTGACGGCTGGCTGGTTGTTTCCGGCGATCTCCTGTATCCTCTTGCATATCAGATCGATGTTGAACGGCTTTACCATGTAGTAATGGACGCCAAGGCGCATGGTGCGCTGTATGATATCCTCGTGCCCCAGCGCCGACAAAACAATGATTTCCGAGATTTTCAGGTTTTTCTCGATGATATGTTCCAGCACGCCTATTCCGTCCAGGACCGGCATGATCAGGTCCAGTATCAGCACATCGACCTTCTTTTCTTCCAGAACCTTGATAATATCGGCTCCGTTCTCGGCAATGGCGACAATCTCCGCGAATCCCTGCATCCTAAGAGCTTCCGAAATCAGGTCCCCCAGTTTGCGATTGTCATCTGCAATCGCTACCTTCAGTTTTTCTGTCATGTTGCCCCTCCTGAAAAATGATTTATGAATCGACGCAGTGTCGAATTATGTCGAATCAATAGTATTAATGTCATTTATGTTAATTTCTGTATTTCACGTACCAGCAAAGTATAACACATATAAATATTTGTTGTTAAAACATATTTACAAGCAGATATGATTGATTATCAAAGAATTTGCATGAATTGCTAGGTATTACTTACATAATCATAACAATTCGGGAATTTTTAAACATATGAGTCATATGCTATAGAATCAAAGATTAATTCATATCATTTGATACAAGGATGTGATACCATGGCGACTTACGGGCCAATGAGGCGGATGCAGAGACGAAGACCGCGCACAGCCGCGCAGGCTCCGCCGGCGGCGGAGGAAAAACCGGCAAAGGAGCCTGCGGCGCCAGTAAAAAGGAGCGCAAAGCCTGCCGGTTCCGGCTATTACCGCTATGTGCTCGACCTGCACAAATCCGTATCGTCGAAATTTAAGGACGACGAGGAGGCGCCCGGCGGGAACAGCCCCGACGGCGAAGATACATAGCAACGCCGGGCGGCAATGTTGCGCGCGCCGGGCTTTCCCCGGCGCGAACGCCTATATTGATGCCGCGGCCTTGCGGACAAGCCCCAAGCCCCCCGCCGATTCATGCGGCAGGGGTCAGACAGCATTCTGTTTATCGCACTTTCAAAGCGAAAATCCGGCCGGAGCATGAGTTCCAAAGGAACGACTCCGGCCGGATTTTAAAGATCCCGCAAACCTCGGTTTGCCGGCAAAATACTTTAATAGTTCTCGCAGAGCACTTCGTAGTATTCCTGCGGGTGCGCGCAGGCCGGGCAAAGGTTCGGGGCTTCCTTGCCCTCGTGTATGTATCCGCAGTTGCGGCATTTCCACTTGACGACCTCGTCCTTCTTAAACACGGTGCCGCCCTTTACGCTCTCAATCAGCTTCCGGTATCTCTTCTCGTGCGCTTCCTCGACTTCGGATATTTCCCTGAACGCAACGGCGATCTTTTCAAAGCCCTCTTCCTTTGCTATCCTTGCAAACTCAGGGTACAGCACGGTGTTTTCCTCATGCTCCCCGGCCGCGGCGGCTTCCAGGTTCTCGAGGGTGTCGCCGAGCACGCACGGGAACCCCGCCGTGATCTCGATGTTATCGACCGTCTCCTTGTTGAACTCGAGTATCAGCTTATAGAAGACTTCGGCGTGCTCCTTTTCATTGGCGGCCGTCTCCTCAAAGATTCCCTCTATCTGGCGAAAGCCTTCCTTCCTTGCCTTGGATGCAAAGAATGTGTAGCGGTTGCGGGCCTGGGATTCGCCGGCAAAGCTCTTCATCAGGTTGACCATCGTTTTGCTATGTCTGAACTCCATATGATTTCCTCCTAATACTGTGTTTATTGACAGGCCCTGAGGCCTTGCGTTTACATGATTAACATAATACTACCATATCCATGACCATATTTCCATACTTTCAGCCGAAATTCCTATTATTATAGTAGTATTTTTTAGATCGACCGGGAGACCGAATCACAGTATCACAATGGCGGCCGCGCAAGGCCCGCCCGATGAGCGGGCTAATCCCCGGCGATCTCGTCGAATTCCTTTTTTGACAGCAGTCTGGCGCTGATCAGGAAAAGCGACGCAACGCTCAGCACGCCGGTCAGCAGGAAGAACGCACGGTATCCCGCCAGATCGATCATCAGGCCCGCAAGGTAGGATGTGAACGAAAACGGCAGCAGTATGATGGCATCCAGCGTGATGCAGTCCGGGCGCGCTGCAGGCGGTGCGGAGTACATCATGTAGAGCATGAAGCCGAGCATCGTCGATTGCGCCACCCCGCCGATCACTGCAAATACATAGGCAAACCATACCGGGATGCCCGACAGGGCCGTCAGCAAAACGCCGCAGAGCGACATGAATATGAAAAGCCCCATGCGCGCCGTCAAAACGGTCTTATCCCCGAATTTCCGGGATACCCAGCCCGATAAAAAGCTGCCCGCCGCATTGCCGACCGTGCGCATCACGACCAGCACGCCCGTCTGCGCGGGCGTCATATGCAGTATGTCCTTTGACGCGATAATCAGGAATGTCACGACGGTGAATACAAACATGTCCAGTATGCGCACAATCAGGTAGTTTGAAAAATGCTTCTGCCGGCGGAGCACCGTACCGGCGCGCTTGATCAGATTTACAATACCGGCGTTTTTATGCTGATCCGTCACCGGGCGTTCCGTTTCCTTTAGTGCCAATATCGGAATCGCGCCCAGCGCCATCACGCTGGTGCCCAGTATGAGTATGATGCCGTACTGTGTTTTGAAGTTCCAGGCGCCGTTTGCCAGTATCCTCTGCACAACGATGCTCGAGAGCACGCCGAGCAGCCCGCCGAACGCCTGGCGGGAGCCCAACACCGTGCTCCTGTACCGGGCCGTCATGGTCCTTGAGTAGATGTCCTGCCACGGCGCAGACGTCGTACCCTGGAAAAAATAGCTGAGCAGGTAAAATACGATCAATATGATGCTTAAAGCATAATTTTCAATGTTGAAAAACAGCAGGATCGCCGGAATCAGCAGAAGCGACCTTGCGATAAACACACGGCCGGCGACATATTTCGGTATGCTCGATATCCTGCTGATCTTCGCGCCGCTTTCCATCTTGCCCGCCGACATGCCGAGCATGTAGCAAACCGTTGCGAGTCCGGACATGCCCGCGCTTCCGGTGAGCAGGAAAACAAGCACCGAAATCACCGACGAGTCCTCGATAAAGCTATTGCCCGCCTGGAAAATCACTCCGTCGATAAAAAATTTAACGGAGTTCTTCCTTGAGATTTCTTCCTTTTCATAAGGGGTCAGGGTTTGCCCGGTCGTATCCATCGATTAAGCTTCCTTTTGCATATGTTCTATTATACAGGCGCGCTTGACAGGAGCCTGCGCCGTTCTACGTTATATTCTCGACGAAGAGTGGAATTCCTTGCGGCAAGATTGAATCACTGAAAAATAAGAGCTGATGACCCTCACTCCCGGTCCGGGCGCAAAAAATCACCCGGAGCACGAATACCGAAGGTATGAGTCCGGGTGATCTTTTTAAGATGACTCGCCGCGAGCCTGCCTGCGGCGAAATATGCTATATGAATTTCCTCGGCAGCCTTGTAAACACCGGCAGCCCGTCCTTGTACTGTATGCTGGCTTCGCCGTGCATCAGCGGCCTCGTATATTCTATCACATCATCGGTGACGTTCCTGCCGTCCACGATCCACTCGGCCGGAACGGTCTTTTCCGCGTTTGCGACCTGTGAGAGCGGCGTCAAATTGTAATAGCATATGTACGGATTGTTCTGCACGCGCTCAAAGCCGACCATGTATCCGGATTTGCCCGCATGGGCTTCCTTGACGGCGGTATAGCCCGCGTCGAATGTCTCATTCAGATCGCGCGCCGAAACCAGATGGAATGCGCAGCGCTGTATGATTCCGGGGTTGATGACCTTGCAGCGCGGCGTGATGTGTTCGGCGATCTGCTCCTGCAGGAAGTTCGAAACGCCGCCCAGCTGCTTGTGCCCGAAGTTGTCGTTGACCGACTTGGACGAGAGCAGGAACTCGCCGTCCCTGTTCTTGATGCCCTCGGATACGACCAGATAGACCATGCCGTTTTCCCTGAACAGCCCTTCGGTGTCGGCAAGGAAATCGTCCAGGTCAAATACCGACTCGGGCAGGTAGATCCTGTCGACCAGGCGCCGGTCCTCGAATGTCGCGCAGGCCGTCGAGGCCGCGAGCCAGCCGGCATGGCGGCCCATCGTCTCCATCAGTATGATCGTCGGCGTCGAATAGGTCCAGCAGTCGTACGCCGAAACCATCAGCGTCGTATTCAGATACTTGGCCGCCGACCCGAAGCCCGGGCAGTGGTCTGTGCCGACCAGATCGTTGTCGATGGTTTTCGGGATGCCCATGACCTTGATGTCGATGCCGTTCTTGACGGCGTAGTCGTTGATCTTGTCGCAGGTGTCCATCGAGTCGTTTCCGCCGCTGTAGAAGAAGTACCCGATATCATACTCGTCGAAAACTTCGAATACTTTCTGGAAATCCGGGTGTTCGATGTCTTTGGACATCTTGTAGCGGCATGAGCCGAGGCCCGCCGAGGGCGTATACTTGAGGCCGTCGATGATGCGGCGGTCGGTGTTTTTCAGATCGATGATTTCCCGCTTGAGCACGCCCTGTATGCCTTCGTTGGCCGCATAGATTCCTTCAATCCCCAGATCGAGCGCCGCATAGAATGCGCCGACGACTCCGGAATTGATGACCGAGGTCGGGCCTCCGGACTGTGCAATCAGCATGTTTTTACCTTTTGACATGGTTTCTGTCCTTTCGAATAAATCATTCAAAAACGATTATATAATAAACACTCTTAGCTTGTCCATTCGCTCTGTGATAAAAAAAGCCCAAAATATGCTAAAAAGGGTATTGACAATCGACCAGTAGTATACTATTATTCAGTAGTGTTCATTGTTCAGTAGCTTAGATTGTTTGATATCGTATATTGTAAAGGAGGAAAAGGCAGTGAATATACAGTTTAAAAAAGGCGTGCTCGAGCTGTGCGTGCTGTCGCTGCTGTTCGAGGGCGACCGGTACGGATACGATCTTGCCAGTTCGCTGTCGGAAACGATCAGCATTTCGGACGGAACGGTTTACCCGATCCTTCGGAGGCTGAAGGAGGAGGGCTACGTCAAGACTTATCTGCAGGAGTCGACCGAGGGCCCCCCGCGCAAGTACTACAGCCTGACCGAAAGCGGAAGAAAAGAGAAAATACAGCTGCATCAGGAATGGGATCATTTCGTATGCGGCGTAAACAAAATCATTGAAGGAGGTGCGGAACTATGAAAAGGAACGAATTTTTAAACAGCTTGCAGCAGCAGCTGGCTGATCTCCCCTATGACGAGCGCCAGGATATATTGGCCGATTTCGAAGAGCACTTCCGCGTGGGGGCGAACTCCGGCAAGAGCGAGGAAGAAATCGCAGAGGAGCTCGGCGATCCCGCGGAGCTTGCAAAACAGTATGTGGACGGCAGGACACCGCCCAAGGCGGAAGGCGGCAGAAGCGTTGCCCAGGGTATCCTTGCGGGAACCGGACTGCTGTTGTTTGACCTGATGATTGGAATTCCCATTATTTCCGCTATAATAGCAGTATGGGTATCCCTGTGGGCAGCCGTGATAGGCATTCTGGCGGCGGCTGCGGTATTGTTCGTTGCCCCGCTCTTCGCGGGCATGTACTTCGGACTGATATTTGCCTCGCTGTCACTTCTGGGGCTTTCCGGGCTCATGGGAATCGGCATGGTCTACCTGACGGTCTACTTATTCAAGGGACTCAAATATTATTGCGTCGCACACTATCGTATTATTAAGGGAGGAATCAAGAGATGAAGAAGATCACCATAGCAATTATCATATGTGCTGCCGTATTCGTATTCTTCGGCGCATTGAGCGCGTGGGCCTTATCCACGCACGACTTCAGCAAGGACGCCGGGCGCGGCTGGAGATTCGGAAATTTCTTAGGCTGGTGGGCCAATTGGGATAACAACAGGGGCAGCTTTGAAACGCGCAGCATCGACAAGACGCTCGCAGCCGACGGAATCGACTTTGCATCGGTCAACGTGTCTTCCGTTTCGAGCGACATCACCGTCACCGAGGGCGACAGGATCACCGCACGCCTCTACGGAGAATATGCATCCCGGGGCGAAATCGACCTGGTCATGACAGAAATCGGCGGAAACCTGGTATTCAAAGTGGAATACCCGAACAATCTGGAAATACGTTATTCGAATTTAAGGCTCGATGTCACGATACCGGCGGCCTATGCGGGAGAACTCGATCTGGATACGGTCAGCGGCCAGATATCGACGACGCTCGGCAACAGATTCACGCGCTTCAGCGCAGATACGACTTCCGGCGACGTCCGGTGCGGAGACATTACGGCCGGCTCGGTCAGGTTTTCGACCGTATCGGGCGACATCATTGCGGACAGTCTGGCCGTTGAAAACAAGGTCGGCTGCGACACGACCTCCGGCGGGCTGGAGATCGGCATGCTCACGGGCGGCGGGCTCGACGCCGACACGGTATCGGGCGACATACGCGTAAATACCGACGCCTCCGGCGCAATGGACATCGACACGACCTCCGGCAGCGTCAAAATCGGTGTGCCCGCCGACGCTAAGATCTATGTGGATTTCCAGACCGTGTCCGGAGATTTCACCAGCGGGATGCCTCTGACCTATGAGAGCAGCGACCGCGACAGCTTCAAGGGCTATACCGACAAGGGCGGCGCCGAAATCCGCGTCAGCACGGTCTCTGGCAGCTTTTCACTCAACGCAATCAACTAGGCAATACTGTCATGAATACAAAATAAAAAGGGCGGAAGAGATTCCGCTCTTTTTATGTTCGAATCGGGCTGTGCCTGCGGACGGCCCCGCACTGTCTGAAGCACATCGCGCGTCCGGTCGTTCCCTTTTTATAAATCGGCGTTGCTGGGCATATTCATAATAGAGGTGTTCGTAGTGTTGAGGACCCCCGTCTGCAAGGCGTGCGGCCGGCCCGATAAATTTGATTTTCATGTGCCGGATGATATCTGGAAGCGCGTCGTGCCCGAAAAACTGCAGAACAGCGTCGTCTGCCTGTCGTGCTTTGATGAGTTTGCCCGGCTGACCGGCACCGATTACGACATATACATCGAAAAGCTGTATTTTAAGGGAGAGCGCGGTTCGATCATATTCACCGCGCTCTCCGAATGGTAGTCCCCTAGAAGCATGTTCCTTTGTCTTTTCTTGTGCGACATTCGTTGCAGATCTCGCCGCTCACGGGCTCCGTGTACTTCATGTCGAAATTCGAATCGGGCCATTGTTTGCATTGCGGGCAAAAGTGCCAGGTATCGCTGCCGACCTTTTTCCTGTATTCCGGCATTACAAACACCTCCTTCGTGCCATAATAGATTCCAGTATCTATCATATACAATATTTACCGCCCAGTAAATGACAATACCGGGCGATATTGGGGCATTTATGTCGATTTTTGCAGTCTGCCGGTTTGGAAAAATGATAAACTCTCCGTTGTGATAAACTACGGACGCGTGCAGGCCCTCTCGTCGATCCTCCGTATCATCGCGCAGCTTACCGGCGTAAAATACTTGAGCCAGAACCTGCGCCCGTCGATGTTGGCCGTCTCGAAGTCCACCGAGCACCGCGCAAGGCCCCTCTCCCGCGCCCAGCCGAGCGCCTCGTCGAGCAGGGTTGCCATGATATGCCTGCCCCGGTATCCGGGCAGCGTATAGGCCCCTGTGATCGCCATGGTTCTTCCGTCGTCAAGCTCGGGCATGTTGACATTGGCAAGGCCGGTCATCAGATAGCCCGCCATGACGCCGTCCAGCTTTGCGGCCCACAGATGGTTGCCTTCCCGCTCGCCGATCCAGGAGGTGTAGTCCTTCAGATAATCCTGGTTGCGGTGCCCGTACAGGAAAACGGGCGGCGACGCGAGGTGCTTGTCGATGCCCTCAAGCAGCCCGAGCATATCCGGTATGTCCCCTTCGCGCGCTCTGATGATCTCCATCCCGCCGTCCCTTATGACCGGTATTTGCTCCGGCGCCCGAACCGCATCCATCACAAAGATACCGAAGCCGTTCATGGCCCATGTGTTCACAAGCTCCGCGTCATGACTGTAAATCTGAATCGCGTGCGTGTACGAGCCGCTGCCCGCCCACAGGCCCGAAGCGCGCCTGTACAGTTCATCGTAGACATAACATTTGTCGTACCCCGGCGCGACGCCGTGCATGTTGGCAAGGCAGAGCGCGCCCTGCGCGGTGCCCTTGTAGCCGGGTATATGGTAAGCGCCGATGAAGCCCGCGACCCTTCCCCCGTCGAGCGCGACGACAAAGCCCTCGTCGCCGGCATGCTTTTTCATGCGCGCCGCAATCTGCTCCGCGCTCTCGAACCCGGGCGGCATCAGCGGCAGGGCTGCGGCAGCCGCGGCATAGTTCTGCATCAGTATCTCGGCGATACCGTCGATATGGCTTTCCCTGAGGCTGTCAAACTCCATATGGGCTCCTTCAGTATAAAAGATCGAATATAAAATTCATGATATCCTTCATATTCTTTTCGATGATATCATAAGTCAGGAACACTGTGAATGTACCGAACAACAGCGCGACCATGATGGCAAGAAACAGCGTGTATTTTCTCTTCCGGGTAGTTTCCAGAATGACCTCGCGGCTTGCGGTATCCGTGATATAGACAAAGGCGAGCGCAGCCAGGTTGTTGAACAGCGCCCATCCTATCCACCGGAATGTATCGATTCCCAACAGCAGCGCAAACAACGGGGAGATCGAAAACAGGAGCAGCAGCACCAGAATCACCCGCAGCCTGCCGCGGGATCGCCGGATAAGCCCCAGCCAATAACACAGCAGCATATAGATCGTCGGAGACAGTATCACGGCGGTTAAAAATATCTTAACATAAACCTCGAGTCCGTAATAATCCAGAGTCATTCTGATTTTATCGGCCACATCCATGTAATAAACCATGGTAATATCGCTGTCAACGACTTCATATCCCGGATTGTTGACATGGTTTTCTGCCAGCATTGCCGAAAACTCATGCATCGGTACATCGGCCCGGCCGAAGGCCGTGATGAGAACACATGCTGCCACGCATGGGATCAGGTAAAGGCATAACGGACGCCGGAAATTTTTATCCGTCAACAGCATGGCGCCGAATATCACAGGTACAAAAAGGATGGCAAAACCCTCGTGGCAGAGCATTGCCAGAATGGACAGCAGCGATGCCGTAATATATCTGAAATACTCATTTTTCACTTTGAACAGCGCCAGCACGGACAGGAAAAGCAATACCAGCAGCGTATCGAGGCGGCCAATTACGGCGGAGGTCAGCCATCGCTGAAGCACGGGGGCTTGTACAAGCATGAATACCAATAACAGCAGGGATTCGGTTCTGTCATCCTTTTTCAGAAATATCAGCGAATAGATATAAACAAGCGCAAGATACAGCAGCATGATGATGATGTTCAGCGTCATAATCAACCCGGGCGTTATGGGCTTTTGCAGCAATGTGAGCAGCGTACCGCAAAGCCCGCGGAACACAAAACCGGTTTTGTATGATGCCGACCAGCCCTGCATCATATAAGTTGTCAGGTGACCCGCATCCAGGCAGTAGGTATCCCCGGGTACAAACAGCAGCAATGCCATAGCAAAAACCAAAAAAACATGCGGCTTGTATTTATGCATATAATAAGCATCCTTAGTAAAAAATTACTATTGTAATATAACGATTTATATTCTGATTGTCAAATCTGTGAGGGATGGTGCTATAATGTTACGGGAGAAAGGTATCAGAATGATGAAGTTGAAGAAACAGGACTGCCCGAATTGCGGAGCGCGCGAATCGATGGTTCCGATCATCTACGGAGCGCCGTCGGAGGAAAACCTGGCCGCGCAGCAGCGCGGTGAAATATTCATAGCAAGGGACATGCCGCGCCTCGATTCGCCGGACATCAAGTGCACGATCTGCGGGCACGAGGATGTAAGCCGCGGCGAGGACGACCTGAGCGGCCTCTTCAGGCAGCAGGGGTTCTAGCGGAATGGTTATTGACAACCGCTCGAGTAATTGATATATTCTGGTATAAGGAAAATGAGCCGGCTATTTCAGAGAACCGGGCCATAGGGCTGAAAGCCCGGTACAATGCGCTCTATCCCGCCTTGTGATTTGCACGGGGGTCAAAAACCCGCGCCGCGTCGCCTGCGTTACCGGGCATGACGAGCGCCGCATAGTATGCGGACTTCGGGTGGTATCGCGGAAATGTTCCGTCCCGTTCTTCGGGGCGGATATATTTTTATACAGGCAGCATTCAATCACCCCGGGTTGTTTGAACGGCAGATTCCTGCAGGGGTCGATGCCCACATCGACCCGAAAATTTTATCTGCATGACAGTCACGGGCTGATGTGGGCATCGGCCCCTGCAAAGCAATCCGTATAATATTGGATTTCGTATAATGGAGGGTATTCACCATGGCAAATAAAAATGAGCAGTTCGTCGAGCATATTGCGGACATCACAAAGGATTTCCCGCAGTGGTACACCGATGTCGTCAAGCAGGCCGAGCTTGCCGACTACGGCCCGGTCAAGGGCACGATGGTCATCCGCCCGTACGGCTACGCGATCTGGGAGAATATGCGCGATGAGCTCGATATGCGCTTTAAGAAGACCGGACATGTCAACGCATACTTCCCGCTGTTTATCCCCGAGAGCTACCTGACGCGCGAGGCCGAGCATGTCGAGGGCTTTGCGCCCGAGGTCGCGTGGGTCACGCACGGCGGCAAGGAGGAGCTTGCCGAGCGGCTCGCGATACGCCCGACATCCGAGACGATCATCTGCTCGATGTATGCAAAGTGGCTGCAAAGCTACCGGGATCTGCCGATCCTGATGAACCAGTGGGCCAATGTCGTGCGCTGGGAAAAAACCACGCGCCCGTTCCTGCGTACATCCGAATTCCTGTGGCAGGAGGGGCACACCGTGCATGAGACTGCCGGCGAGGCCGTCGAGGAAACGCTGCGGATGCTCGAGGTCTACCGCGAGTTCTGCGAAAACGTACTGGCGATTCCGATGGTGACCGGCAAGAAGACGGAGAAAGAGAAGTTCGCCGGCGCGGTCGACACATATACGATCGAAGCGCTGATGCGACGGCAAAGCGCTGCAGTCCGGCACGAGCCATTTCCTGGGCCAGAACTTCGCAAAGGCGTTCGGCATCAAGTTCCAGTCGCGCGAGGGCGCCGAGGAGCTCGGGTGGTCGACATCGTGGGGTGTGTCGACAAGGCTTGTCGGCGCGCTGATCATGGTGCACGGGGACCAGCGCGGACTTGCACTGCCGCCGATGGTCGCGCCGCACCAGGTCGTCGTGATCCCGGTCGCCGCGCACAAGGAGGGCGTTTCGGAGAAGTGCGCCGATGTCGCCGGGCTGCTGTCGGAGGCGGGCCTGCGCGTCAGACTTGACAACCGCGACACCGTGTCGCCCGGATGGAAATTCAACGAGTGGGAATTAAAAGGCGTGCCGCTTCGGCTCGAGATCGGGCCGCGCGACATCGAAAACGGCGTCGCGATGTCGATGCGCCGCGATACGCTGGAAAAAGCGCCGGTCGCGCTTGACGGCATCGCGCAGAACGTGAAGGATCTGCTTGCGGCGATCCAGCGCAACATGTACGACAAGGCCAAGGCGCACCTTGAAAAGCATATTTTCGATGCGTCGACCATGCCCGGGATGCAGAAGGGCCTCGACGAGGGGCTCGGCTATGTCCGCGCGCACTGGTGCGGCGACGTTGCCTGCGAGCAGGCGGTCAAGGAACAGTTCTCGGCGACCTCGCGCTGCATACGCGATGATGAGATGAAGGGCGGTTCGAGCTGCGTCGTGTGCGGCAAGCCTGCCGAGCACTTGGTATATTGGGCGAAGGCATATTAAAAGTATCGCCGGAGAGTGCGTTAATGTGATTAAGTTTGAAGCCCGCCGATTGGATCGGCGGGCTTCTGGCTGTACCGTGTGAATATAGCATCATAGGGGTCGATGCCCATCATCGACCCGGGAATATATTTGGTCGGCGGGCTGATGGAGGGCATCAGCCCCTACGACAGTTAAAATAAGCCGTAGAGCGAGGGCTTGCTCTCGACGAGATAATGCCCCCCTGCGAGTGAATCGCAGGGGTACATCATTCGATCTTTATTTCAATACGTTGTGAATAACATACTATCGGGTATGATGAATTGCTGGCCAATATAGAAATTATAATGTAGCTGCTAGAGATATGAACACTTGTATGGAGCAAAACCCCTCATAAATATTGCAGTGACTTATGCTTTCAATGCTTTCTAATGATACATAGCAGTTACGTTTCAGCCGAGTTATGATGTTTCCGCTGAAGCCTGCTTGTTGCTGGAGTTGCGAATTCGTCATCTCTTTTTCAACCATCATATGAAACAGTTTTTTGTAGCTAACAGCCATCGCTTCACCACCACCAAAAAATATAAATATATATTATCACGTAAAAGTGAATTTTTCAATAAATTCGGGTAACATTGAGAAAGAACACATGGTCATTTTGACAACTCCCATACAGCATAACATAACTAAACGCATTTGGTGGTGTTTTGTATTACACACTTGAAGCTGTTCACAAGAGCTACTTATTTAATCTCTATGTGAAATTATATTTAAGTGGATTTTATCTGAACTCCACAATCTATGATATGATGATATAGATGTAAATAGGCTATACACACAGTAACTCGGCTTCATACCACAATAACCTTATAAACAAAGTCATAAATAACCATAAACTCATCATCCAAAACGTAAGCCGGACTGATGCTGACATCAGCCCCTACGACTGTATAAAAATGAAGCAGTAGGGAGAAAGACTTTCTCGGGAAGCGCTTCTGTGTGTGGCATAATGGAAATATAGCGTTATTTCAAGTTACCATAAAACTCAATCGCATTTTGTACATCGGTTTTATCAGGGTGACCCTTCGAAATGCCTCCCAAAAGCTTAAAAGGGCCATAGGTATCATATCCCCGGCATCCATACTCACCAAGTATCGTTGCTTTCTTCATCGCAGCGATTTTGCGTGCTGCATTACAATACATTTCCGTTTTAACACCATATGTGTAAAGGAAAAACACGGCCTTACCCTCCGGCAGCTTTTCATTCATAATTTTAAGCATCTGCCTGTAGAATCTGCCATATGCGATTCCTGTTGCAAATCCGATTCGATCAAACTCAGCCAAATCAAAATCATTATCCTTGATTCCATCGATCACCGTGATGTCATATTTTTCAGAAACAGCATCAACCAGTTTCTTCGTATTTCCATGATGTATTGACACATATACAATCGCTGTCTTCATAATCATCTCCTTCATTGCATACCGGCCTAAAAGAACATCAATGCTCCCCAATTCTGTATGAATCAATACGCCGCACGAGCGGCGTTATGATAAAATTCCCCTCGCCAGAATCGGGAGAGGGTCAGGGAGAGGGCCGACGTGCAGGACGTATGGGCGAGCAGCACACGTAGTATGCGACCAGCTGGAGAGAGAGGTTAGGAGTGAGGGTTCATCTTTATGATTTCACGATCTCCTGTACCCGCCCCACCCGGCTGTCCTCGAGCATGACCTTGATGCCGTGCGGGTGATGCGGGCTGTTTGTCAGTATGCGCGCAACGATACCTTCGGTCAGCCTGCCCGTCGGCTGGTCCTTCTTTAATACGATCTTCACCCTGATGCCGATTCGTATATCGGCCCTGTTCTGTCCGCCCGTCATAACGGCCGGCTTCCCCTCAGTATTTTGTCCACCGGCTTGCCTTTGGCCAGTTCATCGACCAGCTTATCCAGATACCGTATTTCCCGCATCACAGGCTCCTCGATATCCTCGACCCTGACGCCGCAGACAACGCCCTTGATCAGCGTTCTGGACGGGTTCGGGAAGGGGGCCTGTCGGAAAAATGTCTCGTAATCCGTTCGCTTTGTTAACTGCTCGTCGATCCCCTGCTGGGAATACCCGGTCAGCCACCGTATGATCTCGTCAACCTCGGCTTTGGTGCGCCCCTTTTTCTCGGCCTTCGCAACCAAAAGAGGATAAACATCCGCAAAACTCATGGTATAGATTCGATGTTTGGGCATGGCAGTTCCTCCGAAAATATTTAATACTCGATGCTCTCCAGAATCAGCCCGCAGGCCTCCGCCGTGATGCCGACGCCGCTGCGCCGCCTGTCTGACAGCAGGGCCGGCACGCTGTCCGGCTCCATTTCGTTCAGCCCGGCGAGTATCAGCACGCCCACCATCCTGCGCACCATGTTGTGTAAAAACCCGTTGCCGCGTATCCTGATCTGCACCAGCCCGTCGTTTTTTGTGATGTCGATGGAATGGATCAGCCGCACCATCGACTTGGTTTTGGACCGGGCGTTGGAAAATGCCGTGAAGTCGTGCGAGCCCAGAAAATAGCCCGCGGCTTTGCGCATGGCTTCGAGATCCAGCTGCTTTTCGATGTGCATGCTGTATCTGCGCAAAAAGGGATTCCCGTGCGCTTCGTTGTGGATTTGATACAGATAGGTCTTGGCCTTGGCGGCAAGGCGCGCGTGGAACCGCTCCGGCACGCGCTCGACGCCGAGTATGCTGATATCCTGCGGCAGGTACCGGTTCAGATAGCGCTTGATCTCTTGCTCATGGATGTCGTCCGCAGCCCTGAAATTCGCGACCTGGTAATACGCGTGCACGCCCGCGTCGGTGCGGCTGCATCCCGTAATCTCTATGGGCTTTTGAAGCATCTCCGAGAGCACATGCTCGATCTTGCCCTGTATCGTGCTGTCCGAATCCCCGAGCCGCTGCCAGCCTTTGTACCGGGCGCCGTCGTATTGTATGATAAGCTTATAGTTGTTCATGCTGTTCCTTATTATGGTTTTCTGCCGATCCGCTATGTGTACGATGCGCTTATCATATCATAAATCCGGGGTTTCGGATAAGGCAGTTGATGCATCAAATCATATTCCGGGTGTCCGATGCATCCTGCGGGATTGCGTATTTACTTTACCCTGCCGAATCCTCACTGCTTTTTTCCGACCGTTGCCGCATACACCGTAAACTGTCCGGCGCCGTCGATGCCAAGCAGCGAGTTCAGCCTGTCATCGTCAAAGTGCCCGATCGCACAGACGCCCAGATTGAGCTTTTCGGCGGTCAGGTAAAGGTTCTGGCATACATGGCCGGCATCAATAAACAGATACCGGTAGCTCCTGTCGGCGTATGACCATGTCATCCTGTCCGCAACAGCCGTCCAGAAAAACGCAGCATTGCAGTCCCTGACATGCTGCTGATCATCGCAGGCAAGCATAAATGCTTCAGCCTTGCCCCCGCGCGCATCCAACTTCAAAAGAGCGTGGCTCAGCGCGGCATACTTGTATAAGCCGCTTTGCAATCCTTCGATGCGATTGACCAACACAAAGGTCTCAAAAGCATTCCTAGCCCCGGCCGACGGTACATTGCGCAGCGCTACGATGTCCGGTATGACCCGCTTGATTCCCTGTGTGCACCACAGCAGCAGCGACAGCTCCTGCATCGACATCGCAGCATCCGAATAATCCCGGACGCTTTCGCGGTTTCGGATCGCTTCGGCCACATCCATGGCGGCAAACCCGGAGGGATCGGGCACAGGCAGCGCGATGGTGTCGAACACGCCCCGGGGATTCTGCTCAAAGGCGGGCTTGGGCAAGCCCTTCTCTCTGCCGCTTTTACCCATGTTGCACAGTTTTGTTTTGTCTATAAAAGCTTGCATCTCTGTATATTGCATAAGAATATCTCCTTTCGCTCCGCACTGTCATCCGTTTTCTTTCCCTTCGTGCTGCCGCACGCGCCAGTATCCTTCCTTGTTCCGCGCCAGCAGCTGCTCGGCTGCCATATCGCGCCGAAGGGTGCAAAAATCGTCGTGGTAGTCGGCGAGGATCAGGTTCACTTCACGCTCCGAATACATCCGCCCGAACTCAAAGGCCTTAACAAGCTCCTCCAGAATGATACGCTCCTTTTTCCGCTGCGATGGAATGGATTTAAGCTTGCCGTATTCGATGAAGGCATCCAGTACCTTGCGGCGGTATTGCGCCTCCCGCTCGGCCTGCAATGCCGCCTCGTCCGATTCCTCCATGATGATGTCGAGTATGCTCGTCATAAAGACTTCCCTGCGAAGCGAGTACATCATATAATACTGGCTCTTGTATGCGACCACGGCACCGGCGTCGGTCAGCTTTTTTAAATGAAATGATATCGTGGGCGCGGTCAATCCGAGCCTTTCGGCCAGAAGCTCCACATACATATCCTCGGCGGCGAGCGATTTTAAGATCTGAAGGCGTGATTTATCGGCCAGGCATTTAAACAGGCCGACGGCCTGCGCTTCCGTCATTGCCCCATCCCCCAAATCCGCTCAAATTCGTCCCGTATCTCTTTTACCGCCTCAAGCTTGACATTCTCGATTTGCAGCTTCTCAACGTCGCTGTGCTGCTCCGCCTTGTCCCGGGAATCATGCCAGCTCCCCGGTATCTGCTCGAGCTTTTCCAGGAAAAAGCTTTTGACCGCCCCGCCATCGCCGCCCGACTGCCTTATGCCGACCCGGAGCATTTTCCTGAAGATATCGAATATATTGGCCCGTATCCTTTCAAAGACAGCCTCGTCCGACCTTCCGTCCTCGGCCAGCATTTCCGCTTTGCGCCCGCATGTGGCAATCTTTTCATCGAAAAAAGTCAACATTGTTTCCTGCATAGAACTGTTCATAAAATCCACTTTCCGTTTTTAAGTCTTACGGAATCTAATTATATATACTTCTATTAAAATGTCAATAACCAAATTGATCACTATCTAATTGAATATACTCTTGGAAAAGCGATTGATTTATAGGGAACTTATAAAATAAACTTAAACCTCCGCCGGCATTCCGGTTTCATGCCCGGAGGAGGTTTAAGCTCAATTCCTGTTTGTCAGCGGCTTGTATGTATTACTTCTTTGTCAGATAACCAATCGCCAAAAGAATAAACCCGCCCATGACCAGATAATTTGCGTAGCCGGATACAACAGGCACCGATACAAAGCTGCCGATGATTCCCGCGATTCCGGCAATCAGAGCAATGACATAGATTGTTTTTTTCATTTTCCCGAATCCTCCTTATTTTATGATTCAGCATGGCAGGGCCATGCCAAAAGTTACTTTTTGATGCCCAGGAGTCTCTTGATCGCGGCGATGATGCCGCCCTTTTTCTCTTCTTTTCCGGGCTCGGTCTTTACTTCCGCGGTTTCTTCCTGAGCGGGCGCCGGTTTTGCCGCTTTCTTCTTTTCATTGCCGCTATCGGCATTGGAAGTAAGGTTTTCGATCTCAGACGCCGCGGAATTCTTCCTTACGCTTTCAATCCCGTTCAGGCAGCCCCGTTTTTCCTTGTAACCTTCCGACACCGCGATAATCTCGCCGTTCCTGGCCTTTAAGCGGAAGCGGTATTCGCCGGCCTTGTCAAGATAAACCTCATACTTGGGGTTCACGACTTTTTCCTTGCTCTCCGAAGTCAGATCATCCAGATTTGCGATCGGCCCGTTCTTTTTCACGCTTTCAATACCGATTAAGCATGAAGACTCACTGCTGTAGACCTCTGAAGTCGCGATGACTTCACCGTTTGACGCCTTTAACTCGAACATGAATCCTGCTTTTGTTGCCTTGACAATGAACTTCCCCATCTTCGCCCTCCTGTTAACATTGGAATATGACAGTAAAATAGATAATTGATACCACCTGTATTTTTATATTATATAACAACTGTATCAATACCTACAAGAATCCATTAAATTAACCTCATTTTTACATTATTTTTCACAATATCTTTGATTTGACCGCAGCCCCTCTACAGCGTCACCCGGAGCTTGTCAAAGCTCTTGAGCAGGATCAGGTTATCGAGCGTGACCTTGGCGCGTATCACCGGAAGCTGCGCATGGAATGCATCCGCATACCTGCGCCCCCAGTTCCAGTTGGGCTGCCAGTACCCGTACGGGTGCTGGGCCGATATGATGTAATTGATGTTCCTGTCCACATAAGGCTTATAAATGTTATACAGGAAATGGATCGGCGAATCGACGACCTGCAGCGGCGTCAGCACCACATCATCCCATTTTGACTCATCGGTGCAAAGGAGCCTGTCGATTTCAGGCTTGATCAGCGGTATGAACCTCGCCGACACGCTTTCGGGCACGATATCAATGAAGCGCAGCGTGCAAAGCGCTTCGTGCATCGTGATCCTGCCGGTATTTGCGGCAAGATATATCCTGCATGCATCGATCAGTTCATGGCTGAAATTGCGGTATTCCCCCGCGCCGAAATGATAGAAATACGCCGCAAGCTCCACCGTCGGATCGAGCGTAAAGCGGCTTTCCGCGCTCTCGGTATACTGCCACCAGTTTGCCCTCGGATAATCGTTGACTTCCCTGGTGATCGCCAGCCACCCGCCGCTCGGCAGTATGTTTCGGTACAGCCACGCCAGTGCGTCCATCGCGGTATCGAGCCTGACGGTCAGTTTCAGCCTTTGCATGATGTCAAGCCCGCGGGCCGTCGAAAGCGGCGTGGACCCGGGGTATAAGAAATCGGGCTCCAGGCCCTTACCGAACCCGCCGTCGTCATTGACATGGCCCTCGAGCGCATGCAGCGCCTCGTTGGCGGCCGCTTTTTTGAAATGATACCGGAACAGCGCCCTGTCGATCGGGCGCCCGTACTCCATGATATAGTTCTCAGCCTTGATAAATCCGGCTCTGCCGAGTTTGAATACAGACCTCTCTATCATAATCCTCCCGATGCGCCTTATATAACCAAATGCACAGCGGCCCTTTTAAAAAGAGCCCTGTGCAATGAAAGGCAAATGTACGGACAGCGGCTAGTTCCCGCCCGCGGCCCTGTTTGTGCTGCGCTGCTTCCTCAGGTAGGCGTCGGTCTCCTCGAGCGCGCGGCCCGTACCGATCGCGACGCAGGATATCGCGTCCTCCGCGACAAAGCACGGAACCCTTGTGTACTGCTGGATCCTCATATCGAGCCCGTAGAGCAGCGAGCCGCCGCCGGTCATGACGATGCCGCGGTCGAATATGTCCGCTGCGATTTCCGGCGGGGTGCGCTCCAGCACACTGTGCACGGCCTCGAGCACCGCCTGGACGGGCTCGTCGAGCGCTTCGATCATTTCATCCGAACCTACGCTGATCGTTTTCGGAAGGCCGGAAACGAGGTTTCTGCCCGTGACCTCCATGAATATGGTTTCCTTGCGCGGGTATGCCGCGCCGATGTTGATTTTCAGTTCCTCGGCCGTTCTTTCGCCGACCAGAATATTATGCTTTTTGCGCATGTACCTTACGATGGCGTCGTCGAATTTATCGCCCGCGACCTTGATGGAATCCGACACGACCGACCCGCCGAGCGAAATCACGGCGATATCCGTCGTTCCGCCGCCAACATCCACGACCATCGAGCCGTACGGCTGGGAAATATCGATACCGGCGCCGATCGCCGCGGCAATGGGCTCTTCGATCAGCAGAACCTCCCTTGCGCCTGCATCCTCGGTCGCCTCCTTGACGGAGCGCTTCTCGACTTCGGTAACGCCGCTCGGCACACAGACCACCACGCGGGGCTTGAAGAAGAACTTGCGCCCGACGACCTTGTTTAAAAAATATCTGAGCATGCGCTCAGTAATTCCATAATCCGATATGACGCCGTCGCGGAGCGGCCGGACGGCTATGATATTGCCGGGGGTCCTTCCAAGCATGCGGCGGGCGTCCTCGCCTACAGCGAGCATGCGCCCGGTGCTTTGATCCACCGCTACGACGGAAGGCTCCCTGAGTACGATTCCTTTTCCTTTAACATAAACAAGGACACTTGCTGTGCCCAAGTCAATTCCTATATCTTGACTACCCAACATAAGGACTTTCCCTCGCTTTTCATTTGTTTATATAAAGTATTTCAATACGTATATACACTTTGCCTCTATTGTAAATTATTATTTTAGGTACGTCAAGACAAGCACAGGACGCATAAAATACGCTGTTATGCGGGGAAAATCATGCAATATCACGATGATGGCCGATGCTCGAATCGACCCTGTAATGATATCATTAAATTCGGCTAAAATCTATATGGAATAATTGAATATGCCCCTGCCCTTTCGGATGTTCCGGTACTTTTCGCTGGTTGCCATACCGCCCCTCAGGTGGCGCTCGGCCTTGTTTCGCTCAAGTATCTTGCGAACCTCCTTGTAGAGCGCCGGGTCAAGCTTCGCCAGCCTGTACGACAGGTCCTTGTGCACGGTGGATTTGCTGACCGAAAACACATCGGCCGTTTTTCTGATGGTATCATTGCTGTCGATGATGTGCAGAGCGCAATCGATGACTCTGTCTTCTATATCCCTCTTCAAAAAAGCTCCCCCCGCCTTTCATCATATTTCATTCGTATGATTCGGGCCGGACGGATATTCACTTTTTATACCGGGGAGTTTGCGGATCACAGTAAAAATCACGCGAAAATGTATTTCCGCGTGATTTTACAAGCCTTGTGCCTGCCTATCAATTAACCGGACAAGCAGGCGCCGGATCCCGGACTAGTCTGTGAAATACGATCCGCATTCCACACTCTGTCCGTCAAGCATCGCAACAAAGTGCAGATGCGGGCCCTGCGATACCTCGATCAGGGAGGATTCCCCGATTGCGCCTATCACGTCGCCCGCCTCAACCTCGTCGCCTTCGTCGACGTTATAGCTTTCCAGGCAGTAGTATGCCGTCTGGAACCTGTCGGAATGCCGGATGACGACATATTCGCCAAGCAGCTTGTCCGAGCCGGCCTCGACGACCTCTCCGCCTGCGGCGGCGTATACCGACTGTCCCAGGCTGCCGGGGAAATCATAGGCCAAATGCGTGCGGTATTCCTTCAATGTCTCCGAGTATACAAGTGAATCCTTCGCATAGGTAACCATAATTTCACCGTCCACCGGCTTTTTGAGCTCCGGTATGGCCGACGGGGATTTTACAATCCCTTCGGACATTTCCGAAACCTCGGTTTCCTCGTCGGTTCCGGGCAGTGCCGCCTCCTGTGCCGGAGCGGGGTTGGGAATCTCCGTGATCCCGGGCTCCGCGTCGAGCTGCGGCGATTGTCCATCCTGCGGCTGGGTCAGGGCAAGTATCAGGCCCGCCACGACCGCGCATCCGAGCAAGCCTATGCCTATTCCGTACTTTGCAAGAAATATTTTGAGCTTTTTGGAAAAGCCGGGCTTGCTGTCGCTTTTTCGTATCATAATGACACCTCCGCGTATATTATGGGTATAAACGGAAGAAATCATACCTTAATTTACTAATAAATGAATATAATTTCAGCGCCCGTATAATAATGCTGCAATATTTCGATATAATCCGAGCCGTTTTCCGCCATAATGTCGGCGCCCTTCTGGCTCATGCCGACCCCGTGGCCGTAGCCCCGGGTCAGAAATGTTATGCCGTCCCCGTCGAAGCTGATGTCAAAATCGGCCGACTTCAGCCCCAATGCATTGCGCATCTGCGCGCCGGTGATGAACGCGCCGCCCACTTTTACGGTGCGCACCCTGCCGCTTGCGTACCGCGAGCGCACGACCACCTGCTCCGCCAGCTCATCGGCCTGTATCAGGGCGTCCGGGAACGCCTCGTTGATCCTGTCGGTAAACTCCCGGGCCTCAAAGGTCATCGTTTCGCGCACCATACCCTCGTCGGGGCTCTCGACGCCGACCAGATACGGCCGCGCGGAGCTGAACACGTTCTGGGAGTCCTCGGTCATGCCGTCGCTTGCGGCATGGTAAAGCACATCGATGGGCTGTCCGCCGTATTCGATGATCATGCCGTCCGTATCGCCGACGGCCTTCAGTATCACGCCGTTCCATTTGTCGTACTGTCCGCCCCACATTTCGCGCCGCTCGTCCTCGGCCGCGTAGGCCTGGCAATGCGTGGAGTCCGTGCATACGTCGCACCCCTCGCAGCCCGCGCCGCCGCCCATCGCCTTGTAGGCAAGCGTGCGGATCGCGACCGCCTGCGCCTTCAGCGCCTCCGGAGCATAGGATGCCGGCATTTCCGCCGCCAGAACACCGGCTACATACTCCTCGAGGTTCATTTCGACCGCCCGGCTGCGATCATGGTCGTACATCGTTATCACCGCGCCGCCCGGCGCGGCTTCATCCCGAAGCTCCGTTTCCCTGCCGCTCTTCCTGCGCTCCGCCGCGCCGCCTCGTGCAATGAGCGCAAAGATCAGCGCAACGGCCGCCGCAGCCAGAAGCACATTCAGCATCCAATCCCGGCTCCGCAGACTCAGTTTAAATTTCATGGCCATATCACCTTAGTTATGATATATGCAAAGCCGGCCTTCTACATTCCGGGATAAAAGGAGAACGGCGCCGCATTTTGCGCAGACCATAGTGCCGCCCGGATCCCGGTCTGGAAAACATCGTCAGTAGCTGTCCGGCGGAAGCGCGGGAATGCCGATTTTGATATGCACGCCGTCCGGGCCGCTCCTGGCCGCGGCCTGTATGTTGCCGGGAAGGCCCTTCAGCCTCCCGAAAGCCGGGCAGTAGCCCGCGACCACCGTCAGGTTCTCATCCGAGTATTCGAGCTCGCTTCCGAATGTCACGGCGTTGACGGCGCCGGTCAGCATCGCCGTTCTTGCCCGCTTTTGCATGGCAAACGGCATGTCGATGGATATGACGCCGACAGCCGTACCGCCGACATCGACAATATCAATGCCCGTGATCAGCAGCGGCAGCAGTATGGCCGTGATCGCGATGATGATTTTCAATAGCAAAACCTCCCTCGGAAACCTACATAAAGAGCATGTTCCGCGGGAGGCTAATTTATACATTGCTATATGTTCATTTAAGCTACGTTCAACTTATCCGTAGATCTCCGACAGCTTTTCTTCGGGCATTTTCCCGGTCAGAAGCGATACAACCGGAACCACGACCAGATTGATCCCCATTGTGATGGTGCCCGCCATCGGCGCATCGAGCCTGAACCCGAAGAACAGCACGGACATGATCACGATGCCGCCGATGATTCCGGCCCAGGCCGACGCTTTCGTCGTCCTCTTCCAGTACAGCCCGTACAGGAACGGCGCAAGGAACGCCCCCGATATGGTTCCCCATGAGATCGACATCAGCTGTATGATCGAGCCGAATTTGCCGACCGCGATCACAAACGACAGCACGACAAATACGCCGCACAGCACCTGCATGAGTATGCGCTTGTTTCTGTCCGACATGTTCGGCGCGAGAAAGCCGCCGACAAGGTCGATCGATATGGCCGAAGATGAAACAAGCACGAGGCTTACGAGCGTCGACATGCTCGCCGACAGCACCAGCAGTATCACGATGCCGATCAGCGCTTCCGGCAGGGCGCCGGACAATACCTGGGGCATGACCATGTCGAAGTTGTTCGCGCCGGTCGCCGGATCGACCGGAACCTGGTTGTTCAGGAACAGTCTTCCGAAACCGCCGATAAAGTATGCGCCGCCCGCCACGACGAGCGCAAACACCGTCGAGATCACGGTTCCGCGCTTAATCGCGCTCTCATCCCTGATGGCGTAGAACTTGTGTATCATCTGGGGCAGTCCCCAGCTTCCCATCGATGTCAATACCACGAACGAGATCAGCGGCAGAAATCCCGGGGGGCCTACCGGCTTTGTAAGGGCGGGGTCGATCTGCGCCAGCTTCTGAAGACCGGCGGAGAATCCGCCCACCTGGGGCGCGCGCAGTATGAAAAACACCGTGAATCCTATGCCGAACAGCATGATGATGCCCTGGAAGAAGTCGGACAGCGCCATCGCAAAGTAGCCGCCGAGTATCAGGTACACCGCGGTCAGCGCCGCCATGATGATCATGCCGGTCAAATACGATATGCCGAATACGGATTCAAACAGATAGCTCAGGCCCGAATAGACCGAAGCCGAATACGGCACAAGGAAAATGAATATCATCAGCGCCGCTGCGATCTTGAGCCCCTTGGAATCAAAGCGTCTGCCGAAAAACTCCGGCATCGTCGCCACATTCAATTTGTGCGTCATATTCCTGGTGCGCTTGGCAAGCACCAGCCAGGCAAGCAGCGAGCCGAGCACGGCGTTGCCGATGCCGATCCATGTCGCCGAGAGCCCGAAGCCCCAGCCCGTCTTCCCGGCATAGCCTATGAATATGACTGCGGAGAAATAAGTCGTGCCGTACGCAAATGCGCTCATCCATGCGCCCATCCTGCGCCCGCCAAGAAAGAAGTCGTCCAATGTTTTCGCTCTTTTACGGCTGTAAATTCCGATCGCGACCAATATGACGGCATACACCGCCAGAAACAGGTATTTCATGCTTCCTACCATCCTTCCGTTCTGCTCTTTAATTGATTTTATTTTTCTGCCATGCTTCCGAATCTACAAATATGATTATAATCATTCTTTCCGGTAAGTTCAAGGTCGAAGAGTCAACGAACAGTATTTTATGTAAATTTATTCCGACCGATCGGCCGCGCGCAGCACTCCGAACAGAAAAAAGTGAGCCGAAGTATAAAATGGTTTAAATTTCCTTTTCGTTGTGCTATAATCTGGGCATCAATGTCGGGAGATTCATGAAATTTTATGGTATTTCTATTAAATTCCGCGCCCGGGGTCGGTAAGACGACGCTGCTCAAATCCCTGCGCACGCATCTGTCGGGCTTCGCGTTCATTGACGGCGATAACGTCGGCGATGTTGCGCCGCTCGAAAACACCGATCAATGGCTCAACGCAATACAGGATAATATATGCTCCTGCTGTCTGAATTTCCGCAGGTACGGCTGGGCCCATATCATCGCGAGCTTTGTTTTTCCGAGCGCCGAGCGTATCGAAAGGCTCAGGCGCATGCTGGAAACGGAAAGCTTTGATGTCAGGATCATATCGCTGATCTGCAGCGCGGGCGAAATCGAGCGAAGGATCCGAAAGCGCAATACATCGCGGCTGATCAGCGCCGACAGGGCCGTGGAGCTAAACGGCATGATCGACCGGCTCGACAGCGACTGCAAGGTCAACACCACCTATCTCGACGACAGGGAGGTCGCGGATATGGTGCTTGGCTATATCGGCAGCACCGTCCATGCCGAAGGCGAACGCGCATGACGCTGATTGACCTTACCAGGGTGATCGAAGACGGCATGCCCGTCTATCCGGGCGACGCCGGCACGCGCCTGTACCAGGTAAAGCACCTTGCGGAGGACCACTACAACAACTACAGCCTGGAAGCCGGAATGCACGCCGGAACCCATGTCGATTCGCCGATGCACCTGACCGGATGCGCGCGGTTCATATCCGAATCTCCGCCTGATTCCTTTATCGGCCGGGGCTGCCTGATCAACGCAGCGGACGAGGATGTTATCGGCATGAAGGCCGAATACCGCGACAGCGTGCCGGAAGGCGGCATTGTGCTGCTGTACACCGGCTGGGACAAGCTTTACGGCACGGATGCGTACTATGAAAACGCCCCTTGCGTCAGCATGGAGCTGTGCGAATTCCTGATTTCAAAAAAGATCAAAATGCTCGGCATGGATCTGGCCTCGCCCGACAGGTATCCCTTTGAAATACACAAAGCGCTCTTTGCCCGGGGTATCCATGTGCTTGAGAACCTGACAAACCTCGGCAAGCTGACCGGCATCAACGAATTCGAGGTCATCGCGCTGCCGCTTCGTATCAAAGCGGACAGCTCGCCGGTCCGTGCGGTGGCCGTAGTCCGATAGATCAGATTGGATCTCGCCCCTATCTGATCGGATACTTCTCCCGCATCCACTGCGCCAGCCCCGCAAGCAGCCCTTCAGAATCCGCGAGCGCTTTTTGCGTCTCTTCATATGTGATCGGATTGCCCCCGCGCCCGAACTCAATCGTGATCCCGGGCTTTCCGAGCGTAACGCCGTAGTCCTTCAGGCCGCCGTGCGAGCCGTAGGAGCCCCTGCGGCCGACCATGCCGTACCCGGTATACCCCATCGCCGCCTCCGCGAGCGATTCCGAGTATTTCAGAAGCCTTCCGCCCTGGTAGTACCACCAATAGATGACGCCGCCGCAGGTATGGTAGCTGACCGTGGCGACCACGCTCTCCAAATCCGTGTATTTTTTGAGCAATTGCGTTTCGGGCTCGCTGTCGGGGCGATACCCCATGAAGCGCTCTCCCCGGGGCTCCGTCACGCCGCGCTCGATCTTATCCCAGTTCGCGTCGAAGTTGCGGTTTAAGTCCACGCCGTTCAGATTGGATTTCCACGCCGAGGCATTGCCGCCCGTTTCCCTGATAAAGCCGCGGTATGCTGCTCCGACCAGCGCGTCGCCCGCCATCGCGAGCATCGCGCCGTCCGGGTTCGACATCGGTATGATGATGAGCGCGGTATCGGCCGGCAGTTCGTCGCTCGGCCCCTGCGAAAGCCCGTCGAGCAATGTTTCGAGCTGCTTCATCAGTATCAGCGTCGTCGGGTACTCCCTGGCGTGGATCGAAGCCTGCACCAGCATTTTGCGCGGCGCGCCGGGATCGCCCAGCAGCAGCACCGGTATGCCGTTTCCGGCGGCGGACCGCCCGATTTCAACCAGATGCAGCGCATCGGGGTACTTTTCAAGCAGTTCCGACACGTCGCCCATCATCTCGTAATAGCCGTAGGTCGTGTTGCCCGCGTCGACGACCGGCGGATCGCAGTCTGCGCCCTGCGGCCGCGCGGGCTCAAGGCACTCGCTGTTGAAATATCCGCATCTGCCGTCGGGCAGCGCGACCCGGAACATCGCGCCGCGCTCCTGAAGCACATAAACCGTTTCCCCAAGCGGCACGACATAGGCCGCATTGTCCTCGAGCATAAGCTCCGGCGCGTACCTCAGCACCCTGTCGCCGTACGACACGGTATACGCCGCGCAGCCCTCCGGTATATTTACTGTATCGGTTAATCCGCAGGCGCGCTCCTCCACGAACTCGAACCCGTCGAGGCTTTTCGCATAGTAAACATCCCTGGAGGGCCCCTGCATCTTAAAGAGCTCCCCGAGCATGCCGCGGAACATCAGCAGCTGGCCCCCGGGTGCGGCGAACACGGCCTCCCCCGGGGATATCTGGAGCATCGCTCCGGCCCCGGCCCTGTATATCATGACCGATGTGTCGATGCCGGCCATAGGATCGCTTTGCGCGCGCAGAAATTCCGCCACCGCAAGGCGCCCGTCCTTCATCACTTCAATCCGGTCCGCCGCGGCGGGCGGCATATGGAGCTTTGTGTACCTTCTGATAAGCATCTCCCCCAGGCTTGCGGGCGATAACATGAACGCGGCTGCGGCAGCCAGCACCGCGGCAGCCAGCAATATCGGCAACACTCTTGACTTCTTCACTTTTTCCTTACCCCGGCGGCGCAAGATGGACGAATGGTTCCCACGGCAGGTTCCGCAGTATGCCGTATACGACCAGGACCGCGGTCAGCGCGACCGCCGCCCAGACAGGTATGGCCGGGGGCTGTTTGCCCGTAACCAGCCATCTGAAAAGATAAAAAAGCGCAAAGCCCAGAAAGGGCAGTATCACGACGGCAAGCCGGTTATAGGAAAATGCCGTGCCGAATCTGCCGTGAAGCAGATGGTGCAGCGCCCTTGTCATGCCGCAGCTCGGGCAGTACAGCCCGGTAAACCTGCGGAACGAACACGCAAAGCCCGGGCCGTTGACGCCGGGCTCTATATGGTACAGATAAATAACGCCCGCAAGCAGCAGCGCGGCAAGCGCCGCCGCCGCGGCAAATCTGAGACGCCTGTGCTTTAATACCACTCTCTGTAAATTTCCTCAAATATTCCGGGGAACTCATTGACATAGTAAGTCCAGCCGACGATGGAGGACACGATGGACAGCGCAAGCAGGCAGAAGAATACGATCATGGCAATCCTGGCAAGGCGCCTGGCCTCCTCAAAATCACCCTGGTTGTATTTGCTGACCGATATCGCGGATATGATGATCGTTGCCACATTGAAAATGCTGCAGCAGCACACGGTCATCACGATGGACAGTATCAGCCAGACAAGCCCGTTGTTCGGCGGCTTGACCTGGGGTTCGGCATAGTTTCCGTAGCTCTGCGCTCCCGTCGGCAGCGGCGGAGCATCGCCGGAGCCGGCGCTTTGCTGTTCCGGTACGGCCTTGGGCGGCTCCACAGGGGCGGCCTGATCCCCGGTGTATTGTTCTGAAAAATTCCTGCCGCAATAGGTACAGAATCTGGCATTCTCGTCGGATTCCGTTCCGCAGTGCCTGCAACGCTTCATAATTGCCTCCGTATCATTAATATACTTATATTAACATTTAAGCATCCTGCCATCAATATCGAACGGACCGATTGCTCAAATTATTATCTGGTAGTAAAATATGTTATGCAACAATTATTATTCCGGAGGCCTTCATGATATTCGAGCACAGCTTGAGAACCCCCAGGGAGGGCTACGTCGATATAACGGCCGAAGTCCGGTCCGACCTTTCCGAATCGGGCGTGCAGTCCGGCATCGCCGTGGTCTTTGCGCCCCATACCACAGCCGCGGTCACGATCAATGAAAACGCCGACCCGGATGTCGTTTCGGACATGAAGATTGCCTACTGCAGGGCTTTCCCCGACAGCGGGGATTTTGCACACAACGAGGGCAATTCGGCCGCGCACTGCAAATCGTCTGCGATCGGCCCGTCGCTGACCGTCATCATCGAGAGCGGACGCCTGGTGCTCGGCACCTGGCAGGGAATTTACTTCTGCGAATTCGACGGACCGCGCAGCAGGCGGTACATCGTCAAAATCATGGAGGGATAGCGTTTGGCCCGGAGCGCTCGGAATGAACTGAAGAAGCCGCTTCCCGCAGCCGGCAGGATCGATGTGATCCCCGGTATACGCGTGCTTGCCATCGGGCTCATCGCGTGGTTCCATATCTGGCAGCAGTCCTGGCTGATGCCCTACATTCACCTTGGGGCGAGAACCATCGACCTTGCGGCGCTGCCGCGGGCAGGCTATATATGGGTCGACATGTTCATATTCCTGTCGGCATTCCAGCTGGCGCTGCCGTATATGAGCCGCCACATCGATTCAAGGCCCCTGCCCGGCATCGCCGACTTTTACAGGCGACGCGCATTGCGGATACTTCCGTCTTACCTGTTGAGCGTTATCGTATGCTTTATCATTGCGCTCGCGCTCAGGCAGTACCCGAACGGGCTGGCGGCCGCAAAGGATCTGTTCGCGCAGCTGACATTCACGCAGACATTCAATATCTATACCTACATGGGCACCAATATCAATGTCGTGCTGTGGACGGTTGCGATACTCGTGCAGTTTTATCTGCTGTTCCCGTTCATCGTCAGGCTGTTTGTAAAAAAACCGATCGCCGCGGTTGCCGTGATGATCGCGGCCGCGACGCTTTACCGCGTGCTGTTTGTCAATTCGAACCCGAACCCCGGCATGTACGTCAACCAGCTGCCCGCGTTCCTCGATGTCCTTGCGGCCGGAATACTGGCCGCGTACGCCTATGAAGCAGTCAGCAGGAAAGAAGGCGTCGGGAAATATCATTTTGTTTTTACGATCGTGTCCATAGGATCGCTTGCCGTGATTTATCTGCTCATGAAAGACCTGTCGGGCCTGTACGGCGTCGAGAACCTGCAGCACTGGCAGGGGATCAACCGGCCGTGGGTGGCGCTGTCCTTCGCGGTTTTCGTGTTCTCGACCGCGCTTGCGTCAAAATGGTGGCGGTTCCTGTTCTCGAACAAAATCATGGTATTCCTTGCATCGGTCTCCTACAACTATTATATCTGGCACCAGTACATCGCGGTCAAGCTCAAGCTGCTGCGATTCCCGCCGTCGAGCGCCGAACTGCCGAACCAGGCCGGCGAACAGCCCTGGCAATCGCTGTACACATTGTGCGCGTTCCTGATACCCGTTCTGGTTGCGTGGCTGATCACCTGGCTGTACGAAGGGAAACTGATACCGCTGCTATTTGCAGGGAACAGGAAGCTGCCGGAAAATCAAGCCCCGGATAAGCAGTGATATAACCGCACAGCAATTTTTATGGTATTTAGGGCAAGGGGCCTCGTAGGGCGCGACGCCCGGGACGCTTGGGTGAGCAGCAGGCTTTGCAACATCCCCCTCAAATAAATGCCGAATACCCCCTGTATGCCAGCTTGATGACAAGCTCCGCCATCTCCCGCGTGCTCTTTTTCATGCCGCTCTGCAGCCATTGCTGCACAATGCCGATGCTTCCGTTCGTCGCGAACAGATACAGGTACTCCATCATCTCGCCGTCGATTTGATTGACCCCCTGCCACTCTTTCATGCACTGGCGCTGCACGATCATCATGACCTGCTTCTGCAGCTCGATGTCCCCATGCTCCCCCAGCATCACCTTGCACAGCTCCGCGTTTTCGGTGATATAATCAAAGATGCGCTGCATGGTCTGCAGCGACTCGGCTTCGTATTCCTTGATATTGTAGTCCCTCAGGTATTCATTGATTTCATTGAAGAATGCCTGCTGGATCTGGTTGAAGAGATCGTATTGGTCTACATAGTGCGCATAGAATGTGCTCCTGTTGATGTCGGCCGCCTCACAGATTTCCTTGATCGATATTTTCGTGATGGGCTTTTGCTTCAATAATCCGACCAGGCTGTCCTGCAGCACCATTTTTGTGTATTTGACTCTTCTGTCCGCTTTATCGCTTTTCATCATCATCCTCATTCCGTTCATAATAAGTTTAAAATTGATTTTGGTGAATATCCGACAGTGTGCGAACCGCATGTCGGGCGAAAAACATTGCTCCCGTTTCTGTCGTTTGAAGCTCTACACAATGTTGATTATAATCATATCGTGATTATTTTACAACACACTGTTGTTTAAAGGCAGGGATTGCATGAATCGGATTTCACTCGGCGTAACCAGGCACAAAACCACCGTAACACTCATTTTTATACTTGCGGCGATACTCAGCGCAATCCTGCAGTTCGGCGTCCGCGCCAATTACAACATGGTCGACTATCTGCCCGAGGATGCGCAATCCACCCGCGCTCTGAAGGTCATGGACGCAGAGTTTGCGCAGGCGGTTCCGAACGCAAGGGTCATGCTCAGGGATGTAACGATTCAGCAGGCGCTCGAATATAAGCGGCAGCTCAAAAGCATCGACGGCGTTTCCGATGTGCTCTGGCTCGACGATGTCATCGACCTGCGCACGCCGGTTGAAATGGCCGACCCGGACACCGTCGACGATTATTACAGCAACGGCAGCGCGCTGATATCGCTGTCCGTCGCCGAGGGGCGTGAACTGGAAGTGACCGAGGCAATCTACGGCGTGATCGGGGAGGACCACGCGCTGTCGGGCAACGCGCTCGACACCGCCGTCATGCAGCAGCTTGCAAGCCATGAGACGACAAACGCCATGCTGATACTGGTGCCGGTGGTACTGCTGATACTGGTGCTGTCGACGGGCTCATGGGCGGAGCCGCTGCTCTTTATTGCCTCGATCGGCGTATCGGTGCTGATCAGCATGGGAACGAACCTGTTCCTCGGCGAGATATCCTTCATCACGCGCACCATAAGCCCGATCCTTCAGCTTGCCGTTTCGCTCGATTACGCCATCTTCCTGCTGCACAGCTTCGATGACTACCGCAAGCAGACCGATGATGTCGAACAGGCCATGCAGCTTGCCATCCGGCGTGCCTTCCCGGCCATCGCCGCGAGCGCCGCAACCACACTGTTCGGGTTTATAGCGCTCGTGTTCATGAATTTCGAGATAGGCGCAGACCTCGGCATCAATCTTGCCAAAGGCATCGTGCTGAGCTTTGTATCCGTGCTGCTGTTCCTGCCCGCACTGACGCTGAGCTGCTATAAGCTGATCGACAAAACCAGGCACAGAAGAATCATGCCCGAATTTAAAACCGTCGGCAGAATCATACCGAGGATACGGATCCCCGCGCTGATACTGGTCGCCCTGCTCATCGTGCCCTGCTTCCTTGCCCAGCGCAGCAACAGCTTTACCTACGGCTACAGCGCGCTTTCACCCGACAGCAGGAGCGGCCTGGACACGGACGCCATCAACGCGGAGTTCGGCCAGTCCACCGCGATCGTGCTTCTGGTGCCGAACGACTCGCCCGCCATCGAGGAAATGCTCTGCTCCGAACTCGGGCAACTCGAGCATGTCACCGAAGTGGTGTCCTACACGACCATGGTCGGCGCTTCGATTCCCCAGAGCTACATCGACAGCGCGATTACAAGCCGGTTTTATTCGGAAAACTATTGCCGGATCATACTGTACACCGATACCGCCGAGGAGGGCGGCGAGGCGTTCGGACTTGTGCAAAGCGTGCAGGCAAAGGCGGCCGAATACTACGGCGACGCCGTATATTCCTGCGGCAGGAGCGTCAATTTATATGATATGAAGAATGTCGTCACAAAGGATAACAAGCTCGTCAGCTTCATAGCGGTGACGGCCATTTTCATGGTGCTTCTGTTGACTTTCAAATCCATATCGCTCCCGATACTGCTGGTCTTAACGATCGAAACGGCGATATGGATCAACCTTTCGTCGCCGTACTTCTCGGGCAACCCGCTGTGCTACATCGGCTATCTGATCATCAACACCGTGCAGCTCGGCGCCACCGTCGATTATGCGATACTGCTGAGCGACCACTACATCGCAAACCGCAAAACCATGCCGGTCATGGACACGCTCAAAGCGACGCTGAGCGAGACATTCGGGTCCATACTGGTATCGGCGCTCATACTGTCGCTGGCCGGCTTCTGCCTGTGGCTCACATCGTCCAACTCGATCGTTTCGGAGCTCGGGCTTCTGCTGGGCAGGGGAACCATACTGTCCATGCTGATGGTCGTCTGCTTCCTGCCCGCTGCGCTTGCGCTGTTTGACAAAGTCATCGAAAAGACGACGCTTCGCACGGTATTTTTCAAGGAGACATCATTATGACAAGACATTTTTATCAAAAGGCGGCATTGATTTTTGCAGCCTCCCTATTGCTGATGTTTTTTGTCGGCGCGCCCGCTGCGGCGCAGGCCGATGATTCCGCCGCCAAAGCGGATATGCAGAAGGAAGAGGTCGTCTATGCAAATTTGAAAGCGACCGGGGAAGTCGGCGAAATCTATGTCGTCAACATACTGAATGTGCGCAAGGCCGGAACCGTCGCCGACTACGGCAGGTATCTTGCAGTCAAAAACCTGACCAATACATTGACACTCGCGCACGGCGACGGCATGGTCACCGCGGATCTTCCGGCCGGGAACTTCTATTACCAGGGCACGCTCGACGGAGCCGACCTGCCGTGGGTCATATCCATCGCATATTACCTCGACGGCCGGCGGCTTGCGCCCGCGGAACTTGCCGGCAGAAGCGGGCGCCTTCAGATTGCGCTTTCGACAGCGGCCAACCCGAAGGTCGACAAGAGCTTTTATGACAACTATATACTGCAGATATCGCTCTACCTCGACGCCGACCGGTGCTCGAACATCCGGGCGGACGGCGCGACAATCGCAAATGCGGGCGGCAGCAAGCTTCTGAATTACACGGTCATGCCGGGCAAGGACGCGGATATCGATGTCAGCGCCGACGTAACCGATTTTTCGATGAAGGGCATCGAGATGTCCGCGGTGCCGTTCTCGATGCCGTTTCAGACGCCCGACGCATCGGAGCTGACCGACGACATGACGCTGCTGTCGGATGCGATCAGCGACTTGTACGAGGGCATCGGCGAGCTCAAAAACGGCGTATGGAAGCTGAAGGACGGTTCGGAGGATCTGAAATCCGGCTCGGCGGGCTTTAAAAAGGGCCTGAATGACCTGAATGCGGGCTCCGCCTCCGTCGTATCGGGTTCCTCGCAGATCAAAGACGGCCTCGCCGCGATGCTTGCGTCGCTGACCGGCTCTTCGGGCGGCTTCAGCCTCGGGTCGCTGGTTTCGCTCCCCGGCTCCCTGCGGAGCCTTGCTACGGGACTGAATGACATATCTTCGGGGCTCACCCTGCTGAAAGGTAATTTTGCCGCGGCGTATACCGCGCTCAACACGGCAATGTCGGCCATACCGGGCCATACGATCACGGCAGCCGACCTTGCCCCGCTCTATGCCGACAGCCCCGGGAGTTCGGCGCTCATAGACCGCCTGTATGAGACCTATGCCGCGGCCATGGCGGCAAAAGCGACCTACGACGCCGTAAAACCCGCATTTGCGGCAGTCGAGTCAAACATCGATACGATGACCGGCAGTATCGGCACGATATCCGGCACGCTCTCGGCGATGGCCGACGGCATCGAGGCCGGGCTTGCGGCAGGCGGCGTCGACACGGCCATTGCGGCGCTGACCTCGGGGGTATCGGATCTGCTGACCAACTACAATACCTTCCATCAGGGCCTGGTTGCTTATACCGGCGGCGTTTCGAGCCTGGCCGCGAACTACAGCGCATTGAACACCGGCATCGCGGGCATGTCGGACGGAGCCGGCAGCCTGTACAGCGGCGTGCGCGAGCTCTATGACGGTACCGGGGAACTGAACACCGCAGTCGCGGATATGCCCGGGCAGATCGAGCTGAAGATCGACGAGTGGTTGGATGACTACGACATGTCGGATTTCGAGCCTGTGTCGTTCACGTCGCCGAGGAACAACACGGAAATGGTGCAGTTTGTATTCAAGACGGAAAAGATCGAGAAGCCTGTGGAGCCGCAGGCCCCGGAGCCCGAAGAGAAGGAGAATTTCTGGACGAGGTTTATGGATTTGTTCCGGTAAGAAAACCGGCTGCCAACATCAAAGGACGACCCGGATAGTCCCGGTCGTCCTTTTAACATAAATCAACTATAAAATACTCATAATCGCTATAAAAAACCCGCTGATTGCATCAGCGGGTTTAATTCTACTATTCTTTTACTGCGCGACCGGATAAACGCTTACCTGCTTGCGCAGCTTGTCTTTTCTCTCAAATTTGACCTTTCCCTCAACCTTGGCAAACAGCGTATAGTCGCTGCCGACTCCGACATTGTTGCCGGGATGGATCTTCGTGCCCCTCTGGCGCACGATGATTGAGCCTGCGGATACCACCTGGCCGTCAAAGCGCTTGACGCCCAGACGTTTGGATTCACTCTCGCGGCCGTTCTTGGACGAGCCGACTCCCTTTTTATGAGCCATAAAACATACCTCCTGTCTAAGCTGTTATTCCTTTGTTTCCTTGGAATCCTTGGTCTTGGATTCCTTTACCTTGATGGCCGTTATGTTCACAGCCGTGTGAGGCTGCCTGTGGCCCTGCTTCTTGCGGACATTCTTCTTGGCCTTGTACTTGAATACGATAACCTTTTTGCTCTTTATCTGGCGTACGACCTTGCCCTCCACGACAATGTCGCTCAGCGTGGGCTTGCCCACCCTTACGTCGTCCTCGTTGACGTACATGACGACGTCGAAGCTAACCTTTGCGCCATCTTTTTTGTCGAGCTTTTCAACATAAACCGTATCGCCGACATTGACCCTGTACTGTTTTCCGCCCGATGCTATAACCGCATACATGGTACATTCCTCCTTATTATTTAGGGCTCGCCGGGCCAAAAGGCGCGATAGCTCGACTTAAAAAAGCCTTTCCCGAGCGGCATGCCATAAGATTGTAGCATAATGAATCATTTTAGTCAATTATTTTGATATGGGCCGTTTGTTCGGGCTTGCGACCAGCGTTAGTGTGCCGGAATTTACTTTGCCTTGTACTATAGCTTCCCTCTCCACGATTTGCTTGTTGCATGGACGAGCGGTGTGCCTTTGGCGCACGACCAGCCGGGAGAGGGATCGAGGGTGAGGGTTAGAAAACTTGGGCGGGCAGCCGTCCTCGTCTGCTCCCTACCCTGTCCCAGGAATTCCCCTCCCTTGGGAGGGGCAACGCGGCGTATGCCGCGTGGGGTGGTCTAATTAGGGCAACGCGGCGTATAACGCTGCCTGTGCAGGGCGCGCCGCTATACAAATATCCCCTCGCCCGATTCGGGAGAAGATAGGGAGAGGGCCGGAAACTGCGGCCAAGTTACAATTTTAAAAGAAACTCTAGCTGCCCTTCGCCCTTACCTTCGTAAAATACGCATCCATCAGCTTCTGCAGCCTCGGCACCTTTTTCAGCTGCGGATTTCGGGTCATCATCTCCACAAACTCGCTGTACCAGAGCTTGAAATCGTCATACTTATGGTAATGCGACACCGACGCCATCTTATGGATGTCCCAGGGCTTTAAGCCCGCGTAATGCGTGCCGCAGAGCACGGATAGATCCGGGTAGCCGGCAAACGAACAGTAGCGTATGTCCACGCTTGTCCATCCGCCCGACCAGAAGGCCGTCGCGTACTGCATCTCGGGCCACGAAAAGCCGGCAGCAAGCTCGGCCATGGATTCATCCTTCAGGCTGTCAAGCAGCCTTTGATATTCGGCCATCGAGGGCTCCAGCACCCACAGGCAGGCATTCACGCCCATGTTGCCAGGATCTGCGAGCACCCGGTCGGTGATGTGCTTCGGTATCGGCGCGCCGTGCGGGCAAACCGGATCATAGATCTCATGCCAGATCCACTTGCCCCCTTCGTGGCGCTTGCTCCCGGATGCGTCGATGCAGTGCTCCTTCTTCTCGTTGATGATGCCCGCCGGAGCCTTAAGACCGAACAGCGCATCGTAGTCTGCGATCGGCATGATATCCGAGTCCAGCACCGCGACTTTGTCATAGGCCGTACCGAGGTCGCCGTCCGCGCCCAGGCGCAGCGCCGCAAAGCGCGTGAACAGGTAGGGCCTGTCCTGCCGCTCCTGCCTGCGGCTGTGGTGCACATAGATGTAGTCGATTTTTATGACATGCGTGTAGAGCTGCTCCAATGCGTACAGCGCCTGCTTTGTAATATCGGGCGTAACGAGGCAGACAAGCTCACCCTTTGTGCCCATTTTGCGCAGCCGGTGCGCCACGACCAGCGCGCCCGGCAGATAGCTGTCGTTGCGGATCAGGAATGTGACAAACGCGTTGCTCGCGATCCAACCGCCCGGCTCCCCCATTTACTCCACCTCGGGCGACAGACTGAAGTATTCGTGGTGCGCGCTCCGCGACCTGTATATCTTGACATTGTCCGGCATCAGGTTTTCCTTTTCCAGATAATCCGCCACGTCGCTGTGCACCTTCAGTATATAGCTTTCGGCCGTATAATTCGCGGTCTGCCTGCGGAGCTCCTTCAATATCTTCTGCGCGACCGTCTCCTCGTTGTAGATCCTGCCCGAGCCGTTGCAGTACGGGCATGTCTTGTGCATCAGCGTCGCGACCCTCTGGCGTATCTTTTTGCGCGTCATTTCGACCAGGCCCAGGCCGGTCATGCCGATGACATTGGTGCGCGTCCGGTCCTTTTCAAGCTCTTTTTTGAGCTCCTCCACGACGATGTCCCTGTTCTTGTCCTCGAGCATATCGATAAAGTCGATCACAATGATGCCGCCGATGTCGCGCAGCCGCACCTGGCGGGCGATCTCGGCCGCCGCCTGCAGATTGGTGCGCAGTATCGTGTCCTGCAGATTGTCGGTGCCCGTGAACTTGCCGGTGTTGACGTCGATGACCGTCAGCGCCTCGGTGTGGTCGATCACAAGGTACGCGCCGTTCTTAAGCCATATCTTGCGCGCAAATGTCTTGTCGACCTTGCTCTCCATCTCGTACTCGTCGAATATGTCGCCGTCGAAAAACTCCATGCTGCCCTTCCACCCCGGCGCCAGCGCGCGGGCAATGGCCGACGCTTTTTCATACTCGTCCCTGTCGTTGATGATGAACCTTTCGGTCTCGTCGGAGCACAGATCCCGCACGATGCGCGGCAGCAGATCGCTGTCGCTGTGTATCATGCACGGCGCGTTGGAGACGGCCGCCTTCCTTTCGATGGTGCGCCACAGCGCTTCCAGGCTCTCGAGCTCCGTCTTGAACGCATCGGCGGTGGTTTCCCGCGCCACCGTCCTTACGATGACGCCCATGCCCGGCGGGCGCATCGAATCGACGGCGCTCTTCAAGCTCTCGCGCATATCCTCGTCCTCGATCCTCCGGGAGACGCCGATGTAATTCATCGTCGGCATCAGCACAAGCATCCTGCCCGGCAGCGTCACATGCGTCGTGATGCGGGCGCCCTTGCCGCCCAGCGGGTCCTTTACGACCTGCACGATGATCTCCTGCCCCTGCTTGACCACATCGCGTATATCCGGCAGCTGCGCATTGCCCTGGCTTTTGAACTCAAAGTCGTCGCGGTTCAGCGCGACGTCGCCGACGTACAGAAACGCGTTCTTTTCAAGCCCGATGTCGACAAACGCCGCGTCCATGCCCGGCAGCACGTTCACGACCCTGCCCTTGTAGATGTTTCCCGCCGGGCGTTCGCTTCCGGGACGTTCGACATAGTACTCGACAAGTTTGCCGTCCTCCATCACCGCGGCCCTTACCTGGCCGGGCGATATGTCCGCTATGATTTCCCGCCTCATGAACCAACCTTTCCTATCTGCACAAATTGATCAACGGGTAGTGTATCCCGTTCTTTTCATAAAAAATATCGAGCCGCTCCATCTCGACGTAGCGCGGATCGATGCCCATGGCCTGCAAGAGCAGCTGCGGGCTTACATTGTCGCGGCTGCCGCTGCGTAGCAGCGCCTTCAGCACGGCCCGGCCGCCTTCCGGCGCTTCGAGCGCGTACACCCCGGATTTGATATCGACCTCGCGCTCCCTGCCCTTGACTTCCTTGCGCACCGGCAGCGAAGGCGCTTCGAGCGCGGCCAACACTGCGGCGGCGAGCTGCTGGTGGCTCATATTGTCAATCTTGATCTCCCATGAGCTCTGCCTGACCAGGCTCATCAGCGACGGCGTCTCATTGGGCAGATACCCGCAGTCGAGCGCATAGAGCCCGTCGGGCATGCTTGCGTTGATCGCGTTTTTGATATCGAGCGGCGGTATGTACTCGAGCACCTGGAATTCCATATAATCGCCTCGCGAAGCCACCGCCACCGAAAGCGGCAGCGCAAATGTCATCGCGACATGCGGGTGGAAGCCCATCGTATATTTGATCGGCAGCCTGCTGCGCCGCAGCACCCTGTGCATGGTCCTTTGCAGATCCAGGTGCGATATGTAGACGGCGGAGCCGCTCTTTTTATATTTGACAAGTACCCTCATGCATTACCCCTCCCCGGGCAATTTTGAATGCCGCACCCGCGGCAGCCCAGCCTGCAGTCGGGCGTCGTCTGCCCGGCCAGCGCCCTGCGGTATTCTTTTTGCAGAAATTCCACGCTGACGCCGCTTGACAGGTGCTCCCACGCAAGATGCTCGTCATCCGGAATAAGCCTGTTCGCGTACTGCGCCGAATCAATCCCGCAATCCCGGAGCGCCTTTTCGTACACCGAATAGTCAAAGTGCTCGCTCCAGCCGCTCAGCACCGCCCCGGCATCGGCCGCCGCGGCCAGCACGGGCGCAAGCCGCCGGTCGCCGCGCGCAAATACCGCCTCGAGGTGCGATGTCTCGGCGTCATGGTAATTATATACCACGCCCCGGATCGGGCGAAGCTTTTCGCGCAAATAAGCCTGCTTCTCCTTCAGCGTTTGTATATCGTCCTGCCCGCACCACTGGAACGGCGTGTGCGCCTTCGGCACGAAATTCGATGTGCTGACCGTGACCCTCGGCCTGCGCGCGCGTTTTTCCTTCGGCAGCGCATAGTATTCATCGAGCACCATTTCGGCAAGCTCCGCGATGCCGTCAAGATCCTCATAGGTTTCGGTCGGCAGCCCGATCATGAAATAGAGCTTGACCATATCCCAGCCGTTCTCATATGCGTTGCGCACCGAGAGCCGCAGGTCCTCGGCCGTGATGTTCTTGTTGATCACATCGCGCAGGCGCTGGGTGCCGGCCTCGGGCGCCAGCGTCAGGCCCGCCTTCCTGCCGGTGCTCATCAGCTTCATGTACTCTTGCGCATAGGAATCGACGCGCAGCGAGGGCAGTGATATCGACGCGTGCGAATCCTTGAGCTTGTCCCACAGCTCGACGGCAAGCTGATCCAGGCAACTGTAATCGCCGGAGCTTAGCGACGACAGCGAAAGCTCTTCGTAGCCCGTCGCCGCAAGATTCGAAACAGCCTGGTTTACGAGCGTGCCGACGCTCTTTTCGCGCAGCGGCCTGTACAGTATGCCCGCCTGGCAGAAGCGGCAGCCGCGCGTGCACCCGCGGAAGATCTCGAGCGTGACGCGGTCGTGCACGACCTCGAGGTTCGGCACCAGCGGCTGATCGGGCCACGCGGCATTGTCCATGTCGAGCACCGTCCGTTTTTCGACCTCCGCGGGAGCGGCGGGCGCAACCGGGTAGACCCTGCATCCCCGGCTGTAATCCGCATCGTACAGCGACGGCACATAGATGCCCGGGATGCCGGCGGCTTTTTCAAAAAGCCATTGCCGCGGCTTTTCGTTCACTTTGTATTCCCTGTACAAATCGAGCAGCTCGCCGATGACCTCCTCGCCGTCGCCCAGCAGCACCATGTCCAGGAAAGGCGCGACAGGCTCCGCGTTAAAGCCGCACGAGCCCCCGGCGATGACCACCGGGTGCGATGCGTCCCTGTCCCCGGCGTGCCGGGGTATGACGGACATATCGAGCATCGCCAGTATGTTCGTGTACGACAGCTCATATTGCAGCGTAAAGCCGAGCATATCGAACCCGGCAAGCGGCATGCGGCCCTCGATCGAAAACAGCGGCACGCCCTGCGCCGAAAGCGCACGCATCATATCGGGCCACGGCATGAAGCAGCGCTGGCACCACGAGTCCTGCCTTTTGTTGATGATGTCGTAGAGTATGCGCATGCCGAGGTTCGACATGCCGACCTCATAGGTGTCGGGGAAACAGAACGCAAAGTTGATCAGCGTCTGGTCAAAGTCTTTTGTTATGCTGTTGAGTTCCCCGCCCGTGTAGCGGGACGGCTTTTCGACATCGGAAAGAAGCCTGCGCATATCGGAATCGCTTATCGCGGTGTTTTTCATTTTCATAGTTATTAATTTAACAAATAAAACGGTAAAACGCAACTTATATCAAAGCCGTGATATTGTCCATGCGGTCAAAAGACTTTTGACCGCAAAAAGATGGGTTTAATGTCCATTCCTGTTTTATGACCGTAGGGCGCGACGCCCCGGGATGCTTGGGCGTCGCTCCCTACAACCTATTACATAACTTCCTCTCTCCCAATTTTGGGAGAGAGGGTTAAAGATTCGGGGGAGGGCCCCCCTATATCAGCCTCGACAGCTGCGTGCTCGCGCCGTCCTCGATCATGGCCTTCACAATCACCCCCTCGGATACGCACCCGACCGGCTGCATATTCGCGTCCACCGCGACGACCATATGGTACACCCGCGGCCTGAACCGCTGCACGACCTGGTAGAGCTCGGTATCCGCCGGAACCGCGATCTGCCTGATCGGCAGCCCGCCGCTCTTGATCAGCGCGTCCTTCTTGTCCGTGATCTCTGCAATGGCAAGAAACTGGCCTCGCTTTTTCTCCGAGATCGCGGCCATGATCAAAAACACGCCCATCATCACAACAAACAGGTTGAATATGCCCCGAAGCGCCAGCACCATACCGGCCGACAGCATCGCCGCGCCCAGAAAGATGCCGCACCATGCGCTGACGATCGTCGCCCTGTTCAGGCCCATACAGCGGGACAGTATGCTCCTGAGCACGCGCCCGCCGTCGAGCGGCAGCCCGGGCAGCAGATTAAAAAAAGCGATGTACAGATTGATCAATATAAACTGTTCGGCATAGCTTCCCGCCGGGATCTCCCTGATCAAAAAAACTGCCGCCCCGGCAATCGCAAAATTACACAGAGGCCCGGCCATCGCGATGGCCGCCTCGGCCGCAGGGTGCGCCTCCATGAGCCCGTCGATCCGCGCGACCATGCCGACCGGCAGCACCTCGATCTTATCCACCGGAAATCCGCACACCTTTGCCACAAAGGCATGCACCAGCTCGTGCGGCACGACCGCCAGGAATCCCATGACCAGCATCGGCAGTCTTCCGGTAATATAGGCCGCGGCTATGACCAACAGTATGAGCGGATTTACTGTGAATACGCATTTGTTCGTAATATCAATCCTTATCCTCCGTGTTTACGGCAAAGTAATCGTACGGGTTGACGGCTTCTCCGTTTTTGAGCAGCATGAATCCCATGTTCTGGGAAACGCAGCTGCCGATGCGCTGACCCGCTTCTATGTCGTCCCCGGTTTTCACCTCGGCGGCCACGCCGGCATACAGCGTATCAAAGCCGTTGTCGTGCCGGATGCGTATGTACGGGTTGCTCGAGGAAATATCGTCGATATAGAACACCCGGCCTTTGGCGGATGCGCTGACAACGCCGCTGCCCTTCCGGAACACAAGCCCGGCGCTGTTGCCCTGCTCATCCTCTATGACGCCGATGATCTCGCCGTCCACCGGGTATTGCAGAAATTTCTCCGCGTCGCTGAACACGGTCGTTTCGCCTTCGGTCAGCTTCAGAAAATCGAGCCCCCGGTCGATATTGGTCTCATATTCGAGCAATGTCCTCAGGCCGTCGGCGGCGTCGTTGACCGGCTTAAAATTGATTTTCGACATGATCAGGGCCGCAAAGCATACGGCCAGGCATATCATCGTCTGGTTCAGCAGCCGCGTGTAGAACGACGGCGGGGTTTTGGGCTTGCTGCCGTTCTCATTGCGCTGGTAGCTGATTTTCTTGTACGGGCGCGTGAACTTTTTATTGTAGTGCCAGTTGCCCTTTGCGGAGAGCTCCCGGCCTTCGATCTTGTCCAGTTTGATAACGGGGTAATTGTTCTTCATATGTCGCGCTCCTTACAGGACGGTATATAACATTTATATTGGACAGCGTATGAGAATATGAGGTGCGCGGTATGATGAGAAGAGATTTCAATTAGGGACCTGTTTTGCGACAGTTGGGACGGGCATGTTTGCATCTTCCGCAACGGGGAAGTATAATTTTGTCAATCACAAAATAAACAAAAAGAGGGTATGCAGCATGATTATTACGACAACACCGTCCATCGAGGGTAAAACCATACGCGAATACAGGGGCATCGTCGTCGGCGAGGTCATCAGCGGCGTCGACTTTGTCAAGGATATCGCAGCCAGCTTCACCAATTTCTTCGGCGGCCGCTCGCAGAGCTACGAGGGTGAATTGATCAATGCAAGGGAAAGCGCCATTGCGGAGATGCGGCAGCGCGCCCAGGGCATGGGCGCCAATGCGGTCGTCGGCGTCGACATCGACTACGAGGTGCTCGGGCAGAGCAACAACATGCTGATGGTCACCGTGTCCGGCACAGCCGTGGTGATCGAATAGGGCTGCCTAAAAGAAATGCTTGTTCCGTACCGTAGGGAATGGTCTTGACCATTCCCTTCACTGTACGGCTCAATATATCTTACATTATCCTTTGCCTGCGGCCTACCTTGCCGCGCCAGCGGCGCTGCTACACTACTGCCTCTCTCCCAATTTTGGGAGAGAGGTTAGGAGAGAGGGTTATAAGGCCGGGGCAATGTGCCGAAGGTGCGTGGGCACACTACCTCTCCCTCCACCCGGGCAGACTCCGGACCAGCAGATGGTACAGCGCCGGTATCAGCACGATCTGTATCGCGATTCCGGGCAGCCCCTTGACCACCGCGCCCGAGACATAAACCCAGAATGCCGGGCCCTTTATTCCGAACAATTCGACCGCGGCATAGAGCACCGCGCCGGATACGGCCCTGCCGATCAGCATGGCCGGTATCAGCGCAAGCAGCGGCGAATACCATTTGTCCTTTTTAACAAGCGGCTTTCTTAAGAGCGATATGACGACGCCATAAGCGGCCAGTTCGCATGCCATCATGACGGTCATCGGCAGCGGCGCCATCGCCGGCATGCCGGTCAGCAGCGAGGACAGCAGCGGCGTCAGCACTCCGATTGCCAGGCAGTATTGCCACGGCAGGAAGAATCCGGCCACCAGCACCGGTATATGCATGGGCAGGAATATCGGTCCCGCGTTCGGTATCGAGTGGAATACAAAGGGCAGCAGCACGCCGAGCGCAATCAGTATTCCGGATAGGATCAAGTGTCTTGTTGTGTATTTTTTATTCATCTTTTTTTCCATCCCTCATAATAAAATAACCACGCAGGTTCTTCCCGAATCCTCGTGACCAGGGATTCAAACCTTCGTGGTTCAAGCAATCGTAAATTGAATACTTAAGTCTGCTTCAGCAATGCCGCCGCTTCGCCCGGCAGCGCATCGAGCATTTCCTTTAAGTTCATTTCGGGAACGCCCAAAATCTGCACCCCGCATTTCTGCAGCGGTAGCAGCAGCTTCGGAGCCTCGCTCCGCGCGATGCTCTCGGCCATCCTCGCAGTGACCTCGCCCATCATCGAGTCGGCCACGACGATCGCCAGCGGCCCGATGATCAGATCGACCCTGCCGGCCATGTAGCAGATCGCGTTTTCGCCGGTCGCGCCGCTTGCCGCGCCGCCCTTTAGTATATTGGCCGTTGCGGCCGAATTCGTGCCGAGGGCGATGAGCTCAATGCCGGGCGTCCCCGCGAGCTTTTCGCAAACCGCGCGCCCGAGGCCCCCTCCCTTGCCGTCGATTACAGCCACCCGCTTCATACGAGCAGCCCCGCTCCTTCGAGGAACTCCCTGACCAGCACGAGCAGTTCTTCCGGGGACTTTGCCTTCATGGCAAGCGCCTCCACCGGGCATCCCCCGTCGCCCCTGCGGTTCAATATACGCTCGACCTGCCGGTCACAGCCCGCCGCGACGCCGTTTTCGCGCAGATAGTCCAGAGCCGGCAGCGACAGGACCTGTGAATGGATCTCCTTCACCTTTCCGAGGCAAAAGAGCACCGCCGCGCTTTTGCCGACGACCCGGTCGGCCGCGCTTGCGCCCCTCAGCGCCTGCGGTTGTTCGGTCAGCGCCAGATAGAGCGGCAATATGCCCCTGCCGTCGCTCTCAAAAACCGGCACTCCGTCCTTTACCGCCGCGAGCGTAAGGTTCTTTTCATTCAGTATTTTCCTGGCAAGATCGATATCAGACAATTTTTGCTCCATAATCCGGGGTATTATATCATAATCCTGTCGACATATCAATTCATCTTATTAAAATGCCTCGTTGGCGTGCTCTTCGGGATTGACGACATATCTCCAGTCCAGGTCGCCGCGATCCACCGCATTTAAAAGCGCTTCGGCGGTCGCAAGGTTTGTGGCAAGCGGTATGTTGTGCACATCGCAAAGCCGCAGCAGCGCCGAGATATCCGGCTCGTGCGGCTGCGAGGTCAGCGGATCGCGCAGGAATATGACCAGGTCGATCATATTGTATGCGACCCTGGAGCCGATCTGCTGGTCGCCGCCCATCGGGCCGGACAGAAACCGGTGCACCCCAAGGCCCGTCGCATCGTGTATCCTTGCGCCGGTGGTCCCGGTGGCGCACAGGTGGTGCTTTGACAGCAATGTTTGATACGCAACGCAGAAATTCACCATGTCGTCCTTTTTCTTGTCGTGGGCAATCAAAGCTATGTTCATAAGAATCTGCTCCTCGAAACGCTCCCCCGCCTTCGCCGCAGATAAACGCATTCCACGATTCCGACGCCTATCATGTTGGTCAGCATCGAGCTTCCGCCGTAGGAAAAGAAGGGAAGCGGTATTCCCGTGACCGGCATGATGCCGATGCACATGCCTATGTTTTCGAATATGTGTATAAACATCATCGCCGCAACGCCTATGACCAGGTATGAGCCGAATTTATCATAGATTCTGCTGGATATGATAATCATTCTAAGTATCAGCACGGCAAAAAGCAACACCACGATCAAAGTTCCGACAAAGCCGACGGTCTCCCCTGTCGCGGCGAATATGAAATCGCTCTCCTGAACCGGTATATAGTTGGTCTGGCTCAGCGCATTGGGCTTAAAAAAGCCCTTGCCGAAAACCTGGCCGGAGCCCACGGCGGTTTTCGAGTGCAGAACATTGTATCCGGCGCCGGTCGGGTCCATGTTCGGGTCCAGAAACGACAGAATTCGGTTCTTCTGCGTATCGCTCAACAGATCCGGAATGCTCCAGGCGATGGGCACCGCCGCCGCGGCCAGAGCGCCGAGCAGCCCGAGTATGCTGTAGCGCGTGCCGCTTGCAAATATCATGACGGCGGCCACGAATATATAGACAAGCGCGGTGCCGAGGTCGGGCTGCATCAGTATCAGCACGAGCGGCGCGCTGACCTTCAGCGCGACGACTGCAAGGTCGCGCAGGTTCTGTATGCCGTTCTCCTTGCCTGCGAACTCCCATGCGAGCATGATGATCAGCGATATCTTGGCGATCTCGGAGGGCTGCACCTCGATGGGGCCGATGTCCCAGCGCTTCTGCCCGTACACCTCGGTGCCGAACAGCAGCACGCCGATCAGCATAGCGATAACAAACCCGTATATGACCCACCATAATTGGCCGAATATCCTGTAATCCAGATATATGACAACAGCGGCCGCGACGACACCCAGCGCGAAGAACAGCGCGTGCCTGACGATAAAGTATTTGTTCATTGCCGCAGCATACTGCAGCCACCCGGAGCCCTCCGGAACCTGGGGCTTGCCGGTCGCGTTGGCAAGCATCAGCGTGCCGTATATCATCAGCAGCAGTATGTCGACAATGATGATCCAGTCGATGTCAAGCTTTTTCCTGTTTTCAAGCATCATTCCTCATTGCCTCCATCCCCGCACGAACGCACGGCCTCCAGCAGTTTTGCCGCTATTTCCGCGAAGCCCGCGCTCTCCCTGCCCTTTGCCGGCATGAGCCCGTGGTTGTAATTCGCTATGATTTTCTCCGACTCCATGATCGAGCCGAGCAGCGGAAGCTGCAGAAGCTCGGCGGCCTCCGCCACGCTCATGCAGCCGCCCTTTCTGGCCATGCGGCTCCTTGCGCGGTTGATCACCGCATACTGCGCCGCCAGACCCATGCGCTCGAGCATCCGGCTCGTCTTGATCGCGTCGCGCACCGATGTCACATCGGGCGTCGCAACGACCACGGCAGCCTGCGCGCACGATGCGCAGTTGGCAAACCCCTTGTCGATCCCGGCCGGGCAGTCGATCAATATGAAATCATACAGCTCCTCGAGCATAAAACAGAGCTTCTGCATCTGCCCCTGGGCAAACATGCCGGCCTGGGGCGCGGCGATGAAATCAAGATTCGCATAATGCGGGTGCCGGATGGCCCCGCCCTGTACGCTGACCCTGCCCGAGGCGATGTCGAGCGCATCGTATATGATTTGATCCTGCAAGCCGAGCGCGGCGTCCAGGTTCCGCAGCCCCGTGTCCCCGTCCAGCAGCAGCACCCTTTGGCCCTTCAGCGACAGCGCGGCACCGACATTGGCGGTCAGCGTCGTCTTTCCGACCCCGCCCTTGCCGGAGGTTACAAGTATGCTCTTGATCATGGCGTCAAACCGTTCGGTGCGGGCACCACCGGGGGCTGCTCGGCCACGGTCTTGTTATCCAGGTAATACTCTATGATCTCCCTTGCCGTATAGGTCGCATAGCCTGCCGAATACCCGTTGGGAATATAGACGACAACGGCGATCTCCGGCTGCTCGTAGGGCGCGAATGCGACGAACCAGGCGTTGTTTTCAAGGTCGATCTGCGATACCTGCGCGGTACCCGTCTTTCCTGCGATCTGGTCGACATACTTAAAATCGTTGAAGTACTTGGCCGCGGTACCGCCGTCTTCCATCGACACAACGTTCTTCATGCCTGCCCTGATCGCGTCGATGTACTCCTGCCGGATGTTCAGCTGCCTGATCAGCTGCGGCCTCATCTCCTCGATGATCTCGCCCTCGGGCGACAGTATCGATTTGACGAGCCTTGCGTCATAGACATTGCCGCCGTTGACGAGCGCCGATACATACCTGACGACCTCGATCGGCGTAACCAGCGTAACCGACTGGCCGATGCCGGTCAGCACCGTGTCGACCGAGTTCCATGTGATCTCGAGCAGCCTTTCATTGATCTGTTCGTCGTACCTCTGGTACGGCACATTGAGTATCTGCGTTACCGTAAGGTCCAGGTCGTTTTTGAGTATCGCGCGAATATCCGGGCCGTTTTCGGGCTGGTTGTCCGTAGCCAGGCTCATCAGCTCCAGCGCCGCGTTTTCATAGACCTCTTCATCGTGCGTGATCTTGTTTTTGTCGCAGGCTTCCTTTAATATCTCCTTGATTCTGTAATAAACGGCCAGCGCGGTTCCGGTCGGCGCTCTTTCGGGATTGTACAGCGAATCCTGTATCGCGACCTGGCCCGTAACCTCGCCGGTCAGCTCGATGTTCGTTTTGGAATCCAGCCCCAGCTGGCTCGCCCAGTTATGGAGCCTCTCGATTCTAAGCCCCTGCGCAACCGTAAAGAAAAAGAAGTTGCACGAGTTTTGCAGTCCCTGGATGATCGTCTGGTTCTGATGCTCCTGTATGTGCGGATAAACCCAGCATGACGGCGCCTCTCCGGATTCGACCGGCCACAGTCCCTCGTCGTTGATGATGGTGTTGAGCGTTATGACTTCCTCCATCAGTCCCGCCACGGCCGTAACCATTTTGAATATCGATCCGGGCGTCGCGCGCGAGGAGATCGCCTTGTTAAACAGCGGGTTCCTCGTATCCTCCGAAATCACGGCGTATTCCTCATTGGTAAGACCGCCCGTGAATATGTTCAGATCAAACGAAGGGTACGATGTCAGCGCGAGCACCTCGCCGGTCTGCACCTGCATGACCACGGCCGCGCCGACTTCGGCGAATTTGATGGGTGCGCCGCCCCGCTCCCTGATCTCCCGGTCATACTCTTCCTTATTCTGATTGTACTGGGACTGCTGCACCGACTGTATTTCCTTGATATTCTGTTCTAGCGCGTCCTCGGCCTTTTTCTGCAGCCCCGTGTCGATGGTAAGCACGACGCTGTTGCCGTCCTTCGGCGCGGTCACGGACACCTCGCTGATGATCTTTCCGCGGCTGTTGACTTCGACGACCCGCGTTCCGGTGCGCGAATCGAGGTTTGCCGACAGCTCGTATTCCATGGTCGCCTCTATGCCGTAGATGCCGATCAGGTCCTCCTGGGTATAGCCGACCTCCTTCATCTCGATGATCGTGCCCTCGTCGAGCATCCTGCCCATATAGCCTATGATATGCGCGGCCAGCGTTTTTTTCGGGTACACCCGGACATTGCTTTCCCGTATCTGCATGCCGTCGAGCTCAATGCTTTTCATCTCGATCGCCGCGACGGTATCCATATTGACGGATTTTGCGACCTCGACCGGGTTGTAGCTCCGGTACGACGACATCTGCACCTGCTGCCATACCGACAGCACCTGCCTCGCCTCTTCAAAGGCCACGTCGAACGGCACGCCGTACCGATCCATCAGGTACCAGTACATTTCCTTCGGGGTGTAGCTCCTCCTGCTTTCGGGTATGGACATGTTTTTTAGCCACAGCTCCAGACGCCTTTGGAAAACGGCCGGGTCCCCCGTATTGAAATCGTAGACAAAGTCGCCCTTCTCCCCGTCGTACCTGATGTTGAAGCTGCTGTTGGGAGTTCCGCCGTTGACCTCAATGATATCGATCGTCTTTCGGATGACCTCGGTGTAGTGCTGCGCGTATGTGGTCTTATTGCCGTCGTCGTCCGTGCTGTAAGTTGAGGCGAGCGAATGGGAAGGATCCTTGTAAAAAACCACCGTGTAGCTGTTTTGGTCATATGCGAGCGGCACGCCGTTGCGGTCGAATATCTTGCCGCGGCTTCCCGTGATGCGCAGGTATTTTTCAAGCCCCTGCGCGGCGGATGCGGCGTATTCGGCGCCGTTTTGCCATTGCAGGTCAAAGAGCCTTATGACTAGCACCACGAACAGGAATGCGATCGTCGCTCCCAGCACCAGATATCTGTTTTGAAAGAACCTCTTCATACAGGCATGTCCCCTTTAATCAAAAAACAGGCTGTTGTTCTTCGTGCGCATGGCCCTCTTGTACAGAGCGCCCGTTATCAGGTGAACAGCTCCGGCAGACGATGCGGTCAGAACGGCAGACAGCAGCGAATGCCATATGGCTGAAAATGTAAGCCTGCTCGGCATCCTTGAGAAATAGAGCACCAGCAGCGCCCACAGATCGCAGGCAATGTGCGCCAGAGCGGCCAGAACCATGGCGTATACGAAGTGCTCATTGTTGACCTTGTCCCTGTAATACCCCAGAAGAAATCCTACCGCGCCCATCGGAACCGCCAGGAATCCGAGCCCCCAGCCGGTAAAAAGATCGAGCGCCAGCCCGCCGGTAAAACCGACGGCCAGCCCGGCGGCCGGGCCGAAAATGAGCCCGATCGATACGGTCGAGGCAACCACCATGGAGGGCCCCGCCGTAACGGCGCCGAATGCCGGAAAGACGGCGATCTGCAAAAAGTAGCCCGCAATTGCCATCAGTATTGAGACTATGATCGAAAGCACCATACGGTGTCAGCCCTCCCGCCCGTCGTCCTGCTGCTCCCCGGCTTCCTGCTCCTCCGGGTTCTGCTGCTCTGTTTCTTCCCTGATTTCAGTCAATTCATCGATGGGCGTGTCGCCGGTAATGATCAGCAGGTGTTCCAGGTGCCCGAAATCAACGGCGGGCCTTACGACCGCATACCTGTCCTTGCCCTCCTGTATCACGACCTCGATCACCTCGCCGATCAATATGCCCTTCGGGTAGATGCCGCCCTGGCTCGATGTCAGAACCTTGTCGCCCGGAACCAGGTCCGCGTCGATCGGCAGATAGTATATGTGCACCAATGCGTCCGCGCTGTCGGAACTTACCGCGCCTTTGACAATGCCCATATCGCGGGAGCGCTCGATGACCGAGGCGGTCGCGCTGCGCGAATCGATCATCGCAAGGACCTTCGATGTCTTATCGGACACTTCGATGATCCTGCCGACCAGTCCGTCCTTGCTCACAACAGCCATATCGGTTGCGATGCCGTCGTCGCTTCCCCTGTTGATTGTAAACTCCAAAAACCAGCTGCCCGGATCCCTTGCGATGATTTCCGCGTGCACATACTGGTATTCGGGGTTTCTTTCCTTATAGCCGAGAAGCCCGGTGAGGCTTTCATTTTCCCTCTGTAGCTCCATGGCCCACTGGTGTTCAAGCTCAAGCTCGATGACGCGCTGTTTCAACTGCTGGTACTCCTGGTCGACTGCGCGCATCGAAAAAAGCCGCCTGAAGAACTCGCGTATATTGGCGGCAGTGCTGTACGAAGCCGATACCGCGGGCTCCATCGCGCTGCTCACGGCGTTCTCGACCCCGCTGATGCCCGCCTGCCGCCTGCCGGCAAATGTCATCGACAGCAGCGCGATCCCGGTGATCATGACGGCCGCGAATATGATCCATATCTGTATGATTCTTGCTCTTTTCATATTATCTCCTCACCAAAAAGAGCTTACCGCACCCCGCGTTTGATATGTTCAAGCTCTTCAACGATTCTTCCGGCGCCGAGCGCGACGCAGTCCATCGGGTGCTCGGCGATCCTTACCGGTATGCCGGTCTCATATCTGAGCCGCTCGGGAAGGTCGTTTAAAAGCGCCCCTCCGCCGGCCAAAGTGATGCCGTACTGCATGATGTCGGCGACAAGCTCGGGCGGCGTTTCGGCCAGCACGCTCTTGATCTCGGCGACAATCGTGTCGATCTGGTCCTTCATGGCAATGCACAGCTCGCGCGAAGTCACCTCGACATTTGCGGGCATGCCGCTGACGGAATCTCGGCCTCGGACCATGACCGAAGGGCCGTTTTTGTGCTCGATCGCCGTTCCGGCCTGTATCTTGATCTCCTCGGCCGTCTTTTCGCCTATGATCACGCCGTACTGGCGCTTCATGTAGTGTATGATGGCGTCGTCCATCTTGACTCCGCCGACCCTGAGCGAGCGCGCCACGGCGGTGCCGCCCATCGTGATGACCGCGATGTCCGATGTTCCGCCGCCGATATCGACAATCATGTTTCCGCGCGGCTGGTTGACCTGCAGCCCGGCTCCGATTGCCGCCGCGACAGGCTCCTCGGCCACATAGGCCTCCCTCGCCCCGGCATGGCGCGCGGCGTCCTCGACTGCGCGCTTTTCAGAATACGTGATGTTGCACGGCACGCAGATGACCATATTGAACCGGCCGCTCGCAAACCCGGCAATCGACAGCGCATTTTTGACAAACATGCGGAGCATTTCCTCGGTGATGCGGAAATCCGCGATCACGCCGTCCCGCATCGGGCGGACCGATTTGATGCCCTCGGGCGTCCTGCCGAGCATGCGCTTGGCTTCCTCGCCGACCGCGACGACCCTCTGCCTCCTGTCGTCGGTCACCGCCGCAATCGAAGGCTCGCGCAGAACAATTCCCCTGTCCTTTACATAAATAACCGTAATTGCCGTACCCAGATCAACGGCCATACTCTTCATCGCCAAGCGCCAAAGCACCTCCCCCTCATACCACGCCGCATGACTTCAACATCTTCAAAAGGGCCGCCATCGGAAGGCCCATCACATTGAAATAATCACCCTGAATGCTGTCGATGAACGCCCCGGCATAGCCCTGTATGCCGTAGGCGCCGGCCTTGTCCATGCTCTCCCCGGTGGACAGATACCATCTGATTTCATCATCCGTCATTTTCGTAAAATGAACGCGCGTGGTTTCGCATGCATCCATTATATCACGGCCGTGCGCCACGCACACGCCCGTCATCACATTGTGCCAGTTGCCCGACAGGAGTTTTATCATGTCAAATGCTTCATTCTCGTCCGCGGGTTTTCCGAGTATCCGGCCCCCGCACTCGACCAGCGTGTCGGCCGCGATGATCGCGCAGGAGTTATACTTTGCGGCCGCGGCCAAGGCTTTGCCGCGGGCGAGCTTTACGACGGCGTCGCGCACCGGAATGCCCGGGTCGAGCGTCTCATCGAGATCGACCGGCAGCACGTCGAAGCAAAGCCCCATACGCTCCAACAGCTCGCGCCTTCGCGGCGACTGCGAGGCCAGTATGATATTGCAGTTCTGATTGCGGCCCGTTATTTGCCCCATGAATCATCCTTTGTCAGAATAATACCACATGCTACATAATGTAACAATATATTAATATTATTATAACCAACTTGTAAAGTATTATCAGATAATATTATATTGCATAGAAAGCGTACAAGCAAGGTGTACAAAATATACTATAGTAAATAAGATATAAGTGAATTAACAAAGTAACCCATTCATGATAAGAATCAGATCAATTTCTGATATTTTGAGGGGTCACCAGCGGCCATATAACAAATTTCCTCTCGCCCATTCCATGGGAGAGGGTCAAGGTCAGGGCCGATTTGCAGGATGCATGGACAAGCAGCAGTAGGGCGCGACGCCCGGGACGCTTGGGCGAGCAGCAGGCTCTGCCTGCGACCAGCCTCGGCGCGCCGTGACTCATTTCATTATACTAAAAGGAGCGACGATAGTGCCGCTCCCTACAACCATACAATTCCGATCTGCCGATATAGAGTTTTTGCTCCCTACCATGTCTCAGGAATTCCCCTCATAAATGGCTCAAGAACCAAGTCTGTTTTATATTGTCTATGCGGTCAAAAGACTTTTGACCGCAAAAAGATGGGTTCAACGAATTGTTAGTGAGCCATTTTCCG
>Ga0123334_1000342_pt1 | contig 61629 bp, 54 predicted proteins | sample BiotimSIPDNA_FD_89706 | JGI IMG/M metagenome (GOLD analysis project Ga0123334, IMG submission 89706) | Anaerobic biogas reactor microbial communites from Washington, USA - Biogas_R1 time_0 SIP DNA | ecosystem: Engineered > Bioreactor > Anaerobic > Unclassified | place: Washington, USA...
AAACTAACATCCATATATCGGTCAAGCTGCGTTTGAATGCATGGTTATTCTACCATTCACAGCAGCACTTTAAAAGAAAAATGTGGCTCTATTCTTATGTTTTAAGCTTAATTGTGATATAATTACCGCATATAGGTTAATGTATTCGATATATGAAACAAACTAAATAACTCAGTCTTCAGCGGTAGTATGGCTGCCTATGTGTTATAACCGCCCCGCCTCTTTAGGAGCAGACGGCGGCGAGAGCATATATACCCGGCTTACACATGAAATATTAACTGGAGGTCTTAATATGTCTGTACTTACCGGAGCATGCATTATAGGTCTGTCGGGAGGACCGACGAGCGTTATTAACGCAAGCTTTTACGGCGCTGTCACAACAGCGCTTAATACTCCGGAAATAACCGCCGTTCTGGCCGCCGAGCACGGTATTAAAGGCGTGCTTAACAATGTATTGTTTGACATGCGTCAGGAGGATCCGGAAGAGCTCAAACTGCTTATGAATACGCCCTCGGCAGCTGTCGGATCCTGCAGGTACAAGCTGGCCGATCCCTCAAAAGACAGCGCCGATTACAACCGCATTCTTGAGACTTTTAAGCAGCATAACGTGCGCTATTTTTTCTATATCGGCGGAAACGACTCTATGGATACCTGCGAAAAGATAGGACGTTTTCTAAATTACACGGGCTATGAGTGCCGCGTAATAGGTATACCGAAAACCATAGACAACGATCTTTACGGCACCGATCACTGCCCGGGCTTTGGCAGCGCCGCAAAATATATCGCCACGTCCTGTATGGAAGTCAGTATGGATTCCGCTGTTTACGACACCGGAGCAATAACCGTAATGGAGATCATGGGAAGGCACGCCGGCTGGCTTGCGGGCAGCGCGGGTCTTGCTTCCCATTTCGGAGCCGGACCCGATCTTGTATACCTTCCCGAGATTGCTTTCGATGTTGAAAGATTCCTTGATGACGTCCTGGAGCTTTACAAGCGAAAAGGCAGTGTATTTGTAGCTGTATCGGAGGGAATCCACGATAATAATGGCGTTTTCATATCTGATTACGCAGCCGCGGGCGACTCTGCCAAGGACGCTTTCGGGCACGTCCGGCTCGGCGGGCTTGCCGCATATCTTGCCGCTATCGTAAAACAGAAAACAGATGCTAAGGTTCGCGGTATAGAACTGTCGCTTCTTCAGAGATGCGCGGCGCACTGCGCTTCTCAGGTCGATATTTCCGAGGCATTCACGGCGGGCGAATATGCCGTTAAGGCCGCTCTTAACGGCGAAAGCGGTAAAATGGCCGCCTTTGAGCGCGAAGACGGAGAAAGCTATAAATGCTCTCCTGTACTTCTGCCTCTTGAAGCTGTGGCGAATCTTGAAAAAAAGGTGCCGCTTGACTGGATAAATAAATCCGGTAACGGTATAACACGTGAATTTATCGACTACACGCTGCCTCTTATACAGGGGGAGCCGCGCCGAGCGACGGATTGCTCGCTTCCTCGTTTTGCGAATCTACAAAAAATCCGTGTATATTAATGCGGCATCATATTAAACCTGCTTATTCAAAAAGCGCTCCGTGCATTTTGTCCGGAGCGCTTTCCTATCTGCAAAAGTACTTAAATTATTCAGCGGCTTCCTCATATGATGCTGCGCTTACCGACGCGGAGCGAAACTTAAGTCTTGACTTGCGAACCTCATCGAGGGCTTCGGAAATAGCACCTTCTGTTCTTCTGAGCGCGTCGTCGGCATAATCATTAGCCGCACGTCTGAGTTCAGCCGACTTACTTTCCGCTTGAGCGATAATTTCATTGCCTTTTGCCTTCGCGGCTTTAACTATGGTTTGATCATCCACAAGTCTCTTGGCGTGCTCCTCGGCCGTCATTTTAATAGAGTCTGCCTCCTTCTTGGCGTTGGCGATAAACTCCGCGCGCGCGGTAATAAGCCGCTTTGCCTCGGCCAATTCAGACGGCAGCTGAGCTTTGATTTCATCAAGAAGATCCAGTGCCTTATCTCTTTCTATAACGCACTTTTCCGAACCGAAAGGAATCCCCCAGGCGTCCGCTATCATGCTGTAAAGCATATCTATCAGTTCATTTACGCCGTTAGCCATTATAGTTAACCTCCCACCCATACTTTTGCTTGATCTCGTCTATAATTTCACGCGGAGCGAAATCACTTAAATCCGCGCCAAACCGGGCAAGTTCTTTAACCGCGCTGGAACTCAGATACATGTATTTCTCGCTTGCCGCTAAAAAAAGCGTGTCGAGATCCGGGTTTATCTTTTTGTTAATTATGGCCATCTGGCACTCTTTTTCAAAATCAGACAGCGCCCGAAGTCCACGCACGAGAACGGTGGCACCGCGCTCGCGGGCATATTCCGCAACAAGCTTATCTGAACTGTCGATTTCAACGTTCTCGAACTTGTCTACAACGATCTTCAGATGTCTCAGACGATCTTCAACGGTGAAAAGCGGCTGCTTATTACCGTTAACCATAATGCATACGATCACACGGTCAAACACGCTCGCCGCTCTTTTTATCATATTAAGGTGTCCCAGCGTTATCGGATCGAAACTTCCGGGATATATAGCCGTCTTCATATATGTGTACCCTCGGCGTCAGTTTTTGTATAAATCGTTATTGCAGTCTTCCCATATTTATATTCTCTTAATATCACATACGGCAAAACCATTTTGGGAAGCTCGATTCCGGCAGGACTTTCGCAAACTATTATACCACCAACGCTCAATTTGTCAAACAGTGCTATGCGCTCGACAGCCTTCTCCAAAAGCCCTTTTTCATAGGGAGGATCGAGAAATATCAGGTCATATTTCCCCGAATGAGAAAGAAATCCAAGGGCATCCGTTTGAATAACTTGTCCACCCGAAAGGCCGGATTTGTTCAGGTTGTATTTTGTAAGGCTTACGGCTTCCTTGGTTAAGTCAACGAAATCACAGGAAGCAGCGCCTCTGCTCAACGCTTCTATGCCTAACTGACCGGTTCCGCAGAAAAGATCAAGTACCGTTCTTCCCTCGATGTCAAACTGAATTATATTGAAGACCGCTTCCTTCACTTTATCGGTTGTCGGGCGGATTAAATATCCTTCGGGTTCCCGCAAGCGCCTTCCTCTGGCAATGCCGGTAATAATTCTCATTTTTCTTCCTCTTCCATGCAGTGGAAATAATCGCAAACAGATTGAGCGGCTTTTTTAGGCACGAACTTCGAAAGCTCGTCAATTCCCGCCGCTTTAATAGCTTTAATACTTCCGAATCCTTTTATAAGCGCTTTTCGTCTATTTTCGCCTATGCCGCTTATTTTGTCAAGCAAGGAATTAATTGCGGAGGAGGTATGCAGCTTTGTGTTGTACTCAATTGCGAATCTGTGTGTCTCCTCCTGTATCCTTCCGATAAAGGAAAACACGGCGGGGTTAGCCGAAATGCCAATCTCTTTTCCTTCGGGAGAAACAAGCGCTCTTGTCTTATGCCGGTCATCCTTGACCATACCGAATACCTGCACGTCAATACCTGCCTCTTTGAGTACATTTCTTCCGACGGCGGCATGCATGGCACCGCCGTCAATTAATATCAAGTCCGGAAGTGTGGAAAACTTCTCGTCACCGCCGAGATACCTTTCGATCCTTCTTTTCAGCATCTCACGCATACTGGCGTAATCATCACGTTTTTCCAGTGTCTTCATGCGGAATCGTCTGTAATCTTTTTTAACCGGCTTCTGCCTATCGAAAACCGTCATGGAGCCGACTATTTCGCTGTCACCCGTATTGGATACGTCATAAGCCTCTATCCTTTCGGGCAGATTCGGGAGCGAGAGGGCTTTCTGCAGCCATTCAAGCGTTTTGAGTACTTTCTCTTCAATACTTGAAGCCCTTTCACACTCTTCAAAAGCATTGATATTCGCTAATGATACAAGGCGGGCCTTCTCTCCGCGCTTTGGTATCGTGAGCGTTACTTTTCTTTTCGCATCTTCCGATAACAGTCTTTCAAGAGCTTCAACTCCGGACGGTTCCAACGGCAAAGCTATTTCGGACGGACATGCGCCTCGTGAGGTATAGTACTGAACCAGAAGAGTAGACAACGCCTCGGCGTCATCCTCAAAGGGAACATTGATAACACGGTAATCTTTGTCCATCAGCCTGCCTTCAACATTTTTTAAAATAGCAAAGCAGGCCTTCGCGGCTCCGCGATAATAACCTACGATGTCACAGTCGGATGCAGCCGCGGAAACGGGCATTTGTCTTTCGGATAGTGACGAAATCGCCTTGAGTCTGTCGCGCAGTTCCGCGGCTTGTTCAAACCTAAGCGCTTGAGCCGCTTCCTCCATACGTTCGGTCAGCATGGCGCAAAGCTCGCTGTTTTTACCTTCCAGAAGCATGCGTGCCTGTACGATAAGCGCCTTATACTCCTCGCTTCCCGGTTTACCCCGGCACCATCCGGAACATATCCCCATATGGAAATTGAGGCACGGCCTTTCTCTGCCGATATCCTGGGGAAACCTTCTGCTGCAGGTCGGAAGGCGCAGAGCCTTATTGATAGAATCAATCGCTTCGCGCATAACCGTCCTGCTGCCGAACGGACCGAGATATCTGGCCCCGTCATCCTGCTTCTTTGATACGATTTTAAAGCGCGGGTATTCCTCCTTTAAATCGTAACGCACATAAGGATAGCCTTTGTCGTCCTTAAGCTTAATGTTGTACTTCGGGCTGTGATGTTTTATGAGTGAGTTCTCGGTCACCAAGGCTTCAAATTCGCTTCCGACGATTATTGTGTCAAAATCGTTCACCTTCGAAACCATAATAGTTGTTTTCGCATCGTGATCGCTGTCACGAAAATAGCCGGAAACACGGCTTCTGAGCTGCTTGGCTTTACCTACGTAGATAACAGCGCCGCTCTTGTCCATCATTACATAGACTCCCGGCTTAGTCGGCAGGGAGAGCGCTTTTTTTCTGAGTTCCTCGAGTTCCATTCAAAATACTCCGGTACAATCAAATTGCGGGACATAAGCATCACTCGCCGATTCGACGTCCTGAACATACCCGTCCTCAATTCCGAAATCCAAAAGTGACTGTTCCGCTGCCGCATATTCGCTTTCGGTAAGTCTTCGTGTCAGTTCGGGATATCGGTCGGCATTACCGCAGGGTATATACTGTCTCATGAGGCTGAATTTAGCCTCTCCTTTTACAAAATTACGTGCAAACCATCGAATTGCGCCGACTGTGTTCTCAACATGCCCCGGCAGCATCAGGTGGCGCACTATCAATCCCGAACGCATCAGGCCGTCCCTATCAAATTTATACGGACCTGTTTGGCGATACATCTCAAATATAGCTTCGCCGGCTCTTTCGGAATAGTCCGGCGCACATGAGAATCTTTCGGCAAGACTGTCGTCTGAATACTTGTAATCAGGCAAATAGATGTCGATTATTCCGTCAAACATCCGCAGTGTTTCAATCGATTCATAGCCGCCGCAATTATAAACAACAGGCACGGGAAGCGGTTTTTCCAGGGCTTCGAGAATGGCGTCCCGATAATGGGTCGGATTAACAAGATTTATATTGTGTACCCCGGTATCTACCAAACGGTCGATTACCTCTCGAAGTCGGGACGGCGTAAGTTCCGTGCCAATAATCTGATAACTGATTTGGTAATTCTGACAATACACACATTTGAGCGCACAGCCGGAAAAGAAAACGGCTCCCGATCCGCGTTCCCCGCTGATACACGGTTCCTCCCAATAGTGTGCCGCCGCTCTGGCCACTACAGGTAATAACCCGGCGCTGCAAAAACCCTTTTCACCGGCCGCTCTGTTCGCTCCGCATCCGCGCGGGCAGACGTTACATCCGGAATCAGTCATAGAACAGCACAGGCTCTGTCCAGTAATGGTTGCCGTAAATATCCGTGAGCTGATAGAAGACATAGCAATCTCCGAGACCTATATCCTCGTATCCGACGGTCAGGGCACCATAGACGACAATAGGATCATTGAAGTTGTACACATCATCAAATTCACCGTCATATGTATAATAATCGCACAAAAACTGGATCTCATCGCCGTCGTTCAAAGGCGCGTAGCCCTTTTGCGACAGCGTCCCCTCATAATCATATCTCGCGCCTGCCACATAGCCGTACGGGTTATTGTCATCCCACATTATTATGATATCCGCGTACCTTCCGTTCACCAGCGCCGCTGCGCTGCCGTACGTGTACCAGAAGCCTTCGGCGGTCTCAGCCTCGTATTCCGCGTAGAAGCAAACCGTCTGACCGTTGACGGATACCCATGTATTGTCGAAAGTAATCAGCAGGTCGCCGTCATCGTCGAACTCATACATGTTATCGCTTCCAAGATCTATAAATCCTTCACCGTCATCAAGATATACCTGCATTTGTATACCGACAACGCTATCCCATTCTTTCTGCGTAAGCGAAAGGATGTAATTGTCTCCCTTTTCCTCTACCTCCAGCTCATTATAGACCGATGACTCGTCGTTGTAATATATCTCATAATTATTGACGAGCTCTTGGTCATACCAGTCCTCGGTTTGTAACTGATCGTTTTCTCCGTCAATCTGTCCGCCCAGCATAACCGAAATGAATCCGGTTATAAAATTGACGTATTCTTTATCGAAACCTATCGCGTTGTATAATCTCATCATTCTGTCTGTATAGCTTAGATTCGTATATGGGAAATAGATGGATATTCCGTTGACATCCGTCGTGTTAAAGTAGTTAAAATACACTACCGATTCCTCGACCGCTTTTATTAGCTCTCCCGAAGCATCGTTTTGAAGGTTTTGCGCCAGCGAGACTAAATCAACGTGGTCATAGTCGCTGTAAAGAGCTCTCGATGCTCCGGACTCTGCTCTCGCGCGTGAAACGTCGGCAAATCCGCCATCCTTAAGCTGTGTGTCTGCCTGAGAGAAATATTCGCGAAGCGCTTTGATAAGACTGCCCATTTGCATAAGATCCACCAGCGCCAGCGTTGTTTCGGACGAGTAATCTTCAAGCGCGCTTTGACCTACGAAATCATCGGCTATTCTCTTGGCCAGCTCCTGCGCGGGCAATGAAGTGTTTTTTGCCAGCTCAGTAAGAAAGCCTGTATAAAACCAGCCGCAACCCGGTTCGGTTTTTTGAGACGCGAGCATATAATCCGCGTAATCGGAAAGCGCGTACGCCGTTTCAACCGTGGACATAAGGCAGGCATCGAAACCGATTATCTCAAAGAGCACCCCTCCTATGTCCAGAGCATATTGTATCTCATCCAGAGTCATTGAGTCACCGTTTGAGTAATCGTACACTTCGTCATATCCGTAACCGCTGAGAGTACCGCCGCCATGGTCCCATAGAATCATGATATTTCTGTTGGCCGGATATTCTTCCGCGCAAAAAGAAATGAAATCTCCCAGGTTTTCAGGCTCCGTCATATCAAGCTTTCCCAGGCTGTCGTCTATCAGCTCAAGCTCATCCTCGGCCACTCTGAAGCGTTGTGAGTGAGTATTGCTGATTGTGTCGTTTTGCCAGCTTTTCGTTCCGCCGGTCTGTAATATAATGTTCAGTTTATCCGAAGATTTAGCTTCAAGCATTTCGATTATATCCGTTGTTGCGCATCCGTATCCGCTTTCTAAGTCACTTGCGCATATGTATATCATAACCGTAATATTATCCGTGCCGTTCCCGAACAGGTGGGTGAAAGGGTCTCTTCGGTCTGCGGCAACTCCGGTCAGAGGCGTTTCCTGCGGTTTTTCCGTTATAACCGGATCGGAAGGAGAGACAGCGGGGAGAGAAATATCCGGCCATTCTTTATCACTATCATCTAAGGCGGTTCGTTCGATCTTAAAGCATCCCGAGAATAAATATAACATCATTGCCGCAATCAATATGAATGGCAGAAAACGACGATACCTGCGCATATCACACCTCCGAGTATATTTTTTTATCCGGACTATGCTCAATCCGCAACACTGCGCCGCAATTGCGGTCGGCAGTGATCATTCACCCGGGATAAACTCGCTTGCTTTCATGCCGAATGACAGGCACTTAACACAAACTTCCCCGAATTTTCATGCGAGTGAATTTGAGATTGAAATAATATCTTTTTAATTCTATCAAATATAACGGCGTTCCGCAATAATAAAGACCGTACATGACTATCGCGTTCAATGAAAAATACTTATGTAATCTGAATACGAAAATAGGTCCGACGGCTATGCCGTCGGACCCGTCCGTGCTGTTATATCGATAATCAGCCGAGAAGCTTTGTTGCCAGCTGGGCTGCGGAGGCCGCATCCTCTGAATATCCGTCTGCGCCGACTTCATCGGCAAATGCCTGAGTGACAGGGGCTCCGCCGATCATGATCTTAACCGTGTCTCTCAGACCGGAAGCGACAATAGCGTCAATGGTGTCTTTTATGGCCGGCATTGTGGTTGTAAGAAGAGCCGAGAGAGCAACTATCTTGACATCGGGGTTTTCCTTCATGGCTTCGATAAACTTCTCAGCCGGTACATCGACGCCGAGGTCAATAACTTCAAAGCCGGCTCCTTCGATCATCATTCCAACAAGGTTTTTACCTATGTCATGCAGGTCACCTGCGACTGTGCCAAGTATAAGTCTGCCGACAGGCTCTGCGCCTTGAGCCTTTAAAACGGGAGTCAGCACTTCGATACCCTTTTTCATGGCGCGGGCTGCGATGAGCATCTCGGGAACAAAGATTTCATTGTTCTTAAACTTCTCGCCGACGACAGCCATAGCACCGATCATACCGACATTAAGAATCTCGTCTGCTGCGCAACCTTCGTCAAGAGCTTCCTGAACAAGTCCGGCAACGATTTTTACCTTGCCATTTTCAACAGCGGCTGCTACTTCCTGGACTTTAGACATGAATGATTCCTCCTGAAATATTATTATTTATGATTCTACGTGGTCACTTTTTAACTGCTGGAGCTGCGATGATACCTTCCCTGTAAGCACCGATATATTCGATGCACAGTTCGTCATATCCGAGCAAAGCCTCGGTTGCGTAGATTATACCCATCAAAGTCTTATCTAGCGGATCGAAAATACCGCTGTCCATTCCGGCGTTCATAGCAAGACATACAAAGCCCATATTAACGAGCTTACGAGCAGGCAGATTAAACGATATATTGCTTATTGCACCGGAAACATGAATGCTGGGGTAACGGGATTTAATCTCTCTGATGACCGTAGTAACCATGCTGATTCCGTCCTCGGATGTGCAGAGCATTTCTACCAGCGGGTCTATGTGGAGCCGAGCCGGGGCAATGCCGTATTGCTTAGCTTTTACCATCAGGTTATCGAAAACTTCAAGGCGCCTTTCAGCTGTGCGCGGGATGCCCTTGTCATCTGAAAGAAGCGCAAAGCACTCCCACTTGGTATTTGCAATAATTGGGAAAATGGTGTCTACCTTATTGCCTTCCATCGAAACAGAGTTTACCAGACCCGGTTTTTTACATACGGGAATAACTTCGACAAGGCACTTCTCGTTGGGGCTATCGATTGAAAGAGGAGTGTCAACCGCGTCTTGTACTACGTTAATAAGCCATTTAAGGGTTTCTACTTCGATCTCAGGCGCTACAGATGCGCAGACATCGATAAAAGTAGCACCGGCTTCGGCTTGTTTAACTGCCAGGTCGCGGATAAAGTCTTCATTTTTTTCCGCAATAGCCTTTGCTACCGAGGGAATCGAGCCGTTAATTTTTTCGCCGATAATAATCATGCTGAAAACCTCTCTTATATATTAGTGCGTTCATTCAGCCAGTTTTTTGCGGGAGAATCTGTAAACCATTTCGTACATGTCACTGGTAGCCATCATCGGGCTGATGATTATGCTCGAAATATAGTCTCCATAGGTACTAAGGAACTCTTCCGTAGCTTTAGTCAGTTCTTCGGGTGCCACGCTGAACGCGGCGTAAGGAGACAGATTAATAGTTATCCTGTCACCGTACAGGCGCAACATTTTTAGTTTGTCATTCATTGGCTGACCGGACCAGGTGTCGCAGCCGGCCTCTATCATGCAGGGCAACAGGGGCTCGACCATGCCGCAGCTGTGAAAATCAATGAAAATATCTCTTTTATGCGCAGACTCACAGACTCGCTTAAGGTAAGGCATAATCATTTCTTCGCATGTCGCCCGGGAAAAGAAAGGTGCGCGTTGAGAACCCCAGTCGTCATGGAAGTAGATCACATTAACATCGTAATACTTCTTTAGATAATCAAAGTATTCGTCATAAAACACGCAAAGCCTGTCCATAAGCGAGTGAACGTAATCCTGCTGATCCTCATCGATTAGAGCGAGGGCAGCATTCTCAAATTCCATAAAGGAGATAAGCCTTTCAAAAAGGCCTGTCTGGACCCAGATCATTGTGACATTGTCATTAAAAAGCACATGCCTGTTGCGTTCGACGCTGCCCTTCCAATCATATGCCGACAAATCGGGGAATTCAAGGTACTCTTCCCACTTTGTTATATCGGGAATCTTTAAAGGATTGCCGGGGCGAACCATGCTGCCGCCGACAACGGGAACAAATTCCCACTCTACGCCGAACATATCCTTGCCGCCGGCTTCTTTGACATTGTCGATAGGATCAGAGTCGAAAACAAAACCGCGGGCTACGTTATCGGGAATTATGCGGGGTATGAACGTTATAAAATCAGACCCGGTCGGAGTCCATATCGGCTTGTCCCTTTTGATAAACCTCTTATAGTTCTCCAGCGGGGAAATCGGGGTATTCCTTTTGGGCATAGGCGGTCTTTGAACTCCCTTGGCTAACGGTACTGTTTTATATTCGCCGATTACCTTGAGTTCTTCATTAAAATCAATCATGCCAACCGCACACCCTTTCTTATTTTATTATAGCAAATCAAACGCTGTATAACAACACTTTTATTTGCTTTATCCGAGTATTTTAGCTTCAGATCGCTTTCTTGGCGGCTTCGATCACATGCTTGACAAGAACGCTCGTGGTAACCGTTCCGACACCGCCGGGAACCGGGGTGACAGCCGCAACGATTTCCTGCGCCTCGTTAACGACATCTCCGCCGAGGAAATTACCCTGCGCATCATAGTTGATACCGACATCAACAACAACCTGACCCTCTGCGAGGCAGTCTGTTCCTACCAGACCTGCTTTTCCCGCGCAAGCGATTATTATCTCGGCATTTTTACATGTTGACGCCATATCCACGGTTCTTGTGTGGCAGATCGTAACAGTCGCGTGCTTTGCAAGCAGCATTATTGCCACCGGCTTGCCCACAACAAGGCTTCTTCCGACTACGGCAACCCTTTTCCCCTTGACATCGATTCCAAAATGGTCAAGTATTTCAATGCAGGCCGCGGCCGTGCAAGGAGGATAACCCTTGTCAGCAAGCGTGAAAACACCGGCCATCGACAGATCGGTAATACCGTCAACGTCCTTTTCGGCAGCAAGAGCGTTACGAACCGTCTCATCGTCAATGTGCTTGGGAAGAGGTCTGAAAAGTAAGACTCCGTGAACGGATTTATCTTTGTTGACCTCATCTATAACGGCAAGGAGCTCATCTTGTGTAACGGTCTCCGAAAGGAGATAATTCTTAACTGCAACGCCCACGCTCTTGCAGCGGGTTGTAGCACCCTTTTCGTACATTATATCGTCTCCGCGCTCTCCGACACGTATAATGCCCAATGTGGGAGTAATGCCTTTTGCGTTCAGCTCGGCCACATCGGCAAGCATTTTTTCCTTAATAGCCGCAACGACTTCTTTTCCGCTTAATATCTGTGCCATTATTCTACCTCAATTCAAACGCTCGTTCACACCGGCGAATATTTCGTCGGCCAAAACGGTGTACTTAGCTATCATATTATTTGCTTTTGTATTCAGTGACGCGGCGTACTCTTTATCCGTCATTGCTTTCGTATTGATAAATACATTCAGACTCGCTCCGAGCAGAGCCGCCTTGCTGAATGCAACACCCACACCTGCGTCGCTGATTGCCAGAGTGCTTCCCTTGTCGGCGAATATTTTACACAGATCAATTGACTCGCAGCATTTTTCCATTATAGCCACAGGTACGGAGCATGCGTCTCTGAGGCATTTTTCCATATACTCGGTTTTATATGCCTTTTGTTCTTCGGTGTCCTTCGGAAGCCCGTAAGCCTTGGAAAGCGGTTCGAAAACATCGGCATCTTTCTGGATCAAATCAAGAAGCTCGCGCCAGACAGACTCGGCCTTCTCCATTGCCGCCTTAATTTCATCTTCAACGTCGGCGTATTTTTTCTTGCCCACTGTAAGCGAGCCTACCATGTTTCCGAGGGCGCATCCCAGCGCGCCGCATAGTGCGGACGCTCCTCCTCCTCCGGGAACAGATGCTTTGCTAGCCAGCTCGACGGTGAATTCCTTGCAGCTCTTATCTGAAAAAGTCATGTTTACCTCCTTATACATCGGAACTCGTGCGTCAGGCAAGGCCTAACGCACGAGCCGTTTTGCGGTTAGCTGATTAACAGATGTGTTTGCCGATGTCAGAACAGTCCGGAAACCTTGCCGGTCTCTGTGTCAACATCAATGCGGCGGTAAGCGGGATCAGAGCTGGTTCCGGGCATCATGCTGATTGACCCGGCCATCGGGCAAAGGAACCTTGCGCCGCCGTATACAAGAATGTCTCTGATCGGCAGTCTCCAGTTTTTCGGTACGCCCTTCCAGGTGGGCTCATGAGACAGCGACAGATGGGTCTTTACCATCATTGTAGAGAAATCGGCATAATACGGATCCGACTCAAAGCGCTCTGCTTTCTCTATGGCCAAGGGTGCCCAGTCGACGCCGTCGGCGCCGTAGACTTCTTTCGCGATAAGTTCGACGCGCTGGCGAAGAGGCATTTCAAGCGGATACAGGTACTTGAGATCGACCGGTTCGTTGCAGGCATCGACAACCTTCTCGGCCAGTTCGATGGCACCTTCTCCGCCCTTCATCCAATGGTCGGAAAGAGCGCAGCGTACATTATTCTCGTCGCACAGGCGCTTTATAAGAGCGATTTCCGCGGGCGTGTCGGTATAGAACTTGTTAATGCATACAACCGGATTGATGCCGGACTTCTTAACGTTGGCCACATGGTGGAACAGGTTCTCGCAGCCCTTTTCAAGAAGCTCAAGATTCTCCTGAGTATACTCTGTGGGAAGAGGCTTTCCGGCAACGACAGCCGGTCCGCCGCCGTGCATCTTGAGAGCGCGAATCGTCGCAACGAGAACAGAAACGTTGGGCTTAAGGCCGCTCAGACGGCATTTGACGTTCCAGAATTTTTCAAATCCGATGTCCGCCGCAAATCCCGACTCAGTGACATGATAATCGAAAAGCTTGAGTGCGAGACGGTCGCCTATGATGGAGGATTGGCCGATCGCGATATTCGCGAAAGGTCCTGCGTGCACAAAGCAGGGCTGATGCTCAACGGTGTAGCAAAGGGTCGGGTTAATGGTATTGCGCATCCATGCGCTCATAGCTCCGTCGACCTCAAGGTCATGGGTGGTAACGGGATTGCCCTTCTTGTCATAAGCGACAATAATTTTGCCTATACGGTCGCGAAGATCGGCGAGGTCGCGGGCGACCGCCAGGATTGCCATGAGCTCCGAACCTACCGCTATTCCGAACTTGGAATTCATTTCGAAGCCGTCCTGCTTGCCGCCTATACCGATGCGGATATTTCTGAGTCCCTGGGCGCAGAAGTCCAGAACCCAGCCCATTTCAACTCTCTCCGGGTCAATGTCGAGTCTCTTCAGGTTGCGCTTTGCAAGCTGAGCATCGTCATAGTTAGCCTCGTGCTGCATACGGGCGTTTAGAGCAACCATAGCGAGGTTGTGGGCGTTCATTATGTCGTTAATATCACCGGTAAGACCCAGCGAAAACTCAGTCATGGGTATTAAAAGCGCGTTTCCGCCGCCGGCAGCGGTACCCTTGACGTTCATTGTGGGGCCGCCCGAAGGCTGACGCAGACATCCGCCCACGTTCTTGCCGAGCTTGCCGAGTCCCTCGATAAGGCCGAGCGATGTGGTCGATTTACCCTCTCCCAGAGGAGTAGGCGTGATAGCCGTTACTTCGATATACTTGCCGTCGGGCTTGTCCTTGAGACGATTCATTATCTTAATGAAATCAAGCTTGGGGGTTTTGCCATAAGGAATAATCTCGTCGGGTAAAAGGCCCATCTTCTCACGGAAATAATCTATGCTGGGAAGTGATTTTTCAGCTTCCTCGGCAATCTGCCAGTCTTTGAATTTGGTCGGGTCCAGCATTTAGTATCCTCCTTATATATTTAGAATAATGCTATTTAGTTTCGCAGTTTACTTAAACTGCTTAATACGGTTTCGATGGTCTGCTCAGTCAGATAACACAATTTCCAGCGCGGGTACTTACATATCCTTTATGCCGGACTCTTTTACGAGGTAAGCGACATCCTCGTACTTGTTAAGCGCATAAAGATGAATTCCGTTAATTCCGCATACGCGATACTCATCGATAAGCTTAATTGTGTACTCAATACCGGCTTTTTTAAAGTCAGCCTTTTTAGCGGCGATAGATTCCTCGGATTCATTGGGAGCGAAGGGGTTGGGGAATATCCAGTATTTCGAAATCAGTTCGCATAAGGCCCTGGGCATAACGCATCCGTTGCGCGAGAGCGCCATGTTAATCGTTGAGTCGGCAGCCAGAACGGGCATAATACCTACATCAACAGGCATTGTGATACCGGCTGTTTTTATGGCATCCATCCAGTAGCGGAACTGATCCATATCCCAGCACAACTGAGTCATGATATAATCGGCACCCTCGTCCTGTTTCTGCTTAAGGAACGAGATATCCGCTTCGAGACTGCGGCAGGAGATATGGCCTTCGGGAGAGCCGGCAACTGCGATGGTAAATTTCTTTCCGAATTCGTCGCGAATAAACTTAACCAGTTCGGTTGCATAGTGCAGGTCTCCGCCCGTTCCGGTCCAGCCGTAAGGAAGGTCTCCGCGCAGAGCCAGTATATGGTCGATACCGTTATCCAGATATGCCTGCAGCTGCTCTTTGATTCCCTCACGGGTATTGCCGATACAGGTGAAGTGCGTAACCGGTACAGCGACACCGGATGCCTTAACAGCCTTGAGGACTTCGAGGTTTTTACCGACATTGGTTCCACCGGCACCGTAGGTGCAGGAGATATAGTCCGGCTTCATCGTGTAGAGCTGGTCCATGACCCCGCCCTTTCCGATCAGCTTAACCATTCCGGAGTCCGTCTTAGGCGGGAACACTTCGAAGGAAAAGGCCATGCGCTGTTTCATAATTTCGCAAACGTTCATTATAACTCTCCTTTAAAACTTTATATATTATCTGATGCTCAGTTATTCCAGCTATTACCTACTATACCTTATTAACCAAAAAACATTATATATGCCGTCATTTTTTTTGTCAATGAAACGCGACAGGTAACATCACACAATAATTTCCCCGTTTTCCAAACATACACCGCACTTATGCACAATATATGGTCCCGTTTCATATCCTGTCTTATAGACGACACAATATCGTCTTTGCCGCTATCAACGGCAATATAAATAAATCGGAGGCACTGATGGAACAAAATACGGAAAACACGGCTTTTGACTGTGGCTATATGAAGGGTACACTTCCCTCCTGCGCTCCTCTGTCTGTACCTTTTGTGCCCTTCCAGGGCATGAACCAGCAGAAATACGACAGTGCAAAAGCGCTTTCACGGGGAACTCTGTTCCCCGGTTTAGATCTCCCCTGGAAAAATGTCGTTCCGGGTGCGGCAGACACATCAACCCCTATCGGGGAGCTGTCTGCCCTCGGCTTCGTGATAAACGAGCTTGGCTTATATTTGGATACGCACCGTTCTGACACGGAAGCTCTCAAGCTATATCTTGACTACGTGGAACTATACAAAAAGGGCGCCGCTAAATATATCGAACTGTACGGTCCCCTTTTTCAGACCGATGTGACGAAAAACGGCTATACCTGGCTCGATAATCCCTGGCCCTGGGACGTCACTGAAAGGAGAGCCCGCTGATGTTTATATATCAAAAAAAGCTGCAATATCCCGTAAACATATCGACAACCAACCCTAAGCTTGCCCAGATTATTATATCGCAATACGGCGGCCCTGACGGGGAACTCGGCGCGTCGCTAAGGTATCTGAGCCAAAGATATTCCATGCCTTATCCTGAGCTCAAGGGGCTTTTAACAGACATCGGCACGGAGGAGCTCGGCCACCTTGAAATGGTGGGGACCATTGTATACCAGCTGACAAAAAACCTGAAAGAACGCGAATTGATGGACAGCGGATTCGCCAATTATTTCGTCGATCACACGGCCGGCATCTATCCTACAGCCGCCTCGGGTTTCCCATGGAGCGCTTCCTCAATGCAGGTAAAGGGGGATATGATAGCAGACCTTACGGAAGACATGGCCGCCGAGCAGAAAGCACGCGTAACCTATGATAATATTCTCAGAATGTCCGATGACCCGGATGTTTCAGACGCCATACGATTCCTTCGCGCGCGGGAAATCGTACATTTCCAGCGATTCGGCGAAGGACTGCGCCTTGCTACCGAAAGGCTTGATCAAAAGAACATATATGCCGTTAACCCGTCATTTGACTGACGGACGGTATAATAGCTTGCGCCCTTTCGCCCTTTATATTATTATTCAGGGGAAAGGGCGGTTTTTTATGCATGTGCGTTATTTAAATATCGGAAATATGACCTCCGAGTCGGAGCGGGCCGCACTTGAAATGATGTCGCCCGAAAAGCGCGCCAGAGTTTTGAGAATGGCGAACGCACCGGCCCGAATGAGAAGTTGTGCCGGTGAGCTGCTGGCAAGAGATATGCTATCGCAAATAAGCGGAATTCGCGCAGAAGATATAACCATTACGGTAAATGCTCAAGGCAAGCCCCAAGCGCCTGGTACCGGTTTGGAGTTCAGTGTCTCACACTCCGGTAATTGGGTTGTATGTATAACCGCCGCAGTTCCTGTAGGTATAGACACGGAACTTCCGCGCCCTTTCAACGCTCACGTTGCGCAAAGAGTCTGCGGGCCTTTCGAGTTATCTTACATTTCAAAAGATCCGCAGCCGCGCTTTTTGCGGATATGGACTTTAAAAGAAGCATACGGAAAGATGACCGGCAGCGGTATTTTTATAAACCGCGTTATATTCGGAGATGAATGCCATAATGCGGAATTTTCGGCATTCGGGGCGAGGTTTTATACGCTCAGCGGCCCGGATAAAAACACGACTTCCATATGCCTTCTCGATAATTCTGCTCTGCCGAATGGCCGGACATAAGAACACAGCAGAAATATATTTGAGCGCAGTTGCATCTCAACAGTAATATGTACCAAGGAGAGTGGATGATGGGAAAGATAGTGCAAGTTAACGGTCTTCGCAAATCCTATGGCAAAGTAGAAGCAGTCAGAGGCCTTGACTTTTATGTCGAGGCAGGAAAGCTCTTTGCATTCCTGGGTCCCAACGGCGCGGGAAAGTCAACTACCATCGATATTATATGCACTTTTCTCAAGCCGGACAGCGGTACGGTCCTTGTTGACGGTCACTTGCTCGGCAAAGAAGACGATGCGATCCGCCGATCTATAGGTGCGGTATTTCAGGACGGATTGTTGGACAGGCTTCTGACAGTTGAGGAAAATCTGCGCTTTCGCGCTTCTCTTTACGGGCTGAGGGGAAACACGCTCCGTGCGTCTGTGGAAAGAGCAGCCGAACTGGCCGGAGTTGAAGAGATAATGAAGCGGCCTTACGGTTTACTCTCCGGGGGGCAGCGGCGGCGCTGCGATATAGCAAGAGCGCTTGTCAATACACCTAAAATTTTGTTTTTGGACGAACCTACGACCGGTCTGGATCCGCAGACCCGTGCGAACGTCTGGGAAACCGTTCAAAAGCTCCGGAATGAATCCGGTATGACCGTGTTTTTGACAACACACTATATGCAAGAGGCGGCTGAGGCTGATTTTGTTATTGTGATTGACAACGGTGAGATAGCGGCAAAAGGCACTCCTTTTGATCTGCGGGAAATGTATTCGAGCGACAAACTGACCATAACCTGCGCCGATTGCGGCAAAGCATATTCAATATTAAGTGATAACAATATATCCTTTACCGTCAAAGCCGATAAAATAACCGTTAGCATAAAGCGGACAATCGACTCCCTGCCGATTATTGAATCCGTTAAGCCGTATATTTCCGGCTTCGAGGTCACCGCCGGAACAATGGACGATGCATTCATAAACATCACCGGAAAGGAGCTTAGAGAATCTTGATAGGTTTCACTAAACGCAACCTTTTAGTATTTTTCCGTGATAAGGCTTCGGTTTTTTTCTCTTTACTTGCTTCGTTTATTATTATCGGCCTCTATATCCTTTTCCTGGGGAGAGTCTATTCCGCCGGATTGAGCAGTTTTGAAAACGCGAAAGAAATAATGGATAACTGGGTCATGGCCGGTTTGCTTTCAATAACCACAGTGACAACGACTATGGGCGCTTTCGGCATCATGATAAATGACAAGACAAGAAAAATTAACAAGGATTTTATTTCGTCGCCTATAAAGAGATGGAGCATCTCGGGAGGTTATGTTTTCTCGGCTTTTATCATCGGTGTAATTCTGTCGCTTGTAACGCTTGTCCTGTCGCAGATTTATATTGCGGCAAACAACGGAACTCTTATCGGTATCAGTGCGCTTATAAAAGTCCTCGGCATAATTCTTCTGTCCGCCTTTGCCAACACAGCATTGACGTTTTTTATTATTTCATTCATTAACAGTGAAAACGCATTTTCTACGGCAAGCACGATTGTCGGGACTGTGATAGGCTTTTTGACAGGCATCTATATCCCGATAGGCAATCTGCCGTCTTCCGTTCAGTGGGTTATTAAGCTTTTTCCGCCTTCCCATGCCGCGTCGCTTCTTCGGAAAGTCATGATGGATGATGCCATGACAAAGGCTTTCACCGGCGAAGCATCGAAATACGCACCAAGTTTCAGGGAAGCTATGGGAATTACCTTTAAATACGGCAGCAGGGAGATTAGTGACGCGCTGAGTATTATTATTTTATTATCCACCGGCGCATTGTTCTTTGCGCTGGCCATTTGGAGTGTTTCCGGAAAGAGAAAATAAGAGCAGCATACTATTGGGCAAAATGAAACAAGGACAGGTTAAACTGTCCTTGTTTTAATTGGAGCGGGCAACGAGATTCGAACTCGCTACCTCCACCTTGGCAAGGTGGCGCTCTGCCAAATGAGCTATGCCCGCAATCTGCGCAGCCTATTGGCTGCGCTTTGGTGCCTCAGGGCGGAATCGAACCGTCGACACGAGGATTTTCAGTCCTCTGCTCTACCAACTGAGCTACCGAGGCAGATACTTCCTCGTATCGGGCGGACACAAGATCCGCAACTCAGGAAGTATTGGCGACCGAGAAGGGACTCGAACCCTCGACCTCTAGCGTGACAGGCTAGCGTTCTAACCGACTGAACTACTCGGCCAAATTATGGTGGGAACAACAGGGCTCGAACCTGTGACCCCATGCTTGTAAGGCATGTGCTCTCCCAGCTGAGCTATGCTCCCTCAAACACCGAAACAGCTCGGTATTTTCGGCGGCGTGGAGTATTGTACTATATGAGTTTTTAATTGTCAACAGCTTTCAGTCAAAATTATTTCTATTTTAGCGTTCGGCAAAAATATATAGTCGCGCAGCGTCCGGGCCCGATATAGAGTTGTCTTCATCCGAAGTTACAACTTTTCGGAAACCGGAAGATAAAAGTTCTTTGCGCAGCTCATCCGCTCCGTACTCGTACTGGATGTGGCGTTCCGAAGATCTTATCCAGGCGCTTCCTTTTTTTGCAAACACATCCATATCATAAACGATTCTTCCGGAATTATCGTCCCTTGCAGCCGACCATACGCAGTAGGAGTCCGCGCTCTCACTTCTGAATATCCGCCCATGCATCCATTCGAACTTTTCGCTCGAATGAACGTCAAAAATAAAGACGCCCCCGGGTTCGATAAAAAGCGCGGCTCTGCCGAATGCTCTTCGCAATTCTTCGCGCGCTAAATAATTCACACCGTCGAGCGTACATACCGCGGCATCCACGGTGCCGTACAGATCGAGTCCATCCATAGCCTGACATATGAATAAGGGGTTTCCGGCGGCACGCTTAGCCCTTTTGGATTCAGCCGCAGACAGCATCTCCGCCGATATGTCCGCACCTGTAACGTCAAAGCCTCTGTCAGCCAGAATATAGGACAGCGTTCCTGTACCGCAAGCGAGATCAAGTACACTGCGGACAGCTCGGCCGGCACGGGAAAAACAATTCTCGCACCAGTCCGCAATAGCGGCATAGTTTACCTCTTCCTGAAGCGCGTCATAATAAGGTGCTAAGAAATAGTATCCGCTCAATCGGTATCTTTCGCCTCTTTTGCTCTGTCAAATACAACCGAATAACCGCCTGCGCCGTAAAGCAGGCTGCGGTTTACGCGGCTTATTATTGCGCTGGAGGCTCCGGTGCGCTGCATTATGTCATTATAAATCATGTCGTTGTAAAGAAGCCTTGCAACCTCAAAGCGCTGTTCCATGGCAAGAAGCTCGGTTATGCTGCAAAGGTCGTCAAAGAACGCTTTGCACTCCTCAACGGTTTCCAGAGTCAGTATCGCCTTATAGAGATCCATGTTGCGGCTTTTATTATTGTTTTTTCTCATGATGTACCCTCCAGGCTAATTAATTATCAGCCGACAAAACCCTGCCGATATTTTAGCACACTATAATAGTAAAGTAAAGAAGCCCGGTGCTCTTATCGCTGCTTTGTTAGTATTGTAATGCTATTGCTACTATGATATATTTCTGTTAATATACTGCTCGGTATTTTATTTGTGGAGGTATCGCTTTGAAACGCATATCGTATACGCGATTGTTCTTTCTGCTTATCGCAGTAATGTTATTTATCGTGATCTGCGCGTCATGCTCGATATCTGCCGATGCCCCTTCCTCCCCAGATACTCCAACGCCCGCACCCGAAGAAAACTATGATAATGTTCCTCCGCAGACCGCGCCCGCGGAGTATACCAGCCCACCGGAAACTCCGAAAATTACGGAAGGCACCGAAACGAACCCGGCCGAAACCGCTCCGTCCGTAAACCCCTCCGCTCCGACCGCTTCCACGGCCCCGACCGCCGGCACTTCGGTTACCTCTCCCCCCGGCAGCGGAAATTCAGACTTTGAAATTTCTTCACCCTCAATGCTGACCGAAACTGCCGATATGGGCCAGGATTATCTTGACAGAATTATTTTCCTAGGCGACTCAACGACATATGGGTTAAAATACTATAAAATGCTGTCCGGCGGTAAAGAGACAATGCAGGTATGGACGCCTTCCAGCGGAACTCTTACTTTATCGTACCAGGGTTTTGCGACTATAGTATATCCGCGCGACGGAACCGAAATAACCATACGCGACGCGGTAATCAGAGAAATGCCCGAATATATGATAATAACGCTTGGTGTCAACGGAGTATCTTTCATGGACGAAACATACTTTAAAGCCGAATACACCTCGCTTGTTAACGACATAAAAGAATTAAGTCCGAATACGAAAATTATTCTCCAATCGATTTTTCCCATCGCCGAGAATTATGAACATCAGAGTTCTATCAACAATCAAAATATCTCCGCCGCTAACAGATGGGTCTGTGATATAGCCGAAGAATGCGGAGTTCGCTTTTTAAACACCGCCTCCGTGCTTGTCGGCGCAGACGGTTGGCTGCCTGAGGCGTACCAGAACGGCGATGGTATTCATCTTAATTCCGAAGGTTTCGGAAAAGTTATAAACTATATAAGGACACACGGTTATCCTTAAGCAGAGGAGTTATTAGTTTGAGATATCGCATACTGTCGCTTATCCTTGCACTTTGCGCGCTGTCAGCCTTATTCGGCTGCTCGAAAACAACCGAATACCGTGACGATCTGCCGGCAACCGATCTGGCTGACTTAGTTGCCGACACTCTGGGCTCAGACAGCTTCGCGGCAATGAAAGAATCTTACCTGACAGGGGCTATGAAGCTGGACCTTATTCTTTTCAGCGAGTACGATGTCAGGATTAACGCCTATGGCGCTGATATTGACGAGTTCGGCATATTTAAGACTGCTGACGGAGTTTCGGTAAAAGATGCGGTTGCAGAGCTTGACAAGTATTTGAGCTTCAGGCTTGAAACCTGGATGGATGAGTATATGCCGGAAGAAAAGCCTAAGCTTGAAAAGGCCGAAACCCATTCGGCAGGCAATTACATCATGTATGTCATCCTTTCGGAAGAGAACAAAGCCGCCGCTCTTAAAACATTTAACGATTATCTTAAAACCGAAGGATAAAAATTAACCAAAACAGGTATAAAACGGACCTTCCGGTGAAAAATAGAAGTGACGAAAGTCATAATCTATTCCGGGAGGTCTTTTTTGTGAAAAAGCCAGTTTATCTTCGCGCTGTATCCATAGCCCTCGCTCTGCTGCTTTTTTCAGCTTGCCTTCCAATGCGGAGTTCCGCCGTTGTTATAGAATCGGTTACCACAGGGACAGGCACCAATTCCGCACCGGTGGCAGAGGATATTGAGATCAGAACCTACAAAAACGTTTGCGTGAAAGCATATTTCAACTCAACTGACCCCGATGGCGACCAGGTAAGCTACCGGCTTGAATCCGAACCCGCAAAAGGTACGGTGGATATCAAGGACAACACTTTCCTGTATATGCCTAAAGAAGGGAAAAAGGGAAAAGATTCATTTACCTACGCCGCAGTCGACTCACAGGGAAACGTATCCGGTAAAGCTACCGTCAGTATTGTCATCGACAAAATGAAGTGCAAGGTGACATATGCCGATATAAGTTCAAACGAACCGGCTTATGCAGCCTATCGCCTTGCGGAAGAAAGTATCTATACAGGCGGCAGAATAAGCGAAAGCTATTACTTCAAGCCCGATGAAATTGTCAGCCGCGGGGAGTTTCTGGCGCTCTGCATGAGCGCGGCATCGGTCGAACCGCTCAAAGATATTTTAAGAACCGGATTCGCTGACGATGCTTCAATGCCCTTCTGGGTTAAGCCCTATGTCTCCGCGGCTTTGTTGGATGGCGTAATTTCCGGATACGCAGACGCGAACGGTGCAATCGTCTTTTCTGCCGACAGCGCGATATCCGGCTCCGAGGCAGCCGTTATGCTCAACAATATGCTGGGCATCACCGATGTAGCTTCCGTCTCCTCCTTCCGCTACAGTGACTCCGTACCCGCCTGGGCACTGCAGGCGCTCGTAAATCTCGATATGTGCAATATTATATCAGATGTCCAGGACACAGTCGGAAGCGGGTATTTAACCAGAATCGAAGCGGCGGAAATGATCAGCCGCGCCCTGGATTTTATTGAGACACGCAAAAAGGACGGCTCTCTTCTCGGTTGGGTAAAATAAGAATCTTGCGGGCCAAAGCCGCCGGGAATGATCGGTATTCCGGCGGCTTTTTCGAGATTTAACTACGGGTATATTTTAAGAACAGCCTCATTTCCTGTGTTTTATAAGTCTTTCGGCGAGCAGCGGGTCGGGTCTTACGCGAATTGTTTTAAACCCGCTGTATATAACCATTCCCGGACGTGCCCCGGACGGCTTTTTGACGTTGCCGGCTCTTGTATAATCCACATCTACCGCTGCATCTCCTCTGCCTTGGGAAAACCACGCGGCCAGTCCGGCAGCTTCAGCGAGCGTTGTATCATCCACATTATCCCAATCATGCGAAACAATTACGTGAGCTCCGTGAATTCTTTGTGTGTGAAGCCACAGATCGTTGCGAAACGCTGTTCCGAAAGTAATGGCGTCGTTCTGTAAATTATTCCTTCCGACCAGTATTTCTATTCCCGCAGAAGACACGAAATGCATAGGAGCGCTCTGTGATCCTTTTTTTCTCATATTTGTCCGGGGTTTAATAAAGCCTTGCTCGATAAGCTCGGTGCGTATGTCCGATATTTCCTTTTCGCCATCGGCAAGCTCCAGCTCGCTTACTATACTTTCAAGATACTCAAGCTCCGCTTTGGTTGCGATGATCTGCTCTCTTAGAAAATACTCGGCTTTTTTTGCCTTTGAATATGCTTTATAATACTTCGCGGCATTTTGCTGCGGCGTCAGCTTCGGATCCAGAGGAATACGTTTTTCCGCTCCGTCGGGTGAAAAGAAATTTTCGGCTGTGAGCACCGACATGCCCTTTTCCATCCTGTATATGTTAGCCTTTATTATGTCGCCATGCTCCCGGAGTTCGTCTCTGCCCAGAGTGCCCCCGAGCTCTTCTCGCTGTGCCGAGAGCTTTCTTTCGGCTCTGTCCCGGAGCGTTTTCGCTGTTTTCATCAGCGATTGCTTTCTTTGCCTGTTTCGCTCTTCCTTTTCCTTAAGTGTAAAAAACGCGTCCAGCAGTTCGGAGTATGACCGGTACCGTTTTAGCTCAAAGCGGTGTCCGTACTGCCTGATATCTATACAAGAGATATCTTTAGCTATGCCCTCTTCCGACAGAAGGTAAGGAGCAGTACGTTTTTCCCGGAATATCGCTATAAATTCCGAAAACGCATCGGGGAAATTTACTGCCGGAGCTTCATGAATGCGTATGCTGCTGTCTCCGAAAATTCTGAACGATGCTTCACGGCACATCAAAGGTGACAGGCTGCCGAATGTTTTAAGAACCCACTTGTCTGTTTCGGAATTATAATCGGCCGATTTCCAAAGAGCCTCTGTCTCTTCCTTCGTCAACACGAAAGGGTCGGCTTTTAGCTGCTTTTCCGGAAACCTGTAAAACATTCCCGGCATCATGCTTCTGCCGGCATCTCCTCCGTCGGATTTGCGCAGACAGTCTATGATTCGTCCGTCTTGACCGACAAGGACGATATTTGTGGTTTTTCCCGTCAACTCCACTACTAATTGTCTTGATACCGTATCGCCCAAGTCGTCGGTTGAAAGACACTCTATTCTTGCAATACGGTCTGCGCCCGGCTGGGTTATCGCTTGTATTCTGGCGCCGGCGAGGTGTTTTCTCAGCAGCATGCAAAACGCAGGCGGTTCCTGCGGGTTTTCTCTGGCATGCTCTGTAATATGCAGGCGCGCGCTCCCGCTGCCGGCCGATACGAGCAGCTTACGGGTATACCCGCGTCCGCGGACGGTTAAGATAAGCACATCGTGTTCCGGCTGCTGAATCTTATCGATTTTTGCATCCTCGAGCTCTCCGTCAAGTTCTTCAATTACCGCGGAAAGCGTCAGAGTATCGAGCGGCATATCCTACTCCTCCATGATAATCGAAAACAGCTCATTGATCCTCGCGTATTCGCATTGCAGCCAAAGCCATCCGAAAAGCGCCTCAAGCCCGGTCGCCGCATGATACTCGGATAGTCCGGCGGACTTCGGGACACTGGATACTCTTGCATTGCGCGCTCTTCTGAAAACATCTTTTTCTTTATCGTTTAAATGCGGTAAAAGCACGGCTGCGGCTTTCGCCTGGGCAGGAGCGTTAACACGCGCCACAGAATCTCTGTGGAGAGCAACTGCGGTGAAATCGCCTTTTATGCACATATGAGTCCTGACCATCAGCTCATAAACCGCATCTCCTACATGTGCCAAAGCAAGATTGCTTATTTGGCTCAGCTCACGCTCATTCATGGGATGCGCCCCGTTAACGATGGCGGCCGATGCATTCGAATTTGCGCTGCCACGGTTATTAATAACTTTCATGTCTCCGGTATTATTATGCATTCTGCCTCCGTCTTATTTGATCACATGAGATAGGTTTAAAGCCAATCCTCCGATACCGGTCAGGTTACTCTCGCTGCAGATAACGACTACCCTGTCTGCTTCTCCAGTAGCCACGATGGTATTTACCAGCGCCTGTAATGCTAAATTCAATCGGGGTTCCGCTCCCGGGAAAATGAACTCCTCGCTGACTTCCACGGTACAGACGCGGTTTTCCGTATATACGGACTGAATCTTTGTATACTTCGGTACCGGGCTCACATATCCGCATACCTCAAGGCCCGAAACGAGAGCATAAGCGGCGCATTCTTCCATTGAGCTGTATTGCGAAGCGTCCGCAATATACGGTATCGCAATCAGTTCGTTTGTGTCTGTAGCCAGATAGACGGGAATAATAACATCCGAACTGAGAAAACGCAGCTCCCGGGAAAGATATATCTCGGGTCTTATCGAACCGCTGATGTCAATATAGACATACTTCTCCATTTTCTCTCCGTCTATGAGAAGTTTAACGCTCTGAATACCCGATATTGAGCAGAGAGAATTAACGATCGAGTAAACGGCCATTCTCTCCAAAGCCGCGATGTCCGGCCTGTTGGAATAAAATTCTCTGGACAGATTGACCGTGCACAGATCCCCGGAAACCTCGATTGAAAGAATCTGCGTGCCCTGCGGCAAAGCAGAATGAAGCTGAGAGTCCTGAGGGCCCTTTAAAAGCTCATCTATTACATATTCCGCAAGCAGCTTGTCGTAACCGGTTGTGAGCATGCGGTGCTCCGAATACAGGAAGTCGTCACCCGGACCGGGGTAATAAAGTGTTATTCTTTGCTCAAAGGCGTTTGTCTCCGAGTCCTGCAGAATAATCATATCGGGAGTCAGCCCATGCTCCAGCGTAATACCGTCCACATTGAGATTCAGCTGGCTGACTTCATCCAGCGCGCAAAGCGTAAGCACCATGCAGGCTAATATAATATTCTTATCTACTTCGGAAAGGTTCAGATAGCCCTGTGTCAGATCTACGGTTAAAACGCCGTTCTCCAAAGTATATGCGCTTATTCTGACACTTGGCGGAAAGGCGGAATAATAGCCGTCTTTGTCGGGTTTCGCCGTAATCGCGGTAAGTGCCGCATGGAGCTCATCCGTTTCTTTTGAGACAGGCAAATCCAGTTTTGCAATCAGCTCTCCGGATTTCTGGATCTCCTCGCCGCACAAATAGAAGACAGAGATAGTTTCAATGCTCTCCCGCTCCGCCCTTTTATCGGCGCACCCGCATATTGCGACAAGAGAGGCGATAACCAACACGGCGGAAAGTAATCTTCTCATTGTACCTTCTCTCCTGGCGCCGCTTCATATGCCGGAAACGACACCTCGAAGCTGGTGCCCCCGCAATCGCGTGCCGTCGCCGTTACCGTGCCTCCATGCTTATACACCATATCCTTGACAATTGCCAGCCCCAGCCCGCTTCCTCCAATATCGCTGCTTCTGGCTTTATCCACACGGTAGAACCTGTCAAATATGTTTGGCATATCCTCGCGCGGAATTCCGATGCCGGTATCATTTACAATGAGATAAACCCGGCCGTCCCGTTTGAAAAGCAGGACAGTAACGCTGCCTCCGTCTATATTATACTTAATGGCGTTTTCTATCAGATTAAAAACCACCTGATGTATATCATCCGGATTGGCCCGAATTACACACTTTCCCGAAAATCTGCTCTCGATAGTCACATTCTTCTTTAAAGCGAGTGTGCGCAGCATCTTAAGGGCCTGTTCCGCAACCCGCTTTACTTCCATCGGCACACTGTTTGAGGCCGCTTCGTTTGTCAGCCGGGACAGGTCAAGCAGCTTCTCAGTGATCCTCGCAAGTCTTTCAGCCTCGGCTCCGATATCGTATATAAACTCGCGGACGGTAGCTTTGTCCATATCCTCATTTTGCACAATACTGTCCGTTAACAGCCTGATAGCCGCAAGCGGAGTCTTAAGCTCATGCGAAGCATCGGAAACAAAGCGCTGTCGTATTTCCTCAACCTTTTTCAGTCTGCTGATAAGGTTGTTGAACTCCTCCGTGAGTTCACTTAACTCATCGCGGCCTTTGACGGTAATTTTATAATTATAGCTTCCGTCTCCGACGGATCTTACGGCACGAAGTATTGAGCGTATACGAGAAGTAAGCACGGTCGAGAACCCGACGCCCAAAAACAGCGCGGCTATAAGCATGATGTACGACACCTTTAAAAGATTCTCGTGCAGACCGGCAATAAGCCCTGCCTGATCGGTATCGTACTCATATATATAGACCGCGCCTATCGTTGTTCCTTTATACACCACCGGTATCGCGGCTCTGCTGCGCAGTACCGAGTCCGAATAGCTTGAGTAAAAAACGTTCTTCCCGCTCAGCGCCCTTGTTATCTCCGAAAACATTACGTATTTGCCCGGGTTATTTTCCATATCGGCGGTATCGTAGATTATTCGGCCGGAGGAATTAACAATGATTATTCGGCTGAGTCCCATATCGTCCAGGAGCCCCATGACCTGCTTTACTTCATCACTTTCAAGCTCGGCTAAAGACGATAACGACGAGGCAAAGACGGATGCCTGGTTGAGCATTGAGGCATACTTGGATTCAAAGAGCGCATCCCTGACGCGTACGACCGGATAAACATTCATGAAAACCAGCAGTACGATAAATATAGCAAGATAACTCAGAACCGACTTAAGCTGGACGCTGTTTTTTATATCGAGCGCTCGGAAGTTAGTCTTTGAAATAGTAGCCAACTCCCCATTTTGTCATGATTTTTGTAGGTTCTGCCGGATCCTTTTCCAGTTTTTCACGCAAACGCCTGATATGGACGTCAACCGTTCTTATATCGCCCTGATAATCGGCGCCCCAGATTGTCGAAAGCAGACTTTCTCTTATATATACCTTACCCGGGTTTTTCATCAGCAGCTCTATAAGGTCGAACTCCTTCGCGGTAAGATCGACCTCAACCCCGTCTTTCGTGGATGTACGGCGCTCCGTATCAATACATATGTGTCCGCTTGTTATGACGCTTTCAGCCGCTTGAGGCTCATTCATCGAGACGCGGCGAAGCAGTGCTCTTACGCGGGCTTTGAGCTCAAGTATATTAAACGGCTTTGTTATATAATCATCGGCTCCGCATTCAAAACCGATAATTTTATCGACATCCTCGCTTTTTGCCGTTAACATTATGATGGGGACCTTCGAAAACTCTCTTATGTTAAGACAGGCATCAAGGCCGTTTAGTTTCGGCATCATCAGATCCATGATAATCAAATCCGGCTCGGCAGTAGTGGCCAGCTTTACAGCTTCTTCACCGTCATAAGCAACCTCAACGGTATACCCTTCGTTCTCCAAGTTGAACTTAATCCCCTTCACCAGGGATTTTTCATCATCGACAACCAGAATCTTCACGAATTTTCCTCCTATTTAAGAGTGATGTGGTTCGCTATGCCTTTATAAACCGACTCTCCGATCCCTGACACATCCAAGAGCTGCTCCGTATGTATAAAGCCTCCGCAAACTTCCCTGTATTCGATTATTCTTTCTGCAAGAGCGGGGCCGATACCGTCCAGCAGCTCAAGTTCGGCAGCAGACGCAGTATTAATGTTGATTAATAAAGGCGGCTCGTCCGGATGCGCGTCCGCTGTATCCGATGCTGTATTCGATTGCCTTTCTACGGTGATCTCAGGCTCATTTTGCGCCGTATTTCCGGATATAAGGACGCCGATCATACACAGGGCAAACACGACAGCTGCCCCCGCTATTGTAAGTACGGCTGCTCGCGCCATTTATATCCTCCGTCATCATATGCTTAAAACAGTTGCATTTGCTTGATACATTTAATATAATCATATATAACAGATTAAGTTTTATCTTAACTTTCCGGCGGATAGTCAATTCCCATATTATTTAAGCAAGACAGCACTCGCCGAACTTCTCCGAACAGCGGCCGTCGTGCAATATTATAGCACAAATACGGGAGATTTCTATGGCTAAATTTAAATATATAGCTTATATGTTCATATTTTCCCTTCTGTGCGGTATTATCCTCCCGCTGTACTGTCATGCCGTGGAGCAGCCTGATATAGACGCGGCGGCCTGCGTTATAGCGGAGGTAGACACAGGCGAGATTCTTTATGCGAAAAATGAGCATAATAAAATGTACCCCGCCAGCACCACAAAAATGGTGACCGCTCTTCTTGCGATTATTGCCTGCGAGGAAGGCGCCGCTTCCCTTTCCGATGTCGTAACCGCTTCCGAAAACGTAAATGAAGGTCTCACCTGGGACAGCAGTACGGTGTACATACAACCGGGTGAACAAATGACGCTCGAAAGTTTACTGTACTGCGCTCTTGTTCCCTCGGCGAATGAAGCTTGTAATATCATTGCCGAGCATATCGGCGGATCTATCGAGAACTTTGTTGCAATGATGAACAGTTATGCGGCGAAGCTTGGCTGCAGCGGAACTCATTTTACAAATACTCACGGCATGCCGGACGATAACCACTATACTACCGCTTACGACCTTTATCTTTTAACTCGCGAAGCTATCAAGTACGACAGTTTTATGACAATATGCAATACACCGTCAATAGAAATTCCCGCCACAAACATGTCTGATGTACGTTATCTTGTCACCACCAATTACCTCATATCTCCGGATCAGCCGAATTACCGCTACCAGTACGCAGTCGGTATAAAAACCGGAAGTACGGATTCCGCGGGTTTTTGTCTTGTATCCTCTGCCAGGAAAGACGGAATAAATATGATATCCGTTGTACTGGGCGCCACAGCTGTTCCGCTCGGGGACGGCGCATTTCGGATTACCAGTTTCACTGAAACCAAGACCCTTTTTGAGTGGGCATTTCGCAATTTCAGTTACCGGGAGATACTCAGCGCCACCGAGCTTACCGCAGAGGTTCCGGTCGCAATGGGCGAAGGAATGGACAGCGTAATCATACATCCCGCGACTTCGCTTACGGAGTTTTTGGCAAACGACATCGATGTCGATTCGTTTGACCGGTCTGTAACAATATTCGGTCTTGAGGACGGCACCGGCGAGATTGCTGCTCCGATCGCGGCGGGTGAGGTACTCGGCGAGATTTACATATACTATGACGGTAAAACTTACGGTCCCGTTTCCCTGCTCGCAAATACGGATGTTCCGCTTTCCAAGGCCGAGTATATGAAAGCTCGCATAAAAGAAACGCTCCGTCAAGCCTGGCTCAAGTGGGTTTTGGGAGGTATATTCTTTATCTTCCTGCTGTATGCCGCATTTGTCATAAGGTATAATATTTTAAGAGCCAGGCACAGAAAAAGGCGCAGGCAGGCTTATGAAGCCGGTATCATATCCACTATTGACAGAGATAAGCGCAGATAAGTTATATCTCTACCGATATGCGATTAAACGATTGACAAAATCCAATGACCGGTGGGCGCTGTTTTCCCGGAAAAATTTTTTCCTGCGGACGCGGACGGGGGCGCATTATGCGCACACACGCCATCCGCGCAATGCATACGCGCAACACACCCGCACAATGCACCCGCATGACACACCCGCATGATGTACCCGCACATGACACCCGTGATGCGAAAGCGCGACATACACGCGCGCCGGAGGGCGGAGGCGACGGGGACGACGGAGGAGCGGCAATCCTCAGTCAGCTGCGCTGACAGCTCTTTACACAATGCTCGCCGCTACGGGGACGAGGGGTGTTTTTGGGTACGCGCCGCGGGAAGCTCCGCATCGGAGCTTCTTTTTTGCTTTTTTATACGATTATGCGATATCTTCATGAAGATGCAAACGTTTACAGAAAAGATAATAGTACGCTTGTTCTATTTTGTCAAGCTTTTAATTAAAATAATTCGGTTATGCCGAAGCTAATCAGGGTATAGTACAACGGTTTCATGATGCCTTACTTCCGTCTGAGTTCTATCTCTGTATCGGATATCGGTATCATTTTTTTGAGGGATAAAAGAACATAAAGGCGGGGCGCAAATCGTGCGCCCCGCTGAGTCTTTTATGCCCGAATATATTTGATCCGCAGCGCTTATTCAGCTTCCGCAAGCGCTTTAGCTTCTTCTATTATCTTTTGCTGAACGGCAGCGGGCGTTTCTTCGTACCTGATGAACTCGAAGGAGAACGAGCCTCTTCCCTGTGTCATGGAACGAAGGTCTATGGCATAGCTGCTCATTTCGGCTGCCGGTACCTCCGCCTCTACTTCCTGGTTGCCGTCTCCCTTCGGATTCATTCCCAGAACTCTGCCGCGCCGCTTGTTAAGATCGCCGATAACGTCTCCCATGTTTATGTCGGGGATATTGACCTTAAGCGAACCGATCGGCTCCAGAATTACCGGGGAAGCCTGAGGAAGTCCGTTTTTGTAAGCCAGGTTTGCCGCTGTTTTAAATGCCATTTCGGAAGAGTCGACATCGTGATATGAGCCGTCAACCAGAGTGGCTTTCAGATATACGACAGGATAGCCCGCAAGCACACCCTTTGTCATGCTCTCTCTGATGCCCTTTTCAACGGCGGGGAAATACTGCTTGGGTACGCTGCCGCCGAAAATCTTCTCCTCGAATATAAGGTCCTCTGTTTCGGACTGCGGCTCGAATTCTATCCAAACATCGCCGTACTGCCCGTGTCCGCCGGACTGTTTCTTATGCCGGCCCTGGATCCTGACCTTTTTGCGTATCTTTTCCCTGTAGGCCACTCTGACGGGAGAAAGTTCCACTTCCACACCGAACTTGTTTTTAAGCTTGGAACATAAAACGTCAAGATGGATATCGCCTGCGCCCGAGAGCACCATCTGATGTATCTCGGCGTTGTTCTCGACGCTGAACGTCTGATCCTCCTCTGCCAGTCTGGTGAGGCCGCCGGAAATCTTGTCTTCCTGTCCTTTGACTTTCGGGGTAACAGCCATTGAGTAGCATGGTGCATTAAACTCTATACCCGCAGCTCTGGCCACATTTTTAGGATCGCAAAGAGTATCGCCTGTCTTACTGTCCGAAAGCTTTGAAACCGCGCCTATATCTCCGCAGCCGATCTGCTTTACTTCCGTACTCTTTTTGCCCTGCATCATATAGATATGACCCATTTTTTCGCTTGAGCCGCTCCTGGGATTGATGAGAACCATATCTGTATCGACTGTGCCGGAGAGCACCTTGAAAAATGAAAACTTGCCGTATTGGTCGGAAGTAGTTTTATAAATAAGCATGCAGGTAGGCGCGCTGCGATCACAGGGAATCGATACCTGTTCGCCCGCAGCGTTTATCCCTAACTCCGGTGTGATGTCTGCCGGAGACGGGAAAAGGTTGATCACGGTATCAAGGAGCAGTTCTGTGCCCAGTCCGGTAAAACCGCTTCCGCAAACAACGGGCACAAGAGAAAGATCGCGGATACCCTGCTTGAGGCCTCGAATTATTTCTTCATCAGTAAACGGCTCCTCGGCGAAGAACTTTTCCATGAGCTCCTCTGAAGTCTCCGCTACATTCTCGACCAGTACCGTGTACATCTCGTCAAGAGTTGACTGCATATCCGGCGGAATCGCTGTCTCTATGCTCTTTCCTTTTTCAATCGTATATGCCTTTCGCAGCACAACGTCGATAATGCCCTGAACCCTGCCGTCCTTCACTATGGGAAATACCAGGGGCGAGAGAGTGTGCCCGAATTTTTCTCTAAGAGCCTGAAACGTGGCGTTAAAGTCCCCGTTTTCCTCATCAATCTTGGAAATATAAAAGAGTTTCGGATGTTTTGACAGAGCCTTCCAGGCCTTTTCGGCGCCTACTCCTACCCCGCCCTTAGCCGAGCAGACAATTATTCCGGCATCCGCAACTCTTACCGCCTGACTGACTTCACCCGCAAAGTCAAAATAACCCGGGGTGTCGATTATATTAATTTTATGACCCTTATATTCAGTAAACAGGGTGGCAGCCGAAATGGATATCTGACGCTTAATCTCCTCCGCGTCATAGTCTCCTACTGTGTTGCCGTCCGATACTCTCCCAAGTCTGTCCGATGCACCGGTAAGAAATAGCATGCTTTCCGCCAGGCTTGTCTTACCCGTGCTGCCGTGACCGAGCAGGCAGACATTGCGGATTTTGTCTGTCGTGTAGCCCATATATATCCAATCCTCTCATTTAATCCTGCCCGCCAATGCCGGGCATTGCTTACGTCATAACCCGCTGATTATACACTACAATCGGTATAAATACAATATTAATTATACTCACAAATTACATTGTTTCAAGTCTTGTTGAGCAGAACGACGGGTATCAGCCAGAATATATGAAATAAAAGCATATTTGCCGCACTTGCGGAAGTGAAGGCCGAATTGCGAAATACCAGCAGCAGAACAAGCAAACCCACTATGCTTCCCACAGCCGATATAAGCGTACCGAGCCTTACCTTTGATACGAGAATACGGCTTCTGGACGCTATCTCCACAAAATGTCCCAATCCCTCGCGGCTCATAAGCGCACTTGGCTTTATTCCCGTATCGCCGGAGTCCGCAGACAGGTTATATCTTGCCTCAAACGAAAGAAACTCTATGTGTTCGGTAGATACTTTAAATTTTGACCTCACCATGGTGGGCGTAATATTAAAATCCCTGACCGCGAATATCGGTCTTACCTTTGAGCGGGCAAGTGTAACAAGAGCGTTTTGTACCATGTCGACCGGCATATAATTCACGATAAATACACCGGCCAGCTCATCGTTTACGGCAGTGAATACCGCACTTTTCAGATTGAGATTCGCTGCGAGTCTTATCCCCATCAGGTTCATAAAAGCACCGGACCCTACAAGCACCTTATCTCCGTCTATTATCGCACCGATACCGCCGCTTTCATAACACGAGAACTCGTCAACCCTGTAAATGCTGCAGGCATACTCTTTGAGCAGGTCACCGAAGACTCGTGAAAGACCGGATCCGGAGGCAAGAATCATACTTCCGGTATATGAAACTACCTTCTCGATTTTAAAATCCGAAAAGCATTTAACTCCGTTCAGTGATAGCGTACTCTCCGGAAACAGATCCGAATCCTTTATAACGATACCTATCGAGTCTTTAATTTCAACAGCGCCGCTCCATCCCGCAAGCGCCGCGCCGGAGGAAGCAAGCTTTTTGGCCGCGGAATTGAACGGAAGGTTGAAGATCATCGTGGTGGATGCTGACGCGGTTACAGCGGTCATAGCGGCAAAACAGTGGAGGAAAGCGCCTCCCGCACCGGCAAAGACGGTATCAATCATAGCAAATATAACCGATGCTATCATCAGAAGCGGCGCAAGCTTATGGAACACATTTTCGGACATATCAAATTCCGTGCTCTTTGAAACAAAACCTCTGCTTGTGCCGTATCTTTTCGTAAGAACGGTCCCCTCATCCGCCTTTTCCCATTCGGCCGCGACAACTAACGGAAGGCTTGAAGCCGCCATCGTTTTAAATGTTGTTCTGTAAGCGCTGCGTCCGACCCGCTCACCATACATTGCGCATGTAAGAGAGAACGCGGCCGTCGCGCAGTATGGCAGACCCAGTTCGTAGTTAGAACCGGCAATAATGAATACAGCGTCCGCAACAGCGGTCAGGCAGGCAACACATGCAAGAGATCTCCCACCGGCTCTGCCGCGATACAGGTCAACGACACCCGCGATGAAAATATCAATACCCAGGAGCATAACGACAAGCAATAGAATAAGCTGCAGACCCGCAGATGTGAATTGATCGGATATGGCTAAGCCGGAGTTGTATTCATCGGCAAAGGCAAATATCGCCATGACGAGGAATATGACGAATGCCAAAAAAGTTCTTCGCCTTAAAGATGATACTCCGGACGCGTAGACCTTCAGAGCTTCCTCATTGCTCAGTTCAGGCCGTTCTGCCGCTTTCTCCTCTTTTATAAGGCGCTGTTTATCCTTTTTTTCACGCTCTTTCCGACGCTTTTCGGCTTCGCGGGATATTACGCTTTCTACTTCCTGCGAGCTTTCGGAAATAACATCACTGCGAGCGTACTTGCCGACGCCGAAAAACTCTTGTTCTTCATCACTCAAAGCGAGCTGCGCGGCACGATTTTCTTCCTCGCGGCGAAGCTCTTCCTCCTGCCTTAGCCGCTCAGCCCGGAGCCGGGCCTCTTTTTCGCGTTCTTCTCTGACATTCCTGTGAGCTTTCGCGCTTCCGGGCTTTTCGCCTCGAATCGGTTCTGGATTCTCCGCGGGCAAGGCTCTGGAAATATTGCTTTCTTCGTCGGGAATAACTTTCTTACCGGTTTTTCGAGGCTTATCCTTTTGCTCTTCCTCAACTGCCTGCGGTTTTGGTATCGTTTGCGCGGGCCGCTTCGGCGCCGGTTTGTATTCCTTAACTGTTTCGGATTCGCCGTCCAACTCAATCTCTCTTGTCAACTCGGCGATTATTCTCGCCGCCTGCTCCTCAAGCTCTTCCTTGGACAGCTTCTTTTCACCGGCGATATATGCCTTACCCTTGTATTCGGCCAGAATATTTTCAAGAGTATAGACCGTCTCTTCCTCGGCGCCCATATTAAGTTTTGAGCTGTCCTCTGCCATCTGTTACTCCCCGGAAGTATTAGAAGTATTATAGGGTGCTGCGCTGCCTTAGCGCTTCATAAAGGAGAATCGCTGCGGCGGCGGATGCGTTAAGCGACGATATTTTCCCGCGCATCGGGATAGAAATAAGGAAGTCGCAGCTTTCGCTGACAAGCCTTCTCATCCCCTCTCCCTCGGAGCCTATTACTATCGCGGCAGGACCGCTTAAATCTGTTTTCCACAAATCTGTCCCGCCGCCTGCCGCTGCCCCGAATATCCATACTCCGGCTTCTTTAAGCTCTTTAATCGCAGCCGCAATATTCGCGACTCGCGCGACGGCAAGGTGCTCGGCCGCTCCCGCGGAAGTTTTGCCTACAACCGCGGTAAGTCCCGAACTTCTGCGCTTTGGTATGATAATCCCGTGTGCCCCGGATGCCTCGGCTGTTCTGATTATCGCGCCCAGGTTGTGCGGATCGGATATCTCGTCGCATATTACTATCAGCGGGACCTCACCCCGATCCCGTGCGGTCTGCAGAATATCGCCGACCGACTCGTAAGCGCGCACGGAAGCTACCGCAATAACCCCCTGATGCGAATGCGTGACGCTCATTGAGTCCAGCTTTCGCCTGTCGGCTTCCGATACGACCGCGCCCGCTGCGCGTGCCTTTGAGGCTATATAGCGAAGGGTATTGTCGGTATCGCCCTTTACGATATATACTTTATCCAGGCTGCGCCCGGCTTTCAGCGCTTCCAAAACGGCATTTCTGCCTTCTATCTGACCTTCTCTGGGGTCAAATCCTTCTTTTTCATCCATTATAGGTCACCACCGGTGCTGCGGTTTGATTTCCGCTTAATATGAAGGGTCCGCGTTTATGTCCGATACCGGCAATCCGCGTCGCTGTATTATTTTCCTAGTGCCCCGTTTTTGATTATTGATTTTACCATACTTTCGGTATTACTTCAAAGAACTTTTTAATTTTGCTTGTTATAGACATAAAAGTGCGGGTATAGTAATATTGAAATGATTTAAACTTATGGAGGCATGCGCTTGAAATCCTTAAACCGTATAATTGACCGCTTTTGTGCAAGGCATAACAGGTTCGGTATACCAAACCTGATGCTCATTGTTATATTCGGAAACGCACTCGTTTTTCTCCTCAGCAAAATGGACACAACCGGGGAGCTTTACGGCATACTTACTTTAATACCCTATTACGTAGTAAGGGGGCAGGTATGGCGTCTTATTACTTTCATTTTTGTACCGGAGTCCGGAAACATTATATCATTAGCGCTGTTTATGTATTTTTATTACTTTATAAGCAAAGCGATCCTGCAAAGCTGGGGCAGCGGAAAATTCACCATCTATTACTTCAGCGGCGTATTCCTGACGATTGTTTTATCTTTCATACTGTATGCCTTTAAAGTCAATGTAGCCGTAAGCGGAGCGACATATGTAAATCTGTCTTTGTTTTTCGCCTTTGCGAGCTTATATCCCGATCACCGCCTGCTGTTGTTATTCATAATACCCTTAAAAGTCAAATGGATGGCATACGCCAATGCCGCTTATTTTATTTATGTTATAATAATAAACGCCGCGCACCGCTCGCCCTTCGCGTTCTTCCCGCTGGTCGGATTTGCCGTATTTCTTCTGTTCTGCGCCGACTCGCTTATATCTTCCGTAAGCTTTTTAAGATATCGGGCTTCTGCCAATGTTATTAATTTCAGACGGGCGTCTAAAAACGCAAAACGGAATTCCGAAAACCGTTCATATATATATAAATGCGCTGTATGCGGAAGAACCGATACCGAAAACCCCGATCTGGAGTTCCGCTACTGCTCACGCTGCAAAGGATATCATTGTTTTTGCAAAGATCATATAGACAGCCATATACACTTCACGGAATAATCGCTTTCCATCTTCTTTAAAGTCTCGCTTTGATAATGACAGGGGCTGCGGCATCTTATATGCCGCAGCTCCCTTTTATCGCATATTTACGGATATTCCTCCGTCATAAGTAAGAGATTGCCCGGGAAGTCCTATCTCTCCCATTTGTCGATAAGAGCCTGAATCTGCTCCGTAAAGGACCGAAGATCTCTGTTGCTGCCACCCTTATTTTGCTCAATAACCTTTAAAAGCGTTTTACCGGCAGCCAGAAGTTTCTCATAAATCGTTGCGCTTCGTGCCGCGGCTGTTCCGCTGGGCATCGGCGGAGTTCCTTCCTGAATTATCCTGTCGGCGGCAAGGTCATATACTTCATCCATATACGGTGTATGCGCCTTGATACCCATTGAATTTAAAAGGTCTGTGAACCCCTCGCTGACCTCAGCCTCCCCGTGAACCACAAACACGTTCGCGGGACGGGGATTATAAGCCGATATCCACCTGATAAGGCCGCTTCTGTCGGCGTGAGCGGACATACCGTTTAGCTTAACTATCCTTGCGGCCACATTTATCTGTTCGCCGAACAGCTTGACTTTTTTGATCCCGTCCGTCAATAGTCTTCCCAATGTGCCCTCAGCCTGATAACCGACGAAAATTATCGTGCATTCGGGCCTCCAGAGGTTATGCTTGAGATGATGACGTATTCGGCCTGCTTCACACATGCCGCTGGCGGAAATAATTATTTTAGGCGTGCTGTCCTCATTTAAAGCTTTTGAGTCATCGGTAGTCATGGATAAGCGCAGGCCCGCGAAGGAAAACATTTCACCCCCGCCCCGCAGGATCTCCTCGGCATCGGTATCCACGTACCCATCGAGATTACCCGAGTATATCCTCGTTGCCTCGTTTGCCAGAGGACTGTCGACATAAACGGGAAAGTCGGGGAAGGATTTTACAAGGCCGCGCTCCTTGATCTCCCTTATAAAATAAAGCAGCTCCTGAGTTCTGCCCACAGCGAAAGACGGTATTATTACATTGCCTCCGCCGCGGAAGGTGTCGTCTATAAGCTCAGCCAGAGTTTCGGTATAGCTTTCGACGGGTTTATGATCTTCGTCGCCGTATGTACTCTCCATTACTACATAATCGGCACTTGGAATCAGCTGCGGATCTCTGACTATCGGTTGATTGAGGTTGCCGATGTCGCCTGAGAAAACTATTTTTTTACTGATGCCGTCTTCAGTCAGCAAAAGCTCGGCGGAAGCGCTTCCGAGAAGATGTCCGGCGTCGGTAAAGGACAGAACTATTCCGTTAAAGATAGTCTGCTTTTCCCCGTAATTCATGGATATGAGATCTTTAAGAGCTTCATTTACATCTTCAATCGTGTACAGAGGCTCAACGGGCACCTTGCCCGCTCTTTTTCCCTTGCGATTTTCATACTTCGCTTCCGACTGCTGAATAAAAGCGCTGTCGCGGAGCATTATCTGCAAAAGCTCACCGGTCAGCCGCGTAGCGTATATGCTTCCGGAAAATCCCCGAGCTTTAAGCAGCGGGATGCGCCCCGAATGGTCTATGTGCGCATGCGTCACCACAACAGCGTCGATCGTACGCGGATCAAAACTTAAAATATCGTTCGGATAATCGTTGTCGTCCCTCCCCTGCCGCAGACCGCAGTCGATAATAATGCGCTTTCCGCACGCCTCCAGCAGGTAGCAGCTCCCCGTGACCATTCTCGCTGCTCCGAAAAATGTAAGTTTAATATGCCCACCACCCAAATAAATTTAGCCTAATCCGGTTTTTATAATGTATCTGTTTATAACACTGCAGACCTGGGCTCGATCCGCTTCTTTTCTCGGACCGAAAACCGCGGCGTCCGTTTGTTCTCCGCTTATGAGCCCGGCGGCTCTGGCACGCCTTACGTATTCTTCCGCCCAGGGGCTTACCTGAGCCTCATCGGCAAATGGCTGCGAATTCTGACTCTGATCAAGTATTGCCCCCATATAATCGGCGTAGGATATGATTATCTTCGCCATCTGCTCTCTTGTAATATTGTCATTGGGACCGAATCTGTCCGCATCGTAACCGTTTACGATACCGCCGGAGGCCGCCCACGCTACATAAGGCCCGTACCACGTGTCCATACGGACATCCTTGAAGGTAACCGAAGTATACATAGAAGTGTCCACCCGGCTCACGCGTCCCAAAATGGTTACGAACATAGCGCGCGTTAACGTCATGTCAGGCGAAAACATATAGTTTCCGGTTCCGTTGACATAGCCCTTTGCCGCGAGAGCTATAATATCGTTTTCTGCCCAATTTCCCGAGATGTCAATGAATACCGTATTGTACGGTATTGTTCCCGACACGGCGTGCTTGTAATATCCGTCTGCCAGCGCAGAAGCCGAATCGCTGAAAACTCTTATCAGTGACGAGGAGTTCTCGGCCGAGAAATAGCGGTTGCCGGTTTTAAGTACGGATCCGCTTTTTATGCTCTCGCCGGTGGATAGGTTGAGCACCTCACCGGCTTCGATTGTGATTGTCATTGTTCCGGACAGCGGCACGAATGAAGCAAACTCACCCATGGTCAAAGTGCCTCCGAAAGAGAACGCGATATCTTTATACTGAGGGGAATACGAATACCCCGCACCGCCGGGCAAAGAAATCTCATCGAGCCTTTTGAGCATGCCTGAATAGAGCTTCCCCACGGTTCCCTCTATGCTCACCGAGGCCAGCTCCATAATTTGAGGTTTGAAGGTGCTTTCGATATAGCTGATCGAGACCAAAGGATCCGCGGCGCTTCCGCCTGTCGCCGCCACCCCTCCCGCGCAAACGGTAAGCAGGATTATGGCAAGCAGAACCGTAGCTATTCTTTTCAAGTTTAATCTCCACTTACATATTTATTTTTTGATTATATCACCGTTTCAGACCGAATTCAATTAAAAACCTGCACTGCCGCGGCTGTGTGGCGTAGCAAACCGAGGCGTTAGCGCATAGAAATGTACATAGCTGATAGTATGGAGGTTATTATGGGCAAATGCATTTCTTATTACCTGGGCGCAAATACCGGAAAAGGTTTTGTGAGCGCTTTCGAGGGTTTTATCCGCAGGCCCGAGGTTAAATTCGTATATGTGCTCAAAGGCGGCCCGGGCTGCGGGAAAAGCAGCTTTATTCGCAATATTGCGCTGGCCTTGCAAGACATCGGCTGTTACGCAGAGTACATATTATGTTCCGCAGACCCGGATTCTCTTGACGGCGTTTTCTTTCCGTATCTGGGCGTGGCATATCTTGACGGAACGGCGCCGCATGTCCTTGAACCGTCACTTGCGGAGGCAAAAGGAAATTATGTAAACCTGGGCACCTTCTGCGATACGGAGCGGATGGCTAAAATATCCGAAGAAGCGGCACGTCTGATCGGGGAATATAAAAACAGTTATGCAAACGCTTACGAACGCCTCGGAGCCGCATGCGCAATAAAGGCGTCTGTGCGAAACGAAAGCCTTAATGCCGATATCTCAAAGCGTCTGGAGGAACGCGCTTCATCCGCCGCAAGACGCGAAATAAAACGTTTGTCAGGTCCCGGAGGACAAAAGGATGTTTTTCTGGACTCTTTCGGGTCACAGGGATTTGTGAGCGAATGGCAGACGGCCGCAGCGTCTGCCTCCCGCATATTGCTCGCGGACAACGAACTCGGGTACGCCGACCATTATCTGTCTTTTATCCTCGCGGAAGCTTTAAGCAGAGGCGCAAGCGTGACTGTATGCCGCGACGCGCTCTTCCCTTCCCGAATCGCTCATCTGCTGATTCCCGAGCATTCACTTGCGGTACTGTCGGAAACAAAAGACTCACCATGTCCTCTTGAAGGTGTCAGACGTGTCAGGCTTGACTGTTTGATTTCCGGCAGTGCTGTAAACAGATCTGAAAGCCGCAGCGACGCGAAGCTTGTCCGGTCTCTGCTCACATCGGCACAGAAATATTTCCGGCGCGCGAAGGAATATCACGATGAACTGGAATATATCATAAATCCCTATGTAGATTTCGGGGGCGTATATACGCTTTCCGACGCTCACGCCGCTTTGCTTAAGGAAAAATTCAAGGAAAAAGTACGGTAAAACTCAAGTCCGACAGCATAAACCGGTTGAGTGCTCTTATCATCGGAACCGTTTTTTTCCGCTCTGCCGAAGCAGATCGGTATTAATGGCCATGCGGGCGTTTTTCGTCCACGGCCTTAGATAAGGCACGTTTTCATTGTGTTTTATAGATTTTTTATCGAATCTGTTGTATGATTTATCACAATGAGCGAAATGCCCCGAATTATAAGATTGTGAGGATGCTGCTTATGGCCAGAGTTTCCACAAAAGAGAACAAGAATATTTATCAGCTGACCCGTGAGAGTCTGCAGCTCACCAGAGAATCGGCCGGTGAGCTGCTCGAAATAATCTCCCCCGAGAGAATCGAGAAAATTGAGAACGAGCGCTCTTTGCCCCACCCGGACGAAGTTCTTATTATGGCGGAGAAATATAAACAGCCCGGTCTTTGTAACTATTACTGCGCCAACCAATGCCCCATCGGACAGCAGTACGTTCCCGAAGTTAAAATAAATGAACTGGCCCATATCGTATTGGAGATGCTGGCCTCTTTGAACTCCATATCAAAACGCAAAGATCGTCTTATAGAGATTACCGCGGACGGCAAAATCTCCGGCGATGAATTAAAAGACTTCATCTACATACAGGAGGAGCTTGAGCGCATCTCAATTGCCGTGGAAGCTCTGCAGCTTTGGTCCGAACGGATGCTGGCAACAGGCAGCATTGATGCCGAGCAATACAAGGCATATAAGTCCGCGGATACCTCCGAGCCGGTCTAATTTGCCGAAACGGGAGAAATACAGCCGTCTATTTTGCTAAAACAATCATTTATTCCCCCGAGTCTTAAAGATACAATAATGATACTGCAGGAACATGTATCGTTAATTCTGAAAGGAGAAAAAAGAATGGAAATTATAATCGGAGTTGCCGCAGCGGTCGTATTCATCATTATCATTGCGATGATAGGCTACGTCAAATCCCCGCCCGATACGGCATATCTGATTTCCGGCTTCCGTAAACCCCGCATTCTTATCGGCAAGGCCGGGGTGCGCATTCCCTTCCTGGAGCGGCTGGATAAGCTGTCGCTTAAGATGTTCTCCGTGGACGTAAAGACTACCGACTACGTACCGAATGCCGAGTACATCAACGTAAAGGTGGACGCCACCGTTAAAATTCGCATCGGGCAAAGCGAAGAGATGATGACCCTGGCCTCAAAGTTCTTCCTCAACGAGGGCGAGGATATGATCATCCGCCGTGTGCAGGACACTCTGGAAGGCAACATGCGTGAGATCGTGGGTCAAATGCGTCTGGAAGAAATGGTCACCGACCGCAAGGCTTTCGGTGAACGCGTCCAGGAAAACGCCATCCCCGATCTGCAGAAGATGGGTCTGGAAATGATTTCGTTTAATGTCCAATCCTTCTCCGACCAGAACAACGTTATCGATGACCTGGGTATCGACAACATCTCCCAGATTAAAAAGGGCGCCGCTGTCGCCAAAGCTCAGGCAGACCGCGACATCGCTATCGCCCAGGCGCAGGCAGCCAAGGAAGCCAACGACGCCAAGGTTCAGTCCGAGATGGAAATTGCGGTAAAGCAAAACGCACTGGCAATCCGTCAGGCCGAGCTCAAGCAGCTCTCCGACGTGAAAAAAGCCGAAGCCGATGCGGCCTACTCCATCCAGGAGCAGGAACAGCGCAAAACCATCGAAATATCTACCGCCAATGCCAATATCGCAAAGGCTGAACGCGATGCCGAACTCAAATCCCGCGAAGTCGACGTCATGAAACAGACTCTGGACGCTCAGATTCGCGCTAAGGCCGATGCGGAACGCTACCGTCAGGAGCAGGAAGCCGAAGCCGAGCTTTACAAGCGCCAGAAGGATGCCGAAGCCCGTCGTTATGAGCAGGAGCAGGAAGCTGCCGCCGCCATGAAGATTGCCGAGGCTCAGAAGTACGCCAAGGAGAAGGAAGCCGACGGCATCGCCGCTGTAGGTAAGGCCCAGGCCGAGGCTATTCGCGCGAAGGCACTGGCAGAAGCGGAAGGCATCGATAAAAAGGCGGAAGCTATGCGCAAGTACGGCGAAGCCGCAGTTGTGGAAATGGTTATGGCTGCCCTGCCTGAGATCGCCAGGAATATCGCCGAGCCTCTGTCCAAGGTTGACAAGATAACCATGTACGGCGAAGGCAACACTGCCAAGCTTCTGGCCGATATCGTCAACGGGACAACCCAGGTTACGGAGGGTTTCAGCGCGGGTATGGGCATTGACCTCAAGAGTCTTATTCTGGGCGCCCTGGGCGGCAAGCTGGCAGCAGGCGCTCCGGCCACGGCGGCCGCTGCCGCTCCCCTTCCGGATTCTGACCATAGCTGACAGCCGCTAGAGGTATACGAGCCCGCATAGAGAAGCAACAGACAGCAAAGAGGCCTCACAGAGATGTGGGGCCCCTTGTGCAAATATTGTTCGGCAACCGCGAATAAGCAAAAAATGCGAGGAGTTATTATGAAACTATATATAAGAGAAAAGGTCTTTTCATGGAAAGACCGGTTTACAATCAAGGACGAGTTCGGGCAGGATCGCTATTTCGTTGAGGGAGAGCTGTTCTCCTGGGGCAAAAAGCTCCATGTTTACGGCACGGATGGCTCAGAGGCTGCCTTCATCCGGCAGAAGGTGTGGAGTTTCCTGCCAAAGTATCATGTATTCGTGAACGGACGGCAGATCGCGCAGATCGTCAAGGAGTTTACTTTCCTGTTCCCCAGATACAGGATCGACGGACCGGGATGGGAAGTTGACGGCAGCTTTACGGCTCATGACTATCGGATAACGCAATCCGGTCGTCCGATTGCGAACATCCACAAAAAGTGGATGACCTGGGGAGACTGCTATGAACTGGATATCGCAAATTCCAACGATGAGATCGTTGCTTTGGCGGTGGTGCTGACTATCGACTGTGTTACGGAAGCAGCAGCTGCCGCAGGTGCCGCATCAGCATCCGCCGGGAGCTGACTTTACACACTCGAGAATCTCGTGCCTTTCCGGCATCGCCGATAAAGCTCCCTTTCTGGTGGTAACAATCCCGGCGGCAGCGCTTGCGAACCGCAGCATCTTTAATATTTTCTCGATCGTTAAATTACCGAGTCCCTCACCGAGCACAGCATCCAGGCAGCAGCCGCAGAAGGTGTCGCCGGCTCCGGTGGTGTCGATCGTATTCGGAAACCTGAAGGCTTCGGCGCAAACGACAAGGTCACGGTATAAAGCGATGCTGCCGTTTCGTCCGCATGTGATAAAAATGAGTCCGATATTCGGGAAGCGGCCCCGAATGGCCATTCCTGCTTCCTTCGCGGAAGTGATCCCGGTTAAAAATTCCGCCTCGTCGTCCGAAATTTTCAGTATGTCGCAATGGGCGCAGCCCCATTCGATCTGCGCCTTTGCTTCCGCCGTGCTGTCCCAGAGCGGCGGGCGCAGGTTTGGATCAAACGATATAAGCGCCCCGCTACGGAGTGCGATGTCCGCGGCGGCCCGCGTTGCTTCGCGCACGCCGGTGTGCGTCATGGACAGTGTTCCGAAATGAAATATCCGGCAGTTTTCAAGGAGCGTCTTGTCGAGCTCCTCCTGCCTGAGCATCATATCGGCTCCGGGTTTTCTGCAGAACGCGAAGCTGCGCTCTCCGCCCGCGCCGGTATCGACAAAGGCCAGAGTCGTACTGACGCTTCGGTCGAAAACGATTCCGCGCGTATCAATTCCGAGTTCTTCGACCGCCTTTTTAAGACGCTGCCCGAACATATCATCACCGAGCTTGCCGATAAACGCGGTTTTCCTTCCGAGCCTGCTGAGCATCGCCAGCACATTGCACGGCGCGCCGCCCGGACAGGCTTCAAAAAGGCCGTTTCCCTGTGCGCTTTTTCCGCAGCTTACAAAATCAATAAGCAGCTCTCCGAGAGCGACCACTTCGACCATCGCCGCGCGCCTCCTTCAGATATCGAGGATTTCAGGCCCAAGCGGCCCCGAATAACGGATCGTAAAGGTCTTCTTAATAAAATCGGCATCCAGCTCGGCATATTCCGCGCCGTTTGCGCGGCGCACACGCAGCGTGCTCTCGCTGCAATCCAAAAGCTCAAAACCACCGTCAAAAGCGGTATGAGTATTTCGGAAGTCCATCAGCCTGAGCAGCTTTTGAACAACCGGTCTTTGCGCTTCGCGGGCGGCCTCATCCGCGCTGTAGTAATGTCTGTTGATGTTGCGGCCCTCTTTTGTTCTCTCCAGGAGCTCAATATCGTTTCTTCCGGCCAGGAGGCCGACATAATAAACCTGAGGTGTTCCGGGCGCGAAAAACTGCACCGCGCGCGCGAGAAGATACGCATCGTCATCGTCACCCAGCGCCGAATAATACGTGCAGTTGATCTGATATATGTCGAGGTTATTGTAGCCGGGCGAATTGTATATCTTCTTTACATTGGCTCCATATCGAAAGATATCTTCCCGGGTTCTATCAAGTTCCTCGTCCGGCAGCAGCCCCCTGACGTCAACGACACCGAGTCCGTCATGTGTATCCAGCGTAGTGTACTGCTTTCTCGGACATATCCCGAGCCAGTTTTTCAGAAATGTTGTCCTGCCGTAATAAATGGCGTTTATGAGCAGCATAGGCAGCGCGAAATCATATACAGCGAAGCCTTTTTCAGCCAGCTTGAGCGAAATGGAGTAGTGCTCGTGTATCTCCGGCAAAATCGATGCCCGGTACGGCTTTAAGACATCCGCGCAGAAGGACAGGAGCTCCCATATTTCCGGTTCGATAAAAAAGCAGCTTGTTCCGGCTTTCTTAACGGCATAGGCAAACGCGTCCAGCCGGATGACCGAAGAGCCCGTCTGTGCCAGATGCGCCAGGGTTCGCTTAATAAAATCCCGAGTTGTCACGGTTCTGCAATCAAGGTCTATCTGCTCTTCGCCGAAAGTGCACCACACCTTTTCTTCCGTGCCGTCGGCAAATCGCGCAACGGTATAAGGCGCTTTAGGTTTTCGTTTATAGATAAGCTCTATATCATCATCGCTCGGCTCTCCGTTCGGCCAGAAATCCTTATACCTGATAAACATATCACGGTAAGCCGAATTATCTTTAAGAGAAAGAAAGTCGCGATAAAAAGCGCTTTGAGCCGAGATGTGGTTAATCATGAAATCCGCCATAAGTATATAGCTTCCGGCCAGCCGCTCAACGTCGTCCCATGTGCCGAAGGCGCTGTCGATTTTACTGTAATCCGTGGGAGCAAAGCCTCTGTCTCCCGACGACGGAAAGAACGGCAAAAGATGCACGCCGCCTATGGCTTTGTTAAAATGCGTATCCAGGATTTGATGAAGCTCCCGTATGTTCCTGCCCAGCGAGTCCGGATATGTAATCAGAAAAATTCTGTTTTCAGGCTTTGCCATCATAAAATCTCCGTTGTATTGAAGTCAGATCCATTTTTTCAGAACATCGGCCAGCTCTTTTCCCATGCGCTCATGTGTTTTCACAGACGGATGGCCAAGCGCGCCGGAGCCTTCCTCCCAAATGAACATGCCGCCGAATTTAAAACAGAATATCCGTGTATCGCCGGTTTCAGACCGATACGCATCCGCCGCTCTTAAGATATTGTCGTAGAGATAGTAATCCATGGAGCCAAGCGTGCAGCCGATCACCGGGCCGGGGCCGTTGAGGCGGCGCAGCAGATATATAAATTCCTTATAGCGCCGCTCGAAATGCCGCTCCTCTTCCGGGTCATTCCCCGAGGCCTTGCAGCGGAACGCGTCGTTCGTGCCCAGGTTCACGATGATCGCGTCGGGCAGGAACTTATTAAAATCCCATTCTTCAAAGCCGGATGTTAAGCCCGAGGCTTCCTGACCGAACCGATCCGTGTACGCATAGTAATCCTCCATCGCGCGCCGCGGCGGCCGGAAATCGGAAAAATCGGGGAGTTTTATAGAAAAGTTCTCGTTATAGGAATTGCAAAGCGGAATACCGGAAATACAGATGCTGTTATAGTCGGCATCCAGAAGCTCCGCCGCGACCGCGCTGTACGCCTTAAAGCCGTTTTCAAGCGCCGTTTTAAACATGCCCGTCTCGTCGGTCTCGTTTCCGAACCCGCAGGTGATGGAATCACCGATGAATTCAAGACGCGGGCGGCGTGCGCTGAGCTTCGGCGGCAGTATATCACCCGTAACGCCGAGGCTGCGGATACCGACACGTCCCTTATTGTTCTCCGAACGTTTGAGTACTCTGAGGGTATGTGTTTCGGGCGCCGGGCTCTCAAAAAGTATATAGGAACGAACGCCGTCCGGAACCTCAGTAATCTGAACCGGCAGGCGTTCGCCATCCAGGAAAACAGCCAGCCAGGGAACATTCGTCCCCTCCGTCGGATAATAATCCGTACTTCCGGCAAGCGCCGCTTCGACCTTTGCCCCCCGGAAGGTAATCTCGAAACCGGAGCCGGTCCAGTTGAAATGTATGATACCCTCTTGTCTGTCAAAAAGTGTTCTGCCGAAAAAAGTTATGTTTTCTCCGAAAGCATCCGCGCGCAGCTCCATCGCAATCTTCCCCCTGTGATAAGTGATCGGTTAATACCGACTTATTTTCCGATAAGGAATAATTAAGTTATAAAAGAATAAAGCATGTTTAAGGTCGTGTTCGTAAAAAAGCGCCCGCATGGCCGTTAATACCGTTCTTCCATTTCGCAGGAGAACGGTATTGCCTGTTTTCAGCAGCGAAAAGCAGTGACGGCTTCCGGTGCCGGTGCTCCGAATGTTCCTGTTCCCAGGGTCGAAACAGTGCACTGCGTTCCCACAAACCGGAATTCCAGCCTTTGAATAAAGCAGCCTTCAATCATGCGAATCGTTAAAAGAAGCGTATCCTGCGCTGTCCAGGCGGCGCTGACAAGCGTTTGCTCACCATCGAGCATGTTATGCCTTCGCGTGCCGTCGATCGCCGCGGTCAGCGCCAGCTGCCCTGCACCGCTGCTGAAATCGAAGGTACAGGTGTCCTCGCGAAAACGCAATCCGAAGGCCGTCACCGCCGCTGGCAGCTGCGCTCCGGTCATGAACTGACGGATCCTGTCACCCACAATCAGTGTGCCGTCGGTAATACGCCACTCTGTCCCGTCCACCGTCTCCGCGATCGGACTGAAGGGCGCATACGGCTCGCTTGGCAGCGCCAGCCGCCGCATCCGGGATGCCAGGGCCGCGGCCGCCGCCGCATCTTCCGGCAATTTATCGGCATCGGGGATTTTTTTAAGGAAGTCCCACATAGCGTCCAGGGTTGTCTGCGCCGCATGGGCACCCGAGGCGTTTTCCGTTATGGCAATTAGGAGGTCTTTATCCGGAACCGCGATGGTGAACTGACCCATAGCGCCGTCGGCTCTGTAAACGCCCTTGGGACGGCACATCCAGATTTGAAAGCCGTAACCGACAAAATTATCCTTAGCCGGCGGATTGACCTTCTCTTCGCCGGCGCTGTCGTTTTGAAGCGATGTTGCCAGACGGACATAATCCTCCGCTAGAATCCTCTCGCCATCCCAGACTCCGCCATCCAGGTAGAGCTTCATCAAACGCAGATTATCTTCCGTTGTAGCCTTGAGCCCGCCGCCGCCGACCTCCATGCCGTCCGGCATGCGCATCCACCGCAGGTTTCGCGCATCGATGCCGAGCTTGTCAAACAGACGCGGCTTGAGGTAGTCGTGCAGCCCTAGACCCGTTTTCGCGCAGACTATTGAGCCCAGCAAGGTCGACCCCATGCTGTTGTACATGTACGTCGTGCCGGGAACATGGTTTACGGGAGTCGCCAGAAACTCCCTGATCCAGTCAACGCTCGGCCTCGGCATCACGTCCATACCGCAGCCCATGCATAAAACGTCCCGAACGGTAAGCTTTTTTAGATTCTCCGATGGCTCCGTCGGCGCTTTATCCGGGAAAATATCGATGATCCGCTCATCCAGCTTCACAAGTCCTTCCGTGCAGGCGATCCCGACGGCAGTCGCGGCATAGGTTTTCGTATGAGATTGCAGTCCGTGGCGGATACCCGGTGCGTAAGGAGCCCACCAGCCTTCGGCAAAAATCTTTCCGTGACACATGAGAATAAGCCCGTGCGGCTCTGTATAACCGCTTTCAAGCATATCGATCAGCCACTGTACGGCCCCCGAGGGCACGCCCACAGATTCGGGCGTCACGCGCATAAATTCCTTTCGGTTCATTGATGATCCCCCTTTAATATAAAGTATCAAAAGCCCAGATCGGTAAGCCATTCGGAGCAGAGCCCGGCCCAATGCGCCACATGCGGCAGCTTTAAGCCCAGATCGTTGTTGCCGTCCGCCAGAGCCAAACCATGCGCGCCGCCCGGGAAGCAGTGCAGCTCAAACGGGATATCGGCGCATTGGAGATGCCAGGCCAGATTCATAGACAGCCTGGGATCGTCGCTGTTTGTCTGCCAGACAAAAAAAGGCGGCGTCTGCGCTGTCAGATTGCGCTCAACAGACAGATACTGCTCCTCCGCCAGCGTTTCTTCCGATATCGGTGTCGGTGAAAACGGGCGAGGAAATGAGGTGGAGGAGAAAGCGCCGTACCCGACGATACATGCGTCGGGGCGGCAGGATTGCCTCTCAACCGGATCCCCGGCACCCGGATCGCCGAAATCAAAATGAGTAGCGCAATTGCCCGAGAGCATCCCGCCGGCCGAAAAACCCATGACCGCGATTTTATCGCTGATGCCAAGCTCAGCTTTTCTGTGTCGCAGTACTCGGATCGCTCTTTGCATGTCTGCCATCGCGTCCCGCCGCGTATACGGGACGAGCCGATACGTCAGTACCGCAGCGGCGAAACCGGCATCGTTGAAATGAGCCGCCACATTAAAGCCCTCGCAGCCCGTCCGCCAGGCAAACCCTCCGCCATGGGCAACGATCACAGTCCCCCGCTCCCGCCCGTCAGGTGCGGGAACAAACACGATCGAGGGCTCAATCTGCAGCGGATCGCAGCTGATATCAAAACGCGGTGCGCCTTGCTCCCATAAGAGAATTTGGTCAAACCGCGCCACGGCGTCGTTCCATATTTTCATATTCCCTGCCGTGTCCGGCGTCCCGTCGGCATTGCGATGCATCGAAACATGACGTATAACGGCATTCTCGCCGATCACTCGCGAGAGCACCTCGCGGTTTCGTTCAAAGGCCAAACGCACACCCCCGTAATGTAAACGTTTTTATTTATATCATTGTACATATCCTTCCGGTTTACGTCAATTAATTAGTAAATCATCATACTTCTGATCTGCTTAATTCTCCGACCGGCCCGGACGCTATAAACCGCGGACCGGCGGCGAGGCTGCGGCGGGAGAAATGGCGGCACGAGAATAATCTATACATCCCGGATTGCTTTTCCGGGAAGTAAAAAGTTGCAAGGAACGCCCTGTTGTTGTATGATTTCAACAATCAAATAAATAACAGGAGGTTAGCTGCATGTTCTTCACGCAGTACAATCCCATGACCACCGAAGAAGTCAACGCGAAGGTTGAAGCGGAGCGCAAGGCCGTCGGTGAATCCTGCGCCTGCCTCGTAGGATGTTCCTTCAAGGCGATTCTGGAAGGCGAATTTGCCCCTAAGCAGCTGGACTATAAGTTTCCGGATAAGGACACGCTGGAGTTCACCGAAAACGGGGAGACCTTCACCGCACCCTACACAGCCGTCAGCTGCGGAAAGATAGTCCTTTTCACCCATCTGGTGCCCGGCACCACACGCGGCTGGCATGTGATACTGGACAGGATGACAAAGGCAATCACCGTCTTTGAGACCTGGTTTGGCATCACCGTGCCCGTGGGTGTGGACATTACCGGCAAGAACCCTCCCATGTACTACCGTGACATTCCCCGCGAGATTCAGCGTGAGTATTACTTCGGCCGGGCCGACTTCGGCGACAACGAGAAGCCCGCGAAGCTGCATACCAACACAAATCGTCTGGAAGGCCGCGGCCTCCACTGGGATTTCACCACCGGTTATGAGATTCTGACTTTCTTTCCCAGCCTGTGCAGCTCCACCGTTGTGGAACTGGGCAAAAAGATGGGCGGCATTACCATGGCCAACGGTTCCGACTACATCCGCATTGATGATGAGTTTTATATCTTCACCCGCTGGGAAGTCGAATTCGGCGGCAAGATGTGGCTGGAAGTGCTCAACTTCTATGACAATCAGGCGGTCGGTATAGAGTTCGGCTTCAATGAGGATGACAGTCTTGTATACTCAAGCCATACCGCGAAGTTAGAGATTACCGGCGATGCCGCCCATCTGGAAAATATCTACGATCTTGGCGACAAAAAGCGGCCTATGGCCCGCTCCAACGCCAAGGGCAGCCGTTACGCATACCGTCCCATGGATATTGATCCGCCCATGAGCCACGAAGAGGCCCTGCAGCATGCGGCGCAATCGAATCGTATCTTTGAAGTGGACGGCCCCAACATCATGGCCTCTAAAAACAACCTGCCCTTCTCCGAGTTCCTTGTGGGCAAGCAGTTTAAGATCAGGCTTGACAACGAAAAGCACGCTATTGCCCCCTGGACGGGCAAGGACGGCACCGTTTTCGAATATGATGTGCTCACCGATCGGAAGCTGCGCTGGCGTGAGTCCGGCGGCGAATGGCAGGAAGAGAAGTACATCTGCTATGAGCCCGCCAGAGACATTTATTTCTTCTCCCATATGATCACCGGCGATCCCGACTATGCCAACCTGACCCAGGCCATCGACTTCTCTACCGGCCTTGCCACCACTATCCGCGCTCAGATCGGCAACTGGCACAGTGAATGGGAGATAGGGTCTCAGGTAAAGTTCGGAGTTCTGGAATACGGCGACATCGTACCGCCTTTTGCCCACCGGCACCACTTCACCGATGATCTCGTGGGCAAGTGCTACAGCTGGACTTACAGCGAGAAAATGAGCTCCATCCATGTGTATTCCTCCCCCGCAAGCTCCAGCTGGACGATCTTTTCCGGCGACAACAGCGGCGGCGCTACCTGGTCCAGCCCATGTTATTACATCAAGCTTCGCGATGACGCATACATTTTCGAATGGGTCGAGGAGAACTGCAACGGTATGCAGGGCCTTGTGGTCATCAATCCCCGCATCCTGCATGACGGCGGTTTCTTCTTCGGCGTAGGCCGCAACGGTCTGAGCCTGAACATTACCGGTGCTTTCGGCCGCAATCTCGGCACCTTCAATATCAAGAAGTATTTTAGTCCCACCGCGAATCTGTAAGTAAGTGCGCAATCACGGGGGCATCGGGTTTTCTCGCGCCTCTGTGAACAGTAGCGGAAAGGAGATATCGCATGAAACCGAAACTCGAAAAAGCATTTGAAATCCGCTGCAGCGTGGCTGCGCCGACTTTTATCGGACAGGACAGCAAGGCCGGCCGCCGACAGCTCATTGCCATCACAGGGGGTGAGCTTATCGGTTTTGCACTGCCCTGGCACGGCACCGTACTTCCCTGCGGGGTGGACAGTCAGGTCGTGCGTCCCAACGGCAAAGCAGAACTTTCGGCCCGCTACGGCGTTAAGCTGGACGACGGCAGGAGCTTTTATATCCAGAATGACGGCATCCGCACGGTACCCGCCGAATATGTGCAGACCGTTCTTTCCGGCGGCATCGCACCCGCCGAGGTCTACTACTGCGTCACAAGGCCGGAATTTGAGATCTATGACGAAACACTGAGCATTTTATGCGAAAAGCTTTTCATTGTGGATGCTACCCGATTCCCGGACTCCATTCTGCTGGAATATTACATGGTAGTGAGCGATTGATTTTTCGGCTCCATAATGATGTTAATACCGGTATCCCATCAAACTTGGGATACCGGTATTAAACAAAAACGCCTGTAACCGTTGGGTTACAGGTTATTTCGTTGGTGACCCAGCGGGGACTCGAACCCCGGACACCCTGCTTAAAAGGCAGGTGCTCTGCCGCCTGAGCTACTGGGTCATATGGCAGGGACGGCGGGACTCGAACCCACTTCACAAGAGTCAAAGTCTCGTGTGTTACCGTTACACTACGTCCCTTTGTGGGATACGCGTCCCGAAGTAATAGATGGGGTGGATGAACGGACTCGAACCGTCGGCCTCCAGGGCCACAACCTGGCGCTCTAACCACCTGAGCTACACCCACCATGTTCGTGTTATGGCACGCCAGGAGGGACTCGAACCCCCGGCCTACTGCTTAGAAGGCAGTTGCTCTGTCCAGCTGAGCTACTGGCGCGTATTTGGCAGTGGAGCGGGTGATGGGAATCGAACCCACGTACCCAGCTTGGAAGGCTGGTATTCTGCCGTTGAATTACACCCGCCCATTAGTCGCTCGAAAATAATAACACACCGATTACTGAATTGTCAACATAAATTCGGTCAATCCCGACGCAGTTGAAGAGTTATTCCAGTTCCCGGTCGCAGTATAGGCAGCGCAAAGCTTCATCTCGCATGATTGAGAGCTTCGGCAGCGCCGGTTCGAATTTCGTTATACATTTTTCAGCGCTGCAGACTAACTTTGTTGTTGATTTAGGCGGCGGCGCGGGGATTCTATCCATATACATAAGTTTTAAAAGCAAAGCCATACGTATAAACATTCCGTTGCGGGCCTGCTCAAAGTATACCGCCCGCGGATCGCTGTCGACGTCCAGTGAAATCTCATCCACCCTTGGCAGCGGGTGCATAATAAGCATATCCTTTTTCGCCAGTTTCAATTTTCTCGAGGTGAGTATATATACGCCTTTATTGCGTTCATATTCTTCCTGATTTGTGCAGCGCTCCTTTTGTATGCGCGTCATATACAGCACGTCAAGCTGCGGAAGCGTCGACTCCAGATTCGTAACCTCTATAAACCACTGTCCGCTGGTTTTTAGATAACTGAGCATATATCCCGGCAGAGCCAATTCGCGCGGGGATATGAGGTAGTATTTAACATCGGGAAATTTCGAAAGACCCTGTATCAGCGAATGCACCGTCCTGCCGTTTTTCAGATCGCCGCAGATACCTACTTTGATTCCCCCGATTGAGCCGCGCAGGCGGGTTATGGTAACAAGATCGGTAAGCGTCTGTGTCGGGTGCATGTGCGCGCCGTCCCCGGCGTTTATGACAGGCACCTCGCTGTAAAGTGAAGCCGCTAAAGCGGCTCCCTCATAAGGGCTGCGCACCACTACCGTGTCCGAATACGCCGAACACATGCGCAGTGTATCCATCAGCGTTTCGCCTTTTGCGGTAGATGTGGCATTCGGATCCGAGAATCCGAATACACTTCCGCCAAGCCGCATTATCGCGGTCTGAAAGGAAAAATTCGTTCTTGTGCTCGGTTCGAAAAAAAGCGATGCCATAACCTTTCCGCGGCACGCGTCGGCATAATGCGACGGTCTTTCCATAATATCACAGCAAAGACCGTACAGTTCCTTCCACTCTTCAAGGGATAACATGTCTATACCGATAAGATGCCTGAGTTCCAACCGACATGCCTCCTTTGCAAGATTTCCACATATTATACAGTAACCTATATTGGCGCGCAATAGGTCCGTCTGATAATTTCGTCGTTTTTAAGGGGTTATTGCCATAACGCACGATGAGTGCTAAAATGGGCTAAGTATAAACAGATACGAGTGCATCCTGAAAGGCGGTCTGATTATGAGCGAATCAAGAAAGTTCCGCGCAAGCGTCTTCGGCGGTTTTAATCGCAGGGATGTTGTAAACTATATTGAGAGTTCTTCGCATGTCTCAAGCGAGCTTAAAGCGGAAAACGCGCGTCTTCGCGAGAATTGTTCGCAGCTTCAGGCATCTTTATCGGAACTTGAATCCGCGCAAGAGGTCATCTCGCGCCTTGAAGCCGAGCTTACTGCCCTGCGAGCCGCCAATGAAGCTGTGAACGAGGAACTCGACACCCTTCGCAAAGCGAATTCAGATCTGACCTCACAGTTAGAAAGCGCTCAGGCAACCGTTTCCGAGTATCTTATGTCGCGGGAGCGGATTGCCGCCATTGAGGTCGAAGCCGCTTCGCGCGCTGCTAAGACGCAGCATGAAGCCGAAGAAAAGGCGAAGAGAGTTCGCGAGTCATGTCTCCTCCTTATCGCCCGCCTCAAAGAAGAATATATCGGCGTCAGCAGCGAAGCCGAGGAAACCGCGGCCCACATAAAAGGCGAAACCGAAAGGCTCTCCGAGCGCCTCCAACAGCTCACCGGCGCTCTGACCGAAGGCGCCGATAGTTTCGATGAGCTTGGAGGCATTCTCAAGTGACACAGATACACTCGCTGCAAACCGCAGACCTTAAACATATAGTCCCCGACCTTCGCGCCGGGGACCGCGTTATTCTGTCCGGTATCGTTTACACTGCCCGGGATGCCGCACATAAACGCCTTATTGATATGCTCGATGAGGGAAAACCGCTTCCCTTTGATATATACGGCGCGACTATTTATTACGCCGGGCCGACTCCGACACCGCCCGGCAGGGTGATAGGCTCCTGCGGGCCCACCACATCATCAAGAATGGACGCTTTCACTCCGCGTCTGCTTTCTTTGGGTCTTGCGGGAATGATAGGAAAAGGCGACCGAAGCGCTTCGGTTGCCGAAGCGATCTCTGTTTACGGTGCGGTATACTTCTGCGCTGTCGGAGGGGCGGGCGCACTTATTTCAAGACATATAACAGGCTGTGAAGAAATAGCTTTTTCGGATCTGGGCTGCGAGTCTGTAAAAAAGCTGAGGCTGGACAAGCTGCCGCTGACCGTCGGCATCGACTCAAGCGGAAAGAGCATATTTGAAAGGAACCCCGATTATGAGCATGCTTAATAATATAACGAATATAACGAAAAGGCGAACCTTCAGGAGTTTTAAAGACGAAGAACTGCGCGGGGAAGTACTGGATGAACTGAGCGATTTTCTGTCGTCTCTGTGTATGCCCTTCGACGGTATTGACTGGAATTTCGACACCCTGCCCTATATGGATCTTATGCGCATATCCATGCGCGGGCCGGGCGTTAAGGCTCCGCATTATCTGCTCTTAAGAGCCGAAAAAAAGGCGTATTCGCTCCAGAATTCAGGCTACCTTGGCGAAATGGCCGCACTATGGCTCACCGGACAGGGCATAGGATCCTGCTGGCAGGGCGGAGTTGCCATCAGTCCCCACGAGGATTTTCCCGATTCACTTCCTTATGTATCTACGCTTGCGTTCGGTATGTCCGACGAGCCTTTCAGAGCCGACGCTTCCGAAGCTCAGCGGCAGCCGCTTGATTCGATTGCCTTCGGCCAAATCGAACCGCACCGTCCGCTGCTTGAAGCGGCCAGACTCGCGCCATCATATTTCAACCGCCAGAAAATCCGTTTTGTCTGCGATGACAGAGGGGATATTCACATATACCGGAAAAAAGTCATGCTGAATAATCCGGTGTTCTCATACCAGGACTGTGTTTCCGCCGGCGCCTCGATGGCTCATCTGCAGACAGCGGCAGACGCACTGGGCCTTCCCAACCGCTTTGCTATCCTCAAACCGTCTCCCGGTTTTAAAAGGTATCTTTACCAGGCGACACTCAAGCTCGGTTCAAACGCCGCCGAGAATGCTTAACTGCGATTCCTTTAAAAACGAGAGCCGCTCATAATGAGCGGCTCCTTTTAATTTTGTCTGTTATCAGCCCTTTATCGAACCGATCATGACGCCTGTGACGAAATACTTCTGAACGAACGGATAAACGGCAAGTATGGGAAGCGTAGCGTAAACAATAGTTGTGTACTGTAAAAGCTTCTTGTAGTCTTCTCCGCCTCCGCCTACCTCATTGGCGATGTTGAAGTCAAGGTTGCCCGAAGATTCGACCAGTATTTCGCGGAGCAGAACCTGCAGAGGATATAATTTACGATTTGTAAGATATATAACGGCAAACAGATACTCGTTCCATTTGGCAACCGCATAGAACAAAGCGATAACTGCTATCGTCGCTTTCGAAAGCGGCAGAATAATTTTAATAAGGATTGTCATATGTCCCGCTCCGTCGAGCTGTGCCGATTCCTCCAGGGAAGCCGGCAGCTGCATGAAAGCGGTTCTTATGATAATAATGAAGAATACCGGCATAAGACCCATTATTATCATGACCCAGCGTTTGTTGACTAAGGTCAGATACTTGTTGACCATATATGTAGGGATAAGACCGCCGTTAAAGAACATCGTTAACATTATGATGAGCAGGAGATACTTCATCCAAAGTGTCCGTCTTCTGGATATGCAGTACGCGGCTATGGAACAAAACGACACGCAAAGAATGGTTCCGACTCCCACATAGAATATCGTGTTGGCGTAGCCTCTGGCAAGAGAAGCTGTCTTAAGTACTATCTTGTAGCCGCCAAGTGTTGCGCTTCGTCCCGGGCCGGAAAGAGGCCAGAAGATAAGTCCGCTGTGCTGTGTTATCAAAGTGGGGTTGCTGAAAGAAGCCATGAGAACATGCCACAGCGGGATTATACAGGCAAAAGCCAGAAGGCACATCAGGATTGTATTAATGACTTTAAAAACTATTCTGGACGGGCTATCTTTAATCTTCATTATTTAAGTCCTCCTTATCTCAGAACAAGCTGGTTTCGGAATACTTTCTGCTGATGTAGTTGGTCAATAACAGCAGCAGCAAATTCACGATCGAGTTAAAAAGGCCCACGGCTGTGCTGTATCCGTAGTCGCCTTCCTGGATACCTCGTCTGTAGACGAAGGACGAAATGACATCGGCGGTTTCATATGTTACCGGCCTGTAAAGAAGAATAACTTTCTCCATCGCAACGTTGAGCAGATTGCCCACCAAAAGTATGAGCATGATTATGATCGTCGGCGAAATGCTCGGAAGGGTTATGTGCAGCATCTGCTTCCATCTGCCGGCGCCGTCTATCTTTGCGGCTTCGTAAAGCTCCTGATCAACACCGGATAAGGCGGCAAGGTATATAATAGAGCCGTAACCAACCCCCTGCCAGGTACTGGAGAAGACGAAAATAGGTCGGAAAGCACTCTTCACCGAAAGCAGGTCTTTTGCTTCTTTAATCAAGCCGATTCTCACGAACAGCTCCGTAAAAGCACCGTCATACGCGAAAAAGTCAATTATAATACCGCAGATGACGACGACGGAAACGAAATACGGCATGTAGCTTATAGTCTGTACAACCTTTTTGAACATCTTATTCTCAAGTTCGTTGAGAAGAAGCGCAAGAATTATGGGCGCGGGGAAGTTAATAATCATTGAGGATACGGAAAGAATGATCGTGTTTCTCAACAGACGCCCGAAATAATAGCTCGAAAAGAAATCGGTAAAGTTCTTGATGCCGACAAATTCGCTTCCTAACACTCCTCCGCGCGGCGAATAATCCTCAAAACCGAGGACTATGCCCACCATTGGTATGTAGCTCCAGATGATGAAATAAAGCACTATGGGAATAGCCAGAAAGTATACTGATTTATTCCTTGCCCAGTCTTTCTTGATGTCCGTTAGTCTCATACCGTCTTCTCCTTATAAAGCCGATTTGCTTTCCCGGGAACAATAACCGCACTGGGTTGTTTTCGTCGCTTTTATGCAAAAGCACATAAATTTGACTAGCTTATTGTAGATTATAACACAGATTTTAGAAAACTCAAGGAAAAAAAGCGTTCTGAGTATATTTTTTTACGCATTTTACTAAACAGGAATCAGATTATGAATAATGCCTGCCGAGACGGTAATATAGTATGCTGTGCGCCTCGGAGGTATCATTGCATGTTAAAAACAAAAATAATATTAAACACGCTTCTTCTAACCTGCGTTTCGCTGCTTTTGCGATGCGTCGGTCTTTATTTTCAGGTCATACTTACCGATAGACTGGGCACCGAAGGGCTCGGTTTGTTTCAGCTGGTTTTGTCTGTGCACACGCTTGCCGTTACCGTAGCCGTTTCAGGTATACGCTATGCTGCCGCACGCCTTGTCTCGGAGGAACTGGGCGCCGGCAGACCTTCAGGTGTGCGCGGCGTAATGCTGCGCTGTCTGACCCTTGCCCTCGTATGCGGCGCGGTGTCATGCACTTTGGTGCGTATGTTCGCGGTTAATTTCGCGGCAGCTCTCACAGGAGAGCCCCGCGTAGCATCCTCCCTGCGTGTTCTAGCGTTTGGTCTGCCCTTTTTGGCGCTTTCATCCGCAATCAGCGGGTACTTTACCGCTGTTTTACGCGTAGCGAAAGCTTCGGCGGCTCAAGTGCTCGAGCAGGTCTCTATGATAGCCTTAACCCTGATTCTGCTTCCCGCGGGCAGCTGCACGGCTATTGAGGAAGCATGCGTTAAGGTATGCATAGCTGCCGTCGCAGCCGATGTTTTGTCATTTATCGTATCTCTGGTATTATATTTGCATGACAGAGCGAAATACGGTGAGTCGGGCGGACGCCCCGCTCCGGACTGCGGCAGACGTCTGGCAGGCCTTGCGATTCCTCTCGCGCTGACCTCTTATGCGCGAACGGCATTATCCACCTTAAGGCATGTTCTCGTTCCGAAGGGCCTTGAACGCCACGGTTACTCCCCGGAGAAAGCGCTGTCCGCTTTCGGGACTCTTCACGGGATGACCTTTCCTGTTCTGACTTTCCCTTCCGCGCTCTTTTACGCTGTTTCCGATGTTCTTATTCCCAACCTTACCGAAGCTCAGATGCGCGGCAATACGGAAAAAGCGGGGCACATTGTTTCATACATACTAAGGCTATGCTTCGTCTTTTCTGTCGGTGTATCCGCGGTATTCCTCGCGTTCGGAAACGAACTCGCTCTCGCTGTATTCAAAAACCGGGACGCGGGAAATTACATAGTCGCGCTCTCGCCTCTCGTTCTTGTTATGTATATGGATTCTGTGGCGGACGGAATGCTCAAAGGTCTCGGAGAGCAGTTTTACTCTATGCTCATAAACATAGCGGATGCGGCTATGAGCCTTTTGCTTGTGTTTTATATTATTCCGGCTGCGGGGATGAGAGGTTATCTCGCCATTATACTTTTTTCCGAGTGTTTCAACTTTACGCTCAGCATGCGAAGATTGTCAAAAACAGTGCCTGTATCCGTGTCGGCGCGGGACATATTCAGTCCGCCTCTGTGCGCGGCCGCCGGTATATGTATAGCACGCGCGGTACTGCAGCTTTGCGGGTTAGGCCTAATCCCTTCGGGCTTTTCATGTGTGCTGCATATTGTCTTTTCGGGTCTTATTTACGCGGCGCTGCTGCGTTCGGTATCCCCCGCTACCGTGAGTTTGTCATTTCCGGGTAAGTTGTAAAATGAATTGCCCAAACTAAAATAAAGATGACCCATCCCGGTCACAAACAGTTACACTGAAGT
>Ga0123334_1000348_pt1 | contig 61097 bp, 45 predicted proteins | sample BiotimSIPDNA_FD_89706 | JGI IMG/M metagenome (GOLD analysis project Ga0123334, IMG submission 89706) | Anaerobic biogas reactor microbial communites from Washington, USA - Biogas_R1 time_0 SIP DNA | ecosystem: Engineered > Bioreactor > Anaerobic > Unclassified | place: Washington, USA...
AAACAGCAATCTTCTGCTTTAAAATCACTTAAAATAACCCGTTATTCCTGCGTGATTTTGCATTGAATCTTACTGTTTACAAGCGGTCTGAACTCAAAAATAAAGTCGAACTCAGGTTAATAAGCAGGGATATTCTGATTGCTTGCAATTATCTCGAAGGTACATGGATTCCCATGTTTAAAAATAAGGAATTAATTTAATTGACCACGCGATGCAAACAGCGCGGTAGCGGGGGGTTGCACGGTGTTGCCCGCAGCACTTGCATCGAAGCTGATTTCGATAAGGGGCTTCAGAAGGTGAGTTAAGAAAAAATACAGTGAGTTGATTTAAGGGTAATAGACAACGAATAAGCACAATAGTCTCAAAACCCGACTAAAGAAGTAAAACTGTCGGGTTTCTTTTTTCCTAAATTACCAGAAAGGCATACTTTTGTTGCTTCAAAAATCTGATAAAAGTGAAAGTCTGTATTGCCGAAAAACCCAGTGTAGCCAAAGAAATTGCCCGGATATTGCAAGCCAACAACCGCAAAGATGGCTATTTTGAAGGCAATGGTTATCAGGTAACCTGGACTTTCGGTCACCTGTGCACCCTCAAAAACCCCGACGATTACACCCCCGACTGGAAACCTTGGCGAATGAACTACCTGCCCATGGTGCCTCCGCGGTTTGGCATTAAATTAATTGACAACGACGGAGTACAAAAACAGTTCGATACCATCAAAAAACTCTTTACCGAATGCGAAGAGATCATCAACTGTGGTGACGCGGGAATTGAAGGAGAGCTGATCCAGCGCTGGGTAATGACCCTCACCGGCTGCCAAAAACCACTGAAAAGGCTCTGGATTTCGTCGATGACCGACGAAGCCATTAAAGAAGGATTTGCCAAATTGCGCGAAGGAAAAGAGTTCGACCGGCTGTATGCTGCCGGAAATGCCCGCGCCATTGGCGACTGGCTGCTGGGGATGAACGCCAGCCGGCTTTACACCCTGAAATATGCCGACGGCAAAGGGGTTCTTTCCATTGGCCGGGTGCAAACCCCTACCCTTGCGCTAATTGTTCGCCGGTACGAAGAGATCCAGAATTTTGTACCAATGCCTTTCTGGGAGATAAAAACCAACTACCGGAATGTTATTTTCACCTCAACCAACGGGCGTTTCAGCACCGCCGAAGAGGCAATAAAAATTATCGAAGAGATAAAAAACAACCTCTTCGAAATCATTTCGTTTGAAAAGAAAAAAGGGAAAGAAGCCCCGCCAAAGCTTTTCGATTTGACCGCCCTGCAGGTCGAATGCAACAAGAAATTCAGCTACACAGCTGACGAAACGTTGAAGTATATTCAGAACCTTTACGAGAAAAAGATGGTGACCTATCCGCGTGTCGACACCACCTTTTTGCCCACCGACATGTACCCAAAAATTGAAGGCATCCTAAAAAACATGGAGCCTTATGCCAATTTCACGGCCCCACTGATTGAGAAACCCATCAAGAAAAGCAAAAAGGTTTTCGACGACACAAAAATCACCGACCACCACGCCATTGTGCCCACCGGAGTAAAACCTTCAGGACTAATTGTGGAAGAAAAGCGGGTGTACGACCTGATTGCCCGCCGCTTTATTGCCGCGTTCTACCCCGACTGTGAAGTATCGAACACCACCGTCGTGGGCAAGGTTTGCACCCATGAATTTAAAGCCACCGGAAAAGTCATCGTAAGCGACGGATGGAGGGCGCTCTATCCCAAAAAAGAAAACGACAAAGAGACCGAGGGAGAACCCGACGAAGAGCAGATCATGCCCGAATTTGTGGTGGGCGAAAAAGGGGAACACACGCCCGACCTGCTCGAAAAACAGACCCAGCCGCCCAAGATGCACACCGAAGCCACCCTTTTACGAGCCATGGAAACCGCCGGCAAACAGGTGGAAGACGATGAGTTGCGCGAGTTGATGAAAGAAAACGGCATCGGCAGGCCATCGACCCGGGCCAATATCATTGAGACCCTGTTTAAACGCCGTTTTGTTGTTCGCGAAAAGAAAAACCTGGTGCCCACAAAAACCGGTATCCAGCTCATTCACACCATCGAAAACGAGCTGTTAAAATCGGCCGAACTAACCGGAATGTGGGAAAAGAAACTCCGTCAGATCGAAAAAGGCGAATACGACCCGAAACTGTTCCTCGACGAAATGAAAGAGATGGTTACCCAACTGGTCGACGAAGTAAAGCGGGAAAACAAAAAGGCAATCGCCATTGAACAAGAAGAACAACCAGCGAAGAAAGAGAAGGAAAAACCGAAAGAAGAAAAACCCGCCAAAGCCAGGAAAGAGACGACAAAAAAAGAAAAACCCAAAACGGAAGAACCAGCAACCATGACCTGCCCCAAGTGCAAAAAGGGAACCTTACTGAAAGGAAGAACCGCCTGGGGTTGCAGCGAGTACAAAAACGGCTGCACTTTTAAAGTTTTGTTTGAGCAATACGGCATAACGCTTACCGACAAACAAATATCCCAATTGGTCGAAAAAGGCAAAACCCCTAAAATCAAGGGAATCAACGTAAATGGACAATTTGTTGACTGTGCCCTTGAGTTTGACTCATCTTTCTCGTTGAGCATTGAAACACCAAACAAAAAAGCCTCCACGGATACCGCTGAACAAACGCTTTTCTAACCGGCTTCAAAAAATACAGGTTCCCGTGAATTAGCATCCCCAAAAATCATCCTGACCAACTCCATCGAAGTTTTTGAAAAATGAACATTTTCAAGCCCCATAAATCCAGGTTCAAACCACAAAAGTTGACAAAACAACAACCTTTTTGTTACAATCAGCACCGTTAGGAGCAGCTTTTCGTTCGTAAATTCGCTACCTGTACCATTATCTTTTTTTGCTTTGAAAACAAATAATTAATACAAGATATTTATGAGAATTACACTGTTCATTTTTACCGTGCTATTCTTTATGTCATGCTCAAATGCTGAATATAAGAAAACAGCCGATGGCTTAATTGTGCCTGTAAAATCGACAAAAGAGGAGATCAGGCTTCAAGTGTTCAACAGCGATATTGTGAGGGTAACTGTTTCAAAGCCCGGGCAACCTATCGCTGATGTCCAAAGCTTGGTCACCGTTCTTAAACCCGATGCTACGACGAAATGGAACGTTGCCGAAGCTGATGACTGGGTAACCCTTTCTACAGAAAAAATAAAAGTGGCCGTATCGCCCCAAACAGGCAAAGTGAAATTCCTCGACCTGCAGGGAAATGTCCTTTTGCAGGAAGGAAATTCAGGTGGCAGACACCACGGGAAAGATGTTGATCCATCGCTCAATGATTACGGTTACCAGCAAGTGTTTGAATCGCCTGTTGACGAAGCGTTCTACGGTTTAGGGGCACACCAGAACGGTGAAGTCAACTATAAAGGGCTTGACGTTGAGTTGATACAAATGAACATTGTCGATGTGGTTCCCTTTATCTATTCGAACAAAAATTATGGAATTCTTTGGGACAACTACTCTATCTCCCGCTTTGGTGACCCACGGGAATATAAAAACCTCGACTGCCTAAAGCTTTCCGATAAAAATGGGCAAGCCGGTGGCCTTACAGCCAGTTATTACGATAAAGGCGATCACCTTTTTGTAGAAAAAACAGAATCGAACATCAACTACACCCATCTTGAAAATATGGATGATTTTCCAGAAGGATTTAAATTCAACGAGAATAGCAAGGTGGTTTGGGAAGGGTATATTGAGCCCAAGATGGCAGGCAACCATAAATTCAAAATCTATGTAGCTGGTTATTGGAAAGTTTGGATCGACGGTCAATTGATTAAAGATAAATGGCGTCAGGTATGGAATCCCTGGCACGACAAATTTTATGTCGACATGCAGCCTGGCCAGAAAAAACATATCAAAATAGAGTGGAGACCCGATGCAAATGTTTCGTACATGGGACTTACCTGCCTTGACCCTTCATATAAAAGCCAAAACGATCTGTCGATTTATTCTGAAGCAGGTAAGCAGATCGACTATTACTTTGTAAAAGGAGAAAATGGTGATGAGGTTATTTCGGGTTACCGCGATCTTACCGGTAAATCACCCATCATGCCCAAATGGGCAATGGGTTTGTGGCAAAGCCGTCAGCGCTACAAAAGCCAGGATGAGCTGGTTGGTGTGGTGAAAGAATACCGCAAGCGCAACATCCCGTTCGACAATATAGTGCTCGATTGGTTTTACTGGCCCGAAGATAAATGGGGTGATCATGATTTCAATCCTGAATTCTGGCCAAATCCTGACAAAATGATGGAAGATATCCACTCCCTGAACTCACACATCATGATTTCGGTATGGCCAAAATTCTATCCAGGAACCAAGAACTACGAACTTTTCAAAGAAAAAGGGTGGTTATACATGAACAACATAGAGTTAGGAAATCTAGACTGGGTGGGGAAAGGCTATCCAAACACCTTCTACGATGCCTATAATCCAGACGCCCGCAAACTATTCTGGCAGGGAATGAATGAAAAGCTCTTCAGCAAAGGAATCGATGCATGGTGGATGGATGCCACTGAACCCGATATTCACTCAAATGTAACTACCCAGGAACGAAAAGAAACCATGACCCCTAACTATTTTGGTACCGGGGAAGAGTACTTTAATGCCTATTCTTTGTTCCAGTCGAAAGGAGTTTATGAAGGTCAGCGCGGCACCAATCCCGATCAGCGGGTGTTTATCCTCACCCGTTCGGCATTTGCCGGACAACAGCGCTATGCTACAGCAACCTGGAGTGGCGACATTGTAACCCGCTGGGAAGATTTACGGGATCAGATTGCCGGGGGCATTAACATGGCCTTATCAGGTATTCCTTACTGGACGACCGATATAGGTGGATTTGCACTTGAACGTCGTTACATGAACCCATCGGCAGCCGATTTGAAAGAGTGGCGTGAAATTAATACTCGATGGTATCAGTTTGGTGTTTTCTGTCCACTGTTCCGCATCCACGGAGAGTATCCTTTCCGCGAAATCTATAACCTCGCACCTGAAAATTCGACTGAATACAAATCGATGATCTATTACGATCAACTGCGATACCGTTTGATGCCATATATTTATTCACTTGCTGGTGCAACCTTCCATGAAAATGGCACCATTTTACGCGGTCTGGTTATGGATTTTGCTGCCGACCCAAAAGTGAATAGCATTGCCGACCAGTTTATGTTTGGAAAAGCCTTCATGGTTTGTCCTGTTTCTACCTATGGACAACGCGATCGCCAGGTATATCTGCCAGCAAACACAGGTTGGTACGATTTCTATACCGGTAAATTCATTGATGGTGGTCAGGCTATTACGGCTCCAGCCCCACTCGACCGTGTTCCGCTATTCGTAAAAGCAGGCTCAATTATTCCTTTCGGAAATGAAATCCAATATGCCATGCAACCAAATGATGGCACACTGAAGGTATTCGTATATACTGGCAAAGATGGTTCTTTCAACCTGTATGAAGATGAAGGGGCAAACTACAACTACGAAAAAGGCAGTTTTTCAGTAATACCAATGAAATACGACGAATCAACACAAGCGCTTGAAATCGGTGAACGCAAAGGACAATTCCAAAACATGGTAGCTGAAAGGGATATTCAGGTTTACTTTATCGACAGTCAATCGGGTAAACCATTCGACCTGAACGCTACAGCCGATAAGACCATACACTATACCGGTGCTGCTGTTAAAGTTGGGATAAAATAATGAAGTGTACATTAGAATTAGATAGTTTAGTGAGAAGTTGAAAAGCATGGCAGGGATAGTTTAGGTTATTCCTGCCTGCATTTTTTTAAGTTTAAAATAAAGAAACCAAACAATATGAATACGATTAAGATTTTGGCAATACTGATCACCGCCCTATTTCTGGTCAGTGGCTGTACGTCAAATAAAGCATCTGTAACCCAAGCGGAAAACGGGGTAGAAGTTAACACCGGAAAACTAAATGTCAAGGTACAGTTTTATGCCGACAACATTGCTCGCGTGATTAAATGGACCAACGAGGGTACCCCGGAAAAGAAAAGCCTTTCGGTAATCCAACACTCATTACCCCAGCTTTCAATAAGCACTGAAGATTCAAAAGAATCGGTAACCTTGAAATCGGCCTCCCTGACCCTTATCATTGACAAAGCCAGCGGTAATGTCCAGTTTATTCAACCTTCGGGCGAGAACATTCTGAAAGAAACAGGCTTTACCGAGCTAAAACCAGTAGAATATAAGGGCGACAAAGGCTTTGCCATGAAACAATGTTTCCAGCTTACACCCGAAGAAGGAATTTACGGACTAGGGCAACATCAGGACGGCTATTTCAACTACCGCGGCAAGGAAGTTGTGCTTGTTCAAAGTAATACCGAAGCGGTAAACCCATTTCTTATTTCAACAAAAAATTGGGGTATCCTTTGGGACAACTACTCGAAGACCATTTTTAACGACAACAATCAAAATGCCTCGCTCTATTCCGATATGGGCAACAACCTTGATTACTATTTTGTAAACGGTGAAAATATGGACCAGGTTATTTCTGGCTACCGCCAACTAACAGGGAAAGCACCCATGTACGGAAAATATGCCTACGGTTATTGGCAAAGCAAAGAGCACTACGATACACAAGAGGAATTGCTCACCGTGGCACGTAAATACCGCAAACTGAAAATACCCATTGACAACATGATTCAGGACTGGGACTACTGGAATGGCAACCCGAACTGGGGGAGTATGGAATTTGACAAAACCCTTTTCCCTGAACCTGAAAAAATGATGAAAGAACTACATGACATGAATTATCATGCCATTATCTCAATATGGCCAGCTATTGGACCCAATACCAAATTTTATAAAGAGATGGATTCACATCCCGGATACCTTTATCCCACCGTTGGCTGGGCAGGATTTAAATATATCGATGCATACAACCCGGCGGTGATGGATTTATATTGCAAATACCTCAACGAAGGCATTTACTCCAAAGGATTAGACGGATGGTGGATGGATTCAACCGAACCCGATGTGGTCAATGCCCTTTCGAAAGAATCGTCGGAGTATGAATTGAAGAAGATGAACAACAACCATCTTGGTTCGTTTGCCCGTTACCTTAATCCTTACTCATTGGTAATGACCGAAGCTGTCTACAAAAACTGGCGAAATCAGACCAGCGACCGTCGTGCCTATATCCTTACGCGTTCGACCTATGCCGGGCAGCAACGTAATGCCGCCACCACCTGGAGCGGCGATATCGGGGCAAACTGGAAAGTCTACCGTAACCAGATTTCAGCAGGCACCAACCACTGTATGTCGGGCATTCCCTATTGGACTTTCGACATCGGGGCATTCGTAATTGGTGCTTATGGCGGGGCTTTCAGCACAGGAGGAAAGCAGCCATCTTATCAGGAGCTTTACACCCGTATGTTCCAGCTTGGGGCATTCTGCCCAATCTTCCGCTCTCACGGATCGGAAACTCCACGTGAAATTTGGGAAATGGGTGAATTTTCCCCAACACTCATCAAATTCGACAATCTCCGTTACCGGCTTCTGCCCTATATTTATTCCCTGGCATGGAAAGTAACCAATGACGATTATACCTACATGCGCGGACTTCCCATGGATTTCAGCAATGACTCAAAAACGCATGATATTGATGACCAGTTTATGTTTGGCCCTGCGATGATGGTTTGTCCTGTAACCGAATTCATGTATCACCGCCCACCTACCTTAAGCGAAGTAGTTCCCGCCGATGTTTTTAAAACAAACGATGGCAAACCCGGGCTTCAGGCAAAATATTATAAAGACAAAAATTACAAGACCCTTAGTAAAGAACAAATCGATCCAACTATCAATATCAACTGGTATGGCGGTCGTCCGGATTATGTAACCGATTCAATGTATTCCATTCGCTGGGAGGGAAAGATTATCCCTAAGGAGACCGGTAAACATCAGTTCCATATGAAGAGTTTCGATCCAAAGCGGATTATTCTCGAAGGCAAGGTGTTGCCAGTAGTGTATACAAGTACGGAACAATATACCGACTTTGTTGAACTTGAAGCAGGAAAAGAATACAGTTTCGTACTCGAAAATGAAAACAACCAAACCGGCGCTGCGCGTATGATCCTGAATTGGAAAACCCCTTCGATGTTTGCGTTGGAGAAGGAACCGGTCACGACAGAAAAGGCAAAGACCGTTTATTTGCCAGCCGGAACCACATGGTATGATTTCTGGTCGGGAAAAACATTTGAAGGAGGACAACATGTAAAATTCGAAGCACCTATCGAAAAAATACCACTGTTGGTAAAAGCCGGATCAATAATCCCAATGGGGCCGTTTGTTGAATACTCAACCCAAAAACCAGCTGACCCAATTGAATTGAGAATTTACAAAGGTGCGAATGGAAGCTTTTTGCTCTACGAGGATGAAAACGATAATTACAACTACGAGAAAGGCGTTTATTCTACGATCAGTTTTGCCTGGGACGATGCATCAAACACATTAACCATTGGTGACCGTAAAGGTGAATTCCCCGGAATGTTAAAAACAAGAACCATTAAAATTGTATTGGTCGACGAGAAGCATGGGAACGGAATTGATATAACTCAAAAAGTAGACAAAACAATTACTTATACAGGAGAAAAGCTAGAAATAGCGCTATAGAAATAGGAGAGATGAGGTAGAAGGGTGAGATCTTGCAACAAAAGAAAGATTTCACCCTCTTTTTTAATTCTTATTATCTCTTTTTTTAGTTACGAATATCCTTATTTCGTAGCCATAAAAAAAGACAAAGAAAAAATGTAAATTGCACTATCTAGGCCGAACCCGAAAACAAAATACTTGAAGCGTTCTTTTTTACGAAAAACAAACTAATAATAACAAATACTATTAACTCATGAGTAACACTGTTCACAAACTTGCCTTTAAAGAGAAATTTGCCTACGGTTTTGGCGACCTGGCATCGGTTCTCTATTGGCAAACCTTCATGCTCTACTTTACCTACTTTTACACCGACGTATTCCTGATTCCTGCTTCTGTGGCAGCAACGATGTTTTTAGTAAGCCGCATCTGGGACGGAGTTAACGACCCTATGATGGGGATGATTGCCGACAGAACTAAGACCAAATGGGGTAAATTCAGACCATATCTTTTGTGGATTTGCGTGCCCTTTGCGCTTATGGGAGTACTCACATTCACGGTGCCCGACTTTGGGATGACAGGAAAAATTATATGGGCTTATGTAACCTTCATCCTCATTATGATGCTTTACACAGCCATTAATATTCCTTACACTGCGCTGATGGGCGTAATTTCTCCCGACTCGAACGAGCGGACTTCTGTCTCATCCATCAAATTTATTTTTGCTTTTGCTGCCGGTATTATTGTTTCTGCTACGTTACTCCCTATGACAAAGACATTAGGTGGTGGCAACGATGCCCAAGGCTGGCAATATACTTTTATGATCTATGGTGTTGCTGCCGTCATTTTCTTCCTGATTGCTTTTAAAGGCACCCGCGAGAGGGTTTTACCCCCGAAATCGCAAAAGATGTCGGTTAAGCAAGACCTCAAAGATTTGTTTAGCAACAAACCATGGCTAATTCTTTTGGCCGCCACCATAACATTCATTCTTTTTGTAGCAGTAAGAGGTAGTGTTACAGTGCATTATTTCAAATACATCATCGGAGAACAAACCCTTAAATTGCCATTCCTCGGAACAGACACGTATGGCTTCGAGGCCATTACATCGGCCTATAACACGATTGGCCAGATTTCGTCACTCATCGGTGCGTTAATTGTTAGCTGGTTTGCAAAGAAGATTGGCAAGAAAAATGCATTCTATGTATTGTTCATCATGGCGATCTTCAGCACAGGAATCTTATATTTCCTTACAGCCGAACAACTTGGATTGATTTTCTTCTTCCAGATTACAGGATCTATTTCAGGTGGACCACTCAGCGTGTTGCTTTGGGCCATGTATGCCGATACTGCTGACTACGGAGAATGGAAAAATAACCGCCGCTCAACAGGCCTCGTATTTTCAGCCTCAACCATGTCGCAAAAATTCGGTTGGGCTTTCGGTGCTTTTGTTGCACTAACACTTATGTCTCAAGTTGGTTTTCAGCCAAATACAGATCAATCAGCAGATAGCATTCATGGGTTAAAATTATTATTCAGCATAATCCCTGCTGCTGTGGGTGTGTTGTCCATGATTATTCTCATTTTCTATCCTCTTACCGATAAAAAAGTGAAAGAAATGAGCTATGATTTGGAAATACGCAGAAAAGAACTAGGCGAAAGTGTCGATCTTTCTTAGTATTCAACAATATTGATTTACATGCCGAATTATAAACCCGCTTTATAGTTCGGCATGTTTTTGAAACATCTAATAATAAACAGAATATGACCAAAACAATTATTGGCAAAGCACTGCCCAACATTCCCTGGGAAGATAAACCTGCCGGTTGTATCGACGTAATGTGGCGATACAGTGGCAACCCAGTCATTGGATGGAATCCCGTTCCAAAGGCTGCCAGGGTTTATAACAGCGCTATTGTCCCCTTCAAAGGCGAATTTGCCGGGGTATTCCGTGCCGATCAAAAGAACGGACGTGCCACACTTTTTGCAGGAACCAGTAAAGACGGGTTGAAAATCGACCTGAATCTTGATCCTATTGAATGGGTCGATGAAATTGGGAATCCGGCCCCAACCAGCTACGCTTACGATCCCCGTGTCGTTGAAATCGAAGGTGAATTCTTTGTAACCTGGTGTGATGATATGCGTGGCCCATCCATTGGATTGGGAAAAACAAACGATTTCAAAACCTTTGTTCGCATGCCTAACCCATTGATGCCTTACAACCGCAACGGTGTTCTTTTTCCAAGGAAGATCAATGGAAAATATAAATTATTGAGCCGTCCCAGCGACACCGGTCATACACCGTTTGGGAATATCTACATCAGCGAAAGCCCCGACATGATTCACTGGGGTAATCACAAGCTGGTGATGACCAATGGCGGACAGGGCTGGTGGCAGGGAATGAAAGTAGGCGCAGGCCCGGTACCCATTGAAACAACCGAAGGCTGGCTACTTTTCTATCATGGTGTATCGAGTACTTGTAACGGCTATGTTTACAGTTTTGGAGCAGTGCTTCTCGACATTGATGAGCCTTCAAAGGTACTTTACCGTACGCGCGATTACCTGTTGACACCTGAATTACCCTACGAAGCATCGGGATTTGTTCCCAATGTGGTTTTCCCGTGTGCCAATTTATACGATGCTGAAACCGGTCGCATTGCCATTTACTATGGTGCTGCCGATACCTATACTGCTATTGCCTTCTGTCAGGTTGATGAAGTAATCAGCTATATGAAAGCAAATTCTGAAGTATTTTAGTTTATCAATAGAAGGCAATAGAAAGCGATAGGAAACAATTGCGTTCAACCGTTTTCCATTGCCTTCCTTTTTCCATACAATTATGCAATACGGACATTTCGACGATTTAAACAAAGAATATGTAATAGACAGGCCCGATACCCCACGGTCGTGGAGCAATTACCTCGGATCGACAGAGTACGGTGCCATTATTACCAACAATGCCGGTGGGTACAGCTTTTTCCACTCGGCTGCACAAGGCCGATTTATGCGCCTTCGTTTTAACTCCACCCCGCTCGACCAGCCCGGAAGGTATTTTTACATCCACGACCGCGACAAAAAAGATTATTGGTCGGCATCATGGCAACCAGTAGGAAAACCGCTCGAACAATACAAATCGGTTTGTCGCCACGGAACGGCTTATACCATCATCGAATCGGAATACGATAACATCCGTACCGAATCGACCTATTTTGTTCCACTGGGAAAAGCCTTCGAAACATGGATGATGAAGGTGACCAACAACGATAAGGTGAAACGCAACCTACGTTTTTACACCTTTGTTGAGTATGCCAATAACTGGTATCAGCTGCAAGATTTCATGAACCTGCAATATACCCAGTACATTCTGCGCATGAGTGTTCAGGATGGTATTATTGATCATGGTATCAATGTAAATCTTGCTGACGATTCGGGCGATTTTCAACATCACGATGGCAATCGTCACACCTTCCTTGGATTGGTTGGAGCAGAAATGTCGGGGTATGATACTGATCTGAATGCCTTTCTTGGAAATTATCATTCATACCATAACCCAACCGTTGTTGAAAAAGGTGAATGCACCAATTCGTTAGCGTATGGTGACAATGGGTGTGGGGTTTTCCAGATTGATATCGAACTGAATCCCGGCGAATCGAAAGAGTTTGCTGTGCTTATGGGCATTGGAAAAGCTATCGTTCAAGGTAAAGCTGCTGTACAGGAATTCAATTCAGTGGAAAAACTGAAAGTAGAATTCGACGCTGTTAAGAAAAGCTGGCATAACCGGTTGGAAGGGATGTGGATCGAAACCCCCGATGCTGAATTCAACAGCATGACCAACATGTGGAGCCCGTTCAACTGTTTGATGACCTTTGCGTGGTCGCGTGCAGCAAGTTTGGTTTATAGCGGTGAGCGCGATGGCTTGGGTTACCGCGACACCGTTCAGGATATGCTTGGGGTGCTTCATACCATTCCTGAGGAAGCAGGTGCACGATTGGAACTGATGATAACCGGGCAAGCCTCAACCGGAGGTGCCATGCCTGTGGTAAAACCATTTGCCCACAACCCTGGGAAGGAAAAATGCCCCGACGAATTGGAGTACCGTTCCGACGATTGCATGTGGCTTTTCAACAGTATTCCTGCCTACGTTAAAGAAACCGGTAATATAGATTTCTATCATAAAGTATTGCCATTTGCCGACAAAGGCGAGGCCACGGTTATAGGGCACCTGAAACGAGCTATCGAATTCAGCCTCGAACGAAGCGGTAAGCATGGATTGCCTTGTGGTTTGCTGGCTGATTGGAACGACTGCCTGGAGTTGGGTCACGATGGAGAAACCGTTTTTGTGGCCATGCAGTTACGTTATGCGCTCAAAACATATATCGAAATCAACGAGAAGTTCGGTACGTCTGAAGAGATAGAATGGGCTAAAGGTCATCTGTCCATTCTTGATAAAAACATCGACGAACACACCTGGGACGGCGATTGGTACATGCGTGCATACCGTGCCGACGGGTTAAAATATGGCTCTAAAGAAAATGAAGAAGGCAGTTGCTGGCTTAACCCACAGACCTGGTCGGTCTTGAGTGGACATGCATCGCCTGAAAAGGCTGAGAAAGCGATGAAAGCCGTTCGCGACAATCTTGCATCGGAATATGGCATTGCCATTTGTGCTCCGCCGTATGTGAAAATCAGTCACAAAATTGTTAAAGCACCTCTTTTCAACGAAGGAATGAAGGAGAATGCTTCAATTTTCTCACATACACAAGGCTGGGCAGTTATTGCCGAAACCATGTTGGGTAATGGCGAACAAGCTTTCCAATATTTGAGGGCATTCATGCCAGCAGCATATAACACCAAAGCAGAAATCCGTCAGATTGAACCGTATGTTAACTGCCAGTTTACCCATAGCAAATACAGCCCAAGATTTGGCGCATCGCGTTTGCCCTGGTTAACCGGTGCTGCCACCTGGAGTTACTATTCAGCTACGCAGTATATCATGGGTGTTCAGCCCGATTATGATGGATTGCGCATTGAACCTTGCGTTCCAGCTAGCTGGAAATCATTTAAAATGACCCGTCGTTTCCGTGGAAAACAGTTTAATATTGAAGTGAAGAACGAAAGCGGTGTTCAGAAAGGTGTTTTGAAACTAATTGTGAATGGTAAGGAAATCCCGGGAAACTTCATTCCGGTTGAAAAAATGAAAGCAACAAACGAAGTGATTGTAATAATGGGATAATTTATTCCTGAATGATAAAAAGAAACCCGTTGGTGAAAACTGGCGGGTTTTATTGTTTTTATTCATTTTTGAGACATAAATCACTTGGTAAGCTCGCGGAAAATATCTTCAAAACTGCCCGTTTGCTCAGCAAGGGTAATAAGGGTAAGGTTGCTTTTTACCGCTGATTTGAAGAGCTCAGACCGGATATCGGTTTCAACAGCCGATGTAACAACAAACACGTTATCGGCAACTTGATTGACAGATTCAACAAAGGAAAACGACAAAAGAAACTCAGGAGATATTTTTTCGACCGTAGAAAAAAGTACTTTTTGCCCCTGCCCTTTCGACCATTTTTTTACATCAGCAGCAAGCCCGTCAGCTACAATTTTCCCTTTATTTATAATGATTACCCTATCGCAAAGGGCTTCAACCTCCTGCATGATGTGAGTCGATAAAAGAACTGTTTTATCGACACTAATTTTCTTAACAAGAGAACGTATTTCTTCGAGCTGGTTTGGATCAAGGCCAGTAGTTGGTTCGTCGAGAATAAGCACTGCAGGGTCGTGAATCAAGGCTTGGGCTAACCCAACACGTTGTTTATACCCTTTAGACAATGCGCCAATTTTCTTTCCTGACTCCGGAGCCAGGCCAGTCATTTCAATCATCTCCTCAACTTTCTCTGCAGGCTTTTCTAAGCGATAAATTCCAGCAACCATTTGCAAATATTCACGAATATACATTTCGTAATAGAGCGGATTCTGCTCTGGTAAATAGCCAATTTTCTTTCTGAAATCAATTTTATCTGAACCAACAAGCAAATTATCGACATAAGCCTTTCCGCTATCAGGGGTAAGGTAACCTGTCAAAATCTTCATCAAGGTGGATTTTCCGGCCCCGTTTGGACCTAAAAATCCCGTAATTTCGCCTTTAACCAATGAAAAACTAACCCCATCGAGAGCCAACTGGGCGCCATAACTTTTAACAATATTTTCAACTAGAATTGACATGCTGCAAATGTAACGAAAGTTTGCTTTTTGTATTGCAAGCGCAAGCACAAACAATGCTTATAGTAAAATAGAAAAAGCCAGCGTAACAAAAACATTTTACAAAGAGTAGATCAGTTTTGTGGGTTTTGCCTAAAAAATTTACATTTGCAAAAAATAACGGGTTGTTAGCTCAGTTGGTTTAGAGCATTACCTTGACAGGGTAGGGGTCACTGGTTCGAATCCAGTACAACCCACATAGTTTTCTTCACAGAATTGTCATTTCGGCAAAAAGAAGGTAAATCAAAAAAAATCGCTGTATTAGTGTTTATGTTACCTACTTTCCCGGAGTTTCTGGAGTTTCTGGGGTTTCTACTTTTTCTGTTTTCTCTTTCTTAAATTTGAAATAAAGATCCATTATTTGAAACTCTATCTCCATTTGACTTGCAAAATACGGTAACCGGTTGTTAATGTTGCAATACACCATAAATTCATCGGCCTCACTCCCATCGAGACCTGTTAACCGGTTAATATTGTCGAGGTTGTGATACATTGAAAACTGGTCCCATTCTTTACCCGATTGAATTGCCTTTAGTGTAGCCCTTTTGCTTTTTTCTTCCCCGCTAAGATGATACGTTAAAAAAGAAGCCGGGCTTAATATAGCGGCCAAAAATGAAGGTTTTTCATTGAATGTTGAACTTCGCAATTCAATAGGTACATCAAGAGGCTTTGCATCAGGCAAACCCAGTTGATCTTTCAGCCTATTCTTCTCGGTTACCGTTACCTCGTTGAGCAAATACCGGACAGGGTTCAGTTTTATCTCGTACGAATCTTTGGGCGGGAACTCTTTTACAGTGAATTTATAATCGACAAAACCCACTGCACGAATAATTAATGTATCCTCGGTAAGCATGTTAATTGAAAAATAACCATCAGCATTAGACGTGGTACCACCATGGATGCGCGGGTTTATTATATGAGCATAGGGAACGGGTTCTGCATTATCTGAGCTAATAATTGTTCCTTTAATACTAACAATATACAGATCGATCTCCTGAGCCTTCAGCGAAAAAAGCCCTGAAACCAATATAAGTAAGATGGCGAGTTTGTTTAGCTTCATATTATTGAATAACGCCATAAATGTAATCCATTCAAATAATTTTGTGTACGAAGTAACACAAATTAACAAGCTTTTTAACAGAGTTTATAACAATGATATCCGAAAAACAAAAAACGGGAAAGCGACACATGTAACTTTCCCGTTTTTCAATATTAACAAAAATCTATTTAAGGTTTTTAATTCTTTCCATTGCCTCAATTACATTTTCTCGATCGGCAAAAGCAGAAAACCTGAAATAGCCTTCGCCCGAAGGGCCAAAGCCCGAGCCGGGGGTACCTACAACATTGGCATCGTGAAGTAACTTATCGAAGAAATCCCACGACTTCATATCATTTTTGGTTTTTATCCAAACATATGGCGCATTTATTCCTCCAAAAACCACATAACCTGCCTCATGAAGCCTATCGCGCATAATTTGTGCATTTTCAAGATAGTAGGCAATTACTTCATCGGTTTCTTTTTTCCCTTCGGGAGTATAAATTGCAGCAGCAGCTTTTTGTACCGGGTAGGAAACACCGTTAAATTTGGTTGTATGCCTGCGGTTCCAAAGCAGTTTAACTTTATGCGGATTTCCTGCCTTGTCGAATGCCATAACACCTTCGGGGATTACAGTGAAAGCACAACGGGTTCCGGTAAATCCAGCTGTTTTTGAAAAACTGCGGAATTCAATCGCACATTTTTCTGCTCCTTCAATTTCGTAAATTGTCCGTGGAATAGCCGGATCTGTAATAAATGCCTGATATGCAGCATCGAAAAAGATAATACATTTGTTTTCCAACGCATAATCGACCCATATTTTCAACTCAGAAGCAGTAGCCACAGCTCCTGTTGGGTTATTTGGAAAGCATAAAAAAATCAAATCCACTTTTTCTTTAGGCAATTGAGGCACAAAACCATTTTCCTCGGTGCAAGGCATATACACAATCCCCTCAAAATATCCCGTTTCGTCTGAGTCGCCAGTTTTACCCGACATCACTGTTGTGTCGGCATATACAGGATAAACAGGATCGCCAAGGGCTACAATGTTTTCGCTGCCAAATATTTCCTGAATATTCCCGGTGTCACATTTCGATCCGTCTGAAATAAAAATATCATCGGCACTAATGTTGGCTCCCCTGGCCTTGTAGTCGTATTCGGCAATGGCTTCCCGCAGAAAATCATACCCCTGCTCAGGCCCATACCCCTTAAACGAACTGAAATGAGCCATCTCTTCAACCCCTTCGTGAAAAGCTTTTATTATGGTAGGAGTAAGTGGACGGGTTACATCTCCGATTCCCATACGAATTACCTTTGCTGAAGGGTTTGCTTCGGTAAATTGTTTAACCCTTCGTCCAATTTCTGGAAATAAATATCCGGCTTTAAGCTTAAGATAATTGTCGTTAATTGATGCCATGCTTTTCCTTTTTTCTTTTTATAAACGATTCAATTAGCCACAAAGATAGAAAAATTGATTTTCAATATTGAAATGTTCTCATTTCTGGCAAAATGGTTTACTGTTTGTTAATTTTTATTCATCAAGATTTCATTAAAAAAACTTAAAAACAGCTATTGACTTCTGCATATTATCACCCTAAATTTATTTACCAGAATTTGACACTGAAAGATTTGCATATCTTTTCAGTACTTATAAGGTTCATTAAGCATCGCTGTTAGAAGCAATAATACATCATAAGAGATACCATAAATTAATTTTTAATAAAGGAATATGAAGAACGTGAGAAACTACTGGATACTTTCCGGAATTATTATTTTTTTCAACATTGTTGCGTATGTTTTCATCGAAGGAAACACGTTGCTTATCATCAGCGACTTACTTCCTGTTGTATGCGCAGCTCTATCAATCATGGGAGTTGCTTCAGTTATTTATTACCTGAAGACTTTCGACATTACCAAAAAGGTATGGCTATTAATGCTTATTGGCCTAGTTTTCAATTTCATTGCAGAATTACTATACTTTGTGTTCGAAGTAATCCAACAGAGAAACATGGATGACTTCTTCCCCAGCTATGCCGATCCCTTTTGGATAATTGGATTTGTCTTCTTTTTTGCAAGTATTATCTCAATGATTATTTACTACTTGAGAAGTGGAATGCCCCATGGTAAAACCCAAATTTATTTGATCATCATTTTCTCCACTATTGTTCTTGCCATTCTGGAAACTAATTTCCTGCTTCTTCCAATTGCAAGAGACCCGGAAACAAGTTTTGCGCAAAAAGCAGTCAGTCTCTTTTATCCAATTACCGATATTTCGATCGTTTGTTTGTCTCTAATTGCGATGTATATTGTGAACCAGTTTAGCAAAAGGCTCTTTTCCATGCCTTGGATTTTAATTGCACTCGGCTATCTGTTCTTTACCGTATCCGATCTCTTTTACTCTTACTTAAGCTGGCAAGATGAATATTCTGCAGGTAACATTTTTGATATTGGTTGGAATGCAGGATACTTACTAATTGGATTAGCAGGTATTTATCAATTTAATTTAATGAAAAAGATTAAGGAAGAGAGGTAAAAGATGACCGCATACGAGAATATTATTACACAAAAAATATACGAAATAATTGCTCCGTACTTGGGCGATTTGATGGCAAAAGGAGCCATTCGTTCACAATGCAAAAAAGCGGGTTTAGATGAGACCAAAATTCAACGGCACGACCTTCCGGTTATAGCCCAAAATCTGGCAAAAGCAATGAACCTGTTTGTTGGTGCCGAAAATGCGCAAATGCTGGCTAACAAAATTAAAGCTCTCTAACAATATTACACTGAATCTGTGTGTCTAAAACTCATAAATAGAAGGCATTATTACCAATGTCTTCTATTTTTTTATCTCCCACTCAAAGCCATCTTTCAAGTCTTTAATTGCAAAACCAATGGCGGTGAGTTCGTTACGAATTTTGTCAGACAATGCCCAATCCTTATTAGCCTTTGCTTCCATTCTTAGTGTAAGCAAAAGATCAACAACCCCTGAAAGAACTTTGTTATCAGCACTTTCGTTCGCTTCTAGCTGAAGACCTAAAATTTCGAATACAAACAGGTTATATAATTCTGAAAGCTTCTCAAGATCAGGCTGGCTTATGGCAGCTTTGCCTTCAATGAGCTGGTTAATCATGCGCACACCATCGAAAAGGTTGGCAATAACAATTGGGCTGTTAAAATCATCATTCATGGCAGCAAAACAGCTTTGCCGAAGCGAGTCGATATCGACAGTTGAATGCAGTGCTGGGGTAATCTTGGCAATCGATGCAGTTGCATTCATAAGCCGTTCTAATCCTTTTTCAGCCGCTTGCAGTGCTTCATTCGAGAAATCGAGTGTGCTACGATAATGTGCCTGAAGGATAAAAAACCGAATAGCCATTGGACTGTAAGCCTTTTCGAGCAAGGGATGTGAACCTGTAAAAAGTTCGTCGAGCGTGATAAAATTTCCCAACGATTTACCCATTTTTTGCCCGTTTATGGTAATCATGTTATTGTGCATCCAGTAGTTGACTGCTTCATGCCCCATCGATGCACAACTTTGTGCAATTTCGGCTTCGTGGTGCGGGAACATAAGATCCATACCCCCTCCATGAATATCGAAAACTTCGCCCAAATATTTTTTCCCCATGGCAGTACATTCGGCATGCCATCCAGGAAAACCTTCACCCCAAGGCGACGGCCAACGCATAATATGTTCGGGTTGAGCCTTTTTCCATAATGCAAAATCGAGTCCTGAACGTTTTTCGTCTTGCCCGTCGAGTTCGCGGGTATTGATAAGCAAATCTTCAATTTTCCTTCCCGACAGTTTCCCATAGTCGAAACAGGTTGCATATTTTTGAACATCGAAGTAAACCGACCCGTTGCTTTCATAAGCATAGCCATTGGCAAGGATTGTTTTCACAAGTTCAATCTGCTCAATGATATGTCCTGTGGCAGTAGGCTCAATACTAGGCGGAAGAACATTCAATTTCGCCATATTCAAACGATAACTGTTCGTATACATCTGGACAACTTCCATTGGCTCCAACTGATCTAGCCGTGCTTTCTTCCCTATTTTATCTTCTCCCTCGTCGGCATCGTTCACCAAATGCCCTACATCGGTAATATTTCTTACATATCTGACCCGGTAGCCAACATGTTGTAAATATCTGAAAACCAAGTCAAAAGTAATTGCAGGACGGGCATGACCCAAGTGAGCGTGTCCATAAACCGTTGGACCACAAACATACATACCCACAAAACCGGGAGTTATTGGAGAAAAAGGAACTTTCTTTTTCTGCGTAGTCGTGTAAATCAATAGTTGTTCATCCATTGCAAACATATTAAGTCTGCAAATTTAGTAATTCTGCATTGAATTTCGTTTTGCCAAAAATAAAGAGAGGAAAGAAAGAGATATTTGCGAAATGAATTGACATATTTAATATTTTTGATGACTGAAAAGATAGAGGCGAAAGGATTTGTAAAACTATTCTTAAACCACTTATAATAAGCAAAAATGGAATTAACCATAAGGCATTTTCGTCAGTCTCTAATCTGCCTTTTTTCGCTGATTCCTATTTTTTCATACTGCGAAATTGTTTTCGATGTTTCGCAGGTACATGAAATACCCCGTTCTGAAACCGAAGCCTTGTTATCGATCTACGAATCGCTTAACGGAGACAATTGGAAATGCAAAAGGAACTGGCTTGGTCGCCCACACCCTTCAATAGGAGAATTGATAAGTTTAAAATCAAACAATCTCTCTGAAAACAATTTTTCGGGCACAATACCCACCGAAATAGCTAACCATAAAGAAATAAACAGAATAAACCATAGCAACAATCAATTCGATGGAAGTATTCCACTAGGAATAACCAACCTTGAGAACCTCAACTACCTAAATCTTTCCGGCAATACCCTTTCCCTTATATTACCAAAAGAAATTTTCCAGATGAAAAACCTGAGAGCAATAATCCGAACAAACGACCGGCTACCAGAAACAAATATCAACTGAGTTTTCCTTTGCATTCTTCCAAATTGAGGTTAATTTTACCGGCTTTCTAACCAGTCAACAAATATTCGGAATATATATTTGTGATATTCGTGGATAGAAATAATATAACGGCAGAAAATACCGATAAAATGGCTAAAGAAAAATCTTATCAAGAGATTAACGAGAAGATAAAAAAAGGTGAAGCCGTAGTGCTTACGGCAGAAGAAGTTGCCCAGCTGGCGAAAACCTGCACACCGGAAGAAATTGTTGAGAAAGTAGACGTTGTTACCACAGCAACCTTTGGTGCAATGTGTTCCAGCGGAGTGTTTATAAATTTTGGTCACGCTGACCCACCCATCCGTATGGAAAAAATCAGGCTAAATGGTGTACCTGCTTATGGTGGGCTTGCTGCTGTCGATACTTATTTGGGTGCAACTTCAGTAAATTCTAATAATCCCGAATATGGTGGTGCTCATGTAATGCAGGAATTAATTGAAGGAAAAGACATTATACTTGAAGCTTGGGGAAAAGGAACCGACTGCTATCCCCGGAAACACATCCGCACGGTAATCAACAAAAATACGATCAACGAAATGATCCTGTTTAACCCGCGAAATGCTTACCAAAATTACAATGTTGCTGTTAATACAACTTCAAAAATAAAATATACCTACATGGGTACCCTGCTGCCTAATATGCGAAACGCAACCTACTCAACTGCCGGAGAATTAAGCCCGTTGATCAACGACCCCGAATTTAAAACCATTGGAGTTGGAACACGCATATTTATTGGAGGAACAACAGGTTATGTTGCCTGGCCCGGAACGCAATTTCATACCACAAAGCCAAAAGATGAAAACGGGGTTCCCATTACCAATGCAGCAACACTGGCAGTTATTGGCAACATGAAAGAAATGTCATCCGCATTTCTGCAGGCAGCCTATTACGAAAAATATGGTGTTAGCCTTTTTGTTGGAATCGGCATACCTATTCCGGTACTTAATGTTGAAATAGCCAAACGGGTCTCAATAAACAACAGCCAGATAACTACTACAGTTCTCGATTACGGATCGCCCGGGCAACCGAAACTGGGATATGTAACATACGAACAATTGCGCTCTGGCGAGATCGAAGTTAACGGACAAAAAGTGCGTACAGCACCTGTTGCAAGCCTAGCAAAAGCCAGGACAATAGCAGCATTACTCAAAGAAATGATTGAAAAAGGCGATTTTCTACTGCAAGAACCTATTCAAATGTTCCCAACTGGCACATCGCTTAAAGGATTGGCAGAAATTGAAATAACCGAATAAGGCAGACTCTTATGAATATCGTAAAACGAAGAATAATACTCAGATTTCCTCCACAAAGCGGAGATAAACCACTCAGCTACGTACTGGTAAAAGACTACGACATCCGTATCAACATATTAAAAGCTGAAGTAATGCCTGGGAAACGAGGCAGTCTGCTCCTTGAGATGGAAGCACGGCAGAGCAACCTTGACAAAGGGATTGCTTACCTTGAGGCTCACAATGTGGAGTGCCAACCTCTTGATAAAAGAATTCAATTCAACAGCGATAAGTGTATCAGTTGTGGAAACTGCACTGCAGTATGCTTTGCTGGTGCGCTCACAATGAACCAGGTTACGTGGAAAATGGAATTTAACAAGGAACTTTGCGTAGCCTGCGAACTTTGCGTAAAAGCTTGCCCATTACGTCTTTTCGATATCGATTTTAGAGACGGGAATTAACCTGAATAAACAAAAACGGTTGACTCCGGAAGAAAAATATGGGTTTGGGCCTAGGTTCTACCGCAGCCAAATGGGTCATGGACGCTTCAAAGCGTTTGAAGTTTCATTCAAAGATTCCGATTTGTGGATTGGCGTAGATTCGAAAAGCTTTATCCCAGACATGGTCGATTTTGCCCGCTCAAGCCTCATTGCACTTAGGCAAGAGCTCGAAGAATTTATCCTTAGGTGCCCACAATTCCGCACATCATTCTCTCCAATCGAAATTGGCCCTTTTGCGCCAGACGTTGCAATTTCAATGTGCAATGCCGGGAAAATAGCCGGTACTGGACCCATGGCTGCTGTTGCTGGTGCTTTTTCCGAAGTTTTAGGAAAAGCATTGAAGAAAAAATTCAAAATCGGGGAAATCATTGTTGAAAATGGCGGCGATATTTACCTCGACATCCAGAAAGATATTGTGTTATCGGTTTACGCAGGGAATTCGCCATTATCGGGCAAAATTGGGGTACAAATTTCTCATGAAATAAGTCCTCTGGGGGTATGCACTTCGGCAGGAAAAATTGGGCCTTCGGTAAGTTTTGGCCGCGCTGATGCTGTAATGGTTGCCTGCTATAACACCGCTCTTTCCGATGCCTTAGCCACAGCATTAGGCAATTTGGTTACATCGCCAGAAGATATAAAAACGGTTATCACGAAAGCACAAAAATATTCCGAAATCATTTCCGCAATAATCATTTGTGACGATAAAATTGGCGTTTCAGGCCAATTAAGTATTTGCCCGATAAATTCCTTACCCTAAAAAATAAAAACAATATTAGCCTTTTGAGGTAAAGCCCTGTATATGGCCCGTACTTCTTTTCCGTCCATTACTGCTGAAATAACAGGAATATATGAAGGCTCCCTCAGGTTTTTAAGCAATCCTATACTGTTGTGGATACGAAGTTTTTTCATGTCATCAGTGTATTTCTTTTCCTCGATCAGATCTGCCTCAGTTTCCCATTTGTCCTGAACTAAAATAAGTTTAATACCATATTGAAGGTCATAATTAACATAGGCAGGTTCTGGTTCCGGAGCGACTGGCAAAGTCAACATTTTCATCGCTTCAATTGTGTCTTTAGGAGCTTTCTTGTACACAATTGGCTCTTTAATTACCGATGAATACTCGCCAACATTGTGAATAGGATTCGTAAACATCTTTCGGTATGCAGGAGATTCAATCCCTTTAAAAACAGGATCGATATTTAACTCTTTTATCAATGATGAATGAATCTCGACCCCTTTAAGCATTAGGGAAGCTTTTTTTTCTTTTACATTGATAACCAATCCAATGGAATCACTTTCTGCCATTTCGATCTGCGCCTGAAGATGGGCTTTTTCTTTCACCAAAGGAAGTAATTTGGGGTAGGTAGCTATAGCGGTATATTTATTCATAAAAACCGAGTCGGAAGTTGCAAGGCGGTTCAATTCTGCTACTTTACGCAAAGGCGCAGCTGTGATTACAACCAAGTAGAACACCACAGCAATAGTAACAACCGAAAATATAATAACTTTTAATGCTTTCATCATCTAAATCAGTTAATTAATAAATATAAACAAATGCACCTTTATCGAGTGATTTATACACCGCTTCAAGATCAGCATCGTTGAGACGCACACAGCCATGGGTTACCGGCAGCCCTAAATACCGTTGCCAAATTGTCCCGTGGATCATGTATCCGTCGCCAAGCTTAAGGGCATAATCGCCCAAAACACCTTCTTCAAACCGGGATGGATGGTTTGCTGGTGGTACAGGCAACCCTTCTTCTATAAAGGCCCAATTCGGCTTTGTCCATACCGGATCTGTTACTTTGCTCAGCACTTTCCGTCGACCTTTGGGTGTTTTAAAAAGATACTTGCGTTGCTTGTGATCTTCAAGAACCACATAACTCCCGGTTGAGCATTGCCCCTGACGAATGAGTTGCCCGGCTTTCATCAGTGCAAATTCATTATCGGTACTATTTATAATCATGTAAAACGATTCAGGAACAAAATCGTTAAGCTGCTTTTGGAGTTTTGCAATGCTTTTTTCCAAAATTGCCTTATCGGGAGCCATGGCTTCTTCGTAATTTTTGAACGAATCAACACCGAGCTTCGATATTGGAATAGCAATTTTCTGTAAAAAATTAGGAAGAATTAATACCGAAAAAAGCACAACAATAACAAATACAGTGCTCAACACAATGGAACCAAAAATGGTTTTAGAAAAAGGTTTTTCCTGAGTTTGAGCTTGAATATCTACGCTTTCGGGGAGCGTATTTTCTGCCAAATTTTCTGATACGTCCAAATTCTGATCATTCATATTATGGTAATTTCATTATTTCACTTAATGGTCTCAACGAACCAACAATGGTAACTGTTGTCCCTGTCGACACCCGGGCATAAATTTTATCAATATCTTCGTTGGCAAGGGCTATACAACCCTGAGTCCAATCAGCTCCTTTACCCCCATGCCCGTGTATTTCAATTAAATCGCCTATTCTTTTTCTCGATGGGATAGTTCCATTTTTCTTATTTTGCGCAAATCGGGCCTTATCTTCGTCGTTCGGGTAGTTGATAAGCATTGCCTTATAATATTGCGTTCTGCCACTGTTTTTCTTATCCACAATTTTGTAGATACCTTCTGGGGTAGTATAATCGCCTTGGTGGTTTTTTGTTCCAATCCAGTTCTTTCCAAGATCGATTTCATACTTTTCTTTTAATGTTCCTTTAAAATAAAGAAAACATTCCCTGGCAAACTTATCGACGATAATGCAATATGAACTATTGTTCCTCGATTGGTCGAGGGTATTATTAACCCAACGCTGCCATTTAGGATAATTCTCAAAGTAATTAACAAGAATACTATTGGCATGGTTGTATGATTTCTCAATTAATCTTGAAGCATTATCAATTTTTTGCTCGGCCACAATGTAATTGGCCTTTTCAAAAGCAAGCTTTCCTTCGCCAAAAAGGATCTTCCCTTTGTTATATTGTTTTCTGGTTTCGTCTATCTGAGGAATTTTATCGAAGTTCGCCTGAAAAATGTCAATTTTCCGCTGAATCTTTCTAATTTTTTCTTCAAGTTCTCTTTTAAGGGATTTAGAGTTTGAGTCAGCCTGACCAAGGGCAGAAGATGCAAATTTGGCTGATTTTTGGGCAAAAGCTTGTACCTTATCGTATTTTCTAAACAAATAAAATTTTTTATTCTCAAGGCCCCAATAATACATGGCCGAGTCGTATGATGCCGTGGCGCTTTTATACAAGTTTTTTGAGTACTGGTGTGCGTTTGCAGCTTTTGCTGCAGAAAGCTTTTCGCGGGCAATTTTTATCTCTTCGGTGGGAGGCTTATCTTTTGTCAAAAAAAGAATAGCAATAACAATTATAAAAGTAAAAGTCGGAGCAAGAATTATAACTCTTTTGTACTTCCTTTTCAATTTTCGTCTCACAAGTGTTTAAACATTAAAAAGTAACTGACTATCTGCAGGAATACACTATTAAATGATTTTTATAGGTTGAACTGGTTAAAATCAAAAAAACCAGTATTTTTTTAACAAAAATCCCCGGGAAAATTCCCGGGGGTTTTATTGTAATGTCTTTCAAAATGAAAAGCTTAAAGCTTATTTTCTTCTTGATTTGTATTTTTCAATTACACTTTCAAGTTCAGCTTTAATGCTAGCAGCTTGTTCTCTAACAGCTTTTGCTTTGTCAAGAGTTGCAATAAAGCTTTCAGTTCCAACAGCAGCCTGAACTTCAGCAACTGAAGTTTGGATAGTTGCAATATCAGCTTTGATAGCCATAAGGGCAGTTGAACCTTCTTTACCTCTAGGAGCTTGACCAACTAAAGCGTTGCATTCTTCAACCAATGTACCAACAGATGCCAAAGTGTTCTGAATTTCAGCTTTGAGTTCGTTAATTCTTGCTTCAGTTTTAGCTTTTACATCACTTCCTAAAGCAACTACGTTTACTAACTGTGCTTTTTCTTTTTTGTAGCTTTTGAAAAGTTTCGATTTTTTAGCTTCGATTGATTCGTTAGCTACGTTGAAAGAGTCTTGAAGAGCTGAATATGCTTCTGGTACATAAATATCGGCACCAGCTGCCTGAGCTTCCTGAATTGCTAAATTAGCGTTGTCAATTTCAACTTGAGGCACTTTAGCGCATCCTGATAATACAAACATTGCAATTGCAAATGCTGAAAGGCTTAATAATAATTTGTTTTTCATTTTTAAAAAATTTATGTTTAATAATCTTGTAGTACTTCCAATTTAAGAAGAACATCACTTTTTTTAAAAAAAATTTCAATAAACTCTGTTATTAAGACGGCATTCATTTTTAAAGTAACAGTTTCAATTGAATTTTTTTTACTATGTTCGTGTTATTCTTATTTGGATGCGGCAAAATTATACAAATTATTTGTGCTGAAACTTTTATAAATAGAAATTTCAAATTAAATTAATAAACAAACCGCACACATACAATATAACTAACATTCCTTGATTTTGAAATGAAAAGTAGTGCTTTAAAATCGTTATCAGATGAAGAAATAATTGAAAGGATCAATAACGGAAATTCTTCGCACCTTTTCGAAATATTATATCAAAGGTACTATCCTAAAGTGTATGATAAATGCTTCAGCATAGTGAAAAACAAACAGCTCTCGCAAGAATTGGCTGAAGATATTTTCTCAAAAACATACGAAAAACTACCTAGTTTCAAAAAGCTTTCATCGTTTTCTTCATGGTTGTATTCTCTGTCATATAACCATTGTATCGATTATCTCAGGCTAAAAAAGAAATTGCATTACCCCGAATGGAACCGTGAGCACGAGATTCCTGAAATCATTGACGAGTCTGATGAAGACATGAACAACATCGATTATGACAATATGATGGTAATTTTCGAAATGATTCACCCAGAAGAAAAAGCCCTCTTGCTAATGAAATACCAAGATAACCTCACCATGAAGGAAATTTCAGATTCACTTCGAATTAGTGAAGATGCGACAAAAATGCGTCTAAAGCGCGCCCGCGCAAGGGTTATTTATCTATACAAAGAAAAATTTTGGGATAAATAACTTGCAAAACAGTTACATATTCATTTTTTCCCGTCTCAACAATAGTTTTATATGAAATCTTTCAGTATTTGATTTTCGTTTCAACCGCTGATAACAATTTTTAAAACAATGATGAATTTTTTCTCAAGAATTTTTAAAGGGTCGTTATTTTCTCCACCCGATACAATTGTTGATGCCCTTAAGCAACGCTTCAACGATGTAATAAATATCGAATGGAATAAAACAGGCGACAATTACGAAGCCATCTTCTACAAAGATAATATTGAATACATCGCCATTTTCGACAGGAATGGCGTTTTACTCGAATATAAAATGTTTCTTCCCGATGGTTTTCTTCCTGAAAACATAAAAATGGAACTCAATAAAAAAGGGGAAACCATGAATGCGGTTATGATCAACAAAGGAAACTCTATTACCTATGAAACCATTTACCGCGATGAAAAATTGGTTCGCTATGTTGTTGTTTTTAATGAACTTGGTGGAATTATAGAAGAACGGGTATTGTAATAGATCAATCTAAATATTCATAAGCTGCTATGGTTTTTCAGGCAGCTTTTTTTTTGCATTATCCAATAAGAGAAACAAAAGCCCTAGTTTTTTAAAAACCAGAGCTTTGTAGTCCCACCGGGAATCGAACCCAGATTTACAGTTTAGGAAACTGTCGTTCTATCCGTTGAACTATGAGACCATTGTGCAAAGCAAAATTCACTTTGCGTGTGCAAAAATATACAAAAACGCTTTCTGTGCAAAAATTCGGGCAAACTATTCTATCTTATCTCCGTTGATAAAAACCGACAGACGACTACTCCCAAAAAATTCTTCAAAACGTGGTTTCCCTTCAATTACAGGAGCCTTAATTCCTTCGCCAAAACAACCTGATCCGACATATACATGAGCCTCATCCCATGTCCTCGAGCTAATGAATTGCTGGAGCGTGTATGGGCCGCCTTCTACAACTACAGACTGAACATTGTTTTGCTTAAGCCATTGTAATAAGTTATCAAGGACATTATCTTGACTTATAAGTATATGGTTAGTCTTGCGGCCGTCAGTATAAGCCGCTTTGACGATTGTTGCCGTTGGAGCTTCTCCGGTAAAAACACGCAACGAAGAAGGGAGGCGGCTATTCATATCGAAAATAAGCCGAAGTGGCTTATTGCCATACCAATCGCGAAGGGTAAGCGAAGGATTATCGCGTAGTGCTGTAGTAGTTCCTATAAGAATTGCATTTTCGGTTGACCGCTGACGATGAACCGCAACACGCGCAATTTCGTTGGTAATCCAATTGGGTACCCCCAGTTCGTGTCCGTCCCTATTGGTATCGACAAAACCATCAATTGTTTGAGCCCACTTAAGGATTATATATGGCCTCCCTTTCTGATGAACAGTGAAAAAACGACGGTTTAGCCACAAACATTCCTGCTCCAAAACCCCAACAAATACTTCGCATCCGGCATCCCTCAACCTGGCAATACCCCTTCCAGCAACCATGGGATTTGGATCGACGGTGCCAACCACAACCTTTGGAATTCGTTCATCAATTATAAGATCGGAACATGGAGGCGTTTTGCCATGATGGGAACAAGGTTCAAGATTAACATACAGCGTTGACTGATGAAGCAAATTACGATCCCTCACCGAACGGATAGCATTCACCTCGGCATGTGGCATACCAGCTTTCTGATGAAATCCTTCGCCAATAATTTTGCCATCGTGCACTATAACACTTCCAACCATAGGGTTTGGTGCAGTATGCCCTTCGGCAAGGCGAGCCAACTCAAGGCAACGCGACATGTATTTTGAATGATCAACTTGCATGGCACAAATTTAAAATTTATCGGAAAAGTGTTTGCACTTGAACCTTCAAATACACAAAATGGTTAAAGTAAGTCTATAAAACAGTTGAACGATTTGAGGTTTAACACTACTTTAACTGAAAACAACGTTGATTAGGAAAACGAAATGCCTATTTTTGAAAGAAAGATTTGCAAAGAATACATGAGAAAAATACTTCTGATACTGATTCTTACAGTGTATGGCCAGGCTTTGTTTGCTCAATCGGGACAAAAATGGCTCAACTACCGGGGCAATAATCAAATGCAGGGAATTACAACGGTTACCTTTCCCGCAAAAGTTAAATTAAAATGGTCTTACGATGCCGATGGTATTTTTAAGTCAGCGCCTGTCATTAGTGACGGAAAAATAGTGGTTGGGTCAACAAGTGGAGAATTACTTTGTATTGACATGAACGGGAAGCTACTATGGAATTTCAAAACCGAAAATGCATTTGAAGCACCGGCACTTATCCATGAGGGAGTTGTGTATGCGGGGAATCTTTCGGGAATGCTTTATGCCATCGACCTGAATACCGGTAAAAAGAAATGGGAATATAAAACAGACAACCAGATTATGGGAGCCCCTTCTTTTGCCGAAGCCGGGGGCAAAAAAATTATTGTGGCTGGCAGTTACGATTTTTTCCTTCACGGAGTTGATGCCCAAACCGGGAAAGGACTTTGGAAATACGAATCGGACAATTATTTGAACAGTGCCCCGGCAATTCATAACCAGAAAGCTATTTTTGGCGGGTGCGACGGATTTCTCCATCAAGTCCTCCTTACAAGCGGGAAGGCTGCCAGTAAAACACAAATTGCCACATACGTTGCTTCATCGCCAGCAATAGACGGGAACAAAGCCTTTGTGGGAGACTATGATGGAGGATTTTCGTGCATCGACTTATCAAGCTCGAAAGTTGTATGGAAATTCGAAAACAAGGAATCGAACCTACCGTTTATCGCTTCTGCATCAGTAATCAACGACCGAGTAATTATTGGAAGCCGCGACAAAAACATCTACTGTTTCAACAAGGCTAACGGGAAAATACAATGGAAAACTAACACCGGTGTCAGGGTTGATGCATCTACAGTGGTCAATAGTAAAGAAGTGTTGGCAGTGAACATGCGAGGCGACGTTATGCTACTCGACATACAAACAGGGAAAAAAATATGGAACTACGAATTGGGCACGGGAGTAATGAACACTCCGGCAGTTATCGACGGCGCAATTGTGCTTGCCGGTTCCGACGGAAACCTATACCTTTTGGCAGCTTCGAAATAACAAACAAATAATCAGCAAATAGCAACAATGAATATTATACAAATAATACCCGGATCAGGAGGAAGTTTTTACTGTGGCAATTGCTTACGCGACAGCAAATTTGTCGATTCTTTGAAAAAACAAGGCCACTCGGTAATAAAAGTCCCCATGTACCTTCCCCTCTTTTCAGACGAACGCGACCTGAGCGATGTCCCGGTATTCTATGGTGCCATAAGTATTTACCTCAAACAGCTTTACCCTATTTTCAGGAAAGCCCCTGCTTGGTTCGACCACTTACTCAACTCGAAACCATTGATGAAACTTGCCGCAGGTATGGCTGGGTCGACCAATGCAAAAGGATTGGAAGAAATGACCATTTCAATGTTACTTGGCGAAGAGGGCGAACAAAGCAAAGAACTGGATAAAATGGCCGATTGGATTGCCGAACATTGTAAACCCGATGTAATTCACCTTTCGAATGCCTTGTTGCTTGGGCTGGCCCGAAGAATGAAACAAAAGCTGAATGTCCCGGTGGTGTGTTCGCTGCAAGATGAAGATGTTTGGGTTGATGTAATGAAACCTAGCATGAGAGAGAGTGTGTGGAAACTTATGGAGGAAAAAGCAACGGATGTTGATGCTTTTATCCCCGTCAGTGGATATTATGCACAAGTAGCAAAACAGCGAATGAACATTCCCGATGAAAAAATGCATACAATACATCTTGGGGTAGATCCTTCCGATTATTCGTTTTCAAATGCATCAGAAAGAAAACGCGAGATTGGATACCTTTCGCGCATGAATGCCGAAAATGGACTCGACATTTTGGTCGATGCGTTTATCCTCTTAAAAAAGGAAGAACGTTTTTCCGACGTGCATCTTCATATAACCGGTGGTTGGACCGGAGACGACATTCACTACATCAAAGAACAAAAAGCAAAACTTGTAAGCGCTGGCATAAGATCATTTGCCCATTTCTGGGAAGGATTTGAAATAGAGCACCGAACCCATTTTTTGAAAAGGGTCCAGCTAATGTCTGTGCCTGTTCGAAATGGCGAAGCCTTTGGCATTTACCTTTCTGAAGCCATGGCTTCGGGCATACCAGTAGTACAACCCAACTTGGGAGCCTTTCCCGAGATTGTAAATACTGCAGGTGGTGGAATAATTTATGAGCCCAACACACCTGAGGCACTGTGCAAAGCACTGCAAAACCTTCTCGATGACCAGCCACTGATTAACAAGCTTAGCATTGAGGCCAGAAAAAGTGTTGAGGAACATTTCGACATAAACACACAGGCAGAAAAAATGATTGCCGTATATCAGAAATATGTCAACAGATAGGAAAATGCGATAAGGATTGAAGACAAATTCATGTAAAAGAACAACATATTTAAGCTAGATTACATCGAATTCAAAGAAAGTACTGGTTTCAAAATAATTATACTGGCAAAATAACGTTGCTTCAATTTTTTTTGTACATTTAATAGACTCATTAATGGGATATTAAAAGAGTACACCATGCATTTGAAAGCCCTTATTTTTTGCGCCTTTTTCTGTAGTGCTACCTCGCTGTTTGGTCAAGACCTCTCACAAATATCGAAACAAAAACCGGTTAACGTTGATGGGAGCATTGCTGCAACCAGTAATTTTTATTCAATCAACGGCAAAGAGTCGGGACGCGATCCATTTTCGTATATTTTATCTGGTAATGTAAATGTTTCGATATACGGGCTTCAGTTGCCCTTTTCATTCATGTACAGCAACAGCAGTTTTAGCTATGCACAACCCTTAAACCGATTTGGCATAAGTCCCGAATATAAATGGATAAAACTTCACATAGGCTACCGAAGTATAACGTTCTCACCGCTAACCCTTGCCGGCCATTCATTTCTTGGTGCCGGTATTGAATTAACCCCCGGAAAATTCAGGTTTGGAGCCGCCTATGGCCGTTTCAACAAAAAAACCATACCCAACACCAACAACCCGCTCGACACTCTGCAAACCCCAACGAGAAAAGGATTCAGCATGAAGATTGGTGTTGGTACTCCAAAAAATTACTTCGACCTGATTATGCTTAAGATCGCCGATGACACCTTATCGTTCGATAAAACAAAATATGGGTCGAAAATACCTCAATCAAATACGGTTCTGGGTACACACATGAAATTTACCCTATTCAAAAACCTAACGTGGGAAACCGAAGGAGCAATAAGCCTGTTAACAAAAAACATATCTTCAGGAGAACCATTTAACATCGAAAATGCTTTTTTACAAAACCTTGCAAACGTTGTCAATGTAAATTCGACATCGGAATACACTACGGCCCTAACCTCGGTTCTAACCTATTCTTTTCGGGGCTATTCGCTAGGCCTTCAATACCGCAGAATTGATCCAAATTACCAATCATTCGGGGCTTATTATTTCAATACCGACATGGAAAACATAACCATGAACCTAAAAGCCGGACTATTCAAAAATAAATTGTCGATTAGTGGTAACATTGGATTACAAAACGATAATATCAGGAATAACAAAGCTTCCGAGTCGAGCAGGGTTATTTCCATGGCAAATTTGGCATACAACAGTGGAAAAAAATTTAGCATAAACGGTTCATTCAGCAACTACAGCATTAATCAGCAACCAGGCAGGCTTCCGTTGAACGACACAATCAAATTATACCAAAGCAACCGCAACATAACACTTACCCCTACCCTCGCTTTCAACAATGCTAAAGCGCAACAAATGATCCAACTAAATCTGGCACTGATGGATTTAATCGATCACAACCCTTACACCAAAGCCACCAGCGAAGTAACCAGCCAAATGGCTATGCTCAACTATTTTATAAACCACCTAAAATCGGGTCTGAGCGTAATGACCGGATTAAACTATAACACAATGAGTTCTGTTTATTCATCACAAACCATGTTTGGCGTCAATGCCGATGTTGGCAAGACGTTTTGGAAAGGCAAACTCAGTGGACACCTAACAATTGCTTCGAACAGGAGCAACATGAACGACGTATTGGGATGGGTACACACCGGAAGCATTTCGGCCACCTACAAACCCCATCCAAAACATTTGTTCAAATTGAATTTCAACAGGGTACAAAATCAGTATCCGGGAAATTCTTCGGTAAAAAGTTTTAGTGAAACAAAATTGATGTTAAGCTATGTATTCAGATTTTAAAGCCCGCAAAAGATTCCTAATTCATAAAGGAAAGAGAATAATACTGTTGTTCGGAGGAATTCTTTGGTCAATTTTCACATTGGCTCAGATGAATCCGGTGTCGGTAAGCATTATGGTAGCACCGCCATATACATCTTCTATCTCAGATTATATGACCATTCCCAACAAAATTACTGTTACCCTTACTCACATGTCTCCAACCCAACCCGATATCGACTTATACCTAAAACTTGGAATTGTTGGGGATAATGGAGTAAGTGCATTCTCTGAAGACGACTATAAGCCCGTGGAACCCATCACACTTCAGCAAGGGACAACACGCATAATAAATACCGACAACATATCTGATGCCTTCAATATCAATCACATAACCATTGAAGGTACAACAATAAATGAGCTCCTCAACGGGGCCGGATTGCCCGAAGGAATGTATCAGATTTGCGTAAGGGCGTTCGACTATGCAACAGGGCAACCCCTTTCGGGCGAAAACCCTATGGGCTGCAGTAACTTGTTCTACATTACAAACCTGGAACCTCCGTTCTTCACAACAGCTTACTGTGGAGGGAAGTCCGATCCTAATTTTTCACAAAACATACCTGTAAGTTGGAGTATTCCCTCAGGAGCAATGATGGGTATTAACTATCATTTAGAATTGGTTGAAATTCCTGAAAATGTTCAAATTGACCCGAATGAAGCTTTTCTGACATCAAAATTCCCGGTACTGTACGAAGAAACCCTGCTCTACACCATGACCTACTTAACTGCCAATAAAGTGAGTATGACCAACGGGTATACTTATGCCATGCGGGTTACTGCCGAAGACCCCTCAGGTTCGGCACATTTCAGGAATGGCGGTGCAAGCGAGATTTGCTGGTTTACCTATACGCAAACAACAGGCCTTGGCTCGGGACAACTTCTGGACACTGAAAGCACGTTGATGTTTCTTAGCCCACAAGAAAAAACGACGGATGAAGCAGATACGCTTGAAGTAAACAACAGTAATGATCTTTTGCTTAATTGGTGCTGGGCCAAAACTATAAGTTCAGGGTTAGAAATTGACGATCAAACAGTTATAGCCAACAACAATTTACAACGTTATGTGTTAAGTATCGATAAAATCAACAAAACAGGAAAAGAATTTAGCTACAGTAAAGAGTTTTTTAAAGACGACAACACCGGACTCATAAAAAACAATGTTCAACTTACAAAAGCCGACGCATTAAATGCAGGCTTCGAAGATGGGGTAACTTACCGAGCCAAACTGGATGTTTATAATTCGTTGAACCAACAGGTAATTTCAGCAGAAAGTCAGGATTTTGTCTTTCTGATTATTGCAGATGAAACCCCTATGGTAAAAGTTCCTGTTAATGCAGTTCTAAATTATGGTTTTAAAAATTATCCTGAAGTCTTTCCAGTATCCAATGCTGAGGTAATCATCGATGCGTTGGTAGTGAAAAAACCCGTACCGGCAATAGCACATCATTTGGGCAATGCGTTTTCTGAGATAATATTTTCTCCGACTGAAGTTTTGAATGGATCGGAATATGTGAAAATTGCAACAACTGTTGTTTCTACCGGTTCCATGGGACAATTGGATTCACTGGTTGCAGTGCCTGAGCAATATTTCGAAAATGATTCGGTCGCTTTCCGCATACGCCTGGCCAACAACTATTATGTCGACGATGATTTTCCCCTGCTATTCGTAAAAGCATCATCAAACGAAATTAGGGCTAACTTCGGGACACTTACAGCTAAAACCTACGCCTACTCGCTAAGACTGAATGTAAAGAAGGAATTTACGAAATACAAGATTGTGCAAGACGAAAGTGGAGTAAGCGTTTCTTTAGACCAAAGTGAAACGTCTCCGTTGATACAGGGATCATCCAATCAAACAACCGACGAAACACAACAATACAGCTATACCGTTGGGGGAGAATCTATTGCCGAAGGAATCCCGGTAGTGTTGTACCGGGTAAATAAGCCAGATAACATTCCTATATTCGAAGGTGACCTTACCCCTGCAAATCCACCGGTAAGGGATCCGTTCACTGGGATTACTGTAGTTGCGCTGAGCACCACTCAGCATGAAAATAACAGCACCTATGTAACTTTCGATAAATTATTATCGACTAATACTCCAAACGAAGAATACAAAATATTGGCTATCCCCAATCTTGATGCACTGCTAGGACCTTCAGTTTTTATCGCAACAAACACGAATTCACAAGTAGCTCAAACAGCGGGAAAATACAGGGAACTTACTCCTGCACTTAACAGCCAAATTGTCACCGCAATTAAAAATTTAAACGAAAATAGTACGCTAACCAACTTCGTCGATTCTGGAAAATTTGTTGCAGAAACAATGCAATTTTCACTTGAACTTCCTGCAAATACAAACACAGAAGACGTCTATTACAGAACAGTTGACTCATCGTATACCATAATTTCATGTACTCCTCCAACCTCACACATTAAAGGAAGACTTCTGTATGAATGGAAATCAGACAATAGTGGAGTAAAAAGAGCACTTGCTAATACGCACTTCAGAGTAGTTGTAGATTATGTCGACGAAAAAGGGAAATCGATTGGGGCGGTAACAAATAGTAGCAATGCTTTAGCGAAAATAATTGGTGGTAATTGGGAGAACACAGCCTTTCAAGTGGATGGAACCAACGAGATAATTCCCCTAATCGATCAGTATGCAACAATGGGAGAAGGAGTTACCGACAGTGATGGCAATTTTTCCATTGATGTAATCAATTTAAATGAAAAAAAGGATTTGGGTTCAGGGTACCTACTCCATAACGAAGGGTCATCGAGCCCTCCAATTACAGGACAAACCCCAGAAGATGAACTTGAAGCGCTACGGAATGGCGATGGTGTAATAAACCCTGCTCCTTACGAGGTATCTGGAAATCAATTTCTTGAAATGGAAAGCTTTGGTGAAACCGAGCAAAGCGTAGGGTATCAAAATTCGGTAAACGGCGGAACATTTAATGTTCTATTTAATGGGAACACTCAATCCTATGAAGTAACTGAAGTGAAAAAAACAATGGGAGCAAAAACCCTGGGAATGATAAATTCTTCTGACGATTTTTTCTACACGAATACACATGGTCCCAGTCCCTCAATGGCAGAACCGCCAACAAACAGCAGCAGTGATGAGCCACAAAAATTTCAAGTTTTTAGGCGAGTATTCCGCATTGTAATCGATGGAGACAGGGCTCCATATTATTACCCTTCAAAAGAGGTAATTGAACTTAATCCATTTGAAAGCACTGCCGCACCAATTACAATAACCCATTATGTAAAAGAATTTAAACTAAAGGTTAAAACTATTGAAAAAAAAAATCAAAATAATATTATTGTTACAGCAGTTCAGGCAACCGTTTACAGAGCCGGGGATAAACCACAACACTTACCTCTGGGCGAAGGCGATGGTAAATACACTTTTGCTGCATTGCTCAGCCCTAAGTACAACAATTCGGCAAACAGCCCTGAATATGAACAACTGTGGCCAAATCAGATGGTTGATAAGAATGCAGAAACACTCTGGTTGACTGGACTGTTGCAAGCGGAAAGAAACAACTATTTAGTGAAAGCCTCAAGTTATGTAAACACAGGCTCTGGATCTTACGACTCTGCACCCGTTAACATTCAAGCATTTACCGATGTAAATACCGATTGGGCAAACCCCGACATCCCTACGGTAACTCAAGATGTGGTCCTTGTCCCATTACCAAGTAGGATATTGGTTCACGTAAAAGATAGCTTATCGGGTCAACCCTTAGGGACTTCGCGAAGCACAAGAGTTGGATTCTCAACAAACGAAAACTCTTTTATCGACGAAAATTTCAAAGCTGTTGACAACTATGGTTATCTCGAATTGTTTGCCTATCAAACGCCTTTGTCGGGCTTTGGGCTTGATACGTTAAACTCAAAAGATGTGTATGTCACGGCCAAATCCGAGGGATTTAAAGACCCAACTGTTATTAATGCTCCGCTCAAACTTGCAGGAACACAAGCAACGCCAACCATTGCATTATTACCTGCCGCAACAATAAAAGGCCGTTTGGTAAATGCCGACAACAACAATCCGTTTGGCATTTATGTGTTAAACGGAGTGACATCGTACATACAGGCTGATTCTGGTAAGGTTGAAGAAACAATCGACTTCGCAGGTAATTTCGAAATGCCTATCGCCCCAAAAGCAGGTGTTGAAGTGAAATTTATACCTAAGGATGTTGCTTGGTTCGATACATCTTATGTACTAACAGCCAACGATGCTACAAAAGATATTATCAACTTGGGCGAAATTAAATTATATCGAAGAAAGCACCGTATACAGTTCAACATTGTACAGAAAATGCCAGATGGGTTTGTTGGTCCCGCATCGCCAGTTGAAGGAGCAACCGTTCAGTTAAGTGAAGAAACAAAGACTACTGCTTCCAATGGAACAGTAAAATTTCTCTTCGAAAACGTATCTGTCAATAATTACACATTTATCGTGCGAGGTCCTTCCGGAGAAGGGTATATCCCCAAAACGGTAAATGTTCAGAACAGTGAGTCACGCGATTATAAACAAATACTTGTTGAGCTCGAGAAAGGAAGTGAAATAACCGGAATTGTAAAACTCGATGGTGCACCGGTTAAAAATGCCCGTGTTTATATCGAAGTAAATAATACAAGTACTCCAATTGTTTCAGTAAATTACAACACCCTGCCAGTCGGCAACTTTGGTACTGAAGGCAACAACACTTTAGAAAAACCAAACTCTCAAGGAACAAGTGTGCAATACCAACCTGTTGTAGGCAATGTTGTTCCCAACCAGTTTAAAGCTTCCGGTGAAATAACCAACGATGCCAATTTAATTGAAACCCGCACCGATGCTCTTGGTAAGTTTTCGTTAAAAGGAATTCCGGTCGACAACCAAAAAATAAACATTATAGCAACACTCGATACCTCTTTTACTGTTTCGGGCGATAAGCAGCAGGTATCAATTAGTAAAGGTCAGGGACAAACAACCCTCAATCTCACCTCGTATAAAGATGCAATTGTGAATAAGCTATATGGCTTTCCGCTTACCATTGAAAAAATTACACCGGTCAGCCAAAATCAGATAAAAGTAACCGGTCTTGTACACTGGACCGAAGCAATAAGCGATTTTACGCTGAAAGATAACATCAAAGTTTTACGAGTTGAAGATGTGTTATTCGACTTGGTTAAAAACGATGATGGCCCGGCAAACGCAGTAGCTCACGATAATGCTGTGACAATTCCTGGAATAACAAGTTTAAAGCTTTCGTATATCGGGAAATACAATGTTCAGCTAACATCGGGCGGGCAAAACCAAGTGAGGAACCATGGATCAAATTCCATATCGCCTTTTAGCCAGCCGGCTAGTATACCGCAACTGTTTAACAGCACTCCCCTGCAGATAACCAAAGAAGATGGCTATGGAAAAATTAGCGGGAAGATGCAAATTGTCGACAATTCATTCAACTATCCAAGTAGTTATCTGAATTTTAAAGGAAGTGAGTTTTTCCTTGCCCGGCTCAATGCCGACTCAACAGTAAACAATCGGGTAAGTGTAGCAACCAGTGCCTTTACCGAAAATGAATCGCTAAAGAAATCGTACCAAAAAACAGAAACTTTCCGGAAAGAGATTGAGAATTCTATCATGCTATACCGGCAACAACCAACTCCAGCCTATTACTTATGTAACTCAACTGCAGGTCCTATACAATTTAAAGTAATCAATTTTGATGCAACCGCTGAACCGAAGAATAGCTTTATCGATAAAGAGGGGAAATTACACTTGAATACTCAGCTTGCTTGCCATATCGATCATTCTGAGCCCGAGAATTTCAGTGTTAATATTCCAGATCTGATTTTAGATGAAAACAAAGTATACCCTGCATCTTCGTCAAAACCAATTACTATTAAGCTAGAAGAATGGACACTTGAAGCCCGAAAATGGACTTTCAGCACAACCGAAGGTGGAATTTTAAGTACTGATGCATTGCTTAGAACCAAAATCATCGATATCCCGATTGGAAAATTTGTTCTGCGGAGCGATATGTTTTTCATGGATGATTTTAAAATGAAAAACCTTACTATGGCTGGTGGAAAAATAGAACTCCAAGATATTAATGAAGGAAGCGCGCACCTCAACTACGAGTACAAAGTAGGCAGCGATATGGAGCCACACTGGAATTTCTCACTTTTGGGAACCGGCGACAGTAGCGTGGCGAAACTCCCTGCATTACAGAAATTAAACAATTACCAAATTGAGCTGAACTATGTCGAAATTTTAAGCAACAACGAAATGATCGTTCAACTAATGCAAAAACCTTATAAACCATTCCTCTTTGACAATCCGGTAGCCGAATTTGAGCCCATTTCAATATTCAACGGCCCATCGAACATTATTGTTACAGGGCAATTGAATACCGGGGCACCACGTGTAAGCGATATTACCCTTAAAGTGGGTTGGACTGACGAAAATCAAAATCCAACCTTTGAGAATGTCGATTTAGATTTCGAGGGCAAAGGCTTTGTGCATTTCTTGGCCAATAAGAATAAAATTGAGATCGACGAAACCCAGGTACGCATTGAAGGACTAGTTCATGAAAAACCAAACCTGACTTTTAACCCAATGCCAGCTACCTTTATTGCGCAAAAAAACAATTACGAAGTTGCTATACGAAAAGGTTGGATTTCCCAACTTTCGCAAGTTGAAGCCCCAAGCGATTTCTCAAGCCCTGCAACAAGCTCCCAAGGATATCGCCTTGAAATTAGTAAAGGTGGAATGAGTGTTATAAACAACGACTGGGGATTGTTAAGCTACGAAGGCGACATGATCAGCAACGAAGAAAACTCGGAAAATATAGCACCAACCTATACAAGATTTGAAGTGCTGGGCGATGTTTCCGCTAACTCTGAAAGCATGTCGGTTACGGGATTCGATACGCCATTTGGGTCAATGAACCAAGTATTCGACTTCAACACCATGGAAATGAAGGGTACGTTATCGATTAACGAACCAATAACTATGGGAGCAATCACTCTCAATAGTGGACAAATAAATACTCGCTTTGGAAAATCAGGCTTTTACGTAGCAGGTGGTTGTAATGCATACTTGGTTGCCGGACTATTAACCGGCACTTACAATTTGGGGTTCTTGGCTGGGAATTATACTGGCAAAGAGGGAACTGATCAAGCATGGTCGGTTGCCAATAATCATATAAATAAAAATGTAAGAAACAGATGTTACAAGTCTGAAACGCTAGACAAAAATGGTTTACACGGGGTTTACACCGTCGTTGACCGCGAAATTCTCAATACTGATTTCGACTTTGATTTTATTCTTGTGAAAGGATTCGTTAGAGCTGAAATGCTATTAGGGGGCGACTTTTATGCCAATTTCAGTACAACCTCAACAATGGGAGCCGACGCATTCTTTTATGTAGATGTTGCGGCGGGGCTCTCCTCTATAACCGGCACAAGTATCAGCGGAGGCGTTCTTGCCAGTGCATCATTTGGCGCGGAACTCACAATTAGTGATGAAGAAAAAAAACTCGCAATTAACGGATTGATAACGCTCGATATCGATGCTAAAGTATCTCAAAGCCTCGTTGCAGGTACAATTTCAAAAGAATTCAATATTGGCTGTTATGCGAATGCTTATGTTGATAGTAACGGCGATAGTAATTTTGAATTTCATAAAGGTAATGGAAAAGAAGTTTTAAAATGCGAACCTGTGAAGGATAAAAAATAAAGTTATGACAATCAAACACATATCAGCGTTATTCCTATCTTTTGCCTTATGGCAGGGAATTTCTTTTGCTCAAGCACAACCCTCCGGCAAAGCTTACCAAACAGGTAACTATATTTTCTGCGGAAATGAAATACCCAAAAAATTTGCCTATGTGGTTGAACGCAAAACAGATGACACATGGAAACCAATTGCTCACTTAAAAGCACCACAAAGTGAAGCTGAATGCAGGGCCGATTTTATGCAGCTACCAAAATCATTGGCCATCATTTCACCAATCGACAAGACAGTAATAGCATTCGTTTGGAACACAATACAGCAAGCAGATGTTGTTGATTCTCTATTTGCTTACAGCATCGACCCACGTTACCAGTACCTTGCAAGAACCGCTTGGTTCGACGAAGAAATACGAGAGCCTGGAACATACACCTACCGTGTAAGAAAAGTACAAAACAATGGCACAGTGCTTTCAAGTAACGAAGTAAAAGTAAAATTTCCTTCTACAGAACCAGTGTCAAACATTAGTCCGGTAAGGTTCGTTTTAAAAGAAAAATCTATCAGCATTAGCTATTCCATCGATGACCTAAACAGTATTTCAGGCATTAAACTTTTCCGTAGTACTTATTTACGAAATTCTTTTTCTGAAATACCGGTAGAACTAATGTATACTCAACAAAAAGGTGAAATGGTAGCTGTCCTTACCGACAAAGATGCATCAAAAGGACTAACTTACAGCTATGTAGCACTTCCCTACGATGCGTTGGGTAACCTGGGAAAAACAACCGACACACTGAATATTCATTTCTTAGCGAAACCTGCTGATGTAGGATTGGTAACAAACCTGCAGGTTACTCCCGATCCAGAAAGGGGAGGAAACAATCTGAAATGGGATTTCAATTATAAAATGAATGCAAATACAATCGACATCTACCGCTCAGCTTCGTACGATGGACCATATATGCTCATTACATCGTTAAATCCAAAAACAAAAGAGTATTTCGACAGCCGAAACATTCAGCCATCTATTGCCTACTATTATTACATATCTATTAATACCGGAATTGGGCAAAGTCTGCCCAGCGCACGCGTTCCTGCCATTCTCGAAGGAAAGAAACCGAATCCTTTCACCCCTCAAAATCTTAGTACATCACGTGAGGGTAATGTAGTAACCCTCAAATTCAGGAAGCTCGGATACGACACCAAAAGCTACTATGTTTTCCGTGGCGACGGCTATGTTGCCCCACTCAAACAACTTCCCCGGATGCTTACTTCGAGCGATTCGCTGCTTACATATATCGATACGCTTCCGAAAACAATCAATTCTATGGTTTACAGCTATGCCGTAGCATCAGTGAACTCATCGTACAATATCAGTCCTCTAAGCGACAGGGTAAGCGTCTCGTACAGTGGAGGCCGGTTGCCTGTAGCCGAGAAAGTTAATGCAATGATACATGCTGACAATATTCTGGTAACTTGGTCCGATGCAGCCAGCCTTCATGCGGGGATATCGGGATACCGTGTCTTCCGAAAGGCAACGCTAAACAACAGTGAAGTAGAACCCGAAACACTAATTGCCACAACCTCTTTTAGCCAAAATTCATACACCGACAGCAATGTGCAGCCAAACAGGTATTATTCATACCGCATTCAATGCATTGGCAGCGATACTCTCGATGCTGGCAGTATTAGCATGCCTGGCGGGATAGCTTTCAAAACCGATAAGTTGTTACAACCAGGAGACGTAACAGCAATCCCTTCTGATGGAAAAATAATTCTAAAATGGAGTTTACCATTAGTTGACGGCCTATCTTCTTCACTCATCTACAGATCAATAGAAAACAGTGAGCCAATCCTGCTTAAAGAAATTGAAAAACCAACTGACCTGTTCGAAGACAATTCGGCAAAGAAAAATATTCAGTATTACTACTTTATCGTATTGAAATACAACGACAACCGAACCAGCACACCTACCGATGCCGTTGGCGGAAAATGGCAATAAGAAAATGTAAGAAACTAAAGGTTCCCGTAAAGCTTGTCGCGTAACTCTTTTATCGATTCGTTTTCTTCGTAATCTGAGTATTCCATCTGCTTATCGATGATACCATTCGGTGTTAGCTCGATTACCCGGTTACAGACGGTGTTTATAAACTCATGGTCATGCGAAGCCATCAGCACATTACCGGGAAATTGTTTCAGCCGGTTATTAAATGCCTGTATCGACTCAAGATCGAGATGGTTGGTTGGCGTGTCGAGGATCATTACGTTCGCGTTCCTGAGCATCATGCGGGCAATCATGCAGCGCATTTTTTCTCCTCCCGAAAGCACATTGGCTTTTTTGTAGACTTCTTCGCCCGAGAAAAGCATTTTCCCCAGATACCCCCTGATAAACATCTCGCTGGTATCGCTCGAAAACTGTCCTAACCAATCGACCAACGTAAGGTCTTTTTCAAAGAAACTGCTATTTTCGAGGGGAAGATAGGCTGTTGTTATGGTTTGCCCCCAAGTGAACGTACCACTGTCGGGTTGTATATTTCCGTTTAGTATTTCAAAGAGAGCAGTCATTGCACGTGTATCGCGCGAAACAAAAACAATGTTGTCTTCTTTATTAATAACGAACGAAAGATCACGGAACAATACTTCTCCGTTAATGCTCGCACTAAGGTTTTCAACCTCAAGAATGTTGTTGCCCGGAGCGCGGTCGGGGGTGAAAATAATGCCTGGGTATTTTCGTGTTGAAGGCTGTATTTCTTCCACATTGAGTTTCTCGAGCATTTTTTTACGGCTTGTAGTTTGTTTCGATTTGGCCACGTTGGCACTAAAACGTGAGATGAATTCCTGCAATTCCTTACGTTTTTCCTCGGCCTTCTTGTTTTGTGCCTGCTGTTGCCGTAATGCGAGCTGGCTCGACTCGTACCAGAAACTGTAATTTCCGCCATATAAGCGCGCTTTCCCAAAGTCGATATCCACAATATGTGTACAAATAGCATCAAGGAAGTGACGGTCGTGTGATACCACCAAAACGGTATGTTCAAAGTTCGAAAGGTAATTCTCGAGCCAAGTAATTGTCTCAAGGTCAAGGTCATTGGTTGGCTCATCAAGAAGAAGATTGTCGGGCTGTCCAAACAAAGCCTGCGCCAGCAATACTTTCACTTTCACTTTTCCGTCTACATCGGCCATAAGCTGTTGGTGCATATTTTCTTTAACGCCAAGACCGCTTAGCAACATGGCTGCGTTATTTTCCGCATTCCAGCCATCCATTTCTGCGAAGCGTTCTTCAAGTTCAGAAGCTTTATGGCCATCGGCATCGGTAAAATCGGCCTTAGAATATAGCTGATCACGTTCTTTCATATTGTTCCAAAGTTCCTCGTGGCCAAGCAATACCGTATCGAGAACAGAATATTGGTCGAACGCGAAGTGGTCTTGCTTCAATACTGAAAGTCGCTCGCCCGGGCCAAAAGAAACCGAACCGGTGCGGGCATCAACCTCGCCATAAAGCATTTTTAAAAATGTAGACTTTCCGGCACCATTGGCACCAATAATGCCATAACAGCTGCCCGCCAAAAACTTCATGTTCACATCCTGAAAAAGAACACGCTTACCATATTGGATACTTAAATTTGAAACAGTTATCATCTTGATTTCTTTCTTGAAAAAAACGTTAAACGGGCGGCAAAAGTACACAAACCTTAGCAGCCTACAAATTTTTATGCAATTGATAATGAATAATTAAGATTAAAGCTACTTTTAAATCAGGTTGTTTCCACTACGGGCAAAGTAAAAAACATAAACCCTAAATGCCGAAGAATTGTTATCTTGCCATAATTAACCAGCCAGGTTCCGTAGAAAATAGAAGAGTATGACAACAACTGAAACAAATAATCCACAGAGAAAAATACAGCTGCCCCTTCTCTCACTGGCATCTGTAAGCAAAAGCTACCCGTCGGGAAACGGGAATCGCATGGTGCTAAACAATGTATCGATTGAAATTCCCACGGGCGAAACCCTTGCCATTGTAGGGCCATCGGGGTCGGGAAAAACTACGTTGCTCAACATTATTGCCACGCTTGACAAACCCGATTCAGGAAGTATTTTTTTTGAATCAACTGATTTACTTAAATTTAATACTCAAGATCTAGCACATTTCAGAAATAGAAGAATTGGAATGATTTTTCAGCTCCACCACCTTTTACCCCAATGTACTCTTTGGGAAAATGTATTAATTCCGACCCTACCAACCAATACCAACCACCAAGAAGCTGAAAAACGAGCCGAAAAACTATTGAAACGAACAGGAATATGGGAATACCGGCATCAGAAACCCTCTGAGCTTTCGGGCGGTGAATGCCAACGGGCTGCAGTTGTACGTGCGTTGGTCAACAAGCCGTCGCTTATTCTTGCCGATGAGCCAACCGGCGCCCTCGACCATCACAACGCGTTGAATCTAATTGACCTTTTGCTTGAGCTAAACAAAGAAATGGGAACCGCCTTGGTTGTGGTAACCCATTCCATAGAACTAGCCCGAAAAATGAATAAAATATATGAACTCAACGATGGAATCCTGACAAACAAAAATCTATAATACAGCATTTTATCATGCTTAATGTAAACACTATATTTAAGTAAGAACCAGATTGGAATGATCACACAAGGAAGTAAAGAATTATGACGCAAATTGCTTTTAACGAATAATGTAGCCTGCAACTTAAAATACTTTTTATAAATGAAACGAGCATGGTTGTCTATCACAAAAGAATATGTATATGCCCTGCGAGTTCCATGCGGACATTCATCGAAGCTCATTGTTACACGCTTCGATCCATTAGGTAGTCAGCAATCTAATATAATTATATACACATGAAATACCGCACCCTTTTGCTTCAATCGCTTCGCCACTACTTCAAGGCCAATTTCTGGCTTATGCTTGGTATTGCTTTAAGCACAGCTATTATAACCGGCGGACTAATTGTTGGCGATTCGGTTAAGTACAGCCTGAAGCAAACCGCGACAACCCGACTTGGCAATACAACCCATGCACTGGTCTCGGGCGAAAGGTATTTTAGCCGCGATCTGGCCACACGTTTGCGCGAAAAAGGAGTGGAGACTTCTGCTGCGTTACAGGTGAACAGCATTGCCCAAACCGATGGCGGAGAACTAAAAATTAACAAAGTACAGCTTTGGGGAATCGACGAAAATTTTTCTGCATTTAGCATCAACAGTTCATTCCCCGGGGTAAAAGGAACAGAACAAACATGTATTTCACCAAACCTTGCCCAACGTCTCAACCTGGCTGTTGGTGATGAATTTCAACTTCGAATTGAAAAAGTTAGCCTGTTGCCTGCAAATACACCTTTTGTTTCTTCTGAAAACCAAACAGTCACACTTAGAGTAAAAGTAGGGAATATTGTCAACGCCGAACAATTGGGCCGGTTGAACCTTCAAAATTCACAAACTGCTCCCTACAATGTTTTCCTTCCCATTGATGAACTTAACCGAATTTCGGAAGTTGAAAACAAAGCCAACGTATTATTTATCAATACAACTATATCTAAAAAAGATATTGAAGAAGCCATTCGCGAGGTTTACTCCATCGCCGATGCCGGGTTGGAAATAGTTGATGCCAGTGCAACGAGTGAATGGGAATTGCGCTCCGAAAGGGTTTTTATGGACGATGCCGTTGAACAATTGGTCGAAAACACGGATCTCGAATATCAACCTTTGTTAACTTATTTTGCAAACCAATTTCAAGCAAACGGTCGGCAAACCCCCTACTCCTTCGTCTCATCTCTTCCCGACAATACACTTAATTCCAACGAAATAGTCGTAAATGAATGGCTGGCTTCCGATTTGAAACTAAAACCCGGCGATAGTTTAACTCTTTCCTACTATGAAATAGGGCCGCTCCGGGAACTGAACGAGAAATCGAAAAAATATATCGTGTCTCGTATTGAGCCAATGAACGGATATTTCGCCGACCGATTGCTAATGCCTGATATTCCTGGCCTTTCTGATGCTGAAAACTGTCGCGACTGGCAAACCGGGGTTCCCATAAACCTTAAAACAATCCGAAAGATCGACGAAGAGTATTGGTACACCTACAAAGGATTACCTAAAGCATTTGTCTCCTTACACGAAGCCCAAGAATTATGGAGCAACCGATTTGGAAATACAACGGCATACCGGTTTAGTCAACAAAACATTTCAAAAGAAGAGCTCAGCCAAATAGTATCGGAACAGATCGACCCATTTAACTTCGACATTCAACTCAAAGACGTGCGTACCAATGGCCTCGAGGCCGCAGAGAACGGCACCGACTTTAGCTCACTGTTTATAGGATTGAGTTTTTTCATCCTTGCTGCCGGAATCCTGCTAACCATTCTGCTATTTTCTTTTTCATTAGAGAAACGCAACCGTGAAATTGGAACTCTTTCTGCCTTGGGCTTTACTCACAAAAAAATCAAGCAATTGATCTACTCCGAAGGAATTATACTTTCAATAATAGGAGCACTTATTGGAATACCTTTTGCAATTGCATACAACGAATTGGTTTTTAATGCCCTTAACAAAGTTTGGAACGACATTGTCAGAACAGATTTGCTCGTAAGCTATTATCGGCCTGGTACTCTTTTTATAGGCTTTCTAGCTAGCGTAATTGTCTCTTTTGCAACGATATATTTTGTGCTATCCAAAAAATTCCGGTTAAAAACCATTCAATTGCAGCGACAACAACATGTCACCTCAAGTCGTTCAAGCCAACAGATCAAGAAAACAAGCACTGTAGTGTTATTTGCCATACCACTGGTGATTTTTATAATGCCGTTGCTAACTAAAGCTCCTCTTTCGGCGGGTTACTTTTTCATGGCAGGAGGCGCCATATTGCTCGCTCTTTTGTTTCTTTTCGACATAATGCTTTCTCAATCCAAGCCCCATAAAGAGAGCATTACCCTGTTCCGCCTTGCGGCACAAAACCTTGTATACAGTAGAAACAGAAGCTTAATTGTCATTATTTTGCTTACAATCGGTACTTTTTTGGTGGTATCGACCGGAATGAACCGCAAAGACATGTTTGCCAACGCAGCCAACAAAAAAAGCGGGACTGGAGGATTTTTGTTTTGGGCCGAAGCGACTATGCCCATATTGCACAACCTAAATGATACAACCTATAGAAAAGAACAGGGCTTTAGCGAAGATTTTTCGGTACTTGCAATGAGTGCCGCCGATGGTGACGACGCCAGTTGCCTGAACCTAAACAGGATTACTACTCCCCGCATTCTTGGCGTTGACGCTTCGTTGCTCAACAACCGCTTCACCGTTCAAACCGCAGTCGAGGGAGTTGACCGAGAAAACCCATGGCCAATTCTGAAAAAAGATATTGGAGAATGTATACCAGCTATAATCGACCAAACAGTATTAGTGTGGAGTCTGGGCAAAAAACTTGGCGATACCATCGTGTATCAAAATTCATCGGGAAACGAAATTAAAATAAAATTGATGGCCGGGCTTTCCGCTTCGGTCTTTCAAGGCAATGTATTAATCGATCAGTCGAGGTTCTTGAAAAACTTTCCTGCATCAAGCGGATCAAGTGCTTTTCTTATCGATGCAAATATTGAAAATCAAGAAGCTATAGCCGACGAACTAAACTTATACTTTAAAGATAACGGATGGGAGATGACCCCAACAGCCGAACGGCTGGCAACCTTTAAATCAATTGAAAATACGTACCTGTCTATTTTCTTGGCATTAGGGGCATTAGGCTTACTCATTGGAACAATAGGTTTAGCCATTGTATTGCAACGTTCGCTCCTATCGCGCCAGTCTGAACTTGCATTATTACTGGCCGTAGGTTTTTCGCGAAACCAAATTATCCTGTCAGTAGTATATGAATACTTCATCCTGTTGGTCGCTGGTATTTCCGGGGGGTTTGTTTCAGCGTTGGTATCGGTTTGGCCAACACTTACCGGCAATGCACAACCGGTATCAGCAGGCTTTGTGGCCCTGCTTTTGGGTATCATCTTCCTGAATGCCCTGATTTGGATCATTGGTATTTCCGCAAGACAAATTGGCCAACTAAAAATGGTTGAAGCGCTGAGAAATGAATGAATAGTTCAATGTAATTGAATACTTATACCATAGCAACTAATGCACTTGAGAACTATTTCGATAAATCAATTTTAAACCTACCAAAAACAGGCATTATCTTTTTTTTTAGTAAATTTACCATGAATATGCCTCGCCAAAAAAATACGTAACATGTATTCCGTAACAAACCACTAAAAACTTCATTTATGAAACGAACATCGTTACAAACACAACTTGTCCCTATTTGTCGGGAATCGAAGATCTGCGCAAGCAAAATACACATGAAAACAAACTCTATTTTCGTAATAGTAGTAATCCTATTCCTAACCAGTTGCTCTGATTATAAAGAATTTGATTTTGAATTTCCTCGGACTCATATTAAAATTTACAAAACCAAAGCCGATTATTCTGAATATGTAAATCTATGGGGTAAACCTCAAGAACATCCCCATGATTTTTCATCAGGTGACTTAATTTTTGATAATAACGACACAATTTATCGTTATCGATGGGAACTTGAACAAGGCTATATTGCAGAAGGATCTGAAATCTGGCATACCGATTACTTTTCGAACATTACTATTAAAGAGATATATAGATACAATGGAGTATTCCCTTCCGATTCACTAAAAGCGAGGATAATAGATAAAAATCCTTTCGTTGAGTTCTATGTAGATGATAAAGACTCCTTTTACAGGATGCCTGAAGGAATTGATAAATTGAATGAAGTTATCCGTAACGGGGAAATGGAGAAATACCTTAATCGCTTAAAATAGCAATAGAAGGAATTTTTGCTTTGCATGCAGAAAGAATGTGCAGTATTTCGCGAACTTTAATTCTTACGTGCTTCTCGGTTTCTTCAAGACCCCGGTCGGCATAAAATTGTTAAAATGATATCTTTGCCAAAAAATCGAAAAGAATATCATTATGCAAGGGAAAACATTGCCATTTTCGAAAGAACAGCTTGAAAAAATAATTGAAAAATACCCTACCCCGTTTCATATTTACGATGAAAAAGGGATGGTTGAATATGCCCGTTATTTTAATCAGTGCTTCGAATGGAACGAAGGGTTTAAAGAGTTTTATGCCATAAAAGCAGCTCCTAACCCATACATAATGAAAATTCTGCGCAAAGAAGGCTTTGGTATCGACTGCAGCTCAATGGCCGAGCTACTTTTGGCCGAGAAAGTGGGCATGCGGGGCGAAGAAATTATGTTTACCTCGAATGATACTCCCGCCGAAGAATTCAAAAAAGCCATTGAACTTGGAGCCATTATCAACCTCGACGATATCAGCCACATCGATTTCCTCAACGAAACCACCGGGATGCCCGATCTGGTTTGCTTCAGGTACAACCCCGGAGCGTTAAAGGGTGGAAACATTATCATTGGAAATCCTGAAGACTCGAAGTATGGCTTCACCCGTGAACAGCTTTTCGAAGGATATAAGAAGCTGAAATCGTTGGGAGTGAAACGGTTTGGCCTTCATACCATGGTCGCTTCCAACGAACTCGATCCTGATTACTTTATCGAAACAGCCGAGATTGTATTCGACCTAATTGTTGACCTGCACAAAGAACTGGGCATCCGTTTCGAATTTGCCAATTTGGGCGGCGGCATAGGAATTCCTTACCGCAATGAACACAGGCCGGTTAACATGAAAAAGGTAAGCAAAGGGATAAAAGAACGCTACGAATCGATGATTGTAGCCAACGGCTTAGCCCCCCTCAGGATTTATTTTGAATCGGGCCGGGCAATTACCGGGCCTTTCGGTTTTCTGGTATCGAAAGTGCTGCACCTGAAAGAAACCTACAAAAAATATGTTGGCCTCGATGCTAGCATGGCCAATTTAATGCGCCCGGCGCTATACGGGGCATACCACCATATTACCGTACTTGGAAAAGAAGATCAGCCACACACCAACTTGTATGATGTAACAGGTTCGCTTTGCGAAAACAACGATAAATTTGCCATAAACCGCTTGTTGCCCGAGATAAAACGTGGCGACATCGTTGTGATTCACGATACCGGTGCTCATGGCCACTCAATGGGCTTTAACTATAACGGGAAAACCCGTTCGGCCGAGCTGTTACTGCGCGAAAACGGCGAAGTAGTGCAAATTCGCCGCCGGGAAACAATCGACGACTATTTTGCTACCCTCGATTTCGACGGGCTAAAAAAATTCGACGTTTAACTTATTGCAAAATGATTGACTTCAAAGAGGATATAAACAAGGCTCTCGAAACAGTCAGAAAAGGGGGAATAATTCTGTACCCCACCGACACCATTTGGGGTATTGGCTGCGATGCGACAAACGTTACTGCGGTTAAAAGAATTTACGAGATAAAGCAGCGCGAAGATTCGAAAAGCATGCTGGTGTTACTCGAAAATCCCAATTTTATCCTTTCATACATTGAAGAAATGCCTGAAGTTGCCTGGGATTTAATTGAATTTGCAGAGAAGCCAACGACTATAATTTACGACAATGCAAAAAACCTAGCCCCTAACCTTATTGCATCCGACGGGAGCATTGGGATTAGGATTACCCGCGAAGCTTTTACACAACAACTGCTACAGCGCATGCGCAAACCCCTGGTCTCCACTTCGGCAAACATAAGCGGACAACCTTCGCCACTCAACTTTGCCTCAATTTCAGAAGAAATAAAAAACAAGGTCGACTATATTGTGCAATACCGGCAAGACGAAACAACCACCCCGCCACCTTCGAGCATTATTAAACTGGGTGTTTCGGGCTTAATTCAAATCATCAGAAAATAAAAAAGGCCACCCAATGCGGGCAGCCTTCCTTTGTAGTATCTTTCTATTTTCTTACAACACATTGCCAATAACACGCAACTGAATTGTAGAGTTGTTAGGATCATTGGTGATTACAGTAATCGTTTTATTCTGACGGCCACGTTTCCCTTTCGAATTAAAAGTAACTTTTACGTCAGTGGTGGCACCTGGTTTCACAATGCTTTCATTTTTAACAGCGGTACACCCACAACTGGCTTTTACACTGCGGATAATCAGATCAGATTTTCCTGTGTTTGTCAATTTATACATATACGATGGGCTTTCTCCTTCTTTAATGTTTCCAAAGTCAAAAACATTGCTTTCGACAACTACAGAAGGTGCATTCGCTTTTTGCTCTTCAGTAAGTGAGCCAAAATCTTCGTTTATGGTTACAGAAACACCTATCGAGAAGTTGTTATCTTTCTGTCCGTCAATATCGAGATAGATACGGTCGCTGACATTTCCGAAAGCATTGCGGCGTTTAGCATCATACTTAACGGTCATTTTCCCAAATTTGCCTGCAGGAACTACTTCTGGCTCAAATGTAACAGTCATATAGGCGGGCACACGGTAAATGCCAACTTTAACAGCTTTTGAGCTTGAATTGTAATATGCAAGGGTATCTACTTTTTCCTGCGTGCTGAGCACAGTTCCAAGGGTCAGGTAATTGGTTTTCCAACGAATACTGCCCATTTCGCGTGGATATTGTTCTTCGATTGAGAGCTCGCGTGGTTCAACTTTCCCTTTTATGGTTAACACTACTGTCGAAGGATCGGCATTAGAATATACATTAACATTTTTATTGAACTGGCCTGGCCTGTTCTTTGGGTTGTACGATACTTTGATCGAACCCGACTTGCCCGGAGCAATAGGCTCTTTGGTCCATTCAGGAGTTGTGCAGCCACAAGTAGCTGTTGCATTGTTAATGATAAGTGGTTGGTCACCCTTGTTTTTAAATTCGAAGACTGTAGTGGCAAGCCCTGCATCTTCTTTAATGGTTCCAAAGTCACGCTCAATCGATTTGAATTCCATTTTTGGTTGAGCAAACAAACAAATAAACGAGAACATCAATGCTCCCAATGTTAGTAAACGCTTCATAATCTTATTGTTTTTTTACAGTTTACAAAATTAGTACAAATGAATGGTTATCTGAGATCAAAATCCGTTCCAAAGATGATTTTCATCCACTTCGAAAACAAGACGAATGATTTCATATAATATATCACTTCAGGTTAAAAAACATTTTTGATTTAATATTCATCGCCAAAAGATACGCCCATGTTACGGCACATTTTCACCAAAGGATGGTCAGTAGAGACCAAATTGAGTTTGTTTTCCACCTCGTTGAGCGGGATGGTTGTCAAATGCCCGTCTTTCATGGCGACCATCTTTCCATACTTTCCTTCGGCAATTATCTCAACAGCATACGAGCCATAGCGGGTAGCCAAAATTCTGTCCATAGTTGTTGGACTGCCGCCGCGCTGAATATATCCCAGCCTGGTTTCACGGGCCTCAACGCCGGTATATTCACTAATACATTCACAAATGTAGCTTCCGGCCGTTTTCGACGAAGGAACCTTTATTCCTTCAGCAACCACAACAATAGAGTAGGGTTTCTTTTCGGCAAAACGCTTTTCAACTTTTTTACATACCGAACGGATGTTGTAATCTATCTCAGGGATAAGGATAACATCGCCACCTCCGGCCATTCCGGCATAAAGGGCAATCCATCCGGCACTGTGCCCCATAACTTCAATTACCATGGCGCGCTGGTGCGAGTTGGCAGTAGTATGCAAGCGGTCAATCGCTTCGGTAGCAATGGCTATAGCCGAGTCGAAACCAAAAGTGATTTCGGTTCCCCACACATCGTTGTCAATGGTTTTTGGTATTCCTACCACGTTCAACCCCATATCGGTAAGGCGTGCAGCGGTTTTCATTGTTCCGTTTCCACCAATACACACCAAGCAATCGAGCCCCAATTCCCGATAATTGTTCACGATCAATTCGGGCTTGTTGATATCATCATTATTTAAATCGTTTTTAAACGGTTTTTCTCGCGACGTACCTAAAATTGTTCCCCCCAAGGTGAGAATGCCCGAGAGCTTCGACTCCTCAAGCATTGTATATTCTTTATGTATTAGCCCGGTATACCCAGAGACGAAACCAATTACTTCCATCCCGTGCTCTACAATGGCTGTTTTGCCTACACCCCGTATAGCTGCATTTAGCCCCGGACAATCGCCCCCAGCGGTCAATATCCCAATTCGTTTTGGTCTTTTTTCCATCTTCTCTAAAATTTTACCCAAAGTTACCTAAACCATATTGTTTTTCGATACATTTTTTTAATCAGGGAAATATTTCGACATGGCAAGAATCTGCTGCGAATTATTCATAGCAAGCAGCTGATTGAGTGTTATATCCGGATTATTCTTCATAAATGACTCCACGATGCGGTACCCCAGCCAATTTCCTGTCCGTCCCGGCGATTCGCTCGAAAATGTAGTGGTAAATGGTGAATCGCCTATGTATTTCTGAAGGGTCAAACGTTCATTGTCGTATAGTAATTTCCGCTCGACAAGATAGGTCCACATTTTTCCTTCATTTTCGTGGCACCATTTTAATTGCTTCGAACTGTAGCCCATAATTAAAGTGTCGGGTGTTTCCGGGCACATTGCTTTTGTAAAATATAAACCTTTCCCCTGATACACCATATTGGCCAACAGATAATTTATCGAATCACTGAAAACAAAATCGGATAAATACATAGAATAAAAAACATCGGGAACAATTTTGCCGGGGTTCATATTGTACCGCTTATAGACCGGCACTCCAAGATAAGAATAGAACACACAATCGCTCCCAAAATACTTATCGAGCCCAATTCCAACGCCATAATCGGAGATAAAAACCGACTTGGTAAAGCCCGAAACACAAGTGTATACATTAGGGATGCGGGCATTGGGAAAGTAATACTTAAAATGTCTGAAGCCCTCGGTCAGCTCTTTTTCAAGTTTATCAATCGATTTAAAGGCCAAAAGAACCGAGTCGCCAACCCGTGAAAAAACAGAGTCGTTTACAAACATGCGCAAGCCCTGATTAAAGTCGGGCGACTCCATCGTTCCAATATTCAATACATAACTTGAATAAATGTCGAAAAAAGGAAGATGATCGCGCTTGATCGTCTCAATGTTTTTAGCAAATTCCTCTTCGTTAACGCCAAACATAAGCTTCTCGAGCCGGGTAACCGACAACGAAACATCAATGTCGGAAACGTCGACTTTTAGTGGGTTGGGTTTACAAGAAAAGAGAACCACAATTATGAAAATTGCTGTAAATAAAAGACTTCGTACTTTTGCAGTCATAGTGGTTAAATATTCGGTTGAAATTAAATTACCAGGCACAAATTTACAGTATTGTATTCAATTCCGACAGAAAGTTTTATCTATATGATCAACTTACATTACACCCTGAATTCGATACTAAAGCATGGCCATACAAGAAAAAACGGATTTCGTTGGTGACACATTGCCTCACAGAAGGACAAAATCAACATCAGAAACCAACAATTGTGCTATTTTTGAGTATAATTTGTGAGTAACAGAAACAATTTTTCCATAATATTGTATTTAGATAACAATAAACTGGCAATTGTAGACATATTCCAATAATCAGAAATGTCAATAAATTAATGAATTATCTATTATGAAAAAGAAAATTATTCTCTTTGCTGCACTCTTAACCCTTAGTGCGGCAGGTTTTGCCCAGAAAATGCAGCTCGGTTTTCAGGCTAGCCCGCAAGTATCCTGGCTTAAATCATCGGAGTCGAATATAACAAATGAAAACATAGGGTTGGGAATCAGGTACGGTCTGGATGCCGACATTTTCCTTTTCGACAATACACGCTATGCTCTCAACACCGGCTTATTCATAACCAACCATTCGTTCAAGGCGCGCTATAACCTTGAAAAGCCCATCGTGGTGGGAGACAAAGAGATGCCTACACCTGTAGATATTAAATACCGGGTGAATTATATTGAACTGCCACTGAACATCAAATTGCGTTCCGACCAGTTTTACCGCTTCACCTATTATGGACAATTCGGGCTTACAAACCTTATAAACATCAGCGCATCAGGAACATCGAGCGACTTGAAACTCGATGGGTCAAACGTTAACGATGCCATTCGGCTTTTCAACGTAGGAATGATCGTTGGCGGAGGGGCCGAATACGATGTGGGAGGAAATACTGCCTTAAACTTTGGTCTTCAGTATACCAACTACTTTGTTGATGCCACAACAATTAAAGGCTTAAGCGAAAAATCGAAAATCAATTCGATACGGCTTATTATTGGTGTGATGTTCTAAAGAACTTTCACCATTCGCATTTTTGTAGCAAAAAGTGATTTTTTACCGTTGCTGTTTCATTGGCATAGTGAAACATAATTTTCTGTGCATTGTTGTCCGGTAAATTAAAAATAACAAATCATTTGCGATATGAGATCCCTCACTCCACTTTGTTGCGTTCGGGATGACAAGCTATTGCACTGATCATAAGGGGGTTGGTTGCAGCGAAGCCACAACCAACCCCCTCCTATGTCAAAACCAATGTATGCCCCGTCATTTCGACCGAAGGGAGAAATCTCGTAAGCTTTACCGGACAACAGTGGTTTCTGTGCAAAAATTTGTGCAAAAAACATGTTTTACAACATAAAAAATCTAACTTTGGGCTTCAATCGTACAAAAAGTGGGATATGTTTCGAAATGATTCGTTGAATATGAATTCTCATGAACCGAGAAAATCGATTTTCAATCTGTTAAGTGCCGAAGAAAAGATTGAAATTGAACAACATATCCAAAAACTTGAAGTCAGCAGGAACGATATTATCTACCACGAAGGTGAAACACCTACCGCTTTTATGACCCTTGAAGAAGGAAAAGTAAAAATATACAAAGAAGGGGTTGGCAATCGCGAGCAGATTTTACGAATGGTCAAACCCGGAGGTTTCGTTAGCTACAGAGCGCTAATTGCCAACGAGTTACACAACGATTCAGCAATGGCACTGGAAGATTCGTTAATTTACATTGTTGATAAAGAATACTTTTTCACTAAGTTCATTAAAAACCCCGATGTAGCCTTACGGCTCATGGTAAAACTTGCCAAAGAATTAGGGTTTTCGAACTCGCGCACCGTAACCCTTACCCAAAAGCACATCAGGGGCAGGCTGGCCGAGTCGCTTATACTGCTGAAAATGAAATATGGTCTCGAGTCTGACGGACAAACCCTTAAAGCATTTATCTCGCGCGACGACCTGGCAAATCTTTCTAACATGACTGCTTCAAATGCTATCAGGACACTTTCGAGCTTTGTTGAAGAAAAAGTGATTGTAATTGACGGCAGAAAAATGAAGATTATCGACTTCGATAAACTAGAAAAAATAAGCAAGCTGGGCTAGAACATCAAAGAACCAGTTTTTCCTTTTTAAGACTCCAATATAAGCTACCGAATCGGTGTATTTTTCCAATTCAGAAAAAAAACCTTGGCCTGTATAAGCAACTAAGCAGATATTTTGTTCCAATTGGCAATTCTTTTTTTAGTTTTGTAGTTTCACTCAACAATATTTTTAACAATCGTAACAAATTAATGATCACTATGAACATTAAAACCAAAACATTTTTTCTTTCGGTAAGCACATTAATCCTGGTAGGACTAGGGTTACATGGGTATTCCGAAACACAAGGGGGAACCACGAACGGTTCGGCCCAAAGTGGTACAAAACCAAGTATCACTGAGTACTTCTCGCCGGCGAGCACCAAAAAAATGACGCCGGATGCCGATGGGTTTATCCAACGTTGGTCGTTATTGGAACCAATTAACAAGCCTAATCGTGGCAATACTGTTTTCGTAGATAGCTACTTAAGAAATGCTTTTGACACATTGTATTTCGCAAACCAATTTACTATAGTTCCCAAAAATGGGGAAAAGGTAAAAGTTGGTGAACAGGAACTTACTTGGCACGCGTTGGAAAGTAAAAAATTCAATGTTAAACTATTCCGTTTTGCCTCAGGCCTTGAAAAGCAGATGTACGGAGTGCTGTTCTGGGCTGTAACCGTTGTAAACTGCCCGCAGGAAATGAAAAATGTACGAATGGCTGTAGGCTCAAATTCCGCATCGATGTGGTGGCTCAACGGCAAAGAAGCTCTTTTGCTCTCAGGTGACCGTCGTATGGTTATGGACGATTGTGTATCGCCCCGCTTAACCCTCAAAAAAGGAAAGAATATCATCAGGGGAGCAGTAATCAATGGCCCTGGGATGAGCGATTTTTGCGTGCGCTTCCTCGATGAAAATGGCCAGCCAATTAAAGACATCACTATTACTAATGAATGAAATTAGTGTACATTTCATTTCTCAATCATTAAGAAAATAGAACAATAATGAAAAAAATCAACATATTGGGCGCAACAGCCCTATTATCAATAGTTTTTGCCGGAACTGCTATTGCGCAAACCGGAAAACCATTCATCCACGATCCATCAACTATTATGGAATGTGACGGCAAGTATTACACCTTTGGAACAGGTGGCGGCGGTTTAATATCAGAAGATGGTTGGACTTGGAACGGAGGCGGAGTAAGACCTGGTGGTGGAGCCGCTCCCGACGCTATAAAAATTGGCGATCGCTATCTTGTTATTTATGGTGCCACCGGCGGAGGTTTAGGTGGCCGTCATAACGGTCGTATCCTTACCATGTGGAACAAAACCCTCGACCCGAATTCACCCGATTTCAAATATACCGAAGCCATTGAAGTAGCTTCTTCTGACGGTGACGAAGATTGCGACGCCATCGACCCAGGGCTGCTTCTCGACCCAACTACAGGCCGCTTGTGGTGCTCGTATGGTACTTATTTTGGGTTTATCCGCCTTGTAGAACTCGACCCGAAAACAGGAAAACGAGTTGAAGGCAATAAGGCAATAGATATTGCTATTGACTGTGAAGCCACCGATTTGGAATACCGCGACGGATGGTACTATCTTCTTGGCACACACGGAACTTGCTGCGATGGTGCCAACTCAACATACAATATTGTTGTTGGCCGCTCGAAAAGTATTACCGGCCCTTACCTCGATAACATGGGAAGAGACATGATAAAAGGTGGTGGCAAAATGGTAGTTGCAGCTGGCGGAAGAGTAACCGGACCCGGCCATTTCGGACGCACTATTCTTGAAGATGGCGTAGAAAAAATGTCGTGCCACTATGAAGCCGACTTAGATCAAAGCGGACGCAGCGTATTGGGAATCCGTCCTTTACTGTGGAAAAACGGATGGCCTGTAGCTGGCGATAACTTCAAAGAAGGAACCTACGAAATTGAATCGGAAAGAAGGGGATATGCATTGGAATTAGTGGTCGACTTTGTGCGTATGGCCGGTGGAATGCGCGGATTCGGACGTAACAACGACGAACCCATAAAACCTGTGCCTTCGCAACAATTAGAAGATGTAATTGGCACTTGGCCTAAAGGCAACATTGGGGTAAGAATTGGCGATTATATGTTCCGCCCGCATCAAAAATGGACCATTACTGCAGTTCCCGAAGCCGGTGGCTACTTAGGCGGCCCATACTATAAAATTGTTATTGCCGGTACAGACCGTGCCTTAGCTGCAACAGCCGATGCCGAAGTAATTACCGTTCCAGCATTTACAGGTGCTCCCGAACAATTGTGGAGAATTGACCAATTGACCGATGGAACCTATCGGATCATGCCTAAGGTTGTTCCTAACTCGAAAGAAAAATTGGCTTTGGTATCGTCGGGCGACAGCACCCCTACCCTTGCCCCGTTTGATATGGATAGCGACAATTCTAAGTGGAACTTCAGAAGTCACTAATTCACAGGAAAAATCAGCACTCTTATTTACAATAAGATAAAAGAAATGAAAGGAAGGGTTACCCCTTCCTTTTTCTTTTTGTACCTGTTACCTCTTGCTACTTCATATTTCCTGCTTTTTATCACCGACAACCTTTCGTTGGTCAAAAAAACAATAATTATTTTGGCAAATTGTTTGACCGAATTATTATTATTATTATTGCGATAACAAACAACAAACTAAACCAAATTATTATGCAAATAACCCAATGCTTCCTGGCGCCAAATATATTCAACCTATATAATAGCTGCCGCGCTATGGTGTGCCCGGGTGGTTTGGCTGGTTTAGTTGCCAAGTGTAAAACTAAAAACCTGTGCGAGCCTATGAGAAACTAAGCCGGGTGATATCGTGTAGCCTTTGGTAGCAGCCAATATAAGTAATTTATAATTTATAATTGACTATTTATTATTGTCATTAAACTCAGAATATCAATGAGATACAAAGTTTAAATTATGACATTAAATTAATCTTAGAACTTATATTGGTGCAACGCAAATAAAAAAGGCAGCACGGCCCGGAAAA